>Ga0097691_1000182_pt1 | contig 57258 bp, 51 predicted proteins | sample NGESurdeep072012_8_FD_72858 | JGI IMG/M metagenome (GOLD analysis project Ga0097691, IMG submission 72858) | Arctic peat soil microbial communities from Barrow, Alaska - NGEE Surface sample 210-1 deep-072012 | ecosystem: Environmental > Terrestrial > Soil > Wetlands > Peat ...
GACTTTGTGTAAGGTACTACTATATTTTAAAGTCGTTTCCATATCCCGAAGAATACAGAAACTTCCCAAAAACCAAGCACCTACACTCGTCGGTTGTTTGTTTTAACTTTTAAAGAACGGCTGATGGGTTGCGGGGACAGGATTTGAACCTATGACCTTCGGGTTATGAGCCCGACGAGCTACCGAGCTGCTCCACCCCGCGTCAGCGAAGTCGAGCAATATATCAAAGTCGTACAATCTCGTCAAACACTATCTGAATTATTGTTGGTATGTGCCACAGGATGCGTGGTTTATACCAAAGGTGGGTAATCTTCTGTCCGGCTAGCCATGTATGAAATAGGCACTCCGCGACAAGTCACTTCCAATTGAATCGCCATGACAACCCGCAACTCCAAAACGTTCGACAAAAACACACAGAACAAAAAACATTACCATTATCATAGTACAGTCGAATACAGGTCAGCTCAACAATACTCGCTCGACAAAAACAACTAAGGCAATAACAGGAACCATGGACACAACCGACTGGATAGGCAGTGCCGCTGCCACACTTACCACTGCGGCCTTCATTCCGCAGGCATGGAAAATATGGCAAACCCGCCATACCGCCGATATCTCGCTCGGCATGTATGCACTCTTCACAGCCGGAATCGCTCTATGGCTGACTTATGGCATTCTGCTGTCAGCATGGCCAATCATCATCGCCAACTCAATCACTTTACTGTTGGCGGGCACAGTGCTGGTGATGAAGTTGAAGTTCGGTTAGAGTCTGGATACACCATGAATCCCATCCCAGAAATCAAACTCGGTCAATCCGTCGAATTGCTCAAAGAGTTGCATATCCTGACTCGCGACGGCAAGCTCAATCAGGACAGTCGGCGCAAGCTGAAACAGGTGTATCACTTGTTTCATTTCATCGAACCGTTGCTGGATGAAGTGCTTGCCGCCAAGCAAAATCTGACGCTGGTGGATCACGGTGCGGGCAAATCCTACTTAGGTTTCATCATCTACGATCTATTCCTGAAGGCGCGCGAGACTGAACATATATCTGGGCATATTTACGGCATCGAAACCCGCAAGGAATTGGTCAGTAAATCGCAAGGGTTGGCGGACAAACTCGGCTTTGCGCACATGTCTTTCTTGAATCTGTCGGTGGAAGAGTCGATCCACTCCCCGCAACTGCCCGAGCAAATCGACGTGGTCACCGCACTGCATGCCTGCGACACCGCCACCGACGATGCGATCAAATTCGCCCTGCACAAACAGGCTAAATTCATCGTGCTGGTACCGTGCTGTCAAGCCGAAGTCGCGTCCGTCTTAAACAAAAACAAAAACCAGTCGTTCGGCAAAACTCCGTTGTCTGAGATCTGGCGGCATCCTATTCATGCCCGCGAATTCGGCAGCCACCTCACCAACGTGCTGCGCTATTTACAATTGGAAGCACATGGCTATCAGGTTACAGTGACAGAATTGGTCGGCTGGGAACATTCAATGAAGAACGAGCTGATCATCGCGCGGCGCACCGGCAAGCCAAGGAACAATGCTCAGGAAAGACTTGAGCAGATTTTGCGCGAATTGAATCTGGAAGAGTTGCGTGAGAGGTTTATTTATTAAGGGTGGCCGGTCAAGTGCGGAAAGCCCAAGGGCACGAGCTATGAGTCCGCTCCTAACCCATCGGTATAGAAATACGGCTGGAATAACTCTTGTCGAGCCAATTCAGTCATTCAGATTCCCGATAGCAACCGGTCAAGTTGCCACAGACATCCCCGATTGGAGCGAACCACAGGTCCAGACCTATTTCATAGGTGATAGTCGAGTAAATGAAAAATTTCTGCCCGGCTCAACCATGAATGCCTTTCAACAGACGTTATTCCTTCACAATCGGTGTGGCGCGATATTGCCCTTGTAATGCGAGCATCCATCCAGGATATTCCGGTGACAGGACGCTAGCCTCATCGAGTGCCTTTAATTCCGCTTCTGTTAGAACCAGTTTAGTAGCCGCAAGATTATCTTTTAATTGTTCCATACGGCGAGCGCCGATGATGATGCTCGACACTTGTTGCTTGCTTAATATCCATGCCAAAGCCACTTGAGCAACCGATACGCCATGTGCTTTAGCGATAGGATCTATCACATCCAAGCAGGCAAAAGCTTTGTCTTTATTCAAGGGTGGAAAATCGAAATCGGTACGACGGGAACCGGCAGGAGGAGCCTGGTCGCGTTTAAATTTCCCAGATAAAAATCCGCCGGCCAGTGGACTCCAAATCATCAGCCCCAGCTTTTGGTCCTGAACCAAGGGGAAAATTTCGCGCTCAATATCTCGCCCCGCGATTGAATAATAGGCTTGCACACTCACAAACTCACTCCAAAGGTGGAGTCTGGAAATCCCCAAGGACTTCATGATTTGCCAGGCTGCCATGTTGCACAGGCCAATGTAACGGATCTTCCCGGACTTGACGAGGTCGTTGAGCGAGGACAGTAATTCTTCGAATGGGGTTAGGGGGTCAAAGCCATGAAGTTGATAAAGGTCGATATGGTCTAGTCGCAGGCGCTTCAGGCTTGCTTCGACCTCGTTGAAGATATGGAAGCGCGATTGTCCTCGCCCATTGGGAGACTCATTCATGATTCCGGTGGATTTCGTAGCGACCACGATTTCATCTCTTGGCAGCCCAATATTTTTGATTGCCTGGCCAAGTAATGTTTCCGATTCGCCAAGCGAATAAACATTGGCAGTATCAAAGAAATTAATGCCTTGGTCAAAAGCTTCGCGTACTAAAAGATCAACTTCTGGTTGCTGGAGGCCGCCCATGACTTCCCAAAATCCTTTAGCGCCGAAAGTCATTGTCCCTAAACATAGTTCTGAAACATAGAGACCTGTTTTTCCTAATAAGCGATATCGCATGGCTAAAACTCCTCTTTATGAATATGTTCTTTTCCAGGATGAATCATCGCTCATTCAAATGGCCTGGATTTATTGTATCCTGCCACTCTCTGATCCGTTTGACACCGTCCGTGAACTGGTGAATGGCAATATTCGTATTGGCACAGAGCTGACTACCACGACCGGCAGCAGCCTGCTCGAAGCGCAGTTCATCCCACACCTTCCTTTCCAAATGAAACGATTATTCTATGTCATCCATGGAAGGCGCTTCTTTGGGGGGCTTAACCATATATAAGGAAATATAAGATCAGTAGAAACACGGCAGCAAGTAATGTAACCACTATTTTCATAGTTCGTTCAGTCTGTTTTTTGTGCCGAGCAAAAAGTTCTTCATCGAATTTGTCTTCCAAGATAAACCCCTTCAATATATTTTTTGTTTTGTCCTGAAGACTTTCGTGCATAAAGCGGTAAAACCGGGTGATGGGAAATCTTGGTGAAATCTTCACTATTTTCCGGTTTACAACAAATGGATTTCAAGCTTCCGGTTATTCCATATTCTGAACTTCGTGCTGATCTTCCTGAAGAATGTGCTGAATACCACCTTCTGGCATATTGCTGAACGTCAGTGCCACTTTTCATTTCATGCCTACAGCACAGATCAGGTATGTAATAAATAACTCACTAAAAGTATGAGAATATTTCAGGGGCTGCTACAGAGTCTCAGTCTGCGGTGGGCGCCTTGATTTCTTCCTGATTGTGACGGCTTTGCTCTTCCATTACCAGCAGTCCCAATTCCTTCTTGAGATCGTTGAACTCGGCGGAACTGGGATCGCGCGGGTGCGGCATGTTGACGCTGACATCCTTCTTGATCTTGCCGGGGCGATAGGTCATGACAATGATCCGGTCAGCTAGATAGATGGATTCCTCGATGCTGTGGGTAACGAAAATAATGGTCTTCCTGAATTCCATCCAGATACGCAGCAGCTCGTCCTGGAGATTGCGCCGGGTGAGCGAGTCCAGCGCGCCGAATGGTTCATCCATCAGCATAATCGGGGAATCCAGCGCCAGCACACGGGCGATCGCTACACGCTGGCGCATGCCGCCCGACAGGTCTTTCGGGTAACGGTCGCGGAAGTCCTGCAATTTCAGCATCTCCAGCAGCGCTCCCACTTTCTCGCCGATCTGCGCCTTGGTCTGCTTCTGGATCTCGAGGCCGAAGGCGATGTTGTTCTCCACCGTCATCCACGGGAACAGGGCATATTCCTGGAACACCATGCCCCGATCCGGCCCGGGCGCTTGCACAGGTTTGCCATTGACGTGAATGACGCCGGCGGTGGGCAATGAGAAGCCGGCGACAGCGTTGAGCAGCGTGGATTTTCCGCAACCGGAAGGCCCGAGCAGGCAAACGAATTCACCGGGCTTGATGTCCAGATTGATATCGTCCAGAGCCGCCACTTCGCGCTCGCCGGTGCTGAATACCTTGCTGACTTTGCTGATCTGGATGTGTGGCTGCATGATCATTTGTTTTCAATACCGCGATGCCACTTGAGCAAATGATTGTTCAGGCGGTTCATGCCGGTGTCGATAGCCAACCCGAGCAGGCCGATGCTGAACATGCCGGCGATGATCTTGTCCGACCAGAAGAATTCGCGCGCTTCCAGAATGCGGTAGCCGAGGCCGTTGTTGACGGCGATCATCTCAGCCACGATCACCACGATAAATGCGGTGCCTACACCGATGCGCGCACCGGTAAGAATGTAGGGCGTGGCGGCAGGCAGTATCACGCGCAGGAACATCGTGGTCTGGCTCGCACCCAGGCTGCGCGCGGCGCGGATGTAGATGCCATCGACATGGCGCACGCCGGCGATGGTATTCATCAGGATCGGGAAAAATGCGCCGATGACAATCAGGAAAATCGCCGGCGGGTTGCCCAGGCCAAACCACAGGATAGACAGTGGAATGAAAGCGATCGGGGGAATCGGCCTCAGTATCTGGATCAACGGATTGAACAGCTTGTAAATGCGGTCATTCGCACCCATCATCAGTCCCAAAGGCAGCGCTAGAACTGCACCCACAAGAAAGCCCACCACCACGCGATAGAGGCTGGCATAAGCATCACGGATCATCTCGCCGGAAAATATCCATGCCAGATAGCCCGATCTTGCCGGATCGAAAGCCTCCATCGGCATCAGGTACTCCCACCACTTGGCCAGCACCTTGGTGGGCGCCGGCAGGATCTGCGGATTGACGATGGCTTGCGTCGACAGCCACTGCCATAGCGCCAACAGCGCGATCGGCACCAGAAAGCCTTGCAGGGTCTCGAATGTTTTCGCCAGATAGGGATTTTTCATCTCAGGCCATATGGCTTATTTGACCTTCAACTCTCTCTTCGCCTTGTCGAGCAGATCGAGACGCACCCAGTCCTTCGCCTGCGGCACATTGGTCAGCTTGCCGACGCCGTATTTCTTCATCAGGTCGGCGGTAATCTGGACGTGTTCGAGAGTGATATCGTAGGTGAAGGATGCATTGCTCATCGCATCCTTATAGTCCTGATCGCTGAGCTGATTCTTGAACAGCTGCTCGCGCACGTATTTTTCCGCCAGCTTGGGGTCGTCCTGGAAAGTCTTGGTTGCTTCCACGAAAAGCTTGAGCACGCGCTCGGCAACATCGCGCTTCTCGTTATACATCTTCTCTGTCATCACCAGAGCACGCACCGGTTCGCCCAATGGCGTGTCATAAGGCTTGATCACTTCCACTCCGTAGCCCTTGTTGATCGCTTGCGAGGATTGCGGCTCGGACTGGGATATCGCATCGATATTTTTCTGCATCAGCGCCTGGTTCAGGTCGGCGAACGGCATGAAGAATATCTGCACATCCTTGCCCGGCTGATCGGACCAGGTCAGGTTGTACTTGGCCAGCTCGGCTGCCAGCAACAGTTCCTGCGCTCCGCCGCGCGCCACGCCCACCCTCTTGCCCTTGAGGTCGGCCACCGATTTGATGTTCAGGTCGGGACGGGCGACGATGCGCGCTCCGCCTTTGGCAAAGCCCGCCACCACGTAGATCGGCACGCCGCTGGCGCGACCGGCGACAGCCGCATCCAGCGCGCTCGCCGCGATGTCGATCTCGCCGGCAATGGTAGCAGGCAGAATGTCGAGGCCCTTGGCAAACACGCGTTCTTCAATCGTCAGATTGTATTTGGGAGCAAGTTCCTTCATGTATGAGACCGCCCCGTAATGGGCGAACTTCAGATTGCCCAGCCTGACCACATCCGGCGCGGCCTGCGCGAATAGCGTGAAAAACAAGGTGCATACCAGCAGAAGTAATTTTGAAATTTTCATGTGAACCCCCTGAAGAATTTGAAACAAAAGCGCAACGCGCCGCCTAAAAAGATTATACCCTCAGCACTGACTCCTGCCCTAAGCAGGCTTGGCCCGTTCATACTGCACCGGCCACGGCACTTCCGACCCCAATATTTTCGCGGCATGCAACGGCCAGTAGGGATCGCGCAGCAGTTCACGGGCAAGGAAGACTGCATCGGCCAATCCGGTCGCCACGATCTGCTCGGCCTGTTCGGGCGAGGTGATCAGGCCGACGGCTCCGACGGCGATCCCCAGTTCCTGCCGAATGGCAGTAGCGAAAGGCGTTTGAAAACCGGGTCCGGCCGGAATTTTGGCATCAGGTGTCATGCCGCCACTGGAACAGTCGATCAGGTCGACGCCCGCCTCCTTCAGCCATCGGCATAGTTGCAGCGACTGAGCCAGGTCCCAGCCTCCTTCCACCCAGTCGGTCGCGGAAATGCGCACAAAAAAAGGCAGATTCTGCGGCCACACCTCGCGTATCGCCCGCGCTACCCGCAGCGGCAACCGGGCGCGGTTTTCCAGGCTGCCGCCGTAAGCGTCGTTGCGGCGGTTGCTGAGCGGCGACAGGAATTGGTGAAACAAATAGCCGTGTGCCATGTGGATTTCCGCCACTTCGAAACCGGCAGCCAGACTGCGCTTGGCAGCAGCGACGAACGCCGCCACAATCCCGTCCAGTTCATCCTCGGCCAATTCGCGCGGCTGCGGCGAACCAGGCGAGAATGGAACGGCGCTCGGGGCGACCACCTGCCAGCCGCCGTTCTCCGGGACTAGCGGGCCACGGCTGAACCAGGGCGCATCGGTGGAAGCCTTGCGCCCGGCATGGGCAAGCTGGATGGCAGGGACCGCACCCTGCCCGCGGATGAAGCGTGCGATCGGCGCCAGCGCCTCGGCATGGCGATCTGACCAAATACCCATATCGTACGGAGAGATGCGCCCCTCGGGTACGACCGCGGTGGCCTCCACCATCACCAGGCCAGCCCCGCCGACGGCGCGGCTGCCCAAGTGAACCATGTGCCAGGTATCCGCCATGCCGTCATGCGCCGAGTACTGGCACATAGGGGAAACGAAGATCCGGTTTTTAAATTCCAATTCACGTAACTTGAAGCGCGAGAATAACTTGCTCATTTTTGTACTCCTGAAATTGATTTCATAGTCTGGAAAATATTACTTTCAGTCTTTTTGCCTAGAAAAAGAGAACACCATAACATCTCATAACATAAAACAAAGCGGGAATTCCTCCATTCGTGGACGACATTGTCTGGACACTGCATCAGCTTTCGGGAAGGTGTGCACGACGCGGTCATGGCACTCGTCTCTCACACGAATGGCGGAAGTCATTAAACACCATGCCGCGCCAACGCCCAGGCAACGTGTTCCCGCACCAGGGCAGACGGGTGCTCGCAACGGGTTTGCAACGCGGCGATGACTTCCGCGCTTTTCGGCGCGTTACCCAAACCAACCGCTATGTTGCGCAACCATTGCTCATAGCCGATTCGATAGATGGCGCTGCCTGCGAGCCTGGATTTGAACTCGGCTTCATCCCACGCGAACAACGCCACCAGCGACACATCGTCCAGCCCGTGCCGCACCGCGAAATCCGGCTCGACTATGGATTTATTCAACGTGGTTTGAGCAAAACTATTCCAAGGGCACACCAGTTGGCAGTCGTCGCAGCCGTAGATGCGGTTGCCGATCAGCGGGCGCAACTCGACCGGGATGCTGCCCTTGAGTTCGATGGTGAGATAGGAAATACAGCGGCGCGCATCCAGCCGATATGGCGCGATGATCGCCCGGGTCGGACATATCTCGATGCAGCGTGTGCAAGTCCCGCAGTGTTCCTGTTGCGGGGCATCTACCGGCAGCGGCAGGTTCAGGTAAATCTCGCCGAGAAAAAACCATGAGCCATGCTCGCGCGATAGCAACAAGGTGTGCTTGCCGCGCCAGCCCAGGCCGGCTTTGCGCGCCAGCTCAACTTCCATCACCGGCGCGCTGTCGGTGAAGACACGCCCGTCATATTCGGCGACTTCGGCACGAATTTTATCGGCCAGTTTCGCCAGGCGATTGCGCAGCACCTTGTGATAATCGCGCCCCAAGGCATAACGCGAAATGAAGGCGCGTTTGCCCTCGGCCAACACTTGCCAACTGTCCCGCGCAACAGAGGATGCGTAGTTCATGCGCAGCGAGATCACGCGCAAGGTGCCGGGCACCAACTCTGCCGGACGGCTGCGTTTGGTGCCATGATTTGCCATATAATCCAGCTCGCCGTGCCAGCCAAGCGACAGCCATTCCAGCAGGCCGCTTTCCGCCGCAGTCAGATCGGTATCGCTGATGCCCACGGCCTGAAAGCCAAGCTCATGCGCCCACGAGCGTATACGGGTCGCAAGCGCGGTGTAATTTACCAGATGAGGATTTCCATTTTGCATAGCCACGATGATAGCCGAATCAGCATGAATCTAGCCGATGAAAGCGCGACCGTCGCGCTGGCGCAACGCCTCGCGGCGTGCCTCAAACCCGGCATGGTGATCTATCTGCACGGCGATCTGGGGGCGGGCAAAACCACCCTGGTGCGCGGCGTACTGAACGCGCTGGGTTATACAGGTCGCGTAAAAAGTCCCACCTATACACTGGTTGAGCCCTACCATATCGCCGGTTTAGACTTGCGTCACTTCGATCTGTATCGTTTGCACGATGAGGAGGAATGGGAAGCAGCCGGGTTTCGCGATGAGTTTGACGGGCACAATATATTTTTCATCGAATGGCCGGAACATGCACTGGAATTGATTCCACCGGCCGATGTTAAGATTGACTTTGAAATTCTTGCGCAGGGTCGCAATGTTGCGATTCAGGCCAACACTCCAACAGGTAGAGAATGTTTAAAGCGGCTTTAAAGCACGTTGCACTATTGGTTTTATTCTGGCTGCCCCTATTTTGGATATCCGGGGCACACGCCGCCATCGCCATCAGTTCGGCACGCCTCTGGCCCGCGCAAGACTACACGCGCCTGACACTCGAATCCAAACAGTCCATCCGCCATAACATGTTCACCGTGAGCAATCCAGAACGCCTGGTGATAGACCTGGAGCAAGTTGAACTTGGCAACGCGCTTGACGAGCTGACCAGACTGGTCGGCGACAACGACCCTTACATCAAGAGTGTGCGCGTGGGGCGGTTTAAGCCCGGCGTAGTGCGCCTGGTGCTGGACCTGAAAGCCGAGGTCAAGCCGCAAATTTTCGTCCTCAAGCCGGTCGCTGAATACGGATATCGCCTGGTACTGGACGTGTATCCCGCCCATCCGGTTGATCCGCTGATGGCTTTGCTCGAACCACCCAAAGCCGGCATTCCAGAAGCAGCTTCCACACCCGGCACAACAGAACAACCCCCGGAAACAATCCTTACTGAAGACCAGCTGAAACTCGCGCGGGATTTGAATATCGACCTGAAAATAAATATCGAAACGGACTCGAGTATCGACAACAGCAGTCAGCCAGCCCCCGCTGCAACTACGCCCAATCAGCCCGAGTTGCGCGCGCGCACACTGATCATCGCGATCGATGCCGGGCATGGCGGCGAAGATCCGGGCGCACGCGGCAGGCATGGATCGCGCGAGAAAGATGTCACCCTTGCGATCGCACGCAAGGTAAAAGCCCTGGTGGATGACACGCCGACTATGCGCGGTGTGCTGATCCGCGATGGCGATTATTTCATTCCGCTGATTGGGCGCGTCGCCAAAGCGCGCAAGTTGAATGCGGATTTGTTCATCTCCATCCACGCGGACGCTTTCATCAAAGCAAAGGCGCGCGGCTCATCCGTGTTTGCGCTTTCGGAACACGGTGCAACCAGCACAGCCGCGCGCTGGCTGGCAAAAAAGGAAAATGAGGCGGATCTGATTGGCGGCGTGAACCTTGCGATGAAGGATCCCTATCTGGCGCGCACACTGTTCGACCTCTCACAGACCGCCACCATCACCGACAGCATGAAACTCGCCAAACATGTACTGACAGAACTGGGTGGCATCAATGAATTGCATCGCGGACGGGTGGAACAGGCCGGGTTCGCCGTGCTGAAATCGCCGGACATCCCGTCGATATTGATCGAAACTGCTTTCATCAGCAACCCCGGCGAAGAGCGCCGCCTTAACGACAAGGGTTATCAGATGAAACTTGCCAATGCGATTCTGGGTGGCATAAAACGCTATTTCGCGCAGAATCCGGCATTGTCAAAACCAAAGATCGCGCAGGTCGATTAGCCATAAAGGGTGTTATTCGGATCAAGATTGCGCCCCATCTCGGCGACTTTATTCCAGACACTTTCATCGCCTAACGACTTCAGTTGTTTAGCCAACGCAAGAAAAGCGACGCTGTCTTTACGCGAAAAATAGAGGCGTGACAAGGTCAGGTTAGCCTGCGGATTTTTGGGGTTGATCTTAATGGCTTCTCTCAATGCCTCCTCGGCAAGTTTGTCGTGACCGAAGCGCAGATAAATATCCGCCTCTTCCAACATCTCGTACTCAGGTGGCAGAACAGCCTGGATTTTTTGCTCGGTGTAAGCAGGAATTTTCATCGATCGATCGAGCGCTGGAACAGACGTTTTAACCAAGGATGACGGCTGTGCCGAATCAGCACCTTCGTGCATATCGCTTACTACCTGTAGTTTAATGCGCTTTCCTTTATGCGCCACCTTGCCATTGCGATTCCAGAAAAAAGCCAGCGCGGTGAGTAACGACACCGCAAGGCCTGTGGCCAGTTGCATCCAACTCATTTCAAGCGATTCAATCTGGCTGATCACACCCTTGATTAAGGGTTGAACATCTCGCGCAGCCATTTGCGGATTGATTTGCTCCTTGTCGATATTGTGCATATTGCCGACCACTGCACCCTGAGCGATCACGCCAGGGCCAACAACGCCGGTACTGGCAACACTAATATTCGGCAAGGTATTCGATGGGGATTTCGATGGCTTGTCCAAAATAGCCATCTGGCGTTGCTGCACCTGGATCGTTTTTTTCGTTTCGGCGATCTGCGCATACAGCTCGCTAAGCCTTCTTTCTTTTGCGACTGATTCTTCTTGCGGAGCATCGCTCGATTTGGCTTGATTGCCTCGCTGGGTTGAAACATTTCCGGGAATGGATAGCATCATCGAAAGTGACAAGGAAAGTTTGTCAGATGACATGATCTTCTTTTTGCCGCCAACATGGGCAGATTGTTCTGTTTGTTCGGCAGAGGCAAACAAGATCGGCGCAATCTGCATTGCGGGCGGCTCACCAAGATTTGCTTGAATGCCGCCTGTCTCCATACCATTTGCATTAGTCGCAAAAAGAACAGCCATGGATGAAATCCATAACCGAGCAACATTGCATGCACGGTGAGTCGTCTCTCTTCGCATCAACAGACTATCGATATGACAGTTCTTCAATGCGTGATTTTAACCGCATTAAGCGCTTCAGGCCTCACTAAGCGGGGAATACCCCTGTCGAGAGATAGCGGTCACCGCGGTCGCACACGATGAATGCGATCACCGCATTCTCGACCTGTTTTGAAACGCGCAATGCCACGGCCAGCGCACCGCCGGAAGAAATGCCGCAGAAGATTCCTTCCTCGCGTGCCATGCGGCGAGTCAATTCCTCGGCATCCGCCTGGTTCACATATTCCAGTCTATCCACATTCTTGCCGTCGTAAATCTTCGGCAAATAGGCTTGCGGCCATTTGCGTATGCCGGGGATCTGCGCGCCATCTTCCGGTTGCACGCCAATGATCTGAATGTTGGGATTCTGTTCCTTGAAGTAACGCGCGCAACCCATGATGGTGCCGGTCGTGCCCATGCTGCTGATAAAGTGGGTGATCTTGCCGTGAGTATCGCGCCAGATTTCCGGCGCCGTGCCTTCGTAATGCGCCAGCGGATTATCGGGATTGGCGAACTGGTCGAGGATGATGCCTTTTCCCTGGTCGCGCAGTTTCTCCGCCGTGTCACGCGCCAGTTCCATGCTGCCCTCCTTGGTCGTCAGCACCAACTCCGCACCAAACGCACGCATGGTCTGGCGACGCTCCATGCTCTGATTCTCCGGCATCACCAAAATCATCTTGTAGCCGCGCATCGCAGCAGCCATCGCCATCGCAATGCCGGTATTGCCGCTGGTCGCCTCGATCAGTGTATCGCCCGGCTTGATATCACCGCGCTGCTCGGCGCGGGCAATCATCGACAGCGCGGGCCTGTCCTTTACCGAACCGGCAGGATTATTGCCTTCCAGTTTGGCGAGCAGCACGTTGCTGGTGTCGCCCGGAATGCGCTTCAGCCGCACCAGTGGTGTATTGCCGACAAAGTTTTCAATGGATGGATACACGTTGGTTCTCTAATTTAACAAAACAAGTGAATCTATTCCGCAGCCTTCAGCATCTGCTCCACATACCTTGCAACACCCTGTTCCACGCTCAGAAACGGTTCCGAATAGCCGCTGCCGCGCAGTGCACCGATATCGGCCTGAGTGTAACTTTGATACTTTCCGCGCAGTTGTTCGGGGAAAGGTATATAGCTGATCAGTCCATGTTGATGCAACTCGGCCAGACTTAATGCGGGTTTCCCTTCTGTTTGGCGCAGGGTATTGATGGTCGCCACCGCCACGTCGTTGAAGCTCTGCGCTTGTCCTGTGCCCAGATTGAATATGCCGGATTTGAGAGGATGGTCGAGAAAATACATGTTCACCTTGACCACGTCTTCGATCGAAACGAAGTCGCGCAACTGCCCGCCATTGGCGTAGCCGTCGCATCCTTCGAACAATTTCACTTTACCTTCGGCGCGATACTGGTTGAAGAAGTGATAGGCGACCGAGGCCATGCGACCCTTGTGCTGTTCGCGCGGGCCGTACACATTGAAGTAGCGCAAACCGACGATCTGCGCGCTGCGCTTGTGCCAACGGCGGCGCACGATCTGGTCGAACAGGAATTTGGAATAGGCATAGACGTTGAGCGGCGACTCGAACTCGCGGCTTTCCTTGAATACGCTGCTGCCACCATATACCGACGCGGAAGATGCATACAGAAAAGGTACCTCTTCATTCTGACAATAGTTCAGCAATTCCAGGGTGTACTGGTAATTATTCTCCATCATGTAACGGCCATTGGTCTCCATGGTGTCGGAACACGCGCCCTGATGCAGCACCGCTGCGACCAAGCCATCGAAAAAGCCTTCCTGCAGTTTTTTCAGGAAATCTTCCTTGTCCAGGTAATCGGCGATTTCGCAATCCGCCAGATTCTTGAACTTGTCGGCCTTGCTGAGATTATCCACCGCGATGATATTGTTCTCACCCCGCTCGTTGAGTGCCTTGACCAGATTGGAACCGATAAATCCGGCTGCGCCGGTGACGATGTAGTACATTGCTTTTCTCCCTTAAACAGGATTAAGGATGCTGGATTCAGGGTCAAGTTAAAAGCAGATCAGCAGGTTTTGCTAAATCCTGAATCCTTGGTCCTAGCTTTTCATATCCTGAATGATTTCTTCACGGCTGACCACCGCCGTCCCCAATTTGCCCACCACGATACCTGCCGCACGATTGGCGATACGCATGGCATCCGGCAAACCTGCGCCGCTCGCCAACATCACCGCCAGCGTCGCGATCACAGTATCGCCCGCGCCGCTGACATCGAACACTTCTCGCGATTGCGTCGGCTCGTGCAGCACTTCGTTGGCACGATACAAACTCATGCCATCTTCGCTGCGCGTGACCAGCAGCGCGTCCAATTGCAGCTCCGTGCGCAGTTTTTCCGCCTTGGCGTTGAGCTCGGCCTCGCTCTTCCAGTTGCCCGCCACTTCGCGGAATTCGCCGCGGTTCGGTGTGAGCAAGGTCGCACCGCGATAGCGCGCATAATCATCACCCTTGGGATCGACCAGCACCGGTTTGCCCGCAGCGCGCGCCAGCCTCATCATCTCTCCGATATGCGCCAGTCCGCCCTTGCCGTAATCGGACAGGATCACTACATCGGCAAGCGGCAATTGCGCGCGAAAATCTTCCAGTGCGGCATGCAACACTTCATGGCTGGGCGGAGTCTCAAAATCGATGCGCAGCAACTGCTGATGACGCGCAATTGCACGCAGCTTGATGATGGTGGAAATGCTGTTATCTCGATGCAGCAGCGCGGTGAGGTTGCCGTGCTCATTGAGCAACTTCTCCAGGCACGCGCCCGCCTCATCATTACCCACCACCGACAGCAAAGTAGCTTGCGCACCGAGTGCCGCGATGTTGCGAGCCACGTTGGCCGCGCCGCCGGGGCGTTCTTCCACGCGTTCCACTTTGAGCACCGGCACCGGGGCTTCCGGCGAGATGCGGTTCACATCCCCGAACCAGTAGCGATCCAGCATCACATCGCCGACCACCAGCACTTTCGCATTTTCAAATTTTGGCAACATAGTCATGCCGTCCCTCCGATTTCCTGATTCATTGCATCACTCCAATTTCCTTGTTGATGTCTAGCAAGGCCTGCAATGGATCCGCTGCCTGGGTGATCGGGCGGCCTATGACCAGATAGCTGGCACCCGCACAAAGAGCGGCTTGCGGGGTCATCACCCGCGACTGGTCGTCGAGGCTGGCATATGCAGGCCGGATGCCCGGGGTCACCAGACAAAAATCAGTGCCGCACTGTTTGCGCAGCAGCGCCGCTTCATGTGCAGAACACACCACGCCATCCAACCCGCTGTCGCGTGCCAAGGTCGCAAGACGCAGCACCATCTCGGCAGGCGTGGCGTTGATTCCTAGGCCGGCAAGATCATCCTGCGCCATGCTGGTAAGCAGGGTGACGGCAATCAACTTTGGCCGCCGCGCGCTGCTGGCGATCGCCTCTCGCGCCGCTTCCAGCATCTTGCGTCCGCCCAGCGCATGGACATTGACCATCCACACTCCCAAACCGGCCGCCGCTTTGCAGGCCTGTGCGGTGGTATTGGGAATATCATGAAATTTAAGGTCGAGAAAAATTTCAAAACCGCGATTCATCAATTGCTCCAGCAAAGCCGGGCCGGTAGCGGTAAATAATTCCTTGCCGACTTTCAGTCGGCACAATGAGGGTTGCAGCTTGTCGACCAGTGCCAAAGCGGGTAAGGCTGCCGGATAATCCAGCGCGATGATGATCTTCGGGTCGTTCATAGTGGCATTCCGGTTTCTTCGCTGCGAAGCGGCGAATAGCTATCCCAGGCCTGGCAAGCCGGGCAGTGCCAGTAGAACTGGCGCGCTTTGAAGCCGCAATGAGCACAGTGGTAAGTTGCCAGATTACGCGTGCGTTTGTGTACCAAGTCCTTGACCAACTCGATGTCGGCACGCCTGTCCTCCGGCACTTCCAACAATCTCGCCTCGAGCAATTTATCCAGGCCCAGCAAAGTCGGATTGCGCTCCAACTCGTCGCGCACCAATTGATATGCGGCTGCCGAGCCTTCTTTTTTCAGTACGCCGTCGAACACCACGTTCATCAAGTCAAGCGAGTGATATTTATTCAAATATTCGCGCAACAAGGCAATGCCTTCCATCTCGCGACCCAAGCTACGATGGGCAATCAACAAACGTTCGGCAACCAGCGGCAGATATTGGGCATCCTGCGTTTCGATGTTTTTCCAGATATCGATGGCATCCTGCTGCCTGCCCTCTTCCGCCAGCATATCGCCCAGCATCATGGTGGCTCGCACCGCGTTGGGACTTTCCCGCAATGCCTGCTGCAAATGTTCGCGTGCGGCAATCAGGTTTCCCTGCGCAATCTCCTCACTCGACAGCTCGCAATAAAAAAAGGATGCTTGCTTGCTGTGGGATTGTCCGGACACCGCCGCCAGCCGTTGCGCGACTGCAATCGCCTTGAGCCAATCATGTTCTTTCTGGAACAACTCCAGCAGAAACTCCAAGGATTGCTTGGCATAGGAAGTGTTCTCCAACTCGCTGAACAGGCTCTCGGCACGATCCAGAATTCCCGCCTTCAGATAATCCTGTGCCAACTCGAAGATCGCCTGCTGGCGTTTGTCATCATCCAGATCGGCTCTGTCCACCAGGTTATGGTGCATGCGCAAGGCACGGTCCACTTCACCGCGACGGCGGAACAGGCTGCCCAGCGCGAAGTGCAATTCGACCGTTTGAGGATTGATCTTCACCACCTCGATGAAGGCCTCGATGGCTTTGTCCTGTTGCTCATTGAGCAGGAAGTTCAATCCCTGAAAATAAGACTGCGGCAGTGCGTTTGATTCCGAGAGCAACTCTTTGATGTCGATGCGCGCAGCCAGCCATCCCATCCCGAAAAATAATGGGAAGATCAGCAGCATCCAGATTTCGAATTCAATATGCAAGATATGTCAGGGATACTGGATAGGCGATTGTTGCATCTCGCTGATATCGGCAAGTTTGTTCTTGATCCTGATATCGCGCTTCAGGCGTGAAATTTCACGGCGTTGTTTCAGCATATTGGGAATCATCGAGAGTACGCCGACAGCCGAACCAGCGGCAAAAAACATCAGCAACACGATCACCAATGAAGACTGCCACTCATAACCGAAAAAATAGCGCAGCATGATCGGCTGGTCGTTTTTGACCGCAAAGCCAAGCAGCACAATGAACAGCGCTACCCGCAAGATCCAATTCAGATAAGGCATGGCACACCCATAAAAAAACCATCGCAACGATAGCATAAAAAATGGCGGCTATACCTTGCGATATGCCGCCAATTGAACTGTTTCAAACCAGAATCAAGACTTCTGTTCGCAGACCCGCTCCCTGAGTTCCTTGCCTGCCTTGAAGTGAGGCACATACTTGGCCGGTACTTTCACTTTGTCGCCGGTCTTGGGATTACGCCCCTGGCGCGGGGGCCGGTAGTTCAGCCCAAAGCTGCCGAAGCCGCGAATCTCTACACGTCCGCCCCGCGACAGCGTCGCGGACAGTGCATCCAGAATCACCTTGACGGCCAACTCTGCATCCTTGGCCTGCAGTTGCGGATGCATCTCGGCCAGCTTGGCAATCAAATCAGAACGAATCATGAATGAACCCCGTGCTTAGGCTTCAGTCTTGCTGCCGCTCATCTTGGCCTTCAGCAACGCGCCCAGATTGGTGGTACCGGCATTGGCATTGCTTTCAGACGAGAGTTTCTGCATCGCAGCAGTATCCTCGGTCTTGTTCAGCGCCTTGATCGACAGGTTGATGCCGCGATTCTTGCGATCCACATTGATAATGACAGCGGTCACGCTATCGCCCTCTTTGAGGTGATTGCGAATATCTTCAACGCGGTCAGCAGATACTTCGGATGCCTTCAGATACGCTTCAACATCGCCTTCCAACGCAATCGTCGCGCCCTTTGCGTCCAATGACTTCACCTTGCCGGTGACCACTGCGCCTTTTTCATGGCTGGATGCAAAACCACCGAATGGATCGCCTTCCATCTGCTTGATTCCCAGGGAGATGCGCTCGCGTTCAACGTCGATCGCCAATACCACAGCCTCAACTTCGTCGCCCTTCTTGTAGCTGCGCACGGCTTCTTCGCCAGGCTGGCTCCAGGACAGGTCGGACAAATGCACCAGGCCGTCGATACCGCCATCCAAACCGATGAACACGCCGAAATCGGTGATGGACTTGATCTGACCCTTAACTTTATCGCCCTTCTTGTGGTTGATCTCGAAATCATCCCAAGGATTGGATTGGCATTGCTTCATGCCCAGGGAGATACGGCGACGCGCTTCGTCGATCTCCAGGATCATCACTTCGACTTCATCGCCCAGACTCACAACCTTGGAAGGATGTACGTTCTTGTTGGTCCAATCCATTTCCGAAACGTGCACCAGGCCTTCGATACCCTGCTCGATCTCAACGAACGCGCCGTAGTCGGTCAGGTTGGTCACCTTGCCGAACATGCGTGTTCCTTGCGGGTAGCGACGTGCCAGACCATTCCACGGATCATCGCCCATCTGCTTGATACCCAGCGAAACGCGGTTCTTCTCCTGGTCGAACTTCAGGATCTTGGCTTCGATCTCGTCGCCAACGGTCAACACTTCGGATGGATGCTTCACGCGACGCCATGCCAGATCGGTGATGTGCAACAGGCCATCGATGCCGCCCAGATCAACGAATGCGCCGTAGTCGGTGATGTTCTTGACCACGCCCTTGACGATCGCGCCTTCCTTGAGGTTTTCCATGATCGCTTCACGGTCGGCACCCACACTCGCTTCGAGCACGGCACGACGGGAAACCACGACGTTGTTGCGCTTGCGGTCCAGCTTGATGACCTTCAATTCCATGGTCTTGTTTTCGTAAGGCGTCGTGTCCTTGACCGGACGGATGTCCACCAGCGAACCCGGCAAGAATGCGCGGATACCGTTGACCATCGCGGTCAGACCGCCCTTTACCTTGCCGCTGACAAAACCTTCCACGATCTTGCCTTCTTCCATGGCGATTTCCAGCTCGTGCCATGCCGCCAAACGCTTGGCTTTTTCACGCGACAGCTTGGTTTCACCATAGCCGTTCTCCAGCGATTCGATCGCGACGGTGACGAAATCGCCCGCCTTGACTTCCAGTTCGCCTTTAGCGTCGAAGAATTCCTCGATCGCAATCAAACTTTCGGACTTCAGTCCGGCATTCACGACCACCATGTTGTGGTCGACTCGCACGACTTGCGCGGTGATCAGTTCGCCGGCGCGCATTTCTTTGCGCGTCAAACTTTCTTCAAACATTGCTGCAAAACTATCGGGATCTTGTACAGCTGCTGCGGTTGCGGTTGCGTTCATCGGAGACACCTAAAGAAAAAATATCTGCTTACGCAGAGGGTTAGTTAAAGTTCCCATAGACTGAGAGTCGTATGGGGCCTAATTTGTAGAACCTTTCGCCGGGTAGCGTGCCAGCACTTTCTGAAACGCCTGCTCGATGTCCTGAACTGCTTCATCGATGCTTAGCGCCGTGGTATCCAGCAGACTTGCACCCGGTGCCTGTTGCAGCGGAGATGCACTGCGCTGAGTATCTCGCTCGTCGCGCACGCGTATATCCAGCAAAAGGGCCGCGATATTAGCACCGATTCCTTTTTCCATCAACTGCTTATAACGCCGCTCGGCGCGCGCCTCGGCACTGGCGGTAAGAAAGATTTTCAACACGGCGTCCGGGAACACCACCGAGCCCATGTCGCGCCCATCCGCCACCAGGCCAGGAGCCCTGCGGAACGCATGTTGCTTGTTCAATAGCGCGGCGCGCACCTTGGGCAAAGCCGCCACTCTGGATGCCGCAGCCGCACATTGTTCGCCGCGCAACTCATCGCCGGCCAGAATGCCGTCCAGGAATATCTGATTGCCCTCGAAACGAATCTCCATGCGTTCGGCCAGTTCCGCCAAACCCGATTCATCGGTCAGCAGGATCCGATCGCGTTGCGCCGCCAGCGCCAGCAGACGATACAACGCACCGCTGTCCAGATAGTGATAGCCGAGCCTGGCCGCGACCAGCTGTGCCACCGTGCCCTTGCCGGATGCCGATGGCCCGTCGATCGCGATCACCGGCACGGCCTGCACCACATCATGCAACAGCGTGAAATAATTCGGGAAGGTCTTGGCGACACAGCGCGGATCGTTGATGCGGATTCCTTCTGCGCCAAAGGCGGCAAGCGAGAAACACATCGCCATGCGGTGATCGTCGTAGGTGTCTATGCCTTCAATAGGATTCAGGATTCGGGATACAGGATACGAACGGCCAGTCTTAGCCGCGCTCCTGCATCCCGCATCCTGCATCCCGCATCCTGCAATTCGGATGTAGTCCTCACCCTCTTCCACGGTCGCCCCGACTTTGCGCAACTCGGTCGCCATCGCCGCGATGCGGTCGGTTTCCTTGACGCGCCAGCTGGCAATATTGCGCAGCGTGGTCGTGCCCTCGGCGAACAGCGCAACGACCGCCAATGTCATCGCCGCGTCGGGAATGTGATTGCAGTCCAGTTCGACCGCCTTGAGCCGCCCTGATTTTGGCGCACGCGCCTCCATCCAGTTCGCGCCCATTTCGATCTGTGCACCCATCAGCGCCAGCGCATCGGCAAAGCGCACATCGCCCTGGATGCTGCCGCTGCCCACGCCTTCAATGCGCAGCGGCCCGCCGCCGATCGCGCCTGCCGCGAGAAAATACGACGCCGAAGAAGCATCGCCTTCCACATAGATCACGCCGGGCGAAACATAACGGCTATCCGCCGCCACCGTGAAACTGCGCCAGCCGTCTCTCCGCACAACCACACCGAAGCGCGCCATCATCGCCAGCGTGATCTCGATATAAGGTTTCGAGATCAACTCGCCCACCACGTCCACCGTGACCTCGCCATTCAACAGCGGAAAGGCCATCAGCAATGCGGTGAGGAATTGGCTGGACACATCGCCGCGCACGCTGATGCGGCCCACTCCAGTCAGCGTCGCCGGATGGATCTGCAGCGGCGGAAAACCTTCATTGTCCAGGCATTCGATGTCCGCGCCGAGTTCGCGCAACGCATCCACCAGATCGCCTATCGGCCGCTCGTGCATACGTGGCGTACCTGACAACTTGTAGTCGCCGCCGGACAACGCCAGCGCCGCGGTCAGCGGACGAAACGCGGTTCCGGCATTGCCCAAAAATAGTTCAGCCTGCTTGACCGGAAAATTCCCGCCACAGCCCTGCACGCGGAACACATGCGGCTCCAGTTGTTCCACAGCTACGCCCAGTGTGCGCAAGCCATCCAGCATGCGCTCGGTGTCGTCCGACAACAGCACATCGCGTATCTCGGTCGCGCCCCGCGCCAGCGCCGACAGCAGCAGGATGCGATTGGAAATGCTCTTCGAGCCAGGCAGCGTGATCGTACCGCGGGCGCTAAGTAGAGGAGGAAGGTCGATGAAATTGTCGGATGTCATTGCGTTTGAATTGCATGGCAAATTTGCAAGGGCGAGATGATACCGCAGAGGGCGTAGGTTGGGTTAGCGCACAACGCGTAACCCAGCATCAAAAACAACACCGTCGGGGGTAGCCCGGCAGCTAGTTACTTTCTTTTGCTTCGCCAAAAGAAAGTAGCCAAAGAAAAGGCGCCCCCGGTTTGCCGCCCCTGCGGGGTGCCCTGCGTTGCTCGACTGGTCAGGCGGCTGCGGAACTCGCACTGCGTGCTCAAACAGTCCTCGCCGACATCCCCTGACCAGCCTGCGCTACTCGGCGGCGCACAGGGGATGAAATCCAAAACCTTAAACCTGTATGGCGGGCAACTTATTGCCCACCATACAGAGATAGACAGGAAAAATAATTCCACTTCGGTACTTTGGGGCCCTATACATCAGACTTCTGCTCTCGTAGTAGTTTAAAATCTGGCAGTTGGCTTGGCTTGGAACGCGAAGATAGCTCAAGCCAGATAAGCTCAGCGAGTATCAAGCGAAGAATGGGAAACGGAAGCGGACGATTAGCACCAAGTGGCGGAGAAGGTGGCGGCGCAAGCGTCATCAGTTCCACCCAGTTGGCGCTATGAACAACTCCAGAGCGAAGTTCGTAGCTCTTATTGAGCATCTTCTTTAGGTAAGTACGATCTTGAGGAAGCACGTCAATAACGTGATCTCCTTGCATGTTTTGGGCGGGAAGCTGCTGGCCAGTATTTGCATCCACCCCATATATCCATCGATCCAACGGTTTCTGCCAAAAATCATCGCCTAGGCGAGAGGAAGCATAGTTACGAAACGTCTCTCCAAGTTTTATATGTTTGTCCTGCATAAGCCTGTTCTGGAAAGAACTAACCTGGCTTTCCATTAGACCTTGCTCAGAGAAGAATGCTTCCCATTTGCTCGACTCATCCCAGTCTTTCCACTCAGTTGGAGGTGTACCGTACCACTGCGAAAGAGCTTCGATCCCAGCGACGAGCAATGCATAGGCAGCTCGTGGCTCGCGATCAAATAACAAAAGTGCTCCGTGATATGCCGATGCTGCTGCGCCAATCTGCTCTTGATCTTTATCCGACAACCCAACCACCGCTGTAAGGAAAGCAGTTAGTCGGATCTTCGAATCTGTCGGCAATGGCCCGATAATACCTTGATCTACAACCTGTGAAACCGGCAAGAAAGTGACATTATTCAACCCTGGAATACTCACAGCAAAGTCGATTGGAATTACAACTTTCCGGTCGAGTGCCAGTGACAAAAGACACGCTAGATCATATGAAAAACGATGTCGATCATGCAGATTAGTTTCTCGTCCTGGCAAATCTGGAACGCGAATAACCGACCACGACTCTGGGCATGTCGCTCTCATGTCGTGTGCTAGTGAGCCCTGCGGATCAATCGACAGTAACCAGTCAGTAATATCGAGCGGCTGATCGCCCGGAACCGTGACACGGAACCAATTTATTGCCAGCCTCTCTTCGGGTGTAACTTCAGAGAGCCTTTGCAGACAAGTCACAAGGGATTTCATTGTTGAGAAACGTACCTAAATCGTGAAGACCACAATGTACCGGAGTCGATTTGTTTTGCCTATCCACTGCTGTATGGCGGGCAACTTGTTGCCCGCCATACAGGTTTAAGATTTTGGATTTCATCCCCTGTGCGCCGCCGAGTAGCGCAGGCTGGTCAAGGGATGTCGGCGAGGACTGTTTGAGCACGCAGTGCGAGTTCCGCAGCCGCCTGACTAGCCGAGCAACGCAGGGAACCGCGAAGCGGCGGCAAACCGGGGGCGCCTTCTTTGGGTTACTTTTCTTGGCAAGACAAGAAAAGTGACTAGCTGCCGGGCTACCCCCGGCGGTGTTGATTTACCACCCCCTCTCCCCAACTCTCTCCCACAAAGAGGAGAGGGAGTTGCTCACGCCACCCCTTTATGATTCGCCGCGTTCTTTCACTTCCGTCCGCGCCCAACCTTGCGCAAAGGTGATGCGCAGTTCCGCGCCAATCTCCACCTGCCCCGCATCCGACACCACAGCGCCGCTGGCGTCCTGCACCATGCTATAGCCGCGCGCCAGAACTTTTGTCGGGTCAAGCAGGATCAAATGCTGCGTGGCATTGTCCACTCGCCCCAAACGCTGCACCTGCCCCGCACGCATCGTCTTGATCAGAAGTTGCGCAAGACTGGTCTGCCGGTCTTGCAGACGGGTGAAGTCGCTGCTCGCGGCGCGCAGGCGTTGCGCCAATGATTGCCACTGCCATTGTTGATGCTGCTGGCGGTAGGCAAAGGCGCGCTGCATGCGCTGTTGCAACTGGTCCAATTGCTGGGTCTGGCGTTGCAGCTGTTGCGCGGGATGCACCAGCCTGCGCTGCAGGTAGTCCACCGCCTGCATCGCATTTTGCAAACGGTTGCGCTGCGCGCGTTGCAGGTGCTGCGCCTGGTCGCGCAAACCCCTGAGCAGGGCACGGCGATCCGGGGCCACGCGTTGCGCCGCCGCGGTGGGGGTCGGGGCGCGTTCGTCGGCGACGAAATCGGCGATCGTGAAATCGGTCTCGTGCCCGACCCCGCTGACGATGGGGATTTCACTGGCGGCGATCGCGCGCGCGACGGCTTCTTCATTGAACGCCCACAGGTCTTCGATACTGCCGCCGCCTCTACATACAATAAGTACATCGCATTCGGCTCGCCGGTTGGCGAGCTGGATGGCTGCGGCGATCTTCTCCGCGCTGCCTGTCCCTTGTACCGGTGTGGGATACAGCACCACCGGCACGCTCGGCAGGCGCAGTCTTAGAGTAGTGAGCACATCGCGCAACGCGGCGGCCTGCGGCGAGGTGATGATGCCGATGCGCTTTGGAAATGTCGGCAAGGCACGCTTGCGCTCGGCGGCAAACAAGCCCTGGCTTTCCAGCAATTGTTTCAGCCGCGCGAACTGTTCGTACAGCACCCCCAGCCCGGCCGGACGCATCTGCTCCACGGTCAACTGAAAATCGCCGCGCTGTTCATATAAAGTAGCGACCGCTAATACTTCGACCTGCTGCCCGTTGCTGATTTGATTGCCCAGCAATACATTTTTATGGCGGAACATCACGCACCGAACTTGTGCCTGATCGTCCTTCAATGAAAAATAAAAATGACCGGAAGCAGCCTTCACCAAATTGGTGATTTCTCCACGAACCCACAACAGAGGGACGTTGCTTTCCAGCAACTGCTTGATTGCAAGGTTGAGTTCCCCGACGCGCAAAACGCGGTTTTTTTCTTCAAAAAATAATGCTGAAGACATATTGACAATCCGAAATAATCCACAATCCAAGGAAATTCGCCACTTTCCGCTACCCCACCCCGCAGCACAATCCAGCACTTACGTTAACCTATTGTTTTTAATAAAAATAATGGTCTTGTAAAAAATAGGCAAACTAATAAAACCCCTTACGCCACGCCACATCAAAGCGCTAATCCAGAGAGTCATCCACAAAGTTATCCACAGGTTTTGTGGGTAAACAAAAATATTCTTTTCAAATGGTACGTTAGCAAAATACTATTCAAGAAAAACCTGAGAAATCTTGCTCAACTAGTTACGACACGTTACAGTTGCGCCCTGTTAATTTAAGCACATTTGGAGAATCCGCGTGTTTGCAATCATAGAAGCGGCTGGCTGGCCGATCTGGTTTTTGATCCTGGCATCCATCATTGCAGTCGGCTTGATCGTTGAGCGCCTGATGTTCTTGCGCGGTAATCGTATCGCCCCTCCCGCCCTGTTGAACGAGGTCGTCAAGGAACTCAAGCAACGCGGGGTCAGCGACAGCATGTTGAACAAACTTGCCGCCAGCTCGCCACTGGGGCGCATTTTCGCTGCGGGACTCAAAAACATCAAAAGCCCGCCCGAGATGATGAAAGAATCCATCGAAGAAGAGGGACGTGCGGTCGCGCGCGATCTGGATCGCTTTCTTACCGCTCTGGGTACGATCGCCTCCATCAGCCCGTTACTCGGGCTATTTGGCACGGTGGTCGGCATGATCGAGATTTTCGGCTCACAAACTGCGGTCGGCAACTCGCCTGCGATACTCGCCCACGGTATTTCCGTGGCGCTTTACAACACCGCCTTCGGTCTGATCGTCGCAATTCCCAGCATGATCTTCTATCGCCAATTCCGCGCCCAGGTGGATAGCCTGACCATCGAAATGGAACAGCAGGCGATCAAGCTGGTTGAGGTTGTGCACGGCCAACGCAAAGACTGAGACCATGAACTTTAAACGTGGGCTACGTCGCCGTGAAGAACCGGAGATCAATCTGATCCCGATGATAGACGTGTTGCTGGTGATTCTGATCTTCATGATGGTGACCACCAGTTACGCCAAGTTTTCCGAATTGCAGATCAATCTGCCTGAAGCCGGCGGCGAAGCAGCCGGCACGCAAGCCAAACCCATCAACGTCGCAGTGGATGCCTCGGAACACTATGCCATCAACAACCAAGGGCTGTCTTTCACCGGCGTGGACGCGCTGGCAGCCTCCCTGAAAAATGCGGCCGGCAATCAAACCGACCCCACCATCGTCATCAACGCCGATGCCAAAGCCACGCACCAATCGGTGATCAACGTGATGGAAGCGGCAAGGCGCGCCGGATATGGGCGCATTACTTTCACCACGCAGAGCCAGCAAAAGTAACTCCAATCCTATTTCATCGGTGAAACAGCGTTGACTTCCTCGCTCACTCCTAATCAAACAACTGGTGAAACAACTAGCCATCCCACTAAGCAACCAGAAAACGGTTGCCAAGTGGTTGGTTATAGCCATTCGACTACGCTATCAAAATACGATAGCCAAGTCGCTGGTTATAGCCGTGCAACGGCGACACGTTACTGGCGAAGCCAGCCGATTGCGGGAACCGTTGCTTGGTCGCCCCTCTCGCACCGGAAGCTGCGCTCACCGTGTCTGGGCGACATTTGCACTGTCTGCGTCGTTTACTCGTCGCCGCCTTGTTTGACCTTCGAAATAGAATTGGAATGAGGCATGAATTGGCTGCAAACCCACTGGTATCGCATCACCCCGCTGCACCTGATTCTGTTTCCGATCAGCCTGTTTTTCCGTGCGCTGGTGGCGTTGCGTCGCGAGATGTATCGCAACGGCAGCCTCGCCAGCGATCAATTACTGCTGCCGGTCATCGTAGTCGGCAACATCAGTGTCGGAGGAACCGGCAAGACCCCGCTTACCCTGGCCCTGGCACAGCAGCTTGTCGAACACGGCTGGCATCCGCTCATAGTCAGCCGCGGCTTCGGCGGTTCAACGCAACAGCCGCGATATGTCGATGCAAGCAGCGACGCTCAGCATGTGGGTGACGAGCCGCTGCTGATGGCACGGCGCAACATCTGCCCGGTGTGGATAGGCAGGGACCGCGCCGACACCGCGCGTGCGGCATTGCAGGCACATCCTCAATGCGATGTCGTGCTTTGTGATGACGGCTTGCAGCACTATCGCCTGCAGCGTGATGTCGAGATCGCGGTCGTCGACGGGGCGCGCCGCTTCGGCAACGGTTTGATGCTTCCCGCCGGACCGTTGCGCGAGCCGGTATCGCGCCTGCAGAGCGTGGATGCGGTGGTGGTGAATGGCGACGACGCTCCAGCGGGTCAATATGTGATGCGCTTATCGGGAAGCATGTTCTATAACCTGCTCGACCCCGATAAAAAAGCTTCTGCAGATCATTTTCAAGGCCAAAACAACCATGCCGCCGCGGGCATCGGCAATCCACAACGCTACTTTCAATATCTTGAGGCATTGGGTATCCCCTTCACGCCGCACGCATTTCCCGACCATCATCCCTACTCTGCGACCGATCTGGCCTTTGCCGATTGCGATGTGATACTCCTGACCGAAAAAGATGCGGTAAAATGCGCGGCATTCGCTGATGGAAGATATTGGGTGTTGCGTGTTGATGCCCAGATCGATTCAGCCCTGATCGAACACATACTGAGGAAGATAGAATCCCATGGATCCCAAACTGCTTGATATCCTCGTTTGCCCGTTGTGCAAATCCCCGTTGGTATACCATAAATCCGCACAGGAATTGATCTGCAAGGCCGATCGCCTGGCATTCAAAATCGCGGACGATATTCCGGTGATGCTGGTTGACGAGGCACGCAAACTCAGCCTCGAAGAAGTCGAAAAGATTCAATGACCGATTTTCACGTCGTCATCCCGGCACGCCACGCTTCCACGCGCTTGCCCGGCAAGCCGCTGCTGCTGATTTCAGGCAAACCCATGGTGGTGAGAGTGGCCGAACAAGCGGCACAAAGCGGTGCGCAACAGATCTGGATCGCCACCGACCATCATGCGATTGCCAACGCGGTACACGAACATGGTTTCAAGGCATGCTTGACCAAAGACAGCCATCTCAGCGGTACCGATCGCATCGCCGAGGTGGTTGAACTGCAAGGCTGGCCGGATGCCTCCATCGTGGTCAATGTGCAAGGCGACGAGCCGCTGATACCGCCCGCGCTGATTCGCGCCGTTGCCGAACATCTGCACAGTCATCCTGAGTGTGCGATGGCCACGGCCTGCCATGCGATTCACGATGAAGCATCGATGCGCAACCCTAACATCGTCAAGGCGGTTCTGGATAAAAATGGCAACGCGATGTATTTCAGCCGCGCGCCGATACCGTGGCCTCGTGATGCCTTCGCCCGGCAACAGCCCCTGCCCGCCGACTTGCCGGTATTGCGCCATATCGGCATCTACGCTTACCGCGCCGGCTTCCTGCGCGCATACGGACAACTCCCCCCAATAGTGTTAGAGCGCTATGAGGCATTAGAGCAATTGCGCGCGCTGTATCATGGGTACAAAATTGGTGTAGTCATCGCCGAGCAGGCTCCGCCAGGTGGGGTTGATACCGAACAGGATCTGCATACTGCACGACAAATATTTGAATCTCAAATAAAATCGGAGGTAAGCCAAAAAATGAAACTGATACTGCTGGGTCCACCCGGTGCAGGCAAAGGCACCCAGGCGAATTACATCAAGGAAAAATTCAACATCCCGCAAATTTCCACCGGTGACATGCTGCGAGCAGCCGCCAAAGCGGGCACGCCGACGGGAATCGCGGCAAAGAAGCTGATGGACGCGGGTAACTTGATCTCCGATGACATCATCATCAGCCTAGTGAAGGAACGCATCAAGGAACCCGACTGCGCCAATGGATTTTTACTCGACGGCTTCCCGCGCACCATCCCGCAAGCACAGGCGATAAAGGATGCCGGCATTCAGATCGATTTCGTGGTGGAAATCGATGTGGCTGATAGCGAGATCATCCAGCGTATGAGCGGTCGTCGCGTGCATCCGCCTTCGGGTCGCACTTATCACGTGGTGTTCAATCCACCCAAGGTGACAGGCAAGGACGACCTCACCGGTGAAGAATTGGTGCAGCGTCCCGACGATGCAGAAGATACCGTCATCAAACGTCTCCACGTTTACCACGATCAGACTAAACCCTTGGTCAATTTCTACACCACCTGGCAGAAATCCGGCGACGCGAAAGCACCAAAGTGCGTGAAAATTCCCGGGGTAGGGAAAGTGGAAAAAATACGCGACCAGGTCTTCGCTGCTTTGGGCAAGAGCTGATCTTGGCTGATAAACCCATTCTCACGCTGGAAGATGCCAAGCGCATCGCCGTAGCGGCACAAGCCGAAGCGCAACGCAATGACTGGCGAGTGGTGATCGCCGTGGTGGACGATGGCGGTCATCTGCTGTATTTGCAGCGCAGCCACGACACCCAGTTTGGCAGTGTGGAAACGGCGATCCAGAAAGCCCACGCGGCAGTGGCTTTTCAACGCCCCACCAAGGTATCGGAGGATGCGGTGCAGAGTGGCCGATTGATACATCTGGCACTGCCCGGCGTGATCCCTGCCGAAGGCGGTGTGCCGCTGCAGATTGATGGTGTGGTCGTTGGTGGCCTGGGGATCAGCGGCGTGCGCTCGTCCCAGGACGGACAGATCGCAGCCGCGGGTATGGCTGCCCTGACGAAAAGTTAGCCATGCTGTATCGCCTGAACGATCGCTTTCCCGAACTCCGCGGCGAGCGGCATTTCATCGCCGGCAGTGCCTCGGTAATCGGCTCAGTCATTCTGGAAAACAATGTCAGCATATGGTTCAACGCCGTGCTGCGCGGCGACAACGAATCCATCCACATCGGCACGAACAGCAACATCCAGGATGGTGCGGTGCTGCACACCGACGTTGGCATACCACTGACTGTCGCAGCAAATGTCTCAATCGGGCATCAGGCCATGTTGCATGGCTGCACGATAGGCGAAGGAAGCCTGATCGGCATCAAGGCAACAATACTCAACCATAGCGTCATCGGCAGAAACTGTCTGATCGGCTCGAATACGCTGATCACCGAAGGAAAGGTGATCCCAGATAACTCGCTGGTGGTCGGTTCGCCGGGAAAAGTGGTGCGCACATTGACGGAAGCGGAAATTACCGCGCTGCACGCCAACGCCGAGCACTACGTGGAACTTATGGCGCGCTATGCCGATGGACTGCATCCCATATAGCCCATAAGTGCATGATGCTATAGCCCACAAGTACATATCACTATGACCTACAAAAGCACGACGCCTATTCAAAATTCGAAGTATCCTTACAAACTGTAGTTGCTTTTGGGTGCTCTAACATACATTTTGGATGTCAGGGTGGTTGGCTGATTTATCTTTAAGGGAGGTATCATGTCAGGTGGTCTTGGATTTGCGTTGTTGTGCGCCATTGTTGCAATCTTTTACGGCATATTTTCCATCAAATGGATTCTGGGTAAACCAACCGGCAACGAAAAAATGCGCGGAATTGCCGCCGCAATACAGGAAGGCGCTTCCGCCTACCTGAACCGGCAATACACCACGATCGGCATAGTCGGTGCAATCTTGTTTGTCGTCATTCTTGTCGCGCTGAAATGGCCGACCGCCGTCGGCTTCGCCATCGGCGCAATCCTGTCGGGATTGACCGGCTACATCGGCATGAACGTATCGGTGCGCGCCAATGTGCGCACTGCTGAAGCGGCCAAAGAAAGCCTGAATGCGGCTCTGAACATATCCTTCAAAGGTGGCGCGATCACCGGCATGCTGGTCGTGGGCCTGGGTCTGCTCGGCGTGGCGGGCTATTACGCTTTCCTCACACTGATGTTGGGCGCCAGTACCGAAGATGCTACTCATGCCCTGGTGGGCCTGGCCTTCGGCGGCTCGCTGATTTCCATATTCGCCCGTCTCGGCGGCGGCATTTTCACCAAAGGCGCTGACGTTGGTGCCGACCTGGTGGGCAAGGTCGAAGCCGGCATCCCCGAGGACGACCCGCGCAACCCAGCGGTAATCGCCGACAACGTCGGTGACAACGTTGGCGATTGTGCCGGCATGGCGGCCGACTTGTTCGAAACTTACGCGGTCACCATCATCGCCACCATGGTGTTGGGCGGCCTGTTGATTACCGGTTCCCCAGAAGCAGTCATCTATCCGCTGGTGCTGGGAGGCTTCTCCATCATCGCCTCCATCGTCGGCACCTTCTTTGTCAAGACGCGCGAAGGTGGCAAGATCATGAACGCGCTGTATCGCGGCCTGATCGTCTCCGCGGTGCTGGCCGCGATCGCCTTCTATCCCATCACTACCATGATGCTGGGCGATGGCGTGATTATAGCCGGCAAGCTAGTTACTTCACTGCATCTGTACTATGCCACCCTGATCGGTCTGGCACTGACCGCTGCCATGGTGTGGATCACCGAGTACTACACCGCCACAGAATTTGCGCCGGTACGCCATATCGCCGAAGCTTCCACCACCGGCCACGGCACCAACGTGATTGCCGGCCTGGGCGTTTCGATGAAGTCTACCGCCGCTCCGGTACTCGCCGTTTGTCTGGCGATCTGGTGTGCCTTCGCTCTGGGCGGGTTGTATGGCATCGCGATCGCCGCGACCTCAATGCTGTCCATGGCCGGCATCATCGTGGCACTGGATGCCTACGGCCCAATCACCGATAACGCCGGCGGCATCGCCGAAATGGCCAAGTTGCCGCCCGACGTGCGCAAGATCACCGACGCGCTGGACGCGGTGGGCAACACCACCAAGGCCGTCACCAAGGGTTATGCCATCGGCTCCGCCGGTCTGGCCGCACTGGTATTGTTCGCAGACTATACTCATGCGCTGCAGGCTAAACTGGTGGGCGTGGTCACGACCTTCGACCTGTCCAACCACATGGTTATCATCGGCCTGTTCATCGGCGGCATGGTGCCCTACTTGTTCGCCGCGATGGGCATGGAAGCGGTCGGCCGTGCTGCCGGCTCGGTGGTGGTGGAAGTTCGCCGCCAATTCAAGGAAATCCCCGGCATCATGGAAGGAACCGGCAAACCGCAATATGGCACTTGCGTGGATATGCTGACCAAAGCCGCAATCAAGGAAATGATCGTCCCTTCGCTGCTGCCCATTGCGGTACCTTTGATCGTCGGCCTGACACTCGGCGCACAGGCTCTCGGCGGGGTACTGGTCGGCACCATCATCACCGGCATCTTCGTGGCGATCTCGATGACCACCGGCGGCGGCGCATGGGATAATGCCAAAAAATATATCGAAGAAGGCAACTTCGGCGGAAAAGGCTCTGAGGCGCACAAGGCCGCCGTCACCGGCGACACGGTGGGCGATCCCTACAAGGACACCGCGGGTCCTGCTGTGAATCCGCTGATCAAGATCATCAACATCGTCGCGCTGATGATCGTGCCGCTGCTTTAAGCTAAGCAGTTAGAACAAAGGCAGGTGAAACAAAAAACAGGGCGGAAGAAATATCCGCCCTGTTTTTCGCCCTTCCAGTATCGATCTAAAATGCTATTGTTTATTGATCATGACTCAAGAATGAGGTACTGCCATGCAAAGTGCTGCTGACGTTTCGACTGTCTCCCATGTGATTCAACTGGCCGTTGCGCCGATCTTTTTGCTGACCAGTGTCGGGGCGATCCTGGGCGTCATCACAAATCGTCTTGCCCGCATCGTGGATCGATCCCGAGTGTTGAATAGCCTGAGCGTCCCTCTGGATTCTGCGCAGCAGGAAGAAATGGCGATGCTCTCGCGCAGGGCACGATGGGTTCATTGGGCGGTCAGCCTGTGCACGATGTCTGCGCTGCTCATCTGCATCGTGATCGTCGCGCTTTTTGTCGGTTCGGAGATAAGCTTCGATCCGTCGCGCTCCATTTCAATGCTGTTCATCCTGGCGATGCTGTCGCTGATCTCCGGTTTATTGTGCTTCCTCCGCGAAATATACCTGTCTAAAGGACACATCGGAATACAAAGAACCTAGGCCATCCAGCCGTTGAAATCGAGCGCTTGCAGCATTGGCCACTAACCATTCAATCCATGAACCAGAAGCGATCACGGGTATTGATAATCGGATATGGCGAGATGGGTCATGCCATGGAACATTTGTTAAAGGGTAAACATCGATTAGCCATCCATGACAATCGCCCTGTGGAAGATTTACCTTCCATCAACGTCGAGCAAGAGGCGGCACTCGCCGACTTTGTCTTGTTCTGCGTGCCTGCTTCTCCACATCGCGATCTGCTGGTCAGGCTCGCCCCGCATCTGCAAAGCCACTGCATTTGCATCAGCATTGCCAAGGGACTTGATGATAAAGGCCTGACGCCGGCGCAAATATACGAACAGACCTTCAATGGACGACAACCCTATTGCTTACTCTATGGCCCGATGATCTCGGAGGATATCCGGGCAGACCGATACGCCTTTGCTGAACTGGGATGTGCCAGTATTTCGACCTACCACAGCGTGCGCGACCTTTATCGGGGCACCAGGCTGTATATCAAGCACAGCACAGATATAACCGGGATCTCTTGGTCTGTTGTCCTCAAAAACGTTTACGCCATCGCTTTCGGCATCGCGGATGAACTTCAGCTCGGCGACAATATGCGCGGATTTTTGACGGTAACCGCATTGGCAGAACTGAGTTCTATCGTGAGGCAAATGGGCGGGAAGCCCACCGCACCCTTGCATCTGGCTGGACTGGGCGATCTGATCACGACCGCCACCAGTCCCGGATCTCATCATCATGAACTCGGGCGAAAACTGGCCAGAGGTGAGACACGAGACATCCGTGGTGAAGGCATACATACACTCAGAATGGTAGAGAAATATCGTCTTTTTGATACCGTTCCATACACTTTATATGCATTTATCCACAATATCGTGAAAGAACCGATCGATGTGGCGCAAAAGTTTCGAAATTTTCTAGACCACGCTCAACAGTAAAAAATCCTGTGAAATAACTTGTCTGGCGGGGAACGAAGCACAGAGCAAGAATGCCAAAAAATGATAAAATATGTCTGAGAAGGAAGCGAAACGCCAAGCTAAATTAACAAGCAGGCTGAAAAGGCGGCAGACCATGAAAAAATGCAGCATAAAAAATAGAGTATTCATAGCGTTGCTGGCAAGCACTTTTGGGGGCACCGCAACAATTGCAACCTCGAAAGCATGGGCTGACGATGGGCAATTCAGCCTGTCTAGCGGATTCGGCTCTAGCCCCGGCAATTACGCCACCGCCAACACCACCGGCTTATTCTCCATCCCTACAATTGAAAAGTATGAAACCGGTCCGTGGGTGTTCAAGCTGACTGTTCCCGATCTCAGTATTTCTGGTACAGGAAGCGTAGTTCCCGAGATCGGACGCATTAGAACTGGCAGCGCTGCCAACAGCACGCAATCCGACTTGGGTGACACTGTAGCGGCAGCCACCTACAACATTTATTCTGGCAGTGCGTCCACTTTCGGAATCGGTTTGACCGGCAAGGTTAAACTCGGCATGGCGGATAAGATCAAGGGTTTCGGCACCAGTCAAAATGACTACGCCGCCCAGGCGGATGCCTACCAGAGTTTCGATAAATTCACCGCACTCGGTTCGCTGGGCTACAAGGTCCTGGGCAGTCCTGCCGGAATCAGTATGGATCCGGTACTCTACGGCTCATTCGGCGGAATCTATCAACTCAACGATCAGATGAGCGGTGGTGTCGATATAAGTTTAGCGCAGAGCCCTTCAGCTACGGCAGCAGAACAACGTCAGCTTACCGCTTATGTGACTCATATGATCAATAAGAGCTTGAAAGCCCGAGGATACGTGCTCAAGGGATTTACCAACGGCAGCCCGGATAGCGGTCTCGGGGCACAGGTTTATTACGGGTTCTGATCGGACTGCTAGCCATCTGACTGATACAACCTCTGGTGAAACTACTAGCCATTTCACTAGTTTGTCATAGAACGACAACCAAGTGACTGGTTATAAGTTGGCAAACGCGTTGCATAGCCATTCGGCCAAGTCACCTAAAGACAGTGACATAAGCCGCTGGTTACCGCCAACCAAGTCATTGGTTAACGCCGGGGAAGTCATTGGTTATAGTACCGCCTGACTCCAATTGCATACGCGAAACCGCGTTGGTTTCTGCACGGCTTTTTTATTGTCCGCCTATTTTCCAGAACAACGAACTCACAGGGATGGCCCTCAGGAACGGGCAAACCGGGTACTGTCGCAAATTTCCCGAGATAGTCCAGCCTGATTTAATCTTCACTCTTTCAAACCGGCAAGAGGAATAACCATGTTTGAGCCTGATCTCGCCCATTACATCCACCGCAATGTCACCCTCTCGCTCGATGAAGACATTTACAGTGGCGACTTGACGGCGCAACTGCTGCCCGCAACACTTGTCTCAACCGCACAAGTCATCACGCGGCAACCAGGTGTGTTGTGCGGCACGCAATGGTTCGATGAATGTTTTCGCTTGCTGGATCCCGACTGCGAAATAAACTGGTTGGCAAAAGATGGCGACTGGATCACAGCGGGGCAAACTCTGTGCGCGATCTGCGGTCACGCACGCGCCCTGCTCACCGCCGAGCGTAATGCCCTGAACCTGCTGCAAACCCTTTCCGGCACTGCCACGCGCACAAAAAGATATGTAGATGCTGTAGCCGGCATCGAAGTCAAGATCATGGACACGCGCAAGACTTTGCCGGGACTGCGACAGGCGCAAAAATATGCGGTGCGGGTGGGCGGTGGGCATAACCAGCGCATCGGTTTGTTCGATGGCATTCTGATCAAGGAAAACCACATCGCCGTAGCCGGCGGTATCCGGCCCGTGCTGGAACAGGCATTTCGCCTGGCCAAACCGGGCATAACCGTTCAGATCGAAGTGGAAAATCTGGCGCAACTGGATGAGGCTTTGAATGCCGGTGCCAAACTGATACTGCTCGACAACTTTAATTTGGATAATTTGCGCGCTGCCGTACAGCACACCGGTGAACGGGCCGAACTGGAAGCATCCGGCGGCATCACGATAGACAATCTGCGCGAAGTCGCGCTGACCGGAATCGATCGCATCTCGATCGGCGCGCTGACCAAAGATGTAGAAGCGCTCGATCTATCCATGCGCTTCAAAACATAATTGACAGGTATGCCATCATGTGCCAGCTATTAGGCATGAACTGCAACACCCCCACCGACATCTGCTTTTCCTTCACCGGATTCCAGCAACGCGGCGGTGGCACTGATGTGCATGCCGACGGTTGGGGCATCGCCTTCTTCGAGGGCAAAGGGGTTCGGCTGTTTCTTGACCCGCTTCCTTCCGCTCAATCGCCCATCGCCGAACTGGTGCGTAATTATCCTATCCGGTCGCTAAATGTCATCGCACATATCCGCAAGGCGACGCAAGGTGTGGTGACGCTGGAGAACACCCATCCCTTCATGCGCGAGCTTTGGGGACACTACTGGGTGTTCGCGCACAACGGCAACCTGCCGCAGTTCCAACCTGTGCTGGATGGGGACTTCGTGCCGGTCGGCAACACCGATAGCGAACTCATCTTCTGTTGGTTGCTGCAAAGCCTGCGCCAGCGTTTCGGCGATGCACCACCATCACGCGATGCGTTGTTCTCCGTGCTGCATGAACTCACTTGTCCGCTCGCCGGGCTGGGCATCTTCAACTATTTGCTTTCCAACGGCGACTGCCTGTTCGCACATTCTTCCACCGAATTGAGCTACATAATCCGGCATGCCCCTTTCAATGTGGCGCACCTGAAAGACGAGGACGTCACGGTGGATTTCAGCCAGGTGACCACGCCGAATGACCGTGTTGCCATCATTGCCACCCAGCCCCTAACCGACAACGAACCGTGGCTGATCATGCAGCCCGGCACCCTGTGGATGTTCCATGATGGCGAGGCAGCGGCTCGGCTTGATACACTGCCCAGTCCGGTCAACTCGCTGGGCGGGGTTTGAATTCACATGATGTGTCCCCATCTTGTGAAGGTCACAACCTGAAAGGAAATAAACATGAGTGACTCACTGCACATCGTCTGTCCGCATTGCGACGGTGTGAATCGCGTACCTGCCGCCAAGCTGCGCGAACAACCCACCTGCGGCAAGTGCAAAAAAGCCTTGTTCGATGCGCACCCGGTGGAACTGGGCAGCAGTAATTTTATGCAGCACATCAGCCGCAATGACATTCCCGTGCTGGTGGATTTCTGGGCGCCGTGGTGCGGCCCATGCCGCATGATGGCTCCCGCCTTTGTACAGGCTGCCAAGCAACTGGAGCCCGGGATGCGCCTGGCAAAGTTGAACACCGAGGAGGCTCAGGAACTCGGCACACGCTACAACATCCGCAGCATTCCCACCCTTGCGCTGTTCTTGGGCGGGCGGGAGATTGCGCGGCAAGCGGGTGCGATGGACGCCGGTGGCATTGTGTCGTGGGCACGCAGCAAGGCTTGATCTCGCCACACTAATCGACGCAAACAAAATGGGCAGCCGTTGCACACGGCTGCCCATTTCACTTCGGAAGCGGGTTGTTATTCCCGGGGTAAAGCCGTCATAGCCCAACCGTGCAACCTTGACCATATTTATCCGTCATGATGATTTCCATGCCCCCCCGAATCCCGGTATTTCCAGGAACAGTTTCAGAATCTGACCATCGGCAAACCGTGTTGCATCGCGGAATAAATCCAGCGATTTGCACCCATGGACAGAACCAACCGCGCATTAGAATAATGTCAATATCTTGGTCGTAGTAATCGGCGCGCCAGTAACCAATGTGCCTGGGACCGTCACTGTGGCAGTGATGGGTTGCAATATGAAATTTGTATCAGCCATACTACCCAGTACGGTACCCTGACCCTGAAAAACGTTAGTGTTGGTCGGAAGTATGCTGCCCAGTACGGTACCTTGCCTCTGTAAAACGTTATCAACTACCGCGCTGACTCGTATGCCCTCGTCTTTCATCTCGCCCTTGGCTTGCGGTGTCGGGGCCGCTGCTACGGTAAAGATGTCGAGGTTAAGCGGTTGCAATTGCGGCATTTGATCAGCCCCGCCGGCAAAACCCATCTGGTTGGGCAAAATGGAGATCGTGCCCTTGCCGGTAGTCAGGGTGGTCTCGCCCAGATTCACCTTGTTATAGGTGCCGACGGGCGCCAATAAGGCCATCGGGCTGCCCGGCGCGACCACAAAGGTTTCGTGATCGGTGCCCCGGATTCCAAGAGTCGCAGACGGCGTGGTGATGCGGTAATTCGACTTGTTGATCTTGCCGATCAAGCCGGTGATGGCACGAAAGCCGCCTTTAAACAATGAGAAAAAACTCTGTTCGCTACCGTCCTGCTTTCCATTGAATTTGAAACTGTCGAACTTGAGCCTGGTGTCCGGACGCACGGCGATGAAACCGCCATCCTCCATCCTGATCTGCGCTGAAGCGGCCGGCGCAGTAGTCAGGGTATCGCCTTCGTTAACCGCGTCGCCTTTTTGTATCGGATGTGACTTTCCTGCCTCGGTTGTCAGCTGAACAGCCCCATACACAAACTGCACCTGTCCCGCGACGGCGGCATAGACACTGCCGCAAGTGCTTGCCAGCGCCAGCATGGCTGTCAGGTAGAGTAACGCTTTGCTTAAGTTTTTCATGTCACACCCCACTCAAGTATGCTTATCGGAAATCGCGCCGCAGCGCTAATGAAACATCGGTGCGAGTATAGCTATAGATGACGATATTCGAGTTGTTACGCGCATAATCCAGCTGCGGGCGCACCGTCCAATATTTGTACAAATGCCAATTCGAACCCAGTGTGAGTTGATATAGCTTGTCTGCGCGTTGGCTCAAGAAGTATGGATTGACTTTGCTGTAGTCGCCTACCTGCGCACCTGCGGCGGCGAACAGTGTTATTTTTTCAAAGACATCTGTCTGGCCGCCGGCGCGTAATCCATTGAAACGCATAGCACCGTCGATTCGTCCGCCATTGGGAGTAGCGGGTGTGATAATCGTCGAGATGTCTTGTTCCGTGCCGTAATAGAGCGCGCCGGACAGCGTCGATTTGCCGTCTGCGAGAAAGTGCAGCCAGCCCGCCCCAATAGCCTGCTGATTAAAATCGTTCACCTGCATAACCATTTGTGCAAAGCGATATTGCACATACTGGCCAAATAAATTCAATTGATTGCTCGGGCTAAGCATATGCGTCCATTCCGCATCGAGACCGGCGGTATTGCGATTGCGCGAGTTGTCCAGGGTGTACGCCCCACCCAGCATTCCCGCGCGTACCCGGTTGGCTTGCGTGCCAAACATCACGCCGGCGCGCCCGCTCAAACCGAGCGAATTAAAACCGGTTTGCGTGTTGTAGCCGCGCTGATGCAGATCCGCCCCGGCATATAATCCCCAGTTGTTATCCAGACTGTGAATGACTCCGGTTCCAGCAGCTACCCCATAGTAATTATCGGCCGTTTTCAGGTTGGTCGGATTAAGGGTGGCGACAATGCCGCCAATACTGACTTGCGACTGGTCGGTAGAATTATTGACGTTGTTATCGCGCCCAACAGTCCCCTCAACATAGCCGCTGATACGCGTCTGCTTCGCGGGATCCAGTGCAGCAATCGTATCCAGATATTTCCGGATGGTGGCACGCGCCGCTGCGGGAGGGTCCTGTTTCAAGACCATTTCAAATTCCGCACTGGCGCGCAACAGATCGCCCAGTTGGTAATAGGCGCGCGCCATGTCCAGACGCGCACCGGCGTAATTCGGATTGACCGCCAGCACCCGCTCGAAGGCGAGCGTTGCCTTGTCCGGCTTGCCGCTGTCCAGCGCGGCAACACCCAGCAGATAATCAAAGCGCACTTCGCCGGAACGCTCGAACTCGAGCGGCTCCAACAGGGTATAGGCATCGGCAGGTTTGCCTCTTTTGATCAGCGCATCGGCATCGCGTAGCGTTTTCTCTCGTGCGTCGTTCTCGGCTTGCTTCTTGCCTTCAGTTTCACGTACAGCTTGTGCTGCACTTGCTTCCGGGTTGCCAATATTCTGATTGCCGGCTTTTTGAGCATAGGCTCCGCTTGACGCCAACATCAATCCAGAGAACATCAAAACTGCCGCTTGAGCAAATTTCATTACTTCCTCCCCCATGCTGTATTTACCGCTGGCACACATGCTAATGTGAAACTTGAAACGAATGTATCTGATATATCAGATCATACTTTTTGCCCCATATACCAGGCAAAATATCTATGCAATTTGACCCAAGTATTTATATCAAGACCGTTCTGTCTGAAAGTCTACGGTAACACAGAGCTGACGACCTCGGCCAGCAACCTATTTTGAAGCAGAAAACCTATGCGAGCCTGGCTCAAGTGATTTTACGCGCCACCAGATCGATCAACGCCGACATGCCGCTGTGTGCCGTACCTTCGCCGATGTGATCGTCATGCTCGCGCAGATGCAATATCTCCATGTCGCCAAACGCGTTGCGCAACAGCGCTTCCGTGTACATGTTCTCGGCCACCGGCGGACCGCCGGTTTTGTATTCGAGCTGGCGCGGGGTGTAGCCTTGCAGCAATAACAGCCCGCCCGGTTTCAGGCAGCGCTTGATGCCCGCGAACATCTGCTCGCGTAATGCGGGCGGCGCAAACTGGATGAAGATCGCGGCCACCGCATCGAATCGGTTCTCGCCCCACGGCCAATGCGCGAGATCGGCCTGCTCGAAATCGATCGCCACGCCGCGCTGCCGCGCCAGTTTCTTTGCTTTCTCCAGCGCCACCGGCGATGCTTCGACCGACAACACCAGCAAGCCCTGTTGAGCCAGCCACACACCGTTGCGCCCCTCGCCGTCCGCCACCGCGAGGCAGCTCATGCCCGGCTTCAGCAGATGCCTTTGCGAAACCAGAAAATCATTCGGCTCGGTGCCGAACAGATAACCGTCTTGCGCGTAGCGCTCGTCCCACATACTCATCACACATCTCCATTCGTTACAACAGTAGTTTTATCAGGCATGGGCATGCCTGAACTTTCTGAACTGTGCGCTGAACCATTCGATCGCATCGTCCACATAGGTGAATACCACCGGGATCACCAGCAGGCTCAGGAAGGTCGAGGTGATCAATCCGCCGATCACGACGATCGCCATCGGCGAGCGGAAACTGCCATCGCCCGAGCCCAGATCAAGCGCCACCGGCAGCATGCCCGCACCCATCGCCATGGTCGTCATCACGATCGGGCGCACGCGTTTCTTGCACGCATCGAGCAGCGCCTCGGCGCGGTTCATGCCGCGCTCGCGACGCGAGACGATCGCGTATTCCACCAGCAGGATGGAGTTCTTCGTCGCGATCCCCATCAGCATGATGAGGCCGATCATCGAGGGCATCGAAATCGCGGTGCGGGTCAGGAACAGCGCCAGGAACGCGCCCGGGATGGACAGCACCAGCGCAACCAGGATCGTGGCCGGCTGCATGAAATCCTTGAACAGCAGAACCAGCACGATATAGATGCACATCACGCCCGTGAACATCGCAAGACCGAAACTGGCGAACAGCTCTTTCATGGCCTCGGCATCCCCGATCGGTGCCATCGTCACGCCGGCCGGCATATTCCTGATGGCCGGAAGTGCAGCCACGGCGGCCTGCACCTTGCCCATAGGCTGCCCGGCCAGCTCGATGTCAAAGCTGATATTGCGCTGCCGGTCATAGCGGTCGATCTGGGCCGGACCGCTCTCCAGACTCAACGTGGCCACACTGCCGAGCATCACCGGTCCGCGCGAACCCTGCACTGCCAGACGGGAAAGCAATTGGAGATCCTGCCTCGCCTCATCGCGCAGTTTCACGACGATAGGCAATTGCCGGTCCGGCAAATTGAGTTTGGCCAGATCCTGGTCGTAATCCCCGGCGGTCGCCACACGCAAGGTGTCGGCGATCGCACTGGAAGTCACCCCCTGATCCGCTGCCCGCGCGAAATCGGGACGCACCACCACTTCCGGCCGCAACACGCTGGAATTGGACACCACGTTGCCGATGCCCCGAATCGTGCGCAGCTCCTGCCCCACCTTCAACGCATGCTGGTTCAGTAACTCGCTGTTATCGCTGGTCAACACAATCTGGTATTTGTCCGCAGATGAGCCCAACCCCACCTTGACGCGCACGCCGGGCAATGTCATCAACGCATCGCGCAACTGATCCTCGATTCGCTGCTTCACGACGCGTTCTGCACGCGGCTTAAGCTGTATGGAAAGCGTGGCTTTTTGCACCTCAGGCATCCCGGTTGGCTCAAATGCATTGCCGCCCGTTGCACCTCCACCGATTGCGGTATAGACCAGCGTCACATTTGGATTCTGCATGACAATCCCGCGCGCCTGTTCCGCGATCGTATAGGTCTGCTCAAACTTGCTCCCCGGCGGCAGAGTCAGCGTCACCTGGGTTTGCGACTGGTTGTCCTTGGGCTGAAACGCTGTCGGCAAAGTCCCGGCCAACCCGAATGAGCCCACGAAAAAAACTGCCGTTACCGCCAAAGTGGTCTTGCGATGTGCCAAACACCAATGCGCCCATTTGAGATATATCTCGATCCACCTGGGCGTCGGATGCGCGACGCGCGGCCGCAGGAAATAGGCCGACATCATCGGTGTCAGCATCCGCGCCACCGCGAGCGAGAACAGTACGGCCACTGCCGCTGTCCAGCCGAATTGCACAAAGAATTTGCCCGCTATGCCACTCATGAAAGCGGTCGGCAAGAATACCGCCACCAGCGTGAACGTGGTCGCGATCACCGCCATACCGATCTCGTCGGCGGCCTCCATCGCCGCCTGGTAAGGCTTCTTGCCCATCTCCAGATGGCGCATGATGTTTTCAATCTCGACGATGGCGTCATCCACCAAAACCCCGACCACCAGCGACAGCGCCAGCAGGGTCACCACATTGATGGTGAAGCCGAACAGGTACATGAGTGCAAAGGTGGGAATAACGGCAAGCGGCAAAGCCGTCGCCGCAACGATCGTGGCGCGCGAATTGCGCAGGAAAAAGATCACCACGATCACTGCCAGCAAGGCTCCCTCGAAGATCATCTCCATCGAGCCCTGGTAGGTCTCGTAGACCATATCAACCATGTTGAACACGCGCTCCACACTGATCTCCGGATGACTTTCCTTGAGGCTGTCAAGCGCCCTGGTCACCCCATTGCCCACCTCGACATCGCTGGCACCCAGAGAACGGATGATCTCAAACCCGACCACCTGTTTGCCATCATGCAACGCAGCCGAACGCCGCTCGGCAATCGTGTCGCTGACGTTCGCCACCTGGTCAAGACGGACATGCCTGCCATCACGCAGGGTTATCTCCATTTGCGCCAACTGCCCTGCTGTTTGCACCGTCGCCACGATGCGCACGGCTTGTTCCATGCCGCCAAGATCGGTGCGCCCGCCCGGCGCTTCCTGCTGGATCTGCCGCAACTGGCTGGAGATTTCCGAGGCGGTGAGATTCAACGCCAGCAGCTTGGTCGGATCAAGCTCCACGCGAATCTGCCGCGTCACGCCGCCGACACGATTGACCGCACCGACACCTTTCACGCCAAGCAGCAGCTTGGTCATGTTGTTGTCCACGAACCATGACAACTCTTCCTCGCTCATGTTCGGCGCGGCGATCGTGTAGGTCAGGATAGGCTTGCCGCTCAATTCCACTTTATTGATGACCGGGTCGAGCATCTCGCGCGGCAACTCGCCGCGGATGCGCGAGACGGTGGAACGTACATCTTCCAGTGCCACTCTTGGATCACGCTCCAGCCGGAATTCGGCAGAGATGATGGCCGTCCCGTCCTTGACCTGGGTATACAGATGCTTCAGTCCTTGCGCACTGGCAAGCGCATTCTCGATCTTGCGTGCCACCTCGGCTTCCATCTGATCCGGGGAGGCGCCCGGCATTGAAGCCGTCACCGTGACCATCGGCAGATCAATGTCCGGGAACATCTGGATCTTCATGGCTTTGAAGGCCATCACGCCCAGGAACGTGAGCATCACGAAGGCAAGCACTGCCGGGATCGGGTTGCGGATGGACCATGCAGATACATTCACGATATTTATCCCTTCACGACCTGAACCACGTCACCTTCGGTCAGGAACGCTCCGCCGCTTTCGACAACCGGTTCATCCGCTTTCAGCCCCTGTTTGATCTGGACGCGATCGCCATTGCGCTGTCCTGCCGTCACTGCACGCTCATGCACATGGTTGTCCCGCCCCACGATCAGCACGTAAGTCATGCTGCCGCGCTGCATGACGGCAGACTGCGGCAATGACAGCAAGTTTTTCTTGCCCCCGCTGACATCGAATGTGCCGCTCGCAAAGGCTCCTGCAATGATTCCTGCGCTATCCGGCAAGGTGACCAGCGCATAGCCGAAACGCGTCTGCGGATTCACCGACGGCGAAATCGCGCGCACCGTGCCCTTGATGACTCGTCCCTCACCCACCGTCACTTCCACGCCCATGCCCTTGCGCAGCAGCATCAGTTCTTCTGCAGTCAGTTCGGCGCGCCACTCCAGACGACCCTTGCGGATCAGCCGAAACAGCTCCGCCCCGGGTTGCAACATCGAACCCACATTGGCATTCACCGCCGAGATGACGCCGGAATCGGGCGACACGATGCGCCCCTGGGCCGGCAACGAAGAACCTGACTCGTTGCCCGAGCGCGTTAAATTGTCCCGCGCGAAATTATCCAGCGTGACCAACACCTCGCCCTGTTGAACATGATCCCCGATGCTGACCTTCACCTCCGCTATCCGCAAACCCTGCACTTGCGCGCTGATGATCGCTTCCTGCCACGGCATGATGCTGCCGTTCGCCGCTAACGTGCGTGCCCATTTGTCTTCACGCAGTGTCGTGGTACGTACCGTCAGCGCGGGCCTGCTTGCCGAAGGCGCGGCTAGTTCGGCCTGGCTGGTATCGACCAGACCAACCGTTCCGCCAGCCAAGACCAAACCTGACAAGGCGATTTTCAAGAACAGATGGTTGTGTTTGATGTTGATACGCATTGCTTCTTTTGTCTCCAAATATTTCAAAACCTGTAATTCAAACAGACGCTGGCAATATCCAACCATACCCGGATTCAGCACATTCAAGCCGGGCCTGGTCCCGTTGCTCGCGGTTTCATGCTAACCTTTTCGCGCAACGAACAACTGGAACAACCGGTGGTCATGAAAAAATCGCTATCCATCATTCTCGTCTTTGTATTATTCAACTGCGGCTGCAGCACTATCGGCCTGGTCTACCGCAACGCCGACTGGTATCTTCAGCACAAGATCGACGACTACACTACTTTTACTTCCCGGCAAAAAGAAACCATCCGCAAGGATATTACCGATTATATGTTGTGGCATCGAAAGGTCGCGCTGCCAGAATACATCATCTTTCTGCAAAACCTGAATGAAGTAGCCCAGTATGACGGCCAATTGAAGGCAGAGGAAATCGCTCTGTTGAGAGCCCATCTGATGAATTTGTACCGAAAATCCCTGATACCTGCGATCAGGCCCGCCGCACAAATGTTAAGTAGCCTGGATAGCCGGCAAATACAGGAACTGGGCAGAAATCTTGCCAAGGAAAACAAAAAACAAAAACAAGAAGAACTCGATGTAAGTCACGATGAATACCTTGACAAACGCGCGGATAAAACCATCACTTTTCTGGAATGGCTGGCAGGAAATTTGAGTGATGAACAAAAACAACAGGTCAGGGAAATGAGCCGTCATTTACCCGTTGCCAGCAACCACTTCATCCAGCATCGGGAAACCAATCAGGCCAGGTTGTTGGCGCTATTGAACGACCATGCCGGCGCAGACAAGATCGAAGCATTCATGTCGTCGTGGATCCTCACTCCCGAGGCGACCAGAACATCGCAGCAACAGCGTGTCATACAGTCATTCGAGACGTCCTCGGATGCAATGATCGCGCAAATCCATGGGCTGCTGACGGCGCGGCAAAAAGAACATATGCGAAAATTGATATCGGCTTACATCAAGGACATGCAAAGCCTCGCCACAGACACGCATGCCGCAAGCGGAGCAACCCGATAGGATTTGTGTCCATGTCGTTACGCTTCCGAAGAAAACTTATGCCACGTACTTGATTGACGGCTGTCACCACAACCTTGCTCTTGGTCACTTCCGCGCCCGCTCAAACTGATCGCCCTGCTCGGAGCGTAGCGCTGACGACTGATATCCCTGGGAAATCGTAGCGTGATTTCTGCCCGGCAACGGGTGCCGACCTGCATGCATGCTCATCTACTGCCTTCTACCGGCTATCACATTTTACAAGCACGGCATGATGCCGGATTAAAAAGTTTCCTGGGCCAGTCTGCCATGGATGTGATTTTTCCGTACATGCCGCTGGAATTTTATACACGGGTAAATTACTATGCTTGCTTGCATGCCAGTCGCTCACATACCAGTCACCCACAACCAGTCACCGGAGTCTCCTTGCCGCATAATCGCAAAAATGATGTTGCCCTGAACATTGGACTGCTCAGGGCACTACGCAGCTTGTTGCCGCCGGAATCCGTGCTGGTCGACGCGGAGGATATGCGCCCGTTTGAATGCGACGGGCTGGCGGTCTACCGGCAGCTGCCGATGGTCGTGGTGCTGCCGGAAACCATAGAGCAGGTGCAATGCATCATGCGCCTGTGCCATGCGCAGCAAGTGCCGGTGGTGGCGCGCGGCGCGGGCACCGGTCTTTCCGGCGGAGCATTGCCGCTGGCGGATGGCGTGCTGCTGAGCCTGGCAAAATTCAAGCGCATCCTGAGCATCGATCCGCATAACGCGATGGCAACAGTGCAGCCGGGCGTGCGCAACCTGGCGATATCCGAAGCGGTGGCAACCTATGGCATGTATTACGCACCCGACCCTTCGTCGCAGATCGCCTGCACGATAGGCGGCAATGTCGCGGAAAATTCCGGCGGCGTGCATTGTTTGAAATATGGTTTGACGGTGCACAACATCCTGATGCTGAAAGTGGTCACGATGGAAGGCGATCTGCTCACCATCGGCGCCGAGACGCTGGATTCACCGGGATATGACCTGCTGGCGCTGATGACCGGCTCCGAAGGCATGCTGGGCATCATCGTCGAAGTCACCGTCAAGTTATTGGCCAAACCGGAACGTGCACAGGTCGTGCTCGCAGCCTTTGACGATGTGGTGAAGGCGGGCGAGGCGGTCGGCTCGATCATCGCCGCCGGCATCATCCCTGCCGGACTGGAAATGATGGACAACCTCGCCATCCAGGCGGCGGAGGATTTCGTGCATGCGGGCTATCCTCGCGATGCCGAGGCGATTCTGCTGTGCGAACTGGATGGCACGCATGCCGAAGTGTCCGAGTACATCGCGACGGTGCGCAAGATATTGACCGGCAGCGGCGCGACCGAAGTGCGCACAGCCGTGGATGAAGCCGAGCGGCAACTGTTCTGGAAGGGGCGCAAATCGGCCTTCCCAGCCGTGGGCCGCATCTCGCCTGATTATTACTGCATGGACGGCACGATACCGCGCCGCCAGTTGCCGCATGTGCTGCGCCGCATCAGCGAGATGTCGGCGGAATACGGATTGGCGGTCGCCAATGTGTTCCATGCCGGTGACGGCAACCTGCACCCGCTGATCCTGTTCGATGCCAACAAACCAGGCGAACTGGAGCGCACCGAGGAATACGGCCGCCGCATCCTGCAGCTCTGCGTGGAAGTCGGCGGCACCATCACCGGCGAACACGGCGTCGGCATCGAGAAGATCGACCAGATGTGCCTCCAGTTCAACAACACGGAATTGGCCCAGTTCCATGCGGTCAAAGCCGCATTCGATCCATCCGGTCTGCTCAATCCCGGCAAGGCCGTTCCCACGCTGCCTCGCTGCGCCGAATTCGGCGCGATGCATGTGCATCACGGAAAACTTTCCCACCCCGAACTGGAGCGCTTCTGATGGATGAGCAAGACATCAGCTTAGCGTTGCAGCAACAGGTGCTGGATGCATTTCAGAACAAGACGCCGCTAGCCATCACCGGCGGCGGCAGCAAATCCTTTCTCGGGCGCACTGCCGTCCACGCGCAACCTATCGATATCAGCAAACATCGCGGCATCGTCGAATACGATCCGTGCGAACTGGTGTTGACGGCGCGCAGCGGCACTCCGCTACAGGAGATCGAAGCCGCGCTGGCCGAAGCCGGGCAGATGCTGGCGTTCGAGCCGCCGCATTTCGGCGACAGCGCTACCCTGGGCGGCACCATCGCCTGTGCGCTATCCGGACCGCGCCGCCCCTACAGCGGATCGGCGCGCGATTTCGTGCTGGGCTGCCAGATGCTGAATGGCCGCGGCGAAATTCTGCGCTTCGGCGGACAAGTGATGAAGAATGTCGCGGGCTACGATGTTTCGCGCCTGATGGCCGGAACCTATGGCACGCTGGGCATCCTGCTCGAGACCAGCCTGAAGGTGCTGCCTCGTCCCGCAGCCAGCATCACCGTGGCTAGTGAATGCAGCGCAGCCGAAGCGATAGCGAGCATGAGTGGTTTGCTGGGCAAGCCTTATCCGGTGGACGGCGCGTGTTATCACGGCGACCGCTGCTACGTGCGCATCTCCGGCAGCGCGCAAGCCGTCAAGGAAGCGCGCACCAGGATTGCCGGTGACGTGGTGGCCGATGCGGAAAAATTCTGGCATGCGCTGCGCGAGCATGAGCTGCCCTTCTTCCGTCATCCCAGCCTCAGCGGTAAAGCCAGGCTGTATCGCATCATGGTCAAACCCGCCACGCCGCCATTGTCCATCGAAGGTTCGTGGCTGCTGGATTGGGGCGGCGCGCAGCGTTGGCTGCGCAGTGATGAAGATATCGCCACCCTTCGCCGTCGCGTAGAACTCGCCGGAGGTCATGTCACGGTGTTTCGCGGCGGCGATCGCGACGAAGAAATATTCCAACCACTATCTGGGCCGCTGCTGACCATACACCAGCGGCTCAAGGCCAGCTTCGATCCAAAGAATATTTTCAATCGCGGCCGGCTTTACGCCGATCTATAGCATGCAAACTTCCATACCCCTGCAATCGCTGAGTCATCCCGATATCGCGGAAGCCAACGAAATCCTGCGCACCTGCGTGCATTGCGGATTCTGCATGGCGACCTGCCCGACCTATCAGTTGCTTGGATCGGAGCTGGATAGCCCGCGCGGCAGGATCTATCTGATCAAGGAGATGCTGGAGACTGAACAGGCCAGCGACAAGACCCGCTTGCATCTGGATCGCTGCCTGACCTGCCGCTCCTGCGAAACCACCTGTCCGTCAGGCGTGCGCTACGGACGCCTGATCGACATCGGCCGCGAGATGGTCGAAAAGCTGGCGCCGCGTTCTCTTTACCAAAAGCTGTTGCGCAAGACCATGCTCGCCGTCATCCCCTACACCGCTCGCATGTCCGTTGCGCTGGCGTTGGCTCGCGTGTTTGGCCCGCTGCTGCCAGCAGAGCTCAAGAAAAAGATCCCGGCCAAACAGGCCGCTACCTTGACACCGGTAACGTCTCACGCGAGGCGCATGCTGGTGCTGGAAGGTTGCGTCCAGCCGCTGGGCACACCCAACACCAATGCTGCTGCAGCGCGCGTGCTCGACAGGCTGGGCATCTCGCTGGTCAGCGCACAGGACACCGGTTGCTGCGGCGCGCTGAACCAGCATCTGTCCGACAGCGAAGGCGCGCGCGCGATGATGCGCCGCAACATCGATGCGTGGTGGCCGCATGTCGAGAGCGGCGCGGAGGCGATCGTGATGACCGCCAGCGGCTGCGGACTGATGGTGAAAGACTACGGCCATGCGTTGAAAGACGATGCGGACTATGCAGACAAGGCAGCGCGCATCAGCGCACTGACGCGCGACTTGAGCGAGTTGCTGAGCCGCGAGAACCTGGATGCTTTCGCGCATATCGGCCAGGGTATGCGCGTCGCTTACCAGTCGTCCTGCACCCTGCAGCACGGCCAGAAACTCGGCGGAACGGTGGAAGCGATCCTGCGGCGCTGCGGTTACGAACTCACGCCTGTCGCGGACAGCCACCTGTGCTGCGGTGCAGCGGGATCCTATACCCTGCTGCAAGCCAAGCTTTCCCGGCAACTGCTGGAGAACAAACTGGCCGCGTTACAGAACGGCAAACCGGAAGTCATCGCCTCCGCGAATGTCGGTTGCCAGATGCATCTGGCCAGCGCAAGCGATGTGCCGGTCAAACACTGGATAGAGTTGCTGGAACAAAGCTAGAATCAAATAATTTTAAATTCAAATAAAGAGAGGAGAGAGCATGGCAATAACACCGTTCCACCCGCCGCAACGCGTATTGATGGGGCCCGGCCCTTCCGATGTCAGCCCGCGCGTTCTGGAAGCCTTGTCGCGCCCGACCATCGGCCATCTCGATCCGGTGTTCGTGTCCTTCATGGACGAGATGAAGGTGCTGCTGAAATTCGCTTTCCAGACCGATAATGAATTGACCATGCCGGTATCGGCACCGGGTTCCGCCGGGATGGAGACCTGCTTCGTCAATCTGGTCGAGCCGGGTGACAAGGTCATCGTGTGCCAGAACGGCGTATTCGGCGGACGCATGAAAGAAAATGTCGAACGCATCGGCGGTATCGCAGTGATGGTGCAGGATGACTGGGGTCGCGCGGTCGATCCGCAAAAACTGGAAGACGCGCTCAAGGCCAATCCGGATACCAAGGTCGTCGCTTTCGTGCACGCGGAAACTTCCACCGGCGCGCAGTCCGACGCGAAGACGCTGGTCGAGATCGCGCACAAATACCATTGCCTGACCATCGTGGACGCGGTCACTTCGCTGGGCGGCACGCCGCTCAAGGTGGACGAGTGGAACATCGATGCGATCTATTCCGGCACGCAGAAATGCCTGTCGTGCACGCCGGGTCTCTCTCCGGTGAGCTTCAGCCCGAATGCGCAGGAAAAGATCAAGAACCGCAAGACCAGGGTGCAGAGCTGGTTCATGGACCTGAATCTGGTGATGGGCTACTGGGGCGGCGCGACCAAGCGCGCCTACCACCACACCGCGCCGATCAACGCGCTGTACGGATTGCACGAGGCGCTGGTGATGCTGCAGGAAGAGGGTCTGCATAACGCCTGGGCACGCCATCATAATAATCATCTCGCGCTGCGCGCGGGACTGGAAGCGATGGGCCTGAACTTCGTGGTGCCGGAAGCGGAACGCCTGCCGCAACTGAATGCGATCTCTGTGCCGGATGGCGTCGACGAAGCCGCAGTGCGCTCCATCCTGTTGTCCGACTATCACCTGGAGATCGGCGCAGGCCTGGGTGCGATGGCCGGCAAAGTGTGGCGCATCGGCTTGATGGGACACGCCAGCAATCCTCGCAACGTGCGGCTGTGCCTCAACGCACTGGACGATGTGCTCGTCCGCCTGAAAGCGCCGATCAAGCACGGCGTCGCTGTGGATGCGGCGAACAGGAAGCTGGCTGACTGATCCATTGCAAGCATGCAAACAAAAACCCTCCCATCATTAGTGATAGGAGGGTTTCGACACATTGAAGACGGACGATAACTTCCAAAGCATCCATCCCATCCGGGATTCGCAAATCAGCGGCTGCGATCAACCCTGCTTCAGCAGCGCCTCGAACTGCTCAACCGGTACCGGCTTGCTAAACAGATTCCCCTGGTAGTGAGTGCAACCCTTGCCCAAGAGGAGTTGTCGTTGCTGTTCCGTCTCCACCCCTTCGGCAATGACGTCCAGGTTCAAGCTTTGTGCCATGGCAATGATGGTGCGCACAATCGCTTTATCGCTGCTATCTATGACAATATCGCGTACGAACGACTGGTCAATCTTGAGCTGATCGAGCGGCAGCCGTTTGAGGTATTGCAGGGATGAATAGCCGGTGCCGAAGTCGTCCAATGAGAACTGGACACCGATTTCCTTCAATGCGTTCATGGTTGCGATGGTCTCTTTGATATTCTCCAGCAACATGCCTTCAGTCATCTCCAGCTTGAGAAGCATCGGGTTGATGTCATGGTGTTGCACGGCAGCTTGTACTTGAGCCACGAAATCAGCCTGACGTAATTGCTTGGCACTGACGTTCACCGCCAGAACAAGGTGACGCGTTAGCACCCCTTGTTCCCATGACTTGAGTTGGGCGCAGGCCGTATCCAGCACCCATTGCCCGATGGGCAGTATCAGCCCGGTTTCTTCCGCCAACGGAATGAATTGAGCGGGAGACATCAGACCGCGTTCAGGGTGTAGCCAGCGTATCAATGCCTCTGCGCCCAAGGGACGTGACATTCTGTCCACCTGAATCTGGTAGTACAACTGGAATTGTTGCTTCTCAAGTGCTTTGTGTAATTCGCCCTCCAGTGAGACACGTGCAGAGATGCTAGTCTGCATTTTCGGGTCGAAGAAGCACAGGGTGTTGCGGCCTGCTTTCTTGGCCTGATACATCGCGATGTCGGCTTGTTTCATCAGTTCATCTAACGCCTGTTGGTGGTCGTTAAACAGGGTGACTCCGATGCTGGCGGTGCAGCGGTAAGCAAACTTGTCAAGCTTGTAAGGTTGGCTGAGGGCAGCGAGAATTTTCTCGCCGATGGCTTCCGTCTGCGCCGCAGCTTCAATGGGTTGTTCGCTCAGGTTTTCCAGCATCACCACGAACTCGTCACCGCCCAGACGGGCCACGGTGTCGCCTTCGCGCACACAGGAGGTCAGACGTTGAGCGACCTGTTGCAGCAGCAGATCACCGATGTCATGGCCGAGCGTGTCGTTGAGGTTCTTGAAATTGTCGAGGTCGATAAACAGCAGCCCGCCTGCCCGGTCAGCTCGCGCACTTGAAGCCAATGCCTGCCTGAGCCGATCCAGCAGAAGTAGCCGGTTTGGCAGTTGAGTGAGGGGGTCATAGAACGCCAGATTTTTGATCTTATCCGCCACCTCCATGCTCATGGTGAAGTCGGTGATTGTGGCAACGTAATTCGTGACGGTACCGCTTGGGCTTTTCACTGCAGTGATGATGAGATGTTCCAGATAGACATCGCCGTTCTTGCGCCGGTTCCAGATTTCACCATCCCATCCGCCTGTGCGCTGGATGTCCTTCCACATTGCCGCATAGAAGTCAGCATCATGACGGCCAGAGCTGAGTATCCTTGGGTTCTGGCCAATGACTTCGTTGGCGGCGTAACCGGTGATCTCTGTAAAGGCGCGGTTCACCCGAAGGATCGTGTTATCGGCGTCGGTGATCATGATGCCTTCTTGAGTTTCAAAAGCGGTGGCAGCGATGTGTAGCTGCTGTTCAGCTTGCTTGCGATCACTGATATCGGTGTGTGTACCGATTAACCGCAGTGGATTTCCTTTATCATCACGACTGACCAGCTTTCCCCTGGCCAATATCCATTTCCAGGAGCCATCTTTGCAGCGCATGCGGAACTCGATAACATAGAACGGCTGGTTACCTGCGAAATATTCCTGGATGGTGGATAACACGTGATCCTTGTCATCGGGGTGCAGATGTTCTAACCACCCAGCTCCGGTACCCGGAAATTCATGATCGGCGTAGCCGACCATTTCTTTCCAGCGCTTGGAATACAAGGCTTCATCGGTTTTAGGATTCCAATCCCACACTCCGTCTCCTGCGCCTTCCAGTGCGAATTTCCAGCGCTCTTCATTCTCGCGATTTTGCCTGGCTGAAATAAGGCTGCTTAAGGTGTCCGAAATTCGATGTGCGATAACCTGGAAAAGATGCAGATCCTCTGCACCATGCACCACCTCACTTTCACAATGATGCAGTCCAAACGCCCAAGCCTTTTCGATTTTCGGCCGCAAAGCTGTTATCAATTGGGATTTGACTGAAAAGTCTTCTGCAATGAAAGGAGGGACAGGGTGATCGGTATCCGGGCAATATTGGATCGTGCCATTGGCACTGAGCAAGTCGCTGAATAGTTCAGATATATTGCTACCCATCGGCATTTCCACCCCTTGCACGAATAGTCCCGGCCATTCTGGACGCGTGCGCTCCATGGGAACACCCCAAGACTTCGCATCGGGATCACAGGGGTACAAGAACCAGGCGCGATCCGCATTAAAGAGCTCAAGCACCAAATCCAGCACGCCACTCATCATGTCATCCATGTTCTCGCTGGCAAGGCTGATTTGTGTAATCTGATTCAAAACATCCAGGAGTCGAATGCGATGCAAAAGATCGTCAGAAAGTTGATGGTCTTTATTCATTTTGATAAAGAATTAATGATTCACGCTGTCATAGTGTTATGGTCGGGACAAGAAATAAACCAATGCACGCCCAATGAATAATCGCTTCATGCTCCAAATCGCCATTGGAATACCAACATGTTAACAGTCGCAGACCGAACCTAAGCCGACCTTCGAATTGTTTGAAAGCGGCCGTGCGGAAAAATTTTTTGCACATGATGCCACGTCCCCATATTGTTATGGCCGAGAGGTAGCACCGAAATAATCAGTGAATTTCAGGAAATCTCCGGATCCTCACCGGAGGGCATTGTCGTAAGTGCCAGTTCAAGGTTCGAGGCAAGATTGTCAGCATATTGGGCCGCCTCAATTAACCGAAGCGACTTGTAGTATTTGGCTTTCGACCGAAAAGTATCGATATCGTCCAACAGTATCTTTCTTGTTTCGTCTTTTTTCATCGCTCCACTCCTGAACTTGGTTGAAATGAGGTCAGATCGATAATATGCGCTCAATAAAAATGGCTTAACAAATTTGTCCGCCACATATGCATAATAGTACGGACATGAGTGAATGTCTCTTTTGGCACAAAGAATACGTTCGAACTTTCCATAAGCAGACACTTTACGTTTGATGTAATCGGATGCCGAGGCTCAGAGGAAACCCGCAAGCACAGCTTGCCGGAAGTCGGGTTGACTGATAACTTATGTGTTGTCTCTTTTCTTCGCGTCTACCCTGGCATTAAATTTCTCCCGGATGATCACGAACCGCTCATGCCGCCCTTTGGAGATCAGGTCCACCCCATCATGGGCTTCCACGGCAAAAACAAGTTTCCTTCCCTCGACGGCTATCAATTCAACGGTAGCCGTTACTTCGAGGCCGGGCGGTGTTGCGGCTTCGTGGCTAACGTCGATGTGCGTTCCAAGCGTCTGTTCTTGCGGCCAATCAATGTGGGGGTTGATTGCCTTGATGCAGGCCCATTCGAGGAAACCCACCAGGAAGCCGGTTGCAAAGACTTCTGGCATTGCCGCAAACTCTTCCGATTCCGGATAAAGCGCGGGGACAGTTTTCGATGCGGGCACGACGAACTTATGCTCGTATCTGATACCTGGTTTCAATGTTTCCTTCATCCTTTTCTCCCGTTACGCTTAACCGTTACTAGCCGGACGCCCGTGTCCGATAATTTTTAGCGGCACTGAAAGCGCATGATGCCATTCTAATTTTCCGGTCCACCCCGACACTGGCGTGGCAGGTATCTGTCCTTGATCTCTTGGCTCATGCACTTCCATATGATTTTGTTATTTGCATCAAAAGATGGCACTAACAGCAAGGTCTTGCCCTCAATGGGTGCGGTTGCCATCGTGATAGTCACAACGCTATTTTGACTATCTACACCAATTTCTTTAATGAACGGCGGAAGCGGCGCTGCAAACCCTGCCTGCGCCAGGCTGACGGGAGTTTGTTGATGCTGGTAATAATAATTGGCGACCGACTCGGCTGCGTTTGTCCCGACAACGGCAGCTTGAGCCATACGGGCGCGTGTTGTGTAATCCTGGTATGCGGGAATAGCGATAGCAGCAAATATCCCGAGCATGGCAATAAGCGCAAATACAAGAACGGCGATCAGCACCACGTTGCTGGTGCCGCCCTTTCCAGAAAGCTCTCCGAGCTGTCGTTGCAAATCATGTGTAGACGAGCGGGTTTCTGAAATCTTCTTCTTGCAGTGTTTGTAGTAAAGGGCGTTTGCATACATCGGCGGCAACAACAAAATGCCGGCCGCATACAAGAAATAACCTATGCCAATAAAGGTACCGGCAGATTTTCCAGACATGGCAGCAGCAACCCCCATCGGGATCATGACGAGATAGGGCAGCAAGAAATATATCAGGGTGTTCAGCCACATCTTTCTGTAAAGGAACCAGTAAAAGGTTACAAAGAAGGCGGGCCAATTCCATGAAGCACCTGCATTCCCATCTCTGTCAAAGCGGGAGAAATGCCGCAAATAGTAGTCCTGATTCTTGGGTCCGACTACGGCCCTGTAAAATTCCTCCGGATTGCCAGGCGCATCAAATTCTGTGTGTAGGGTGGATGCATTCTGTACGACTTGAGGCAGCACACTGCCGCAGCCGGAACAAAACTTTGCAGTGTTGTCGTTTGTGTTTCCGCATTGTGGGCAAAACATTCCTTTTCTCCCTGACTCGTTTTTGCTGTTATCGAGGTTTTTTGCTGCCCAACATTTAATAGCCGGACGCTTGCGTCCAAACATTTCTTAAAAGTACTGACTCGCATATTGCCATCGTGTATTGCAGGTGTGCAATGGTTTTGATTTACGGCCAACCCGGTGCCATTGCCAGAATTCAGTATCCGGCGAATGGCAATGCAATTCAGACCACCCTCGCTCACCGATATGTCTCAAACGCCGCCGCAAGACCGACAGACCAGGCGTTGCGGTAATACTGGGTTACGTTGCTGTTGTAACCGGCCTGCCCCCACAGTACGATGGGAAGTCCCATGAGATCACTCAGCGGGGTGAAGCCCAGTTCTGCACGGAAGGTATTCCACCTCGCGAAATTGCGGTAGCCGGTGGTAAAGGACAGGTCAGCACCCTTGAACCAGTTCCAATTTAAATCGCGGTTCACCTTAAGGCGTATGCCATCGACCTGGCTGATCCTGGTTATCGCGCGGGGAGCCTCCCACGGGAAATATTCCTCGCTCCCCTTCTGCAGCAAACCATATGACAAAAAATATCTCAACTCTACATCCAGCGAATTGGTGCCCAGCACGTCGAAATGCAGATGGCGCTTGTAATTCAGGTAATCCCAGCCGCGACTGATATAGTCCTGCGCAATATCAGCCCCGCCGACGCTTGCCGCCGTGCTGTCGAACAGCGGGACGGAATCCACATACTGGCCATTCGATTCGTGGGCATACCCCACATCGTAGAAGTCCTGCTTGTCATCTGTCGAACCCAGAAGCTGTCCTTCCGCGTATGAGGTGTAAAAGCGGAAGAATAGCTTGGGATTGAATTGCTTGGTCACGACCGGCGAGGAATGCCTCACGGTACCGCTGTATTGCCCCATCCTTCCGGTAAAGGAGAGGAAAGGCAACATATTGAACTTGTGCCCCTGCTGCATCGCTTCGTAGAACAAGGGGTAGCGCAGCGACAGGACAAAGTCCATGAAGCAGGACCGCTCATAGCTGTCCCTGGTACAACCCAGCCTGTTGGGCTCGTCGGAAGAGAGCATGGCCAAGGGGCTCAACGAACTTCCCGCCCCCTGTTTAGCTGGCTGCGGGGCATCCTCGCCATGTCCCGCCACTGGAAACCAGAGCAAGGCCAGCAATACCCCGGACAAAATTCGACTCATCATTTATTCCTTATAGTCAATTGAACTTGCAACAACAACTCTTGGTACAAAGCCGTGTTGAGTGGTTTATCTCAAAAAGCACATGACAGGCCAATCGAAGAGGTATCCCGATACGACTACCCGGCGATGTGACAGTTCATCCAAAGTTAATTTCACATGATTCAAAGTAAATTTCACATGATTGTCATGGAACTAAGGGAAGATTATTGTGCTCGGCTACTGCTGGGTACTTCACCCAACTATGATTAAGGAGATTTAATATGAACGTCGAAAATAACAGCAAAACTCTTGCTCAAGACTCTGAGTTCCAGATTGCACTCGGCTGGTTTGCTGCATTGTCTGTATCGATTGCA
>Ga0097691_1000183_pt1 | contig 57004 bp, 43 predicted proteins | sample NGESurdeep072012_8_FD_72858 | JGI IMG/M metagenome (GOLD analysis project Ga0097691, IMG submission 72858) | Arctic peat soil microbial communities from Barrow, Alaska - NGEE Surface sample 210-1 deep-072012 | ecosystem: Environmental > Terrestrial > Soil > Wetlands > Peat ...
CCGAGGTCGGGGTTGCCTCTGGAAGCCGGTGTTACCGCGGCCGATCCACCAGGGCCCGCGATCGCGGTGAAAAAGGGAACAGCCGAATATGGAAGCGGAGCTTGTCCGGTTTGACCATAGGCGCTGCGCAGCTTGAGCGTGTTCACGAAAGGCAGTCGAAAGAACGGCTCCTCGCTAACCACCCACGACGCGCTGACTTTCGGATAGGTCACCCTCTTGAAGTTTGCGCCGAACGCGCTGTTGTTGTCCGATCGCAGCCCGCCAGTGAGGAAAAATCTGTCGCGGAACCCGAGCTGTTCCTGCCCGTAAATTCCGACGGTGTTGTTCTGGACGCTCGTCTCCGATCCGCTGCGCTGCGCGGTCGTCGAGGATAGCGCCGTCAGACCCGGTCCCGGGAAATCCTGTCCGTACGCATCCACTAACTTGGTGTTACGCCGGAAGAAATCGACCCCGTAGGAAGTCGCGGTCGAGATTGCCCTGAGCTGACTCTTGACCGTACCGCCGTATGTCAGGCTTGACTGCGAGTTCTGCCGCAGGCCGACGACCTTGTATCCGGAATCGGCGTCGAATCCGAAGAAGTACGAGAAGTTCGGGTCGTTGTGAACCGCCGAGAGCTCCTCATTGTCTTCCATGCCCTGATCGGTTCCGACAGTAAGGTGCTGCGTGAACCAGCTCACCGGCGTGTGTGTGACTTGAACGCTTCCGGTAAAGCGGCTGATGTCCTGGTACATCTGATACTGCTTGTAATACGCGGACGGCAGAGCACTATAGAAGCCGTTGTTCGGGAGCGGAACGCCGCTGCTGTCGTAGAGGTTCTGCGGCGTTGCGTAGTACGTCGTCCAGGTTGTGCCGCCATACCCTGCCTCTGCCGCGAGGTCGGTGCGACCGGTGACGTAGCCCATGTTGCTCTCGATCTGAAGCTTGTCGTTTGGATTCAGCGTCAGGTTGGCTCGACCGCCGTAGTTCTTGAGCAGGTTCGTCGGTGTGACACCGCCGTCCTTCTTGAAATTGCCGCTTACACGATACCGGAAGCCCGGCGATCCACCACCGACGCCAATGTCGTACGACTGCATCTGTCCCGTCTGGAAGATCGGATGGCCCGCGTCGGCTTCGCGCTTGGCGATGTTGAGCGAGACGATCTGTCCTGTGACTGGATCCTTGCCGTAGTTCGTGAACAGGCGGCTTACCTGGTTGGCGAACTCGTTGGTTCCACCTCTGACTGTGAGGTCCCACGCAGGCTTACCCTGCTGACCCTTCTTCGTGATGATCTGGATAACTCCGTTCGCCGCTTCGGTGCCATAGAGAGTCGCCGCCGCTGGTCCCTTCACGATTTCGATGCTCTCGATGTCGTCCGGATCGAAGTCATTCCAGCGCGTCGTCGTGCTCGCACCGAATGACTGGTTCACCGGGCCCGTGCCCTGCGCGTTGTCGACCCGAAGTCCATCGACGTAGATGAGCGGCTGATTAGAGAGTGAGAAGCTCGAGACGCCGCGAATTCTCACTGTGGCGCCCGATCCGATAACTCCCGAGTTCTGAAGGATCGTCACACCCGGCGCTCTACCGTTGATGAGATTCTGGACGTTATCGATCGGCGCCTTGGCAGTGACGCTGGATGCGTCGATCTGCACGATGTCCACACCGAGCGTGCGCTTCACGGTGCTCCCGGGCTGACCGGTGACCACGACCGCGTCGAGGTTGATGCTCGCCGGCTCCATGCTGACTCGCGTCTCCGTGCCGACCGACGCAGTCGTTGTCGTCATCTTGTAGCCGAGTCGCCGGATCTCTAGTACCACGCTCGTTCCATTGATGCCGGCAATTCGGAACCGTCCGTTGGCGTCGGTCTGACTGCCAAGGCGAGTCCCCTGGACGGTCACCTGCGCATTGGGAAGCGGGGTTTGGCCGCGGTCCAGCACGACTCCAGAGATCGTTCCACCCTGTGCCTGCGCCACGGCGGTCGGGGTTAACAACAGTGGACCGAGCGCGAGCAGCGCAACGATGAGTCTCAGGAATGTTCTGGGCTTGCCAGTCGCAAGAGCGTGTGCGGTTTCGGAAAAACACGACTGTCGATCCATACTCAAACTCCTCGTCGAGAGATGAGCCACGGGCCATTCGCGCCCTAGTTAGGGCGGGGAGAAAAAAACTACGACTCGGCACGGCGTCTTGCAAGAGAAAATAAACAACCCCGAAGCTCTAAGAATCTGCGGGGTTGCATCGTGACCGACGCACAATTTCAAGAACGTCGGGTCTTCTACCGATTGCGGGTGCGTTACCGCCGGGTCGTAACCGCGATCACGCCGCCCATGTTGCCGGTTCCGAATTTCGTAGTGGCCTCCCACGAACGGTACAGCCTGATCGCGCCAATCTGGGAGGCGGGCAGATTCCTCAGACTCGCGATCGGTCCGAATTCCTGTCCATCCACGTACACGGTGGGGTAGGGCGCTGATCTCGACTTGTCGAAGCTCGTCTCGCCGCGGTAGCTCAGGAAGTTGGCGCGCAGCCTTTGAATCACATCGTAAGCAGTGCTCGCGCGCGACGCCTCGACCTCGTCCTCCGTAATTAATTGCGACCTTGCATCTTCACTACTGCTAACGCTTGGCGGTGTACAGGCAACGATCGCCGTCGTGAGGGAAAGAAGGATTAATCGCATGCCGATCATGCAGACGCCCGTATATCTGGGTTGCGAAGGGCCATAGGACTTATGCGGGCTGCGAATCTTGCTCGTCTATCGCTTTGTGATCAACTGCACGACCCCGCCCATATGGCCGCTGCCGAATTTGTATTGGGCCTCATAACTCTGGTAGAATCGCACCTCTGCCAACTGTGAGGCAGGGACTGTTTTGAGTGTGTCGATATCGCCATAGTAGGTGTCGTCGACGAAGACATGAGCTGGAATCGGCGGCGTGCGCGAATCCATTGACTGCCGCCCGCGGCTATGTAGGTATTCGCCGTGAGTTCGCGATACGACATCGTACGCCGATGCCGCGTGCATGGCCTCGATTTCATCCTCGCCGATTGAATCTATGCCTGCGGTGGCGGGGCGCCGTTGTGTACTCACACACGCAAATTGACCTGCCACTGCGAGTGCCAGTACGATGCTGGGCCATGCGCGGTTGAACATCACGTGCCTCTGGGGAGAGGATGCCCTGAAATATATGATGCGTGAAAAACAACGGGGCTCGAGCAATTGTCGCTCGAGCCCCGCCAGACTTGCTGCACCTCAGCCTGCTACTGGCACTTCGTGTTCCCACCGTGAGCGTCGATCTCTGCCTGTGGGTAGGGAAGTACGAAGTTGAATGGATCTCCCGTGTAGGGCGACAACTGCCCGGGTGGGAATGATACCGCGTTGAGTCGACCGTAAGCACGAAGATCAACTAGTCTCTGAGGCCCGTCCGTCAGCAACGAGTAACGCTTCTCGTAAAGCAGCGCGTCGATTGCCGCCTTTGGAGTCCCGAATGTACCGTACGGTGCGAGACCGCCAGAAACCGTGCGGACGACGCTCATGTCCGCGGCAGCGCCGGCGAGATCGCTGGAGCCGATCTTCGCCTGGGCACGGAGCAGATACAGTTCCTCGTTCTTCAGGATCGGGATCGGACGAGTCTGATTCGCGGCGTCACTGGTCACTGTGACCGCCGGGTCATAGAGACTCGAGAACGATACGCCGTCGACTGTGATCGTCGCCGGGGTGGATTGAACTACGATCTTCGATACCCGCGCGTCGTTTGCCTGGAGGCTGTCGAAGACCGATGGCGTGAAGTGTACGCGAGTGTCGAAAAGCGGATTGGCATATTCGCCGGATAGCGTACTGAACTGATAGTACGGACCCCCCGCGAGCGAAGCCGCCGTTCCCGGATCGCCAGCGAGCGCGATATCGAGCGCGGTTCTGGCAGCAACGAAGCTGGCTGCGTTACCCAACAACCCGCGGTAGACTTCGACCTTGCCCTTCAGTCCGCGATTGTACTTTATCTGGTTCGCGATGAGGCTATAGTCGCCGCCGATCGACGTCCAGCCGGTGGGAAGCGTAGCCGGGAAGGTAGTTGTCCCGCCCGTTTGCGCGGCTTGAAGATCCGTGTACGCTGAATCGAGTAGCGAAGAGACATAGGCGAGAACCGTTGGCTTGCAGACGATCGGCGCGACGACGCTGGGGTCGGTGACGGCTATCGGCAAACCGAGCGTGTCGCGGGTCTCGAGAACACGATAGAAATCGTTCGCCTTCAGCGTCTTGACGAAACCGCTTATCGCCGCCTTGTCCCCCGCATTGAATTCCGCAGTCGCACGCGGAATAGCGTCGAGGAGATTGTTCTCGGCGCGAATCGCCCCGTAATACAGCGTGTAGCCGCGCGCCAGGAAGCCTCCTGGGCTGGGCTCCGTCTCCAATGTCTCCGTGATGAACCGGGGCTCGGAGTTATCCATGCGCCAGATGTCACGCGCCATTGTACCCGGGAAGACCAAGAATGGATAATCAAGTGATCTCCGTTCCTGATCGACGACTCCCGTCACTAGCAGCTGCAGATTACCCGGCGTCAACGCGCCGCCTACCGACGATATCGACGGGTTGTTGAGATCGGGAACCGAGGTTGAATCTTTACACGCTCCGATCGCCAGCGTAAGACCGGCGAGAGCGACTAGATGCTTGTTCATTATGTGTGTCATGAGTGAGTGAGGTCTAAAAGTTGGCGATAACGGAGAAGAAGAACTGGCGGCTTGGCGGGAACGGTGTCACGTCCTGCGCCTGCCGGATGTTCTGGTTGCCGAAGTTCGAGACCTCCGGGTCGAGACCTGTGTACTTCGTCCAGGTCTTGAGATTCCTTCCACTGAACTCGAGGCGGACATCTTGGGCCTGCCCGCGGAACAGCGAGCTCGCGAGTGACGGCGGAACCACGTACGCCACCGTGATTTCCCGCAGCTTGAGGAAGGTACCGTTCTCGGCGTACACTGGTTGTCCGGCCCTGTATGCGAGCCGCGCGTTGGAAGCCGCGGTGTCCGCAGCCAGACCGCTGCCGTCAAAGTAGTTATTGGTCAGGTTGATGACTTTCCCGCCCTTTCTCCAGTCGAGCAGGCTCGTGAACCGCACTGGCCCCACGCCAATGTCGTTCGAGAAGCCCATCTGATAGTCCGGCTGGAAGTCGCCGTAACTGCCGTACACCTTGCTGTTGCAACGGCCCGAGGCGGTGAGAGGAATGCTGCAGCCGACCTGAACGTAGACCTCCGTCGGAGACTTGCCCTGCTCGATGCGGCCACGTCCGTAAGTCGTGGAGAACGAACCGGGAGTCAGGAACGCTGGTACGGACAATTGCGTGACTTTACCCCGCGTTTGCGCGTAAGTCGTGTTGGAAATCCAGCTATATCGGTCCGTTTGAAGCAGGTTGAGATTCAGTCCGATCTCGGTGCCGTGGTTGACCAACTGGTTGCCGGATTGAACGATCTTATTCGTGAAGCCCGTCGACGGCGCTATCGCCGCATTCAGGATCAGATCGTCTACCTGCTTACGGAACGCCGTGACGGAAAGCTGTGCCCGTGAATTCAGAAGCGCCCAGTCGAACCCGCCTTCGAGTTCCGTCGAAGTTTCCGGCCGAATCGTGGCGAGGCCCAGCGTGCTCGACGGAGTGCCGCCGATGATGTTGTCGTTGGTGGTGGTGATGAGCGCGGTGTACTTGAACCCGTAAGGCGGGAGATTGCCGGCCCGGCCATAGGCGACGCGCAGCTTGAGGTTGTCAGTGAATCGTGGGAGATACGGAACGTTGTACGATGCCGAGAACTTCGGGTACGAATAGAACTTCTTGTCGTCACCGTTCACGCTCGATCGTTCCGAATTGACACCGGCCGTGAGCAGGAGCCGCTCGCCGAGGGTAAGGAACTCTTCCTGAGCGAAGTAGGACAAGGACTTGTCGATCTGCTGAAACTCATTCAGGAAGGACTGAAGAGCGGAGCTCACATCGGTGATGCCGGGCGGAAGCCCGCGACCCGTTGCAGTCGTAATCTGCTGGTTCTGGCGCCCTTGGCGCAGTCCGATTGAACTCGTCGCGGTGAAGGGCGATGCAAAGAACTTGTGGACGAGCGTACCGTTCAAGTTCGCGGTGACGACATTCCCCTGTGCGTTGAAGACAGTCCCGGGGAGCCCATCATCGAGCGGCTCGAAGAAGAGCTGCGGAGGCGAATAAATCTTGCTCTGGTCGGAGTACGAATCGACTCCTCCAAGAAGCGAGAAAGTCAGGTTCTGTTTCTGGGTTGTAAAAATACTCCAGTCGGCAGCCGCGCTTCCGAGCAGTCGATACACGTTCTCGGGAGTGCGAATCAACGCCGCATCCTGAAGAAGATTCGAGTGGACCGGGAGATAGGGATTCTGTGGATAAACCCCGTTCGTCGGCTGGAAATCGAAGAATGACGGTGTGGACGAGATGATCGTGTACGGTGCGACACCGTTGTTGTCGTTCCCGCTCAGACCGCGCTCGGTAAGCGTATGCAGCAGCTCGCTGTTTACACGGAAGGTGAGGTTGTTGCTAACCTGCTGGGTCAGATTCGCGCGGAGCGACTGCTTGTTGTACTGCGTGTTGACCTGGATACCGGCGTCATGCCGGACCGAGCCCGCTACGAAATAGGTCGTGCCACCTGTGGCCGTGCCTCCACGGACAGACATATCCGTCTCGTACGAGAGATCTTTGCGACCGTAAAGCTCCTGCTCGTAATCGTGGCACTTTACCGTTGCGGCATTGTAGAGCGCGATATCAGCGGCAATTGCAGCGGGCGAGGTATCTCCAGTCCAATCCGCGTATTCCTGGCCTGAACCGAAGCAGCGTGACCCAAGCTTGTTGCTGATGGACTGCGTGCCGAATCTCTGAGTGAAGCCAACAACCGGCTTGCCAACAGTACCCCGCTTGGTGGTGATGATGATTACGCCATTTGATCCTCTGGATCCGTAAATGGCGCCTGCCGACGCCCCCTTCAGTACTTCGATCGTTTCTATGTCTTGCGGGTTGATGTCGGCGATGCGGTTAACCTGTTGGTCCTGGTTCGAGGCTAGATTGCCGCCTGCCGCACCAGAAATCGCGTTGAGGCCGTTCTGAATCGCGGTGTTGTTGACCACTGTTCCGTCGATCACGTAGAGCGGGCTCGACGAGGCGTTGATCGAGGTTACGCCGCGCAACTGGATCTGCGTGCCGCCGCCTGGTGCCCCAGAGTTCGACGTGATCACCGCGCCAGGAACCTTGCCCTGAAGCGCCTGGTCGAGCGCCTGCGCCGGTGCGCGGTTGAGATTTTCCCCAGTCACCACTGCCACGGCGTTGGCGATGTTGCGACTCGAAACGCTGGTGGCCTGGCCAGTCACGACCTGGGTCTCCAGCTGCAGGACGTCGCGGACGAGACTGACGTTGAGCTCAGTCGCGCCAGATGGCACGTCCACGACCTTCTGCGTATAGCCAATCCGCCGGACGCGAAGAGTCGCCGACCCTGCCGGTACCGACACTGTGAAACGTCCCTGGTCGTCCGTGTAGGCTCCGAGCGTCGTTCCAATGACATTTACGCTCGCCGCGACAATGGGCTCACCGCTTCCTTCCACCGTGACTCGGCCAGTGACGAGCCGTGTCTGTGCGAAGGCGCTGGCGCTGAATAGCACCAACGGTAGCAGTGAGAAAAGCGAAGAACGAATTGTTTTCATGCCTCTCTCCAGCGTTGAATTGGGATGGCTTGCCGTAGAATAGTGGCAAGCCAGCACGGAGACTCGTGGCGTGGTTCCGATGGCTCCGCGGTTCTTTCTATGAGGGTCTTATCTAAGATTGCAGCAGAATTGTGTCAAGCTCAAGAATCAATAAGAATTCTGGGCGGCATCGGTCCGGTGGTAGTTTACTTCGGCGTTTTGTTTGTATTGAAGTCAACCACAGGCGGAGCTTCCGTTCCCGCCGCAGCCTCGAAGTACGTCCGCGGCTTCGCGCCAGTCACCTTCGCGGTTATCGCCTGCGGGAAGGTCCTGATGTAGGCGTTGTATGTCCGAACCGCCTCATTATAGTCGTTGCGCGAGGTCGCGATCCGATTCTCGGTCCCCGTCAGCTCGTCCTGAAGACGCAGGAACCCCTGATCTGCCTTGAGCTGGGGATAGGCCTCCGAGATTGCGAGCAATCTGCCGAGCGCACCTGTGAGCTGCCCATTGGCGGTCGCCATCTGCTGGGGATCGCCTGTCTGGATTGCCCCCGCCAGTCCCGCACGGGCCGTCGCCACCTGCGTGAACACGGCCTCCTCGTGCTGGGCGTAGCCCTTCACCGTGTTGACGAGATTTGGGACCAGATCCGCCCGGCGCTGCAGCTGCACCGATATCTGCTGCTTCGCCTGCGCGGCGGTCTCATCGTACTGCTGTATCTGATTGTATCCGCACCCCCCCACACCCAGAAGCAGCGGAGCGAGAGCCAACACCATGCGACGGTTCATTTTGATCCATCCTCTAAGTGGAGATTGACGACACTCTGTGCGGCCAAAGCCCACAGCAATTTATCCTTTGAATTCGTTGAGATATGCCACCAGCCGCTCCATCGCCGCCAGATATCCCTCCAGAATCCCGGCGGCGCTCTCGCGCGGAATCTTCTCCGTTCCGCGCACGTGACGAATCACCTTCACGAACGGCTCCGGCGAGAATCCGGCGCGCTTGGCCAGAGAGCGCGTCAGCTCCTCGTAGTCCTGCGAAGGCGCCTGCCCTGCGAGCCGCGAGACTCCCCGGAAGATCACCATCAGCGTGCTCAGGCTCTTTTCCAGAACCTCGAGCTGCAGTCTGCTGTCGCCTCCCGCGCCCATCGTCGCCTGCCGCAGCTGCAGCAGCTTTCCCATCGTCTGCTGCTCCACCTGGAGGCGCAGATCGGAGGGCGCGACGCGAATTCCATCGAACGGCGAATCTCCGAACAGCACTCGATGCCGCTCCAGGATGTCCGCGTACTCCATCGGGAAAATGTCGGAGGACGATTTCCATTCGCTCGCGGTGAACGTCATCGGCGGCGGATTCCCATCCCCGGCCCACGCCTTCGAGACCGCCGCGACCGCGCGCAGACGCGCGAGCGGCAGCGTGTCCACGATCACGAGCACGTTGTAATCGGATTTCTTCGGGTTGTGCTCGCCCGCGACCGCGGAGCCGAATAGCACGACCGATCGAAGCCCGTCGCCGTACGCGAGTTGAAGCTGACTGACCAGTTCATCGAGTTTCATCATAGTCCGAGTCCTTACTAACGGGTGTGCGACACTGCCTGTTTCGTCATTCGACGATCCCGGGCTTCTTCACCAGCTCGAGCCGCCACCGCCGCCCCCAAAACCGCCACCGCCGCCAAAACCGCCGAAGCCGCCGCCCCCACCACCACCGCCGCCCCAACCGCCGCCGCCCCATCCTCCCCGTCCGCCGCCTCCGCCGAAGCCGCCCATCGGGATGATGATCGGAAGGCACCCCGGACCGCAGCCTCTTCGCCCGCGACGTACGCTGCTGAGAATGGACAGGACGACTATGAAGATGATGAGAATCGCGTACGGCGGAATTCCACCACCGCTGCTCGTCGGGTATTCGTTGCCAGGCTCCGCCACTGGCGGCGCGAGCGTCGTATCCAGCTGGAAGTTGAACTCCTTCGCGAACCGCTCGGCGGTTCTGAGAGTCACGAGCTCGAGGCCGGTGCTGTAGTCCTTCTGCATGAACGCCGGAGTCGCTTCACGGCAGATGTCGCCCGCGTCCGCGTCCGTGATGAATCCTTCCGCCCCGCGGCCCGTCGCGACGAAACAATGTCCGCGTCCGTCCTTGCTCGTCTCCTTGGGAACGAGAAGAATCACCGCGCCCGCGTTCCGAGTGGGATCGCCGGGATTCCCGATCTTGCCGAGCTTCCACTGGCGTCCGATCTGGAGCGCGACCTCCTGCACGTCGCGCGTGCCGATGTCGGGAAGCGTCACGATCGCCATCTCGCCCCGCGATTTCGCTCTCACATCCTGGGCGATGCGCTCCATTCGCTGAATGGCGTCGGGCTGAATCACGTGCGCGAAATCGCTCACCAGCCCGGTCGGCGGCGGGATCTGAATGCCTTGTGCAAGAAGGAAGAGCCAGGCTATTCGCACAACGGCGAAAAAAGTCGCCGTCGAAGGAAACCCGATCAGAACAGAAGTAAGTATCTACTCTCCCTTGATTTCATGGTTTGGCAGGAGGTCTATTTAGCAGATGATTCCCACCCAAGTTAACCACATCAGTGCAGTCGGCGCGCTAGCGCTTTTTCTCGCCTGCGCTCCCGGCGGCAACGCCAAACAGGGCGCTGAAACCACGACCGTGGCGCGAGCCGTGACTGCTTCAGTCGCGGCTAAACCGGCGCCACCGGATTCCAACATTACGCGCGCCGATCTCGCCCGGATTCAGGGGAGCACCAGCGCGCCAGTCTGGGTGATCGAAGTCAGCGACTTCCAGTGCCCCTACTGCAAGCAGTGGCACGACCAGACGTACGCCGCCCTTCGCGACCAGTACGTGAAGACTGGCAAGGTTCGGCTCGCTTACGTGAACTTCCCGCTCGCCAGCCACGTCCACGCCTGGCCGGCCGCCGAGTCTGCGATGTGCGCCGGGGCCCAGGGGAAATTCTGGCCGATGCACGACGGCCTTTTCGAGACTCAGAACCGTTGGGAGGCGTTGGGCGCGCCCACGGCTGTCTTCGACTCGCTCGCCCAGGCCAACGGATTGGACATGAAGCGCTGGCGGGACTGTGTCAAATCCGGAATTATGAAACCGCTCATCGAGGCGGATCACGACCGTGCGTCCAGAGCCGGCGCGGCAGCGACACCGAGCTTCATGATCGGCGACAAGATCCTCACCGGCGCGCAGCCAATCGAGGAGCTGCGGAAGGCGATCGACTCCGCTCTGGTGAAAAGCAAGAATACGACACGGTAACACCTCGACGGTAAAACGATTGAGAAGGGGCCAGCCGTGAAGCCGCTGCTGCGGATTCCCTACGCGTTCGCGGGGCTCGTGACGGACGCGCTGGTCCGTGTAGTTCCCGCCGGCAAATCGAAATTCCGTCGTGGGCTCAGTAGCCGGCGCGGACTCGTTGATCACTACCAGACATGGGGCGCGACCTCTCGCGACGCCGCGCGCCCGCTGGTCTGGTTCCACGCGTCGTCGGTCGGCGAAGGCCTCCAGGCGTTGCCCGTCATCGAGCTCCTGCGCGCGCGGCGCCCCGATGTTCAGATCGCCTACACTTTCTATTCGCCCAGTGCCGAGCAGTTCGCGAAGTCGGTGCGCGCGGATTTCGCCGACTACCTTCCGTTTGATACGTTCGACCACGCGAACGCGGTGGTATCCGCGCTTCGGCCGAGCGCTCTCGTTTTCAGCAAGCTCGACATCTGGCCCGCGCTCACAGAGCGCGCCACGGCCGCGGGCGTTCGCGTGGGCGTGATCAGCGCGACGCTACCCGAATCTTCGGGACGCCGCGGATTTTTCGCCCGGGCTCTGCTGGGCGATGCCTATCGCTCGATCGATCGCGTCGGCGCCATCGATGAGAACGACGCGGAGCGGCTACGCGAACAGGGCGTGCCAGCCGACCGCGTAGGCGTGACGGGCGACACGCGGTTCGACCAGGTGTGGGCGCGCGCGCAACGCGCCTCTCCTTTCATTCAACGGCTGCGCTCGTCGCGCCCGACTCTCGTCGCCGGCTCGACGTGGCCGTCCGACGAAGAGCACCTTCTCCCCGCCTGGACCAGGATCCGCGACAAGATTCCCGACGCGCGGCTCGCAATCGCCCCACACGAAACGAGCGACGCGCACCTGCGCTCGATCGAAAGTTGGGCTCGCTCGCACGCGCTCACGCTCGCGACGCTCGACGCACCCGACGCGCAGCATGCCGATGTCGTTCTCGTCGATCGTTACGGAGTGCTCGGCGACTTGTACGCCGTGGCTGACGTGGCTTATGTCGGAGGCGGATTTCATTCCGCCGGTCTGCATTCCATCCTCGAGCCCGCGGCATTCGGCGCTCCGGTGCTGTTCGGCCCGCGCCACGAGAAGAGCCGCGAAGCGGCGAAGCTGGTTCAGGCCGGAGGCGGAGCGGTGGTCACGGGAGTGGCCGATCTCACCATCCGTCTCGGTTACTGGCTCGGGTCTGTTCCTGCCCGGGACGCGGCCGGCTCGTCAGCGCGCGGGATGGTCCAGGATGGTCTTGGCGCGGCGGAGCGCTCGTACGATCTGGTTACGGCTTTGCTTGCTCGATGAGCACCGGCGGCGGAAGCACGGGCGGCCGATACGTCACCGCGCTCGTGCTCGGCTTGTGGACGAAGAATCCCTGTACGAGGTGCACGCCGAGTGATTTCACCATGTCGTACTCTTCCTTGCGCTCGACGCCTTCGGCGATGACCATCGCGCCGTGCTCGTTGGCGAAGCGCACCATCGTCTCGACCAGATTCTGCTTGATGAAATTCTGGTCGATGCAGTTGATGAGCGACATGTCGAGCTTGATGAAATCGGGCTCCAGGTTCGCGATCGAGCCCAGACCGGCGTAGCCACTCCCCGCGTCGTCGACGGCGAAGCGGTAGCCCTCGTCACGGAATTCCTTGAGGCGACCGCGGAACTTCGGATAATCCTTGATGGCGGTGCGCTCGGTGATCTCGATCACGACGCGGGTCGGGTCTTTCACCTTGAGCGCTTTGACGTCGAAGGAAGGATCGGCGAAGTCCGCCGGATCCACGTTCATGAACAGCAGCTCGCCGTCCTTGAGGAGCTTCCCCATGCCTTCGATCGCGCGTTCACGGCACAGCCGGCTCAAGTCCCAGATCAGATCCGACTGCGCGGCGATCTCGAACATCACCTCCGGGCTGCGCATGCTGCGCATTGTCCCGCGCGCGAGCGCCTCGTAACCGAACACCTTTTTGTTGTCGGTGATGACGATCGGGTGGTACTCGATGTAGAGACCGCGATTCCGCAGCGTCTCCCGCAGGTCCGAGACCTTTTTCGCCTCCTCACGGTGCTCGAGGCTCTTCGAGGCGTTCGCCGCTTCCCGGATTCCGCGATAGATCTGCCGCTCGAGCCGGAGCTTCGGATTGTAAACGACGAGCGCGCGTCCCACGAAGATGTCGAAGAGAGCGGCGATATCTTCGCCGTGCACGCGCTCGATCTGGGAGGACACCGCGTCCTTCAGTCCCGCGGTGATTTCGGTGATCTCCGCATCCGTTGCGGCAGGGGTATCGTCTTGCGGCACGTGGAAGAAAACGAAGTCGTCGTCGTTGGGAAACGCGACCATGAGCTTCGACGATGCCAGCGCGCTCTTGCTCAGGAAATCGCGCATCGCCTCACCAGTGGTCTCGAGCACGCTGTCGAGCTTTTCCCACCCGTAAACCTCTTCGACTTTGGAATAGTGGTCGAAGTTGAAGTACAGAATGACGATCTCGCCCCTGTCCTGAACCGCCTTCCGGATGCTGTCGATTGTTGCGGCTACCGTCGGAAGGCGCGTGAGCGAATCGCGGAGAAGCTGGTGGTAATCCACGCTCAGCGGGACGGCGTGGCAGGGGTGGCGCCGGTGGCGGTAGCCGGAGCGAGCAGCTTCATGTTACGCTCGACGGCGGCCACCAGCTTGGAGAGCTCGAATGGCTTCTCCACGAAATCGTCCGCGCCCGTCTCAAGAGCCTGCCTCTTGTTCACCCAGTCGTCGAGTGCCGTGACCATCACGACGCGCACGCTACGGCCGAGGGTCGGATGCTGCTTCATCTCGCGGCAGACCTGCCAGCCGTCGCGCCCCGGCATCATCACATCGAGGAGAACCAGGGCCGGCTTTACCTCTTCGAACGCCTTCAGCGCGTCGTCGCCGTTGTAGGCGACCGTGATCGGATAGCCGCGCGCTCCGAGGTAGTCCCGAATGATGTGGGCATTGTCGGGATTGTCGTCGACCACGAGGATCGGCAGATGAGAGGTGTCAGCCATAAGCGATTGTCTGAAATGATGTTATGACCATTAGCGGGGCAATTCGCAAGCCAGAATGGAGCTTTCCGTGAACTGGATTCCCAGGTTTGCCGACCTTGCCGCGGCACCGCACGAAGCTCTCCCTTCACCTTCATGGATTACCCGTTGGCCGCGTTCAGCTTGACAACATCGAGCACGGAGTACACCGTGAGGGAGAGCGTCAACTTTCGAAGGAGCAGACCGATGCGAATGCTTTTCCCAAGGATATTAGTGGGAAGCTTGCTTCTTTTCCCGCTGTTGTCTTTCCGTACGCTCGTCGCCCAGATGCAATCGACGACGAGCCCACACGCGGTCGACGGAATTGTAGTCGACAAAGGGAGGGCACCGGTTCCCAGTGCGGAGCTAGAGCTGAAGCGGCAGGGGGAGCAGAGTCGAGTGGCGCGTTCCGGCGAGGATGGTCGCTTTGCTTTTCCGGACGTGCAAGCTGGACCGGTTGCATTGACGGTGCGGCGTATGGGTTACATGGCAAAAACAATCACTATAGACGTCTCTCCGGCCGGCGTCGCGGCCCCGGTCGAAGTCGAGCTCGAGGAAATACCGACCGACATTGCCTCTGTAATTGTCGAGAGCTCGAAGCAACATCTCAAGGAATTCTACCAGCGCAAAGCCAGCAACAGCTTCGGGAAATTTTTCGAGAAAAAGGACATCGAGCGGCGAAATCCGTTTTATCTGAGCGAGATGGTCAGTACCGTATCCGGCGCGAGTATCTCTTCTAAAGGAGCCGGCAATCGAATTTCACTCCGTGGCTGCCAGCCCATGGTATGGGTGGATGGCATGCGCGCGCCCGGAGCCGAATTGGACGACGTGGCGAGGCCCGGCGATATCGCCGGCATGGAAGTGTATCCGTCCAATGCCGGCCTCCCCGCCGAATACCAGGACCGGAACAACCGGATGTGCGGGGCGATCATGGTCTGGACCAAGAATCAGTAGGGGACGCGCAGCCAGCGGCAGCGCAGCCCGCTGATCCTATTTCGGCCTGACATGGAAGGTCTGCCTTCATGATCGATGCAAAAAGCCCCCGGTCCCGGGGGCTTTTTGTTCGATTGTTAACGTGCGGTAATGCTCATTCGCATTTCAAGTGCAGGTCGGAGCAGCCGTTCGCACATCCCACCAGAGGGGTGTCCCCAAGTTGTCCAGTCCCTGAGCGTCGATCGCCGCCTTAAGTGAGGCACCGTTGGCAGTGGCCTCCGTTGTCGGATACTCCAACCGCCGCGGGACGTAAGTCAGTTCGGCATCGGGGCCCGGCACGATCGTATTCGGGACACACGTTCTGCGCCACTCGAACCACGCCGTCGCACCATCGGTGAAGAGCGCGATGTACTTCTGCTGGGCGATCTGCTTCTGGCCCGCGACGCCGCCCATGTAAACGACACTCGGATCGGCGAGATAAGCCGTCATGGCGCCTGCGGAAATCGATTGTCCTGACGAAAGGGCAAGGTCATTCCACTGATTCAATGACGCCGAGATACCCGCGTTGTAATAGGCCGCGGCTTGACCCGCTGTCAGACCACCCAAGCCCCTCTCGGCAGCTTCGGCAAGAATGAAATTAACTTCGGCCGCGGTGAGGATAGACGTCGGGAGGCTGGCACCAGCGCCACCGAAGGTTGGGCCGTAAACCGTCGCCCCTTTATAGAAGATGACGCCAGGCCGGGACGTCGTCGTGCGATCCGGCATGTTTGGCGGCATCGGCAGTACACCGTTAGGCGAGCCACGGTACGTGGAATCCTTCTGAGTGGGCTGCGCATAGATCGGCAGACGCGGATCGTTGTTGGCGTTCATGATGTTGACGAGCCTGTCCGACATGCGCCAATCGTCGCGGGCGCCGAGGTTATCGGCCCAGGGATTGTTGTAGACACCATCTCCAGGCCAGGGGAAATACGCGTTGTCGGCGTTGGTGAGAATCAGCCCGCCCGGCGCGTTGCGCGCAGCGGCAATCTGAGCGCTGGCAAGCGCAGGATCGACGTTGACAACACGGATCGCCAACCGCAAACGAAGCGAGTTTATGAACTTCTGCCAGCTCGCGGGGCTTCCGCCATAGATCGGATCGGCAGAGCCCAGTCCGTTGGCCGCTCCGACGAGATCCGTCGACGCCTTGTCGAGAACGGCGAAGAAATCGGTGTAAATGGCCTTCTGCATGTCGTACGCAGGGGTTAGAGAAGAGCCGACTGAGTCGCCCTTGAGCGCCGCACTGTACGGTACATCGCCCCAGGAATCGGTCACGAACGAGAAGACCAGGGTACGAAGCGCAATTGCCGGCGCGTAAATGGCAGGCTGCTTGGTGGCTTCGCCCTTCGCGATGATCTGCGTCAGGTCCTTCAGCTCGCCGGAGTAAGCGCCGTTGAAAGAGCCTTCCGTGTCAACCGCGTGCATACGGATGTAGCGATCCTCGTCGTTGTACTGCACCTCGGAGAGTTGCTGAACAGCCCACTCGTATGTACGCAGGTCGATGCCGCCGAACCAGCGTGTGGTAGCGAGGCGAGAGGCCTCAGTGAACAGCGGACCCGGCGGCACGTCCTCCGGGTTATTCGGGTTTTTATTGAGATTGGTGATAGTGTCGTTATTGCAGGCGAAGAGGCCAAATGCCAGCGCCACCGCCGAGCCCACTCTCAAAATTGTTTTATTGATCATGTTGATAGGTTCCCGGATTGAGTGTTACGGCGTGATGCGGACATTGAGTCCCCACACCCGTGCGTTCGGCATTGACGCGAATTCGATCCCCTGGTTGTTCCCCGTCTGATAGGAGAACTCTGGATCGATGTTCGGCACCTTGGTCCAGGTCTTCAGATTCCGGCCTGTCAGACCGAGGGTTATTGCGCTCGTATTCAACCGGCCCGCGAAGCTCCGAGGAAGGTCGAAGGTGAGGCTCAATTCGCGAAGTTTCGTGTAGCTCGCATCGAAGATGTAGTCCTCGATCACCTGACCGCAGTTATACGCGATGCACTGCCAGTATGTCTCGGATTTTACGTTGATCGTATTCGGTAGACCAGTCGCCTGATCGATGCCCTTGACGACCAAGCCGGGGTTGTTCCAATCAACCTCGCGGCCCAGTGTGGTCCGCGATAGAACGCCGGTGTAATCGCCCCACATGTTGGTGATACTGGCAAGCTTCCCACCCATGTGGAAGTCGAGCAGCCCATAAAACCTGAGGTTCTTATAACTGAGGGTGTTGCCCCATCCGCCCGTCCACTGCGGCTGAACGCTGCCGAAATAGTGCTGGAGCCCGGCAGACGCGGGGTCGCGCTGTGGCAGGCCCTTCTTCAACAACAGATTCCCCTGCGCATCGCGAAGCCACGAATTGCCCATGATTGCGCCGTAAGGCTTGTCGAGACGCGCCTCCAGGCGAGCCGAGAACAGGCCACCCAAAGCGAGTGTCTTGATTCCCGGGGTAAGCTCCGTGATCCGGCTCTTGTTACGGCCGTAATTGAAGATGCTGTTCCAGGAAAACCCGCCGTCGGTTTGGACCGGAGTAACGCCTAGCAGGAACTCCTGTCCCTTATTGCTGATGTTGCCGGCGTTGATCGACTTCGACGTGAAGCCAGTCGTCGCAGTAATCGGAGCGTTGAATATCTGGTTTTCGGTACGCTTGTCGTAGATACTGCCGTCGAAAGTTACGCGTCCGTCGAGGAAGCTGAGCTCAGCGCCCATCTCATTCGAATGCGTGATCTCGGGCAGGAGCCCGCCGTTCGCGAGAGCGTCGGCAAGGGTAAACTGCGAGAGACCGTTGTACTTGGTGGTCAGACCAGTGTATGTCGTGCGCAGCAGATACGGGTCTGCGTCGCTACCCACCTTCGCTGTCGAAGCGCGGAGCTTGAAGTAGGAAAGAAAGCGATTCTTCAGGCCCGGAACGGCGTCAGTCACCACCAATGCCGTGTTGACTGAGGGATAGAAGTAAGAGTTGCTGCCCTTCGGAAGCGTCGACGACCAATCATTGCGCGCGGTGCCGCCAATCGTCCACCAGTCATTCACTGTCATGTCAGCCGAGCCGTAAACGCTGTTCGTCTGACGACGCTGTGTGGTTTGACCGAGGGTAGGCGTGATCGCAGCGTTTGAAACGTTATAGATGCCCGGCACCGTGAGTCCGCCGGTTTGTACGCTGTTGAAGTTGTAAGTGCTTTTGCGAGTGGCCGCACCGCCGGTTGCATTCAGCTGGAAGTGCGAACCGAGCCCGCGATTGACTCTCAGGATTGCGTCGGTGGTGTTCTCGTTGTTGTAGTCGGTGAGGTTGGTGAACCCGCCGAAATACGCCGGATCGACGATCGTGTTCTGCCGCACATCACCCGCCCCGAAACGCTGGTCGATGTTGTAACGGTAAATGTCCGAGCCGGTGCGCAGGGTCGCGTTGATCCCTTCCGCGACCTTGTAGGTCGCTGCGACGTTGCCAATGAATCGGTCGCGGCCGTCCGTCTCGGGGTTGTCGTACTGGAGCCAGAAGGGATTGTTGTGGAAGCTGTAATTCCAGTTGAACTCGCGACTGGCCGGCCCGTTGTTGAGGGTGGCGCTCTGATTGTACGTATCGCGAAGCGCGTTGAGATCGACCTGCCGCCCAAACCACACAAACTGCTCGAGCATGCTATGGTCGTAGCCAACGCCCGGGCGATTCAGCCCGGTATTGCGAACGTATTGAAGGCTCGCGTCGGAGCTGAGGCGGTCGTTGATCTTGAGCGTGCCATTGAGCAGCCCGTTCGTCTTGTGGAACGAATTGTTGGGGATATATCCCTCGATCTGGTCCGAGCCGAACGACATGCGCGCGTTCGCCCGCTCCGTTCCGCCGCTGAAGGCAACGGTGTTCGAGAGAGTGTGGCCGGTGTTGAAAAAGCTGGAAACGTTGTCCGGGTGCGCGACCCATGGAACGGGCACCAGGGATCCGTCCGGATTCTTGGGACTCGTAAATTGCGTGATGAGCCGTCCATCTAGTCGGGGGCCAAAGCTCTGGTCATTGTCGTCCTGGATGCCACCACCGCTTCCATCGACGAACTTGAACTGCCCGCCTGAGCCTTGACCGTAAAGATTCTGGTAGTCCGGAAGTATGGAAGGCTTTTCCCACGTATATGTCGAGCTGACATCGATGCGCATCGCGCCGCCGGAGGAGGATCCCTTCTTGGTCGTCATGATGATGACGCCGTTCGCCGCGCGGGATCCATAAATTGCCGCAGCGTTGGGTCCCTTCAGAACGTTCATCGTGGCGATGTCTTCCGGATTGATATCGGAAATGGCGCTGCCGAAATCGAATCCGCCGCCCGGCCCAGAGCCGCGGCTGGCGTTGGAAACTGCCACTCCGTCGATGACGAAAAGCGGGCTGTTGTTGCCGCTTATCGAATTTGCCCCGCGCAGCAGGATGCGGTTGGAGCCGCCCTGGGTGCCCGAGCCGGTGATGGTCACGCCGGAGACTTTGCCCTGAATGCTGTTGATGACATTCATGGTCTTCGTCTGGTTGAGTTCCGTCGTGCTAAGCTGCTGTTGCGCCGTACCAAGCTGACTCTTTTCGCGGACCTCACCAAGGCCGGTCACAACCACACCCTGAAGCTCGGTGGCCAACGCGGACAGACTAAAGTTCTGCACGACTCCCGCCCCGCTGAGCGTTACCGCCGCGGAGCTCGGCTGAAAACCGAGGCGCCGCGCGGTGACCGTTACGGTCGTTCCAGTTGCGGTTTCGGGGGCACTGAAGGTGTAGTGACCCTGATCGTCGGTGAACGCGCCAACGCGCAGCGTCGGAATACTCACGCTCGCGCCGACTACTGGTGCTCCACCGGTGCCAGTCACCTGGCCACTGATGGTCGTTCCCTGGGCCTGAGCGAGTGCCGGGGTAAGCCCGAACACGACCCCCGCTACCGCAAGGAAGCGAGAGATCTTACCTGTCATTCCCATACAACACCTCGCAGAAAGTGGAACTGGGATGGGACGTGCCGCGTATCGAGGGAGAGGTCACCGACCGGTCCGCGATAGCGGCTATGTTGGCTGCACCCATTCGATCGCGGCGAGCAGAAATCCGCTCGGCGCGCAGGTCGTGCAGAAGACAATGACCCGACTTCCCCAACCCGGGGAATGTCAAGAAATGCCTGATATGGTCCTAACATAGGTCGCGCGCACTGATTGTGTCAAGAAAGAAATGAACGTGTGTTCCCAGTGGCGCCGTTCAGGTGCGGATAGGCCCCCGGAACAATGCGTCGATACCGACGCATCTCATCGGTAAACCGCGCCGCCACGATTCGGGCGCTACCACTCCGATCAACAGCAAAAAAAGGCGGAGCCTCGGCTCCGCCTTTCTTACTCTCGCCTTCGTTCATTACCTAAGCCGCGGTCGCCTTCTCCGTAACCACGCGAACCTGGTCGTTCAGCACCTGCATGAATCCGCCGCTCACGGTGAACCGCCGCGCGGATCCGGTACCAAGCCGCAGCTGGCCCTCACCCAGCAGCGCCATCAGCGGCGCATGACCCGTAAGTATGCCGACCTCCCCGTCGTACGCGGGTGCGATCACGGAATCCGTCTCGCCCTCGAACAGCACGGCTTCCGGAGAAATTACCGATACCTTGAGCATCGCTTACGAGTTCGAGAGCTTCTGCGCGGCCTCGATCACTCCATCGATCGCGCCCTGCATGAAGAACGCCTGCTCGGGATACTGATCGAACTCTCCGGCGACGAGCCGCTCGAACGACGACACGGTTTCCTCGAGCTTCACATACTGGCCCTTGATGCCGGTGAACTGCTCCGCCACCGAGAACGGCTGCGACATGAAGCGCTGAATTCTGCGCGCGCGGCCGACGACGAGCTTGTCGTCTTCCGAAAGCTCGTCCATGCCCAGAATGGCGATGATGTCCTGCAGCTCCTTGTAGCGCTGGAGAATCCGCTGCACATCCGTCGCTGCCTTGTAGTGGCGCTCTCCAATGAACTGCGCGTCCAGAATTCGTGACGCCGACGCGAGAGGATCGACCGCTGGATAGATCCCCAGCTCAGTGATCGCGCGCGACAGCACGACAGTCGCATCCAGGTGCGCGAACGCCGTCGCCGGCGCCGGATCGGTGATGTCGTCGGCGGGTACGTAGATCGCCTGCACCGAAGTGATCGATCCGTTCTTGGTCGAAGTGATGCGCTCCTGTAAGTCTCCCATCTCCGTCGCCAGCGTCGGTTGATAACCCACCGCGCTCGGCATGCGGCCAAGAAGAGCCGAGACTTCGGAGCCCGCCTGGGTGAAGCGGAAGATGTTGTCGATGAACACCAGCACGTCCGAGTTCTCGACGTCGCGGAAGTACTCGGCAACTGTAAGTCCAGAAAGTCCGACTCTCAGTCTCGCTCCCGGCGGCTCGTTCATCTGGCCGTAGATCAACGCCGCCGAATTGATGACGCCCGATTCCTTCATCTCGAGATAGAGATCGTTCCCTTCGCGCGTGCGCTCGCCCACACCGCAGAACACCGACTTGCCGCCGTGCCCCTTCGCGACGTTGTTGATCAGCTCCATGATGACGACGGTCTTTCCGACGCCGGCGCCACCGAAGAGTCCGATCTTTCCGCCCTTCACGAACGGAGCGATCAGATCGACGACCTTGATGCCAGTCTCGAAGATTTCGGTCTTGGGCTCGAGGTCCGCGAACTGCGGGGAGGGACGGTGGATCGGCCAGCGCTCGACGCTGTCCGGAATCGGCGGACCGTTGTCGACCGGATTGCCGAGCACGTTGAGAATTCTTCCGAGCGCAGCCTCGCCTACCGGAACCGTGATCGGGCCGCCGGTATCCTCGACTTTCATCCCGCGGACGACGGCGTCGGTCGACGACATCGCCACCGCGCGCACCTGGTTACGGCCGATGTGCTGCTGCACCTCGACGACGACGTCAATGGTGACGCCCGAATCGGACTTCTCACGGATGCGCAGAGCGTTATAAAGCTCGGGCAGGTGCTCGGACTCGAATTCGACGTCGAGGACGGGTCCGATGACCTGGACCACCTTTCCGAAATTGACTTTCTTCGCCTCGGCGGCAGCTGGCTTTTTCTTCTCGGTGCGGACGGCCGTAGCCATTGGTTACCCCTGTAACGCAGAGGCACCGCCGACGATCTCGGCGATCTCCTGCGTGATCTGCGCCTGGCGGGCGCGGTTGAATGTGCGGCGTAAGACGTTGAGCATCTCACCCGCGTTGTCGGTCGCGTTCTTCATTGCGGTGCGCTGCGCGCTCTGGAATCCGGCTTCGTTCTCGACCAGCGCGCGGTAAATGGAGTTGCGCACGTACGAGGGCAGAAGCTGCGTGAGGATCACTTCAGCAGACGGCATCAGGATGTAGTCGGGCTGAGGACCCTTGCGCTCCGGTGGTGTGACCGGGAGCACGAGCTGCGATGTTGGCGGCGTGGAGAGGGCGGAGTTGAACTTCGAGTAGATGACATAGACTGCGTCGATCTCGGCCGACGCAAATCTTTTGATCAGGCCATCGACGAGCTCGGCAGCGTTGGCCACTGTCGGCTGGCCCGTGATGTCGGTCCGGCTGGACGCCACTGAACGTCCGATGTAGCGGAAGTAGCCGAGCCCCTTTTTGCCGACCACGTGAAGCTCCGGCTCGACGCCCTGCTCTCCGAGACGCGCGAGAAGATTGCGCGCTTCCTTGAGCAGATTGGCGTTGAACGCGCCCGCGAGCCCGCGGTTGCTCGTGAGCAGGATTACCGCCGCCTTCTTGATCGCAGCCGGCTGGCGCATGAGAGGGAAGCTCTCAGCCAGCTCCGGCGTGTAGAGATTCGCGATCACTTCCGTAAGGGAGTTGGCGAATGGACGCGCGGCCACGACGCGATCCTGCGCGCGCTTCATCTTGGACGTGGCCACCATCTCCATCGTCCGCGTGATCTTCCGCGTGTTCTCGACGGACTTGATCCGCCCTTTCAGCTCACGACCCTTCGCCATGCTCTAGCGCTTCGCCTCTACCGGGCGCGAGTCTCCGGCTTCCTTGGCGACCGCGGGCTTTGCGGGGTTGAATTGCTGGTTGAAGCCATCGATCCCGCGCCTGAGATCCGCTTCGACCTCCTTCGACAGGACTTTCTCGGTGCGGATTTTCTGCGGCACCTGCGGGAACTGCTTGTCCATGAACTCGAGGAATCCCTTCTCCCAGTCCTTCAGCCGGTTCACCGGAATCGGGTCGAGGAATCCGTTGGTGACGGCGAAAATCACCATCACCTGCTGCTCCACCGCCATCGGACGGTACTGCGGCTGCTTCAGTATCTCGACCGTCCGCGCTCCGCGCTCGAGCTGCTTCTTGGTAGCGGCGTCGAGGTCCGACGCGAAGGAGGAGAACGCCTCGAGCTCGCGGTACTGCGCGAGGTCTAGCCGCAGTCTGCCGGCGACGGAGCGCATCGCTTTTACCTGCGCCGAGCCGCCGACGCGGGAAACGGAGATTCCGACGTTGACCGCCGGACGGACGCCGGCGAAGAAGAGATCCGCCTCGAGGAAGATCTGCCCATCCGTGATCGAGATGACGTTCGTCGGGATATAAGCGGAGACGTCGCCTGCCTGAGTCTCAATGATCGGAAGCGCGGTGAGCGATCCGCCGGCCTTCATGATGGTCTTGCCATCGACGATAGACGCGTCCTCGCTCAGCTTCGCGGCTCTCTCGAGCAGGCGCGAATGGAGATAGAACACGTCGCCGGGGAAGGCTTCGCGGCCGGGAGGACGGCGAAGGACCAGCGAGAGCTGGCGATATGCCGCGGCCTGCTTCGAGAGATCGTCGTACACGCACAGCGTCGGCAGCCCCTCGTTGTACATGAAGTACTCGGCCATCGCGCAGCCGGAATAAGGCGCGATGTACTGCAAGGGCGCCGGATCGGATGCACCCGCGACGACGACGATCGAGTACTCCATCGCGCCCGCCTGGCGGAGCTTCTCGACCACGGAGGCGACGGTCGAATTCTTCTGCCCGATCGCGACGTAGACGCAGATGACGCCGGTGCCCTTCTGATTGATGATCGTATCAATCGCGATGGCAGTCTTCCCGGTTCCACGATCGCCGATGATCAGCTCTCTCTGCCCGCGGCCGATTGGGATCATCGAGTCGATGGCCTTGATGCCCGTCTGGAGCGGCTCTTTCACCGGCTGGCGGACGATGATACCAGGCGCCTCCGATTCGACCTTGCGCGTGTGCTTGGCGTTGATCGGACCGGCGGCATCGAGCGGACGTCCGAGTGGATCGACGACGCGGCCGACGAGCTCGTGCCCGACCGGAACCTCGAGCACGCGACGGGTGCGCCGGACCTCGTCCCCTTCCTTGAGCTGGAGGTAGTCGCCCAGCACCACAGATCCAATGTTGTCCTCTTCGAGATTGAGGGCGAGGGCGGTGATCTTCTCACCGGTCTCGGACGAAGTCACCTCGAGCATCTCGCCTGCCATCGCCTTCTGCAGTCCGTAGATGCGAGCGATTCCGTCCTTGACCTCGAGGACGGTGCCGACGTCCTCGACATCGAGCTCGTGGAGGTCCGCCGCTTCGATTTCTCGGAGGAGTATGTCCTTGATTTCACTGGGGCGAAGGATCGTATCAGTGGCCATGATCTGTGTGCTCTGAAGCTGGGTTGGCGGGAGCGTTGGAAACCCGTTCGGCGGAGGGATTTTCCTAGCTTGTGAAATTTATCACAAGCTTCTTTGACGGGCAACAATGGGCTAACTGGAAGAGTCGGGCCGTTCCATTCCCATTCGAGATTCGGGCGCTTGCGTCTGGCATCCACAATACCAAAGCAGGGAGCTCTCCGCTTTTGCAGTCGTGTGATCCGATCGCGCCGAGATCCTGACTAGGCCGGCTTAGGTGCGGCTCCTCGTCCGCCCCTGCGCGAACCGATCGATGAGATCAGTCGTTCTGAGACGGGCGAGCGAAGCCGGGCGGGTGCCGAAGATCCTTTGCGTGGTGACGGCCAGGTGGGATGACGAGGCAAAGTCGAGGATCCGCGCGATGTCGCGGATGTCGTGGCCGGGGTTTTTTGCCAGCTCCGCTGCCGCGATCAGCCTGACCAGATCGATGACGCGCTTGAGATTCGGCGCGCCCGGTTTTGCGAAATTCCGGCTCAGGTGCTCGCGGCTCAATCCGACGGCGTTTGCCAGCTCCTTCGTCGTGACCGGCCGGCCTGAATGCGCGACGATCTCCTCCCACGCGCTTTTCTGGAGCGGAGTGGTGAGGCCGAGCGGGGGTGGCGGCTCTCCCAGCGCCTGGCGAAAGCGCGTGGAGAATGCATGCGGATACACCAGATCGCGCGCCGCGTTCTCGTCGATTCCTTCGACGATCACATCGATGAACCCGAGTCCCGCGCAGCGGGCAACGGCCGGGGTATCCGTCGGTCGTAGCGGCATGATCGCGAAGAAGGCTGCGCTGGGAAATTCGGCGGCGAACGCGGCAGCCTTCCACGTGTCTTCGCCGGGTGAGCCGAGGTCGATGAGCGCGGCATCTACCAGCACTCTCCGAAAGACAGCTTCGAGCTCCTCGGCCGAGCGCGCGGAGATGATCTTCCACTTCCGCCGCGGAAACGCTGCTCGGACGAGCGCGCGAGCCCGGTCGCGCTCCAGGTGAACGACGAGCGATGGCAGCGTCGATCCATTCGCGGATGAAGCCAAGATCAGACCCCCGCGTCCACGGCGTCGAGGTCAGGCTTGCCCTCGATGAATTGTCGCACGACGGGATCATGCGTGTGCTGGATCTCGTCAACCGTTCCGACCTGCCGGACCTTCCCCTCGAACAGCATCGCGATGCGCGAGGCAACGGTGTAGGCGCTTCGCATGTCGTGGGTGACGACGATGCTCGTGACGCCGAGCTTCTCACGCATGCGGATCATCAGCTGGTCGATGATCGCGCTGGTGACCGGATCGAGCCCGGTGGTCGGCTCATCGTACAGGATGTACTTGGGCTGCCGCGCGATCGCGCGGGCGATGCCCACTCGCTTTCTCATTCCGCCCGACAGCTCGGCGGGGTACTTCGACTCCACGCCAGGAAGATCGACGAGATCCAGCGCTTCGCCGACGCGCTTCATGATGTCGCGCTCACTGAGCCGTCCCTCCTTTCGCAGTCCCATGGCGACGTTGTCGCCAATGTTGAGCGAGTCGAAGAGCGCAGCGAACTGGAACACGTAGCCGATGTGGGACCGGAGGGCGTACAGCTCGGGACGCGAGAGCTTCGGGACCTCCTGGCCGTCGACCCAGACAGTTCCGCGATCGGGCTCGAGCAATCCAACGATGTGCTTGATCGCGACCGACTTGCCGCTGCCCGAAAAGCCGATGAGGGCCATTGTTTCGCCCTCATCGACTTCGAGGGAGAAGCCCTCGAGGACTTTCTTGGGGCCGAACGATTTGTAGACGTCGATGAGCTTGATCATTGCCGGGACGATATCACAAAACTGAAGTTAAACGCGGTCGGGGAAAGAGCTAGGCGCATGGTCTCGGCGTTGAGACACTACCACCCGACTGATATCCACAAAACCGAACAGCTCCAGGCGATTAGCTGCGAAGCCGACAGCTCCCTGCTTTGGTATTGTGGATGCAAAAAGGGACGAGCATTGCTCGTCCCTTTCTTTCTGCGGTTTCAGAAGTCTTACGCCGCGAAGCTTCCGAGCGCGCGACCTACGTCCCCTTCGCGGAGCCGCTTCAAAGCACGATCGCGAAGCTGGCGAACCCGCTCGCGAGTGACGCCCAGCAAGGATCCAATCTCCTCCAAAGTGTGCTCACGGCCACCCTCGAGACCAAAGTACAAGCGAAGCACCTTGGCATCGCGCGGCGGCAAGGTCGACAGCGCGGTTTCGATCTCGTCGTTGAGGAAGCGGTTCATCGCCTCCTCCTCGGTGTCGGGCATCTCGTCGGCAACGAAGCGCTCGATCAGCGAGCGATCGCCTTCCGGATCCATCGGCGCATCGAGACGCACGTCGCCGGTGTTGAGGGCGGCGAGCGACTGCACGACATCGACCGACAGGCCGGTGAGCTTGGACAGCTCCTCGGGGGTCGGCTCGCGCCGCATCTTCTGGCGGAGAATCTCCGACGCCTTGATGATGCGCGAGAGATCCGCCGTGCGATTGAGCGGGACACGCACGGTGCGGCCCTGGCGCGCCAGCGACGAGAGAATCGCCTGGCGAATCCACCATACTGCATACGAGATGAACTTGACGCCCTGGTCGGGATCAAACTTTCGCGCAGCCGTGAGCAGACCGACGTTGCCCTCGCCGATAAGATCGATGAGTGGCATGCCGCGGTTCTGATATTTCTTTGCCACGGAGATCACGAAGCGCAGGTTGCGCTGCACGAGCTCCTGGAGAGCGTCCGGGTCACCGGCACGAATCCGACGGGCAACCTCGATCTCCTCGGTACCTTTGAGCAGCGGAAAAGTGCTGACCTCATAAAGGTACTGATCGAGAATGTCCCTCTCGGGCTCAGTCGGAGCGATTCCGGCGACAACCGCTTTGCGGCGACGCTTTACTTCAGCCATTGTTGCACACCTCTTGGTACTGCCGTGAAAGCCTTATGCGATGCAGCCTGTGTTGGGCCAGCAATGCAAGCGAATTAGTTGTTCCTACAGCCTGACGGAGCGACAACAAAAGCCTTTTTGCGTAACCGAAAAATTCAGGCTTTAGCAGCGCTGCAAGATACCGGCCGTTGGCCTTTTGGCCAGAGCAAATTTCTTGACATCGATACTACCCTTGGATATCCTTCGCGGTTCCTCTCGGGCGTTGTGTACCGTCAGGAAATGCCGGGGGTGTAGCTCAGTTGGGAGAGCGCTTGAATGGCATTCAAGAGGTCAGGGGTTCGATTCCCCTCACCTCCATGGCTTCGCGGTGAGACGAGAACGGTTGTTTGTTCGCGGGAATAGCTCAGTTGGTAGAGCACAACCTTGCCAAGGTTGGGGTCGCGGGTTCGAGTCCCGTTTCCCGCTCTCCGGTGCGATGAGGAAGAGGGCGGTTAGCTCAGTTGGTTAGAGCGCCACGTTGACATCGTGGAGGTCACAAGTTCGAGTCTTGTACCGCTCATACGTGAAAAGGATTCCACCCGGCCGACCAGTAGCTCGATCCGGGTCGCTCCGAGCAGGAACAAAGTTGTATGCGCCCGTAGCTCAATTGGATAGAGCATCTGACTACGGATCAGAAGGTTGGGGGTTCGAGTCCCTCCGGGCGCGTATTGTAAGCCTTTGCTATGTAGGAAGATAAGAGAGGGGCGCTCGGTTATGATGCCGACGCCCTTTCGTGTCTAGCATCCCAATAGCATCCCCGCGGCGCGCTATGACAGACATTCTGAATTCAAGTTTCTCGGCGTCCAGTCTCGATTTTATCGTGGTTATCGTAGTACCAGTCCCTTAATTCGTCGAGGACGTCACCATCGGTTCAACAACTTGCAGAACTACTGAACCAGAATTGGGGACGGGACCATATACCTATCCCATAACATCCCGAGTGTAAGTGTTTCTGGAGGTGTAACAGTGCCGATAGTCCGTTCCGCCACGAAGCCTTCGCATCTGGTATGAGTCCTTCTGAACCCATCGCAGATAAGATTGCTGCGTGCAGTCGAAGTCGTGCACATAATTGGCATTGGGCAGGCGAATCGGAATGGTGCGCAGTTTCGGTTATGTCACCGCTCCAGCCACGATGAAGGAGGAATCTCACCATGAAGTCCCGTCCGGTTACCACTCTGTCACTCGCGGCCGCGCTTCTTGCGACGACCTCCGGCACGCTCACCGCGCAACGAAGGTCACCCAAGGCGACTGGTCTGGATCAGTATCCGCATGCCGCGGAGCCGATCGGAACCGTGCGGCAGATCTACGATGGTGTACTGACGCCGCAGATGGCGGTCAACACCTTTCGGAACATCGACCGGCTCTTTCCCACGCGCACGGTTCCGCGTTCGTCGAAGCCAATGCCCTTGCCGCCAGCGGCCACGCCGCTCAGCACTGTGAGTTTCATCGACCGCGGCAAGCGCTATGATCTCGAGGACTATCTCGAACTGAACCGCGTCACCGGGCTCCTCGTGCTCAAGAACGGCCGCATCAAGTTGGAGAGGTATCGATTCGGGAACTCCGAGCGCACCCGTTGGATGTCCATGTCGGTCGCGAAGTCGATTACGTCGACACTCATCGGCGCGGCCCTGAAGCAGGGCTATATCGCCGCGCTGTCCGACCCCGTCACGCGGTACGTTCCGTCGCTGGGCGGCAGCGCGTACGAGGGCGTCTCGGTGCGCGACGTCCTCATGATGTCGTCAGGTGTACGCTGGAACGAGACCTATACTGACCCCCGATCCGACCGCCGGCGTTTGCTCGAGGCCCAGATCTCCCAGGTACCCGGGTCTGCGATGGCGGTGATGAGGGGCCTCGCGCGGGCCGCAGCTCCCGGCACCGTGAACAACTACAGCACGGGTGAAACGCAGGTGGCCGGGGAGATCGTGCGAAGCGCCGTAGGCCGGCCGCTCGCGACGTACCTGTCCGAGCGCATCTGGAGCAGGTTCGGCATGGAGTCCGACGCCAAGTGGTGGCTCGATTCGAGTGACGGTCACGAGATTGGCGGGAGCGGGTTCAGCGCGACGCTGCGCGACTATGGCCGCTTCGGCCTCTTCCTGCTGAATGGTGGGGTCGCCGCGGGGGAAGCAATTCTCCCCGACGGGTGGACCCGCGAGGCAACCCGTCCGCAGGTTTTGCGTGGAGGGGCGCCGTTGGCGTACGGATACCTCTGGTGGACGGGAACGACTGCCGCTTCTCAGCGAGACGGTGCATATGCGGCAAAGGGCATCTTCGGGCAGCACCTCTACATCAATCCCGTCGCGCAGGTCGTGATCGTGGTATGGGGTGCGCAGCCGAAGCCCACAGGAAGTGCTGTCATCGATGACTGGGTGTTCTTCGATGCCGTGGTCGACGCGTCGAGATAAGGGCGTAAGCTGGAGAAGCAGAAACTCCATGAGAGAAGTGGAGCGGAGTTGAGGGCTTGAGTCCGCTTGGCCACGTCCTAGCCGAGGATCGGATCACTCGCGAGACAGAGCTAACATCGCAGCGATGTCGTTTTCGTCTCGCCCAGATGTCCGATTCCTATCAAAATCACTACGACCGCGCTGCCTCGACTGAGTCTCTCTTGGATCAGAGCCGGCGCAATGAAACGATGTCCGCTACAGGCTCTTGCTCTTGGAGCAGGAGCGAATTGGAGGAGCTGGACGGGATGTCCGCGTAGAGTGGCGATAAAGCAGGGAAATCACAGTGCATCGCAACGCCGGAGCGAGCATTAACTCGACGTTCAGCTTCGCGTCTATCACGTTGCCGACCTGGAATTCTACCGGATTATCGCGACGCTTGATGACCCTGTTCGAATATGGGTGGCTTTCGACTCGCCCAAGGTGCGGCCGACTCCAGTTCCGCGGACAGGCGCAGAATCATGTCCTCACGCCCAAACCGGCCGATGAGTTGGGAAGCCACCGGCAACCCTTCGCCAGTCCACAGAAGCGGCAGGCACGCTGCGGGCAACCCGGCGGCATTGATCACTGCCAAAAATGGCGTGTAACGCGACACGTTTCGCCGGAACTCCGTGAAGGAAGGGATCCGCATCGACAAGTCTCCCAGCCGCGCGGGCAACTGGGTCAACGCGGGGGTCAAAACGATGTCGTACTGCTGTAGAAATGCTTCGAACACGCGCCCGATCGCGTGAAACCGGTTGATGCTATCGACATACTGAGCTGCGGCGGTTCGTACCCCGATGTCGTAGCCGTCCAGTGTGGCGGGTTCGAGATCATCCGGCTGGAGTGTCCTGCCGAGCGCAGCCAGCCGTGCGTTGGACGACACGACGATATTGGTCGCCATGACGTTGATGAGCGCTTGGATGAAGCCGTCGTAGTCAATGGCTGGAGGCTCCGCGTCATTCAACTCATGCCCCAGGTCCTTGCAAAGGGCAGCAGTGCGATCTAGTGCAGCCAAGCTGTCAGGACCAACCGTGATGCCGCTCCACGCGCTGCGCCAGACGGCGATTCTCAGAGGCCTGCGGAAAGGCTCTGAAACCGCAGCGAGGTAGGAGCCACTGCTTACCGGCGCCGCATAAGGCGCACCCGTTTCTCGGCCGGCGATCGCATCGAGCGCCGCGGCCGTATCCCTTACGGTGCGGGTCAATACCCCGTCACAAGACAGGCCACCCCAGCCTTCGCCGCGGAACGGCCCCATGGGAACAAGTCCGCGGGATGGCTTCAAGCCATAGACGCCACAGCACGCTGCGGGAATCCGGATGGAACCGCCGCCGTCACTGCCATGCGCAACGGGGACGATGCCTGCGGCCACAGCGGCCGCAGCCCCACCGCTGGATCCACCCGGCGACAGGGACAGATTCCAGGGATTTCGGGTGGGCCCGCCGTTGCTGATCGCTTCTGTCGTGGGCGCCATGCAAAGTTCAGGCACGGTGGTCCGTGCAAACGCCAGGAATCCGGCGCGCTCGAACCGGTCGACCAGCGTGGAATTGCGCGAGAAAGTGGTGTTGCTGAAGAGCTTGGATCCTAGGCTCGACGGAAATCGGGTTGACGCCAGTCCGGAATCCTTCAGTAGAAAGGGAATTCCATTGAACGGGCCTTGCGGCTTCCACTTCCTCGCCAGCTCGAGCGACTCATCGAAACGCTCATGGCAAAGCGCATTGAGGACCGGTGCTCTCGTGCGCGCCAGGCCAATGGCGCACTTCATCAATTCCTCGCTCGTCACCTCCCCTGAGGACAGCAAGCCGGAAAGTGCCAAGCCGTCGAGGCTAAGGTATTCGTCTTCCCTCATGGCGGATCATTCAGCGCGATGGCGCTCGAGAAAGCTCTGCAGATCCGCCACGCAGCGATGCGGCAGGTACTCGCAAGTGCGGTGGCGTGCGCCTTCGTAGACAAGCATTTCGGAGCGGGCGATACGTTCCTTTATGGGCTGGTAGACGCTCGCCGCTGCGCAATAGGCTTACCAGCCCTAGTCCATCCAGTTTTCCGTACTCGTGATCGTGCATGTGTTGTTGATACTCATTGACGTACATAGCCCATGACCGGCAATCGCGACAATGCCTGCCGCATAAGAGCGGCCAGCCGCCATGACCTGTGAATCAAGCAGTCCTACCGGACCTGTGCATCAAGTCGGCTCGACGGCGCAGGCCCATGCCTCGGCGATTTCAGAGCCTTTGGCGAACCAGACGCTTGGATACCGCTGGATCCAGGCGATGAACTCGCGCAACATCGCAATCCGAGATGGCCGACCAATGACTTGCGGATGCATGGTCAATGAGTACAAACCGCCCCACCGATAAATCTCACGAAACTCCTCTTTCCAGACCTCGAGAATCTGCTCCGACGACACGATGGTCCGGGGCGTCTGGATAGAGAACAAGGCGTAAGGCGCATCGTCCAGACTCCAGTGCACTGGCAGTTCTATGGGGCCGGCACCGCCGCCGGACAATGTGTGCCGATAGGGGTTAATCTGGTCCATCAAGGAACTGTCATACACGAGCCCGAATTTGGCCAGCAAGGCAATCATGTTGTGGCTAGTTTCCCAGGCTGGCGAGCGATAGCCCATGGGCTTTACGCCAACGGTTTTCTCCAACGCCTCCAGTCCCTTGACGAAGACCTCCTCCTCGCGCGCGGGATCATCAGGATCGATCCACTCGTGCAAATAGCCGTGGTGGCCCACTTCATGGCCGTGATCGAGGATCAACTCGACTTTGGCCGTGTGCTGCTCCGCCGTCCAACCGGGCACAAAGAACGTCGCGGGCACACCTGCCTCCCGTAGAGTCTCCACGATCTTGGGGACGCCGACTTTCGCACCATATGTGCCTTGCGACAACGTGCCCAGCCGCTTGGCATTCGACGGATCACGTGACAGCCAGAGGGTCTCGGCATCGAAGTCGAAGGAAAGCATGACTGCACAGCGCGCACTATCAGGCCAGTTCACCTGTTCTGTTACATCCATATTTTCTCCAATCATTGCGTTCCCGTTGATCTATCGTTCAAGCATGCGCACGGCACGCCAGCCAGCCACCATCGACGGCAATTACCTGCCCTGTGACATACGAGGCGTCCTCGCTGCAGAGAAATGCGATGACGGAGGCCACCTGTTCTGGCGTGCCAATCGACCCCAGCGGCGTCGCTTCCACCATGGCCTTTCTGTATGCTTCATCATTGCGCAACCGATCCGAGGTCATGGCCGTGTGAATCAAGCCAGGCGCAACAGCGTTGACGCGTATCCCCCGCACCGACAGGTCGGCAACCAGCTGTCGGGTGAGCTGCGAAATTCCGCCTTTGGCTGCGGCATAGGCCGTTGATCCAGGAAAACCGATTTCACCAAAGACGGACGCGACATTCACGATGCTCGCCTTGTCGCCCAGCAGAGGCAACACATCCCGAGTCAACCGCAAGACTGCCCTTAAGTTGGTACCCAGGATGTGGTCGATGAGCGCGTCGTCACTCAACTCCAGAGACCTGGAACCGCCAACACCGGCGTTGTTGACCAGGAAATCAACCTGTCCCAGTTTCCGAGCGGCAGTAACCACTTGAGCCGGTGCCTCGTCGGAGGTGAGATCGACAGCCAGTCGCTCGACAGGCAGGTGGGCCACATCCGAGACGTCGAGATCGACTGCAAGTACCCGCGCCCCTTCCGACACCAAACGCTCGACGGTGGCGCGTCCGATGCCACGATTGCCACCCGTTACGATGGCTACTCGGTTCTGGAATCTCATGCGAGGCGCCCTCCGTCCACCGGCAATGCCACGCCGGTCAGGTAGGACGCGCCCGGACTGGCCAAAAACAATGCGGCCTCGGTCACTTCATGCGCCAAGCCAAAACGCCCCAACGGATAGCGCGCCAGATAGGCCTTCTTTCTCGCCAGGGAAGCCTGTGCATCGCCAGCCGCGTCGAAAGTGGCTTGCAGCATCGGCGAGTCAATCGAGCCAGGGCATACGCAGTTCGCGCGAATACCCTCAGCCGCATAAGCCAGGGCCACGCTGCGGGTCAACAGCGTGATGGCACCCTTGGACGCCGAATAGACCCCGAGCACGGCGCTTCCGGCCAGCCCCGCTGTCGAGCCGAATGTCACAATGCAGCCCTTGCTCCTGCGTAGCAGCGGCAGGGCATGCTGGATCATCAGGAAGGTGCCGCGGACGTTGATATCGAAGATTCGATCCCAGTCCTTCACGGTGCAATGCTCAATATCTGCGCCCGGACCGATGACGCCCGCAGCCGTCATGAGCACGTCCAACCCTTGCGCCTCAACCTGACGCCAGGCAGACGCCACCTGATCGGGCTCGGCCACATCGCACACGATGACCTGCGCTGCAGGACCGACCAGTTCAGCCGTCTGGTTCAAGCCGTCCGCATCGACATCCATAAGCGCAACCCGGGCCGCACCTTCACGCACTAAGGCGATAGCGACATCGCGACCGAGGCCTGAAGCCGCGCCTGATACGACAGTCATCGCACCTTCAAATCTTTTCATGCACCGGTGCCCCTCCAAGATAGAACTGCTGCAACGAGGCCATATCCACATCCGGACCGTTGCGGCAAGAGTATGCGACACGGCCCTCTCTGAGAACATGAAGCTCGTCGGCCAATTCCAGTGCCATGGACACGTTCTGTTCCACCAGTAGAATGGACAGTCCGCTTTCGTGCAGGCCACGGATGATCTCCGTGATCTCACCGACGACCCTGGGCGACAGCGAGGCCGAAGGCTCATCCAGCAAGAGCATGCGCGGCTTAGCAATCAACGCCCGGGCGAGTGCAAGCATCTGCCGCTCGCCCCCCGACAACAAACCGGCCATGGCACGCTTGCGAACCTGCAGCCGGGGAAACTGGGCATACACCTCATTCAGATCACGCCGGATCTGGGCCCGTTGATGTCTGCGGTGGTAACCGCCCATGAGGATGTTTTCCTCCACAGACATAGCCGCGAAGACCTCCTTGCCTTGAGGCACGAGTACCAGCCCGTGAGCTGTCATCATGTACGCGGGGAGCTTGTCGATGCGCCGCCCACTCAACCAGATCTCGCCCGAACTGAGTGCCACCAGGCCAGCCAGTGCCTTGAGCGTCGTCGACTTGCCTGAGCCATTCCCGCCCAGGAGAGCTGTCAGGCCACCATCGGGCACCTCGAAAGAAACGCCATACAGGATCTTCACGTCTCCGTAGCCTGCTTCGATGTTTCTGACTTCAATCATGCTTGGCGCGTCCCAAACCGATATAAGCTTCAACCACCCGAGGATCGTTGATCGCCACTGCAGGCGTGGCATCTGCGATCTTCTCCCCAAAGTCCAGAACAACTACGCGATCACAGACCGCCTGCACTACGCGCATGACGTGCTCAACCAGCAACACGGTGACGCCATAATCGTCTCGCATGCGCCGAAGCACCTTGATCAAGCGGTCCACATTCGGTGGTGACAGGCCAGCGGCCGGCTCATCAAGGACGAAAACACGAGGCGCTGTGGCCAGCCCACGTGCCAGTTCCACCATGCGTTGCTGCCCGATCGACAACGTCGTCGCCGGATGATCCAGAAAGCCGTCCAACTCGAACAAGGCCAGCATTTCGGCCGCCTTTCGGCGGGCCTGGGTGTCCTCCCTCCGGGCCAGCGATGTGCGCAGCATCGACGCGCAGTAACCGGCCTCCATGGTCGGCTGCATGGCCAAGGCTATGTTCTGGGCCACGGTCATCGTCCGAAATAGGCGCAACATCTGAAACGTACGGGCCACGCCCGCACGGGCGATCCGCCACGGCGCCGTTCCCGAGATCTGCTGACCGTCCATAAGTACGCGCCCCGATGTCGGCGTCAGCGTCCCTGTCATGATGTTGACCAATGTGGATTTGCCAGAGCCATTTGGCCCGATGAGGCCCACAATCTCTCCAGCACCCACATCGAACCCGACCGCATCAAGCGCCGTCAAGCCGCCGAAGCGTTGCGTGACCGATTCGAAATGAAGCAGTGGAGCAGTCATTTCTGCCTCCTCCTCGCCCAAACCCCGAATACCCCTTGCGGCATCATCGTCACCATCACGATCATGAGGAGGCCATAGATGATCAGCTTATACCTGGCCGCCGCACCCAACAGTTCTGGTAGCGCCATGAATACAACGGCACCGAGCAAAGGTCCCCACACCGTGCCTCGCCCGCCAATCACGACCATTGCGACAATCGTGGCAGAGGTCAGAATGGTGAAGTCGTCTGGAGTGACGCCCCGGATGTGGTGCGCAACCAGGACGCCTGCCGCCCCGGCGAACGCTGCGGCCAGTACAAATGCCGCCAGCTTGCTGGCTGTCGTATTGAGCCCGATGGCCTGGGCCAGCACCTCGTCGTCCCGAACAGCCTGCCAGGCCATGCCCAGGCGCGAGTGCGTGACTAGCCAGCTGACCACAACGGTGGCAAGGCTCAGTCCGAAGGCCAGGTAATAGAAACGCTCAATTGAGGCGAAACCAGAGACCGAGCTGACCTCTATCCCATACTGCCCCCCCGTAAACGACGTCCATTGGGACAGTGCCAAGTAGACAATAGTCTGGAAAGCAATGGTCACGATGGCCAGGAAATGTCCTCGCAGACGCAGGGCAGGCAGCCCAAGCAGGAAGCCACAAAGGCCGGCCATGACCATTGCCGCCGGCAGATTGAGCCAAAATCCCGTCCCAAAATCACGCTGCATGATGGCCGTCGTATAGGCGCCAATGCCGAAGAAGGCTGCATGGGCAAAAGAAACTTGCCCGGCCCACCCCATGACCAGATCAAGACTGACTGCCAACACGACGTAGATAAAGATCATCACCATGATGTTGAGCAAATATCCACCCAAGCCAAGAAACGGCAGTAGGGCGAGCGCGCATAGCAGGAATAGAAGAACTAGAGCCTTGCGCAGGTCAGGAACGCTCCGTGGATTGGCCAAAAAGACCCCGCGGCCGCACCAAAAGCATCAGAATCACCAGAAGGAAACCGATCATGTCGCGGATCTCGTTGCCTACATATCCAGACACCATGGCCTCGACCGTCCCCAGCCCCAAGCCCGCAAGCACCGTCCCGCCGATGCTGCCCATGCCACCTAAAATCACCACAGTGAAGGCCTTCATCACAAGCATGGCCCCGGAAGTGGGCTGAACCATGAACACCGATGACATCAGTGCCCCTGCGATACCCGATAAGGCCGAGGCAATGGCAAACGTGACGACGGCGACCTTGCGCACATTGACCCCGCTGATTTGGGCTATAACCGGGTGCTGGGCCATCGCGCGCAGAGCTCGCCCGGTCCATGTGTAGCGCAACACCAGGAGAAGTGCAGCCACGAGCACAACGGTGATAAGCACGATCAGCACCCGCTGCCCGGTCAGGAAAACCGGCCCGAGTTGTACCGGCAGTTCGGCCAGATCGGTCTTCCAGGTTTGTGGCTGCGCGCCGAAAACGACCAGCGCACCGTTTTGCAACAAAATCGAGAGACCGAAAGACGCAATAATGGCGTTGTTAGGATCGCGGCCGCTAATCGGCCGGAACACGAGCCATTCAGCAGCCATGCCAAAGGCGGCCAAGAAGACCACCGTCACCACCAGCGTCGGTATCAAAGGAAAGCCTAGTACGGCCGATGCCGTGACGGCGGCATATCCCCCCAGCATGTAGAACTCACCATGAGCAAAATTCACGACGTTGAGGATGCCGAAAATCAGCGTCAGACCGATTGCTACCAGCACATAGGCGGCCCCAGTGACGACACCATTCGCCAGAAACTGCAGAAAGAGGTTCAACGAATTCATCACGGCAGCCACAGGGAATCAGTCAAACGGCAGCCATTCGCGCTTGCCATGGCGGACAATGGCTAGGCCGACCTTGAACGAGACACTGCCCTGGGCATCGAACTTGGCCACGGTGCCCTCTGGACCTTGCGTCAACGGAACGTTATTCATGGACTTCAGGGCGGCTTGTATAGCACTGCCATCCACCTTCTTTGTACGGCGCGCGGCTTCAATGATTAGATGCATGGAGTCATAACCCAGTGCGCTGTAGACGTCCGGTTCTTTCTTGAATTTGCCACGGAACGCCCGCGCAAAAGCTTGGCCGAATCGGTTGGGCGTGGATGGCTCGAACATCGAAGAGACCGCAAAGCCTTCCGACGCTGGGCCCGCCAGTTCGATCAGCTTGTCGCTCATCATCGACCCTGAACCGACGATCTGCGTTTTCATGCCCACTTCACGGGATTGACGGATGATCTGCACTCCGGCGTCCATCAAGCCCGCGACGTAGATCGCGTCCGGCCCCCTGGCACGGATCCTGGTCAGCACGGAGTAGAAGTCGCGCTCATCGGGGTTGTAGCTTTCCACCCCGACGATCTCGCCACCAAACGACGGGACCATCCTCTTCATCTGGTCGGTCAGGGAAGAGCCATAGATCGAGTTCTCCCGGATGATCACCACCTTCTTGGCATTGAGCTTCTTCACAATGTCCCGAGCCGACTGTTCAGCCTGCTCATCGGTACCGGGGAAGGCTCGAAAAAACCAGGGATCGCCCGCAGAGTTCGCACTCGTTACGCTGGATGCTGTAGAACCGGCCGAAACCATCGGCACCTTGTGTTCCTTGCTGACCTTGGAAGCAGCCAGCGCCACCGCACTGACATAAGTGCCACTTATCGCCACGACCTTGTCCGACTCAATCAGCTTGCGCACCGCAGTGACGCCTTTCGTCGACGACCCTTCATCGTCCTCGATGAACAATTGAACCTGCCGGCCATTGACGCCACCCTTTGCATTGGCCTCGTCGGCTGCAAAACGAATTCCTTCAAGAATGGAAGTACCAGCGAGCGCCGCGGGCCCAGTCAAGGGCAGCATCACACCCACTTTGACCGGATCGGCAGTTTGCGCCGATGCAAAAGGGACAGCCGCCGCAGCCAAGAGCGACACCAACCACCTACAAAACATGATGCGTTTCATATGAATTTCCTTTCAATTGGACAAGAGCGCGACGCTCACCAGCGCCTGCTGAGCACTCAACATGAATTGCTATGCGATACTGTTTGAGTGCATTTTGATAGTCTGACTAACGGCTCGACAGATTGTTGCGTGATCGAGCCGTTTTGCATCGCGGGCGCCGGTGTTTCTATTTCGCCACTGGAAGGCTTTCAGCCGCTAAGTGTCTAGGCTCGCGATAGGCAGCTGTTAACATCGTGATCGCGGTATATAACACCACAACTGTTACGAGCCAACGCACCGCGGTGAGTGGAAGCGACCTCACAACGAAGGCCGCAATGAGAACCGCAGGAACGCCGGCGACAGCCAAGCCGAGAGCGGGGCGAAAGCTGTAAGCTCCTTCTCGAATAAAGCGGATGCTAGCGATGGGCATGAGGAACGCGCATGATCCCATCATTATTGGAAACACCGCCTTTGGGTTCATCCCAAAAAGGCTGAGCATGATTAAGCACGGGGCATAGAGTCCGATTCCCAACGTCATGAGTGCACCAAGAATGAAGTTGCCCAACGTAGCCAACATTAAGATCTGCCCCCGAAGCGTCAGCGCTTCGCCGCCCCCTGGAACTAGCTGCAGATTCGTCGCCACGAAGAGACCGCTGGCAGCGAGCAGGGCGAGCCCCATTCCGATTTGTATTTTCCGACGTGGCCAGCGCGCGACGACGCCCGCACCCAGCCAAGCGCCCAGAGTCGATGAGGCAATGAGAACCACTAGCGTCAACACGTCAACCTTGATTATTGCGATATAAATGAACGCTTGAGCGATCGTCGGCAGCGAATGTCCCACGTTCAATGTGCCCGGAATGCGCTCGTCCGGAACTATCCGCCACATTCGGAAAAGTGCCGTGGTCGGCGCGAACGAACCGATGCCCAGCGTGTCGAAAAAATTGGTCACGAACCCGATTCCCGATTGCGGCCAGGTCGGGGCACCGATATCGACGGGCGACCGCCTGATTCCGCGCACCCACACCGCGAGATAGACCAGCGCGACGACACCCAGTGAAATCAGCAAGAGGCTTTTCATGTCGTTATGGGTTGCTGGGTTTGTTGTATGAGAGATCAAGCCGGAAGTGCGCCAACGATCGCTCTTGTGACGTCCCGCGTCGTAGCTCGGCCGCCAAGATCCGGAGTTAGAAAGGTCCCCGCGGCTAGTACTGTCTCGACGGCATCCCGTACGCAGGACGCCACCGAGGTCTCCCCTAGATGGTCGAACATCATCGCGACAGAGAGGACGGCCGCAACCGGGTTAGCGATTCCCTCACCGGCAATGTCCGGCGCAGATCCGTGAACTGGCTCGAACATGCTTGGCGCCGTTCGGCCCGGATTGATGTTTCCACTTGGTGCCAATCCGACCCCGCCCGCGACCGCGGCGGCGAGATCCGACAGGATGTCGCCGAACAGATTGCTCGCCACCACCACATCGAAATTACCGGGACGGCGCACGAGGTCCATCGCGGCCGCATCGACAAGCAGCGAGCGTGTCTCGACCTGTGGATACTGCGCACTTACCTCCTCAAACACTTCGTCCCAAAGGACCATCCCGTACCCCTGCGCGTTCGACTTCGTGATGGACGTCACTCGGTGGCGCCGAGCTGTAGCTCCGACAAATGCAGCTTCGATGATCCGGCGACAGCCCCGTCGGGTGAACACGTTGGCTTGAACCGCAATCTCAGCCTCGCTCCCGCGATGCAGACGGCCACCGACATCGGCATATTCACCCTCGGTGTTCTCTCGATAAATGACGAGGTCAATCTCTTCAGCGGCGATCCGGGAAAGTGGTGACGCGACGCCGTGATAAAGTCGAACGGGACGGATGCAGAGGTACTGGTCGAAGCCCCGCCGGATCGGTAACAATAGACCACTCAGCGTCACGTGGTCCGGCACCCGAGGGTCCCCGACTGCCCCCAGCAGAATTGCAGCGAATCCCCGAAGTTGCTCGAGACCATCCTCCGGCATCATACGACCGGAGCTAAGGTAGTAATCGGACCCCCACGGCAATCGTACCCATTCGTATCGCGACTGGTGATGAGCCAGTGCCGCGTCCGCAACCTCTACGGCTGCTTCCAGCACCTCCGGCCCTACGCCGTCACCGGGAATGAGTGCGATTCGAGAATTCACTACGAATTGCTAGTGGAAGACGACCATCTTCGTCTCAGTCATCTCCTGGACAGCGTATTTCGGTCCTTCCTTGCCGAAGCCGCTCTCCTTGAGCCCGCCGTAAGGCATGAGATCGGCTCGCCAGTTTGGAGCCCAATTAACCATCAGGTTTCCGGACTCCATGCGTCGAACGAACTCCATCGCCCAATGAATATTCTCGGTGAAGATTCCTGCGCCGAGCCCATAGTGTGAGTGATTGGCGAGCGCGAGAGCTTCATCGATGCCGTCAAAGGGTGTGACCGCAACGGCCGGCCCGAAGAGTTCTTCAGCCGCGATACGAAGAGCTGGAGATACGTCGGCGACTACCGTCGGCGCGTAAATAGCGCCCTGTCGCTCGCCACCGGTGAGAACCCGGGCGCCACCTTGCACCGCCTCGTCTATCCAAGTCCCGACGCGTTCGGCTTCCGCCTCTTTGATCATCGGCCCCAGTCGCACTGACTCGTCAAGCGGATTTCCGGTCGCGATCGCTTCGACGAGCGGCGTGACTGCGTCGAGAAAGTCTCCGTAGATTGTGCGATCTACGAGCACTCGTTGCGTCGAGATGCAGGACTGCCCAGCGTTGGCGTAGCCGCTCACGGCAGTGGCGGAAGCGACCGCGGCCACATTGGCGTCCGGCATCACTATTAGCGGAGAATTCGATCCAAGTTCCATCGTTACTTTCTTGAGACCGGCTGTCCTAGTAATGTGCGCGCCAACGTCACGACTACCGGTAAAGCTGATCTTGCGAACCCGTGAATCGGCGCAGATTGCATCTCCCACAGTAGCCCCACTCCCGGTGATGCACTGAATGCCTTCTGCGGGAAGGCCGGCTTCGAGCAGCAGCTCAGTGAGTTTGATTGCCGATAGAGGTGTGTCGGAGGCCGGCTTCAGGATTACGGAGTTTCCTGCCGCGAGGGCTGGTCCGACCTTATGACACACAAGATTCAGGGGAAAGTTGAAAGGTGTGATCGCAGCGACGACTCCGCAGGGAATCCGCACCGTGAATCCAAACTTGCCTTCAGTCCCGGGAGCTCCGTCGAGAGCGATAGTTTCCCCCGTTACGCGCCTAGCCTCCTCTGCCGACACTGTGAGCGTTTGGACCGCTCGGCCGACCTCACCTCTCGACTCTCCGATAGGCTTGCCCACCTCTCGTGTCAGCGTGCGGGCAAATTCCTCTGCCCGTGCTTCCAGCAGTTGGGCAGTCTTGAGCAAGATCGCGTGGCGTCGGTAGGCTGACAGTGCGGCCATCGCCCGTGCACCTCGCGCCGCCGAGGAGAGCGCCGCCTCGACCTCGCCAGGGCCCGCGAGCGGAACAGTGTCGACGACCGTTCCGTCGAACGGGCTGCGGACCTCCCTCACCGTGCGTGTCTCCGCCCATTTTCCTGCGATGTACATTTTCATCAGTCGTAGTGCTCCTGAGGTTTCTGCTGCACTTAAGGCGTAGCCACGTGCAGGCTGCTAGAGCGTGCTCGAAACGTCAGCAATCGCTTGGTCAACGGCGTCGACGATGACATCAGCTTGGTCCTCGGTCAGAATCAGAGCTGGCGAGAACGTGAGCACGTCGTGCACGTTGCGCAAAATCACACCGAGCTCTTGGACGCGCCGCTGCACTTGCGCGCCGACAGACCCAAGCGAAGGGAACCGCTTCTTCGTCGCCTTGTCTTCAACGAACTCGATCCGCGCGAGCAGGCCAATCCCTCGGACGTCGCCCACGATGTCATGCCGTTCGAGGCGCTTTAGCCCTTTGAGCAGGTGAAGGCCAACCCGCCGGGAGTTTTCCGGAAGATTCTCCTCTTTGATGATCGCCAGATTGGCCAGTGCCGCTGCAGCGGCAACCGCGTGCCCGCTGTAGGTGTTGCCGTGACGGAACTCCTTGCCGTCTCCCGGCGCTCCTAGAAAGGCATCGTAGATCTCGTTCGTGCAGAGCGTTGCGCCCATCGGCACGTAGCCGCTTGTCAGGGCCTTCGCTAAGCACATTATGTCAGGGCGAACGCCAAAAGTGCGCGACCCAAACCAAGTCCCAGTCCGACCAAACCCAGTTATGACTTCGTCCGCGATAAACAGCACGTCGTAGCCGGTGCAGATTTCGCGGCAGCGGCGCGCATAGCTCGCCGGGGGAATCACCACACCGCCAGCACCCTGGACCGGCTCGGCAATGAAGGCAGCAACCGTATCGGGCCCCTCGAATTCGATCGCGCGGCGCAACGCCTCAGACGCCGCGACCGCAATGTCATCGTCGGAGAGCCCAGGCCCGAAGTCGTGGCGGTAGCAATTCGGTTCCGGAACGTGCGCGAATCCAGGGACGAGCGGCTCGAAGTTCCGTCTGTTAGCGGTTATCCCGGAAGCCGACATGGCTCCGAAAGTGACGCCGTGATACGCATTGCGAAGAGCGATGAACTTATACTTTCCAACGCGCCCACGATTTCTCCAATACTGGCGCGCAATCTTGAGTGCGGTTTCTACTGCCTCTGACCCACTGTCAGAGTAGAAAACCTTTCCCATCCCCTCGGGGCCGGCCAACTCTAGGAGCAACCCGGCCAGCTCGATGGCCGGAGGGTTAGAGAATCCTCCAAACATGCTGAAGAAATGCATTTTCTGCATTTGCTCGTAGACGGCGTCCGCAATTTCGCGTCGGCCGAAGCCCACGTTCATCAGCCAAAGGCTTCCGTGCCCGTCGAGGTAGCGCCTCCCGCTGGCGTCATAGAGGTACACCCCTTCTCCGCGCTCGAAGATGAGGGGTCCTTGATCGAGGACCGTCTTCATCTGCAGATAAGGTGTCCAGAGTGCCTTACGATGCACGTCGCTTAGATCGTGCGCACGCTTAGTCATTTTTTTAGTGTTCTCAGTTTGTTGTGCCGACTCCGCACCACCCTCGTTTAGTGCGCGCCTATCCGCCTTCCGGGCTGGCATCAGTTCCCCCCTCCACGCTGATTGCGGTCATAGACAACCTTGCCGCCAAGGACTGTGAGATCTACTTTCGCGTCCGAAAAAATCCGCTCGGGGTCCATTTCGATTAGGTCCTCGGATAGAACCACAAAGTCCGCAAGTTTGCCGGCTTCCAGCGTCCCTTTTATTCGCTCTTCGAAGGTGAGATAGGCCCCGTTTCTCGTGTACCCTTCAATTGCCTCGGGAACCGTGAGTCGCTCGTCGCCACCGTAGACTGCTCCTGACATACCCCGTCGGGTCACGGCCGAGTAGATGCCTAGCAGAGGGCCGATCGGCATGATATCCGAGCCGAGCGCCATGAAGATCCCGTGACTCAGTGGGGTGCGAAGTGGGTTGTTGGTCTGGAGGCGCTGCCCATCTAGATAGGCGACGTACCTTCCCTCGATCGTGTATGTGAAATTCGGCTGCTGCGCGATCAAAATGCCGTGCGTCGCCATTTTCTCCATCGTCGCGCGTGGTGGCATGACTGTGAAGTGATTGAGGTAGTCGCGGTGGTCAACTCGCGGTCGCTCGTCGAGCACTCGCGCCAGCTGGTCGACCGCCATCTTGATAGCAGCGTCGCCGATCGCATGCATGGCGACCTGCCATCCCAGCTCGTGCGCCGTCTTTAGTACCGTGTAGAGGTCGGTCTCACCTAGGCGGGCCTTTCCGTAGTAATCGGGCTGATCCCGGTAATGCTCCAGCGTCCAGGCCGCGGGCCCGGTATACCCGCCGTCCACGAAGAGTTTTAACGCACCGACGCGAAGGTGCTCGTTCCCCTGCCCAGAGCGGAGCTTGAGGGACCGAAGAAACGCGCTGGCTTTCTCGCCTTCTCCGAAGCCGACGGGTAAGTGGATCTGCACCGCTGCCCGCGGCAAGCTGTCGCTCAAGCGCGTGTAAAGCTCTTGCCAGCGAGGATAGTCCTCAGGGGGCGTCATCGCCTCAATGATGCTCGTGATGCCGTAAGCGAAAAGCGCCTGCAGATTCTCCTTCAAGCTCTGGCTTAGCTCCGCATCATTCGCTGCGGGAATGAGGCGAGCCACTATTTCCCAGTTTTCGCGAAATATTCCGTTGGGTTCACCACTCGCGTCCTTCTCGATCATCCCGGTCGGAGGATCTGGAGTCTCGCGCGTCACCCCGGCCATCTTAAGCGCAAGGCTGTTAGTCACTGCGCTATGGCCACCAGCTCTTTGGATGACAGCGGGGTTCCGCGGAGTAGCCGCGTCGAGATCCCCTCGCACCGGTTTCCGCTTCTCCACCAATTCATCCTCCGACCATCCCCATCCTGTAATCCAATCACCTGCGCCCAACTTGGCAGCCTTCGCTCGCAGGCGAGCTTGGAACTCCGCAATGGACCGAACGCCCTGCATATCGACATATCCCTTCGGATTGCCGCGGATGTGAATGTGCGTGTCGTCAAATCCCGGGATGACCAGGCGACCCCGGAGATCGATGACACGCGGCGCCCGGTATCGACTGACTATATCCTCCCCACCCACCGCGACAATCCGCCCGTCGCGAATCGCCATGGCGCGACGAATCGACATCGTGTTGTCCGCAGTGAAGATTTTCCCGTTGTGGGCGATCAGGTCGACTGCCTCTTGGCTTCCCGCCTGACTGCCAACTAGAGACGCCCCCAGAATGAGCCACCACACGTTGCGCATCATGTCCTCTCGCTTTCGACCATTGTTGGCGTTGTAAAGTTCACCGTAGCTGCTTCACCGCCGGCAAAACGTGTTGAAGCACCATAGTTAGTGCGCGCCGGGCTTCCGTCTCGTCCTCAAAGCTTCCACTCGTCACCGCCACAACCAAGTCAAGACGCGGGACGGCAACCACATATTGGCCGCCATATCCTCGCCCCTCGATCACCTCATTGTGTGCCCCCGCGGATCCAACGGAATTGGGCAGAGACTGCAGCCACCACTGGTACCCGTACCAGAGAGCCGTGTCTGCCTGAACGTGTGGGCGTGTGGATTCTTCGATCCAGGCTGCCGGGACCACTTGCTTCCCGTTCCAACGCCCGCCGCTCACCAGGAGGTAACCGATCTTGGCAAGATCACGAGACCTGAGTCCGAGGCCGCCACCAGTGTGTGTCCAACGCTGAGGATGCGTCATGTTCCGGTACCACCCGTAAACCGGGATACTGAGCGGATCGAACAGGCGTTGCTCCGCGTAGACACTCACGTGCATCCCCGTCGCATGCTGGAGAATTCCCGAGAGCAGGAGCGCAGATCCAGTGCTGTAGTTGAACCTCGCCCCTGGTTCCTCGACCATCGGCTGCCCTAAGATGAATCCCATCCAATCGTCTGCGGCAGCCATGCGCCACACAATGTTGGCAGGATTCGAGTAGGGAATGGCTCGCTCCTTCCAGTCGTTCCCAAACGTCATCGTTAACACGTTTCGCAGCGTAAGCCGCTGCTTCCGCGGATCCTGGTCGAATATCGCCCTATATTCCGGGAAGAAATCCGATACACGCTGATCGACGCTCTTGATCAGACCCTCACCAATGGCAATCCCGACGAGCAAGGAGGTTACACTCTTCGAAAGGGATTGAATCGTATGGATCTGAAAAATCCCCCAGCCGCGATAGTACTCCTCGAAGACGAGTTTCCCGCCTCGAACAACCAGTAAGCTGTTGACCTGCCCGAATTCGCCGTTAGCGGCACGACGGGAGACATCCGTCAGTACTTGCCCGTCGATGCCAACCGAAGCCGGAGTTCCGACCTCCCAGTCCCCGGGTAGACTCAGGACGGCAGTCTGTCCGTCCAGACCGCGTGGAAGGGTGCCGAACAGCAGTGCCATGACCCAAACGAAACGACTGGCAGCGAGACGGAACATCTTCGGTGAGTCTACCTCGAGGCCAACGAACGTTTTCATGCCGTACCTCATTCTGTCAGGGATACTTCAGGGAATGCCGCGCGGGTCGTCTAGCGTTTGGACGCGAGACTGTCAAGCGAGACGCCGGGGCGCTTATAAACGATTCTTCCGTTGAGAATTGTCAGGTCCACCTTGGTGTCGAGAATCTTGGCGGGGTCGATTTCCAAGAGGTTGTCAGAGAGCACGATCACGTCGGCAAATTTGCCCTGTTCGATCGTGCCCTTTTTAGTTTCCTCAAATGTGAAATAGGCGCCGTTTCTAGTGTAGGCGATTAGCGCCTCCGGCATCGAAATGCGTTCGTCGGCAGCGTAGACACGTCCTGAGCTTCCGCGTCTCGTTACCGCGCCATAAAGCCCTGGCATTGGCCCGATGGGATGATTATCGCTGCCAAACGCCATGAAAATGCCTTGGGACATGGGCGTCCGGATTGGATTGTTGCGTTCAAGACGCTCGCCGTCAAGGTTGTCGACATATCGGGACTCGAGCGTAGGAGACCAGGTAAAGTTGGGTTGCTGCGAGACGTGGATGTTGGCCATCACCATTTTCCGCATCGTTGCAGCTGGCGGCATGACTGTAAAGTGGTTCAAGTAATGTCGGTGGTCTGCGCGCGGCGTCTCTTCGATCACCTCCGCCAGAACGTCAGCGCCAAGTTTGATGGCGGCGTCGCCGATCGCATGAAACCCCATCTGCCAACCGGCGCGATGGGCTGCCCGCGCCAGCGTATAGAGGTCCGCGGAGTCGATGTTCTGAATCCCGAAATATGTTGGCTGATTGCGGTACGCCTGAAGCGTCCACGCTGCCGGACCCGCAAAACCACCGTCGAGCCAGAGTTTGACGGCGCCTACTCTTAGCCACTCGTCCCCATCACCGGTTTTCTTGCCGAACGCCTCAAGCCTGTGAATTGCCTCTTTCGCCGACGCCCCGCCCTTCGCCAAGCCCGGGAAGATCTGCGTCGTCACCCTCGGCAGCTCCCCGCGGTGGGCACGGCAGACAGTCTCCCACTCGGCGTAGTCCTGCGGAATCACTCCGGCGACGATGATGCTGGTGATTCCAAGGCTGAGGAGATTTTTCAGCTTTGCAACAAAACTCGACCGGAGGTCCTCAGGCGGGGCAACAGGTACTAGTCGGCCAATAATGTCCATACGCTCGCGAATGATCCCGTTTGGCTCCCCTCGCTCGTCTCGCTCGATGACTCCGCCCTCGGGATTCTGTGTACTCCTGCTGACGCCAGCCAGCTTAAGTGCGAGACTGTTCGCGACCACGCTGTGACCACCAGCTCTTGCGAGTACTACGGGGTTGTCTGGCGCTGCAGCGTCCAAGTCGGCCCGGTACAACGAACGCCGCTCGCGCACTAGTCCCTCGGCCCAGCCGTCACCCGTGATCCACTTGCCCGGCCCCACCTCACGCGCCTTCTGTTGTAAAGCCTGTTTGATGTCGTCGATAGACTCGAAGTGAGACAAGTCAACGTGCCAGCGCGGATCGCCCGCAATATGGATGTGGGTGTCGATAAACCCGGGCATGGTTAGACGGCCGTGAAGATCGAGTACACGATCGGCGCTATAACGCCCGGCGATCTCATCGCCCCCAACAGCTACGATTCGCCCGTCTCGAATAGCAATCGCGCTCTGCATCGAGACAAGCGGATCTGCAGTGAAAACCCTTCCGTTACGCAGCAGAAGGTCGACGCGCTCCTGCCCTGATGCCGCGCCACCAGCGACAAGTAAGCCCAAGCCCAGGAGCGCGGGAATTCTCATTCGAGCCGAGTGCAGGATGGCTCGGTTCATCTGCCGTTCGGGTTGTTGTCGGCTTCTATTCCGGGATAAGGATAGCAACGCTTGTCGCCGTACGTTCCGCCCTTGTGGTAAGGTGTGCCCGCAGGTGGATCGAGCGGCAAGTTATAGCGATTGATGTCGGCGAATCGCTGTCCCTCGAGGAACAGTTCGTCGGCGCGCTCATCGATGATGTGCGCCATGATTGCGTTCCCGTCCGTGCTTGCGAAAGGCGGGATGCCTGCGCTGGCGTGCAGTGCGTTTATGATCGCAACTGCCTCAGTAAGGTTTCCAGCGTCTACATCCGCCTCGGCGATGATCAACTGCGCTTCGGCGTACCTAGCGATCGCTATCGGCGAGTTCCGAGCGGGATACTTGGTTTGATACCAGACGGGAATGTCCACACCAGGAGCAACTCTACCGGTGTTCACGACTTGTACGCGCGGATCCTGGACCCCTTGATGCTGGCGGTTCTGGAAGGGCCCCTCCACAGTGTACAGCGTCCCGCCATCGGTCTGCTCACTATAAAGGAAGTTGTAGCGACGCGCTGCAGCTGCTGAAAAACCGGCATTCTTGACGAATCCATTCGGGACGGCCCTCGCGTCAGTCGCAGCTTCAGGCTTGCGACCGAGATCCAACCTGGCTCTGGCGCGGCCCACCAGGGCCATGTTCAAAAACTCGGAATTTCCGATGCCCTGCGCTGTGCTGATTGCCTTGCTAAATCGATCGTCAGCAGCTGTGAACATCTGCGCCGGGGTCTGCGGCGCGCTCAGATCGAACGAAGCTGCGCACATCGACTCACCAAGTAAGAGATAGCTGTAGCCGGCATAGGCAGCAGCCTTCGCTATGAGCATCTCCCGATTCTGTACCTGAGCATCCGTCCACTTCTCGAGAAGCTTGGTCAGGTTGTCAGCCTGCCACCGCGCCGCGGACAACGGACGGTAGACGCCCAGCGTGCCCTCGAAATCGCTTGGGATGCACGTACCGTTTGCATACGCCGCCCTCAGCCCGGTCGGTTCAAAGATCCGCCTGTCATAGGCTTCCTGCGCCTGGAGGCCATCGGTCACGGCGAGCTCGTCGGAACTAACCCCGGTAGCGAATACGTACGCTCCATACGCACACTCGAAATCACCGACGGCTCCTGCCATGAGCGTGAGCGCGTTTCCGGGCGTCTCGAACGTGTCTCCAACGATTCGGTCAGGCGCTTGTACGGAAATAACGTTGTCGAGATTGCACCCTGCGAGGACTAAAGCGAACATGATCCCGATGGTCCAACTTGCGCGGAACAAGCGCCGGCAAAATATCAGTCGAGCCCGCATTTTACCCTCCGGTCCCAGCCGCGATGAGTAGTATCTGCTTGGCATGGTTATGATCTCCAATCAAAACTCTAGGTTGAGGCTGGCCAGAAATGTCCGTGGCAGCGGCATGATGAGCTCAGTATGAGCACTAAGCATGTAATTCGACGGAGTGAAGGTTTCGGGATCGAGACCATCATATTTCGTCCACGTATGAAGGTTGCGACCAGCAAGGGTTATCGAACCTCGCTTGGAGCCAAAGGCGAGGCGATTGAACGCGGCCGGCAAGTCGTGACTCACCGAGAGCTCGCGAAGTTTGATAAAGTTGGTGCTCTGAATACGACTGGTTCCGATATAGTCCAGTCCAAGCTGGCATTCTGCGACGCGCGGGTTCGAGAACCGCGCAGGGTAGTAATCGATTTCATGGTTGAGGAGCGCAGCGCAGTTCCAGTAGTTGAGCGACTCGAACATTGCGCCACCAAATCGCCCGTCCAGCGTCGTGCCCACTCTCCACTCTCGGAACAGAGTTAGAGTAGACGCGAGAGAGGTGTTCCAATCTGGATACGGGTGGCCTAGGTAGAGGTAAGGCGCTTGTGCGCAGGGCACCGCTGTACCCCCGACTTCCACTCCCTGTTTTCCGGTGCCACCGTCGCACATGGCATTAACGGCGGCACCGTTCACTATATCCGCGCTCACTATCTTCTTGCGGAAGTAGCCGTTTAGAGGGAATCCAACTTGATGCCTGTTAGGAATCCAGCCGATTGCTAGGAACTGCACGCCCGGCCCGAGATCCACGACTTGGTTCTTGTTCTTACTGAGGTTGAGAGTGAGATCCCATCCGACATTGCTCGCGACGACAGGCCGCGCGTGCGTCAACAGTTCGAAACCTCTGTTCGTTACCACGCCCGCGTTGATGAATTGCGTCCCCGAATATCCGGCTGACGGGGCTACATTTGTCTGAAGGATGAGATCCCTCGTCCGGCGGCTGTAAAAAGTGAAATCGAACCCTAGTCGCTCACGAAGCGTGGTGGCCTCAAAGCCCAGTTCGATCTCGGAACTCCGTTCTGGTCCGAGCTTCGGATTGCCGGGCGACTGAGGCGTGCCCGCCGGCGCATCATTTTCGCCGGTGATGGGAGCATAGGTGCGGATCGCCGCGAACGAAGCCGGCTGAAGTCCGGATTCCCCCCACGCACCGCGCAGTTTCAACTCGTTGATGAAGGAGGCTCTCCAAAAGGGCTCTTCGCTGACGACCCAGCTCGCACTGAGCTTGGGGTATCGAACGGTCTTGAACGAAGAGCCGAAGGCACTGTTGGCATCGGCGCGGAGGCCACCGGTGAGGAATAGCCGGTCGTTCAAGGAGAACTGCTGTTGTAGGTATCCGCCTGCGGTGATGTTGTCGACGAAATTCTCTGAGGCGGTGCGGAGAGCGGTGCCGGAGATGGTTTCCACGCCGGGCGCAGGAAATTGCTGCCCACTCAGGTTTTCAGTTTGAAAATAGGTCTTGTAATACTGCGCCCCCACCGACGTGTTGGACCCTAGTCTCGCCGAGGGGTGAAGAGAGGCAGTTGCGCTGTAATCGACGGTCGTGTAGGTGCCGGTGACTCTGTCAACGCTCTTGAAGCCGAGTGCGCCTGCCGGCCCAAAGTAGGGTATGTACTGGGCGGGCATGTCCGGTACTAGGATGTCTTGGCTCTGATCACTCCGGTCCTGACCTACCGTAAAGCGGTGCCTTAACCAGGACGTCGGCCGATAGTTCAAAGTGATCGAACCCTGCGACCGATTGATGCTCAGCGGCATATGATAGAGATCGCGCCACGCTTGAGCGGGTGCCACGAGGTAGCCGCCGCCGGGTGTGTCGCGAAAGGCCGGCTGCCCGTAGATGAACGAGCCAAGGTAAAGTGCGTGATACAGGTACGTCGTCCCTTGCTCCAGCCCGACTGCCAAGTCGGCATCGAGCTTCTCGCTGGGACGGAGTGTCAGGTTGAGCCGGCCGCTGGCCCTGTTGCTATTATTCTGGGGAATGACGCCCTGGTCCAGCTGATACTCTAGGCCAGTATAGTACTGAATCGCGTCGTTGCCGCCCGACACGCCGGCGTTATACGAGTGGAGCTTTCCCGTTATGAAAAGCGGATTACCGGCTGCGGCGTCTTCCTTGATGTAGTTGTGTGACACGATCGTTCCGTCAGCCATTCGCCCGAATGGAACCGGAATCCGGTTCGCGGCATCGTTGAACCAGTTGGCGCCCTCTCGAATACCAGCAGTAACCCTCGTCGCCCCAGACTGCCCCCGCTTGGTAATGATCTGAATGACCCCAGCGGCGGCTTCCGTTCCGTACAGCGTAGCAGCCGCAGGACCCTTGATGATTTCCACACTCTCGATGTCGTTCGGATTTATGTCGTTCAACCGAGACACTGCCGATGGTGCCCCAGCGCCGCCCGCCTGATCGTATGAGGGCCCGTTGTTGGGCACATTGTTGATTCGGACACCATCGACGTAGACAATCGGATTTCCATCAAAGGCCAGACTTCCTGGTCCCCGGATCAGGATCCGAGAGCCACCGCCAGCGATGCCGATCTGTTCCGTGACTCCGACACCCGCAGCTCTACTCTGTAGCAACTTCCCGACGTCAGTTATCGCTTCCGTCTTGACGACTTCGCTGGCGTCGATACGGGACACCGCGTTGCCAAGCGTCCGCTTTTCGGTGGCCCCAGCAGTGCCCGTGATCACAACTTGTTCGATCGAGATCGCGACGGGGTTTAACGCTAGCTGCACCCCCGCGCCGCCTACCGGCGTTACTTGCCTGATGGAGCGGAACCCGATCATTACTACTCTCAGAGTAGCAGTGTCTCCGCTTACGCCTCCAATTCGAAAGCGCCCCTGAGTGTCTGTGGAGGTGACTCGGTTCGTACCTTCCAAGTACACTCGCGCGCCCTCTATCGGCCTCTTGTCGTCCGCACTGAGCACCTGCCCAACGATTGTCCCGCCCTGCTGAAATTCCACGTTCGGCGCTGCAGAGACTGCTGAGACTGGGTGGGCGTGCGCTAACGATGCGATCAGCGCTAGCCCTAACGACGCCATAATCATAGGAGCACCTCCATGGTGTGCCCTTCCGGGATCAAGTAATCGGCTGCTGGTTTTTACAGTTTCGGCGGACTTTCCTGACGCGCACGCGCTTGACCGACCTTGGCGCGAAACACCAAGGAGCGATTTTCCCTAAGAAGTTTGAGCGCGCGCTCTTGCTGTCCTTCGCGCAGTGCGTCGAGGAATGCAGCGTGCTGATTAACCCATTCATCTGGACGCAATGACTTGCGATCACCGGGCTCTTGCTCGAGCAGGACGCCGGTGAAGTCGAGAACTTCAAGGCGGCGCACCTGATTCCGCAGATCCTCCAGGAGGCGGCACAGTGCCGAATTACCGCACAAGGCCGCCAGGTTGTGATGAAACAGGTCGTTGATCTCGATCGCGCCGGGAACATCGCTCGCCGCAACCGCTCGAGCGAATCGGGCGTTGAGCCCTTCCAGTTCGTCTAAGTCATGCGGTCTTAGCCGGGGGAAAGCGAGTTCGCCCGCCAGCACCTCGAGCGCCTGGAGCATAGGGTAAAGGTCGACCAATTCCTCCACCGCCTGTGCAGGGACCCTAAAGCCTCGCCGGGGAACGCGCTCAAGAAACCCCTCGGTTGCAAGCCTACTGAGCGCCTCACGCACGGGTGTTCGACTGACCCCCATTAGCTCCGCAACCTGCTCTTCCCGGACCGATGTTAGCGGCGCCATCTGGCCAGATAGAATCCGTTCACGCACGACCCTGTAAATCTTTTCGGAGAGGGTGGTACCAACGCCGATCATCGGCCACTCGGACTCTCGCTGGGGCGTCTCAATCCCACTTGGTGCTGGGGCCGCTAGCAATGGGGTCTCCGGTCACGCGGTCATCCGAGCCTTGGCTGAATAGACAAACGCTCTCTATTCAAAGCCTTGCTCTGGATGCAATATTCGGTATACATGAAATCGAGCGGGCCACGATAAGCTTCGGTCAAGTCGTTGTCAAGAGTTGAATAAATCTCAACCGGTCATCTCTGGCCGCCCACGAAGCGCAACCAACCACAGGGATCGCTGCGTGTGAGTTCTTTTCGGATCGTGTCTACTTATTTGGCAGTGGGCTTCTCGTTTTCCCGCTAAACCCTGCACTCAAGGAGCGAAGTAATGTCGCACGACTCCGGAATGTCCCGTCGCGGATTCGTCGCTGTCGCAGTCGCGGGTAGCTTCGGTGCGAACCTCGCGCGCTCTCGGCAGTCCGAAGTAGAGAGCGAGGCTTCCTTGGGATCTGTCGACCCAACCTTAGCCTCGGCTAGTGTAATCGCCGCCGCAATTCGCCAGAAGCAGCTGTCATCGCTCGAGGCGACCTCGGCCTGCCTGGCCCGAATCCAGGCGGTCAATCCCTTGCTTAACGCGGTTGTCCAATTGCGTGCCGACGAAGCACGTGCCGAAGCGCGCAATGCCGATCAGGAACTGGCTCAGGGAAAGAGTCGCGGACCGCTTCACGGGGTGCCGATGACGATCAAGGACTCCTTGGATACGACCGGGATGATTACTGCTGCCGGGACCAAGGGTTGGGCCAAGCGGGTCCCAACTGAAGACGCAACAGTTGTTGCGAGACTCAGGGCTGCGGGGGCCATCGTGATGGGGAAGACGAATACCCCCGAGATCACGATGTCGTATGTCACGGACAATCTCGTGTACGGCCGGACGAATAATCCATACGACAGGTCCCGAACACCGGGTGGGAGCAGCGGCGGAGCAGCAGCAATAATCGCGGCGGGCGGCTCACCGCTCGACATCGGGAGTGACAGTGGCGGAAGCATTCGGCTCCCAGCCCACTTTTGCGGAGTTGCGGGTCTCAAACCGACTTCGGGTCGGGTGCCGTTGACGGGGCACGTCATCAACTTCGAGGGGCCGTGGGGTTCGTGGACGCATCTTGGGCCACTCGCGCGCTCGGTGGACGATCTGATTCTTGTGCTTCCCATTATTGCCGGCTTCGATTGGCACGACCCCCATGTCGTCCCCATGCCACTCGCTGACCATCGTCGCGTGCAGCTTCGAGCAATGCGCGTGGCCATGTTTGCTGATAATGGAGTCGGCAAGGTTACCGCGGAAACGGCGCACACCGTTCAGGACGCAGGCCGAGCGCTACGAGGCGCAGGGATGGTTGTAGCTGAGGCAGCCCTACCGGAAGCAGAACTCACCTCACGACTATACAGTGCAGCTTACACCTCGGATGCCGGTGCGACACTCAGACGCGTACTTGATCGTGCGGGTACGAAAGAACACGGCCCGTTCTTGAATTGGATGGATACCGTCAAAGCCGGGACCGCAGCCGAAGTAACGGATATTATCGATCAGATCGATCGATTGCGTTCGCGTTCGCTCGGATTTCTCCGGAACTGGGATGTCCTCCTCTGTCCCGTGCATACCCACCCAGCGCTGCCCCACGGCGTGGACCCGATGGCGGACGGCGGCACCAGCTACCTCGTGCCGATCAACATTATGGGGTGGCCTGCCGCCACTGTACGTTGTGGCACTTCCCTGGAAGGTCTACCCATAGGTGTACAAGTAGTCGGGAGGCCATGGAGAGAAGACATCGTGCTCGCCGTCGCGAAGGAGTTGGAGCACCAATTCGGGGGCTGGAAACCACCTCGGATTTAGCGCCGCCTTCTACTACGCCGATGCATCCTGAATGTATACCTTCAACTAGGGAGAGCTCGTGCCCAGCTCACTGACGTCGCGTTTCAGTGTAATTGGCATTCTGGGAGTGCTGTTCGCTTGTCGTCCGACGCTGCCCCCGAATACGATTCCAGTCAGTCCGGGCAACCTGGTCACCGACACCACAGCGCTTTCCGCATTCGCCGATTCGATTGGTAAGGGAGCGTTCGGCTACATCGACGGAATCTTGGTGATCCGGGAAGGGAGGTCGGTGTTCCAACGCGTGTTCTCGCGGACTTACGACTCGGTCTATCCAATGACGGAGCCTCCAGGTCCTTTCAACTACCACGATTCGAACTGGCACCCGTTTTACCAGGGCACGTCTCTGCACACTTTGCAATCAGTGACGAAGAGCGTCACCTCCATCCTATTCGGCATCGCGCTCGACCGCGGTGACTTGTCATCAATTGATCAGCGTGTTGAGCCATTTTTCACCGACCAGTCCCGGTTCTTCTCTGATCCGCGCAAGCGGCAGATTACCATCCGGCACCTTCTGACGATGACCTCAGGTATCCGATGGCCGGAAGGGGGAACCTACGACAACGCTGAGGATTTGACGGGACGCATGGAGAAGAGCCGCGACTGGATTTCACTGGTGCTTGAACAGCCCATGGAAGCGGCGCCCGGTGAAGTCTGGAGCTACAGTAGCGGGAGTGCCGCGTTGCTCGCCGCGGTCTTCCAGGCGGCCACCAGACGTGACATTCAAGACTACGCGACTGAGCACCTCTTCACGCCACTCGGTATCAAGCACTTCCTTTGGAAACGCTCCGCGGGAGACCTCACAGATACGGAGGGCGGACTCTATCTCGAGATCAGCGATCTGGCCAAGCTTGGCCAACTGTATCTCGATCGTGGCGTCTGGCAAGGTCGTCGAGTAGTGTCTGCTAAGTGGGTGGAGGAGTCAGTCGTGACTCAACCCCGTCGCGCACTTGACCGCCGTGACAAGAAGTATGGTTACGGAAGACTTTGGTGGACGCCACCTAGCAATGTCGTTAGAGATACCTCGGCATTCTTCGCCTGGGGATACGGCGGTCAGTATCTGATCGTCCTTCCAACCAAGCAAACTGTTGCCGTAATGACTGCGTGGAACCTCGACCAACGCCGGATTCTTCCCGAAGACTTCGCTAGTCGCGTAGAGAAGGCCGTTAGTATGGGGCGATAGGCGTGTTTCTTTCACAACAGTCGCGAATCAGTAAGTTTGTTGGGCAGAGATGTCGCTATGAACAACCGATCGATCCGTCAACGATTTACGGATTTCCTGCCGGACATGTTACTCCCTTCGGTCGCCTGATAAGCGTGAAGTCGGGGGTCAGTTTGGGGGTCAGTTTCTCCCGGCAAACGCCGACATTGATATCGGAAAGAACCGGCACCGACGCTCGATTCCCCTCTGAAGTCCGACAGATTGTCGTGATTGGTTGAGTGGCGCCTGTGTCTCTATGGTGCCTCT
>Ga0097691_1000184_pt1 | contig 56966 bp, 56 predicted proteins | sample NGESurdeep072012_8_FD_72858 | JGI IMG/M metagenome (GOLD analysis project Ga0097691, IMG submission 72858) | Arctic peat soil microbial communities from Barrow, Alaska - NGEE Surface sample 210-1 deep-072012 | ecosystem: Environmental > Terrestrial > Soil > Wetlands > Peat ...
CCCGGTCGAAGTGCGCGGCGGCAAGGGTGGCCCGATCCTGGTCGACCGCGACGAGCATCCGCGGCCGGATACCTCGATCGAGCAGCTCGCCAAGCTCAAGACGCCGTTCCGCCACAACGGAACGGTAACCGCCGGCAACGCCTCCGGCGTCAATGACGGCGCCGCCGCCATCATCATCGCATCGGAGCAAGCGGTGAAAGAGCACGGGCTCACACCGCGCGCGCGCATCCTCGGCATGGCCTCGGCCGCGGTGCCGCCGCGCATCATGGGCATCGGCCCGGTGCCGGCCACCCGCAAGCTGATGGCGCGCCTCGGGCACAAGATCGGCGACTACGACGTGATCGAACTCAACGAAGCCTTCGCCTCGCAGTCGCTCGCCTGTCTGCGCCAGCTCGGGCTGGCCGATGATGCAGGGCACGTCAACCCGCATGGCGGGGCGATCGCGCTCGGCCATCCGCTCGGCATGTCAGGCGCCCGTCTTGTATTAACGGCCGCGCATGGTTTGTATGAACGAGACGGCAAGCTCGCGCTCGCCACCATGTGCGTCGGCGTCGGCCAAGGTGTGTCGCTTGCGATCGAACGGGTATCTTAAAGAAAAAGGACGACAACAATGTCGCTGGTCTATCCCAAGGAAAGCTTGAGCGTTTATCCCAAGCATCTGTCGCCGGAATACAAGAGCACGGTGAAGCGCTCGCCGTCGAAGCCGCTGATCATCGTGCCGCACACGCTGTCCGAGCTCACCGGTCCGGCCTTCGGCCATGACGCGATCCAGGAGGGCGACAACGATCTCACCAAGCAGCACAAGGGCGAGCCCTTGGGCGAGCGCATCATCGTGCACGGCCGCGTGCTCGACGAGGACAAGCGCCCGGTGTCCGAAACACTGGTGGAAATCTGGCAGGCCAATGCCTGCGGCCGTTACGTGCACAATGTCGATCAGCATCCGGCGCCGCTCGATCCGAATTTCACCGGAGCGGGCCGCGCCCTCACCGACAAGAAGGGCTACTACAAATTCATCACGGTGAAGCCCGGCGCTTACCCGTGGGGCAATCATCGCAATGCCTGGCGGCCGAATCACATCCATTTCTCGGTGTTCGGACAGTCATTCCTGACCCGGCTGGTCACGCAGATGTATTTCCCGGGCGACCCGCTGTTTCCGTTCGATCCGATCTTCAATTCGGTGACCGACGAGAAGGCGCGTGCGCGCATGATCTCCAGCTTCGACCTGGAGAACACCATTCCCGATTGGGCGCTCTGCTTCCGCTTCGACATCGTGCTGCGCGGGCGCGAACAGACACCAACGCATACGGAAAAACACTAGCGCATGATCCCGAAAAGCATGTCCTCGACCTGATCGGGGATGGGAAGCGGTTTTCGGATAAGATCATGCGCAAAAGGAAAATGTAATGTCGGACATCACGCCCTCACAAACGGTCGGCCCGTTCTTCGCCTATGGTCTGGCGCCGCACAACCGCTGCGACTGGAAACCAAGCGCGATCTACGACTGGAAGGAAACGATCGGCGCCAACCTGATTACGCCGGACGCCACCGGTCAGAAAATCCACATCGAGGGCCGCGTGCTCGACGGCGACGGCCTGCCGATCAACGACGCCATGATCGAAATCTGGCAGGCCGACGCCCAGGGCCGCTACGCCCATGCTCGCGGCGAGAAGCCGCGCCCCAATGCGAAGTTCACCGGCTTCGGCCGCTCGGCCACCGACAAAGACGGTGTCTTCAGCTTCGACACCATCAAGCCGGGGTCGGTGCCGGGGCCGGAGGGCAAGCCGCAGGCGCCGCATATCGTGGTCTGCATCTTCTCACGCGGCATGCTGCGGCAGATTTATACGCGGCTGTATTTCTCCGACGAGGCGGCAAACGGCGCCGATCCGATCCTGGCGTTGGTGCCGGCCGACCGCCGCGGTACCCTCATTGCCCACAAGCAGCCCGGCAGCGGCCCGGCCGTCTACCGCTTCGACATACGCGTGCAGGGCGACAACGAGACGGTTTTCTTCGATATCTGAAGACGTTATCGGCACGGCGGCATTGCCCACCGCAGCCCACATTATTGCCTATAATGTGGGATGACGCCCATATTTCTGCACGGAAGAAAAAAGTTATGATTCTATAGAATTGAAAAGCGAGCAAAAATAGCTATTTCCATGGTTGGACATAGCCCACCCATCCTGCCCATCTTCTTTAATGCCATTTTTCTAATTGACGAATGCCAGTGGACTTGGTTCCCTTGGCGGCGAGCCCGCCGATTAGAGCGGGCCACAAGGAAACGCCGCCATGAACGATCAGATCCTCCAGGAGATCAGCGAATTCTGCCGCCAGCGCGGCTTGGCCGAATCCACCTTCGGCCGCCGCGCGGTCAACGACGGCAAGCTTGCCAACCGTCTGCGCAATGGCGGCCGCATCACCACCGATACGCTCGAGCGCATCCGCAGTTTCATGACGCGCAACGCCGATGCCGCGCCGGCGCGCCGCCGCGTGCTGTTCGACGCCAGCCCGCCCGCGGCCTTGCCCGTGCTCAAGCCGGCGGCGCCGCCGGTCGCCTCGGGGCAGGCGGGCGACGACCCGCAGCGCAATTTCCGCTTTTTCGACAACCGGCAGAAATATCTGCTGTTCGTGAACACCTGCAGCGAGAAATGGGAAATCGCGCAACGCGTCGGCATGGAGCTCGCCAATATCCATCCGCGTCCGCCGGCGGTGCGCGTGTTCGACGCCGGCCTCGGCGACGGCACCGTGCTGGCGCGCGTGATGCGCTCGATGCACGACCGCTTTCCCACCATGCCGTTCTACATCGTCGGCAAGGAGATCAGCCTGGAAGACATCCGCCTCACGCTGCACAAGATGGCCGACCGTTTCATCGAGCATCCCTCCACCGTGCTGGTGCTCACCAACCTCGCCTATTCGGAAGCGCCCTGGCTGGCGGTGAAGTCGCTCAGCGCCGCCACCAGCCTGGTGTGGAAGGAGCTGGCGATGGACGGCAATACAGCGCACAGCTTCGAGCAGCAGATCACCGCGCTCGAGCCGTTCCTGGCCGAGAACTGGAAGGCGCGCGTGTCGCCGAAGAGCGGCAACCCGGTCTATGAGCGCCCGGTCATTTTGGTGATCTACCGCAACGATCACAAATTCCTGCTCGACCAGATCGTGCCGAAGCCGGGCGGCACCGTCGCCGACTACGACCTGGTGATCGCCTCGCAGCCCTATCGGGCGCGCGCCTCGCTCGAATTCAAGGCCAGGCGCGTGCTGGCGCCGCTCGCCCGCGCGCTCGGGCAGGGCGGGCGCATGATCGCGATCCATTCCTACGGGCGCGATCCCGGCATGGAGATCATCCATAGGGTCTGGCCGAACGACAATCCGTTCGTGCACAGCCGCCACGACCTGCTCAAGGAAGTGAAGCACGAGTTGGGCGCCGCCGGCCGCGATCTCAATTTCAACGCCTATTCCGACCAGCGTTCGCTGTTCCGCTACGACATGCACACATTGCCGTCGGAAATTTCATCCTCGATCGGCACCTCCACGCTGCTCGCCGCCTGGAACGCGGCGATCTACGTGGCGCAGATCGAGGACGACCGCCTGTCCGACGTCAACAGCGACCGCCGCTACATCGAGGCGACCCGCGATGTGCTGCAGAAGCAGGGCGGCTTGTGGTTCCACGACGAGTCCTTCGTGATCTCGCACCGGCGCGAGTAGCGCATGATCCCGGGTTTCGCGAGTACGTTTTCGCTCGAGGCAACACGGCCGAACGCAGGCGAGATCGCCGCGCTGGCGGACCTGCTGCCGGGTGGAACGCCGGTCTATTTTTCGGCGGTACCAACGATCGAACCGCCCGAGCTGATCGCCGCGGCGGCCTTGCTGCGCAAGTCTGGCTTGGAGCCCGTCGTTCATATCGCCGCGCGGCGCATTCGCGTTGCTGCCGACTTGCAGAATTTACTCGCCAGCCTGCGCGGTGAAGCCGATGTGCGACGGCTGTTGGTCATCGGCGGTGACGTCGATACGTCGGGCCCGTTCCCCGACGCGCTGGCGGTGATCCAGAAAGGCCGCTTGCGCGAGGCCGGCATCGAGGAGATCGGGATCGGCGCCTATCCGGAGGGCCATAACCGCATTGCGGCCGGCCGGCTCGCAGTCGCGCTCGATGAGAAGATCGCCACCGCCACCGCGCACGGCCTGGGCGTCCATATCGTGAGCCAATTCTCGTTTTCACCCGAGCATATCCTGGCCTGGCTCAAGCAGCTGCGCGCCTGCGGCATCACCAAGCCGGTGAAGGTCGGCATGGCCGGCCCCACCAGCGTGCCCGGACTCATGCGCTACGCCAAGCGCTGCGGCGTCAACGCATCGCTGCGCGGCCTAATGGCGGGCGCGGCGGCGGGCCTCATCGGCCATGTCGGGCCGGACCGCATCATTGAGACGCTCAGCCTGGCCGGCGATCTGGGCGATGCCGCGCCGCATTATTTTTCATTCGGCGGCGTGCTTGAAACCGCGCGCTATGCTTGCGCAACGTCAAGACGGCTCGCCGCCGGGCATGCTATGGCAGAGCCAAATCCAAACTAGCGCACGATCCCGAAAAGTGGATACCGGTTTTCGGATTAGATCATGCGCAAAGAAAACTGTCCCGCGGCGCAACCGGCCCGCGGGCGCACCTCGGAGGAAACCATCATGCAACGAACCAAGCCGCCATTCCGCGCCGACCATGTCGGCAGTCTACTGCGTACCGCGCCGATCAAGCAGGCGCGCGCGCAGCGCGAGAAGGGCGAGATCGACGCGGCCCAGCTCAAGGCGGTCGAGGACCGCGAGATCGAGAAGATCATCAAGAAGCAGGAGGAGATCGGGCTCAAGCTCGCCACTGACGGCGAATTCCGCCGCTCCTGGTGGCACTTCGATTTTTTCAGCATGCTCGACGGCGTCGAACTCTATGAGCTCGATCACGGCATCCAATTCCATGGCGTGCAGACCAAGATGCAGAGCGTCCGGGTCAAGGGCAAAATCGGCTTCTCCAATCACCCGATGCTGGAGCACTTCAAGTTTCTGAAGGCCCACACCAAGGTGATGCCAAAGATGACGATCCCGTCGCCGGGCGTGATGCATTTCCGGATTGAACCAGGCGCTGTAGCCAAGGAGTATTACGCGAGCCGCGACGCCATCTTCGACGATCTTGCAATCGCCTATCAGAAGGCGATCAAGGCTTTCTACGACGCCGGCTGCCGCTATTTGCAGCTCGACGACATTGCCTGGGCGTATCTGTGCTCGAAGGAGGAGCTGAAGAAGGCCAAGGACCGCGGTCTCGACGTCGATCATTTGCAGGAGACCTACGCGGCCTGCACCAACAAGGCGCTGGCGGCCAAGCCCGCCGACATGACCATTACCTCTCACATTTGCCGCGGCAATTTCCGCTCGACCTGGATTTCGTCGGGCGGCTACGAGCCGGTGGCGCAGACCCTGTTCGAAAAATGCAACTACGACGGCTACTTCCTGGAATACGACAGCGAGCGCGCCGGTGGTTTCGAGCCGCTGCGTTTCTTGCCGAAAGGCAACAAGATCGTCGTGCTCGGTCTGGTCACCTCGAAGTCCGGCCGGCTGGAGCCGCGCGACGACATCAAGAAGCGCATCGAGGAGGCAACCAAATATGTCGCGCTCGATCAGTTGTGCCTGTCGCCGCAGTGCGGCTTCGCTTCCACCGAAGAAGGCAACGTGCTGGCCGAGGACGAGCAATGGGCCAAGCTGAGGATGATTGTTGAGCTCGCCGACGAGATTTGGGGCTGAGGAGCGAATAGCGAGTAGCGAGTAGCGAGTAGCGAGTAGCGAATGGAATAGGTGGGTCACCCCCTATTCGCCACTCGCTATTCGCTATTCGCGGCCGATAGTCAGGGAGCGAATCACCAATGACCCAACGCACCGCGCCGCCGTTCCGTGCCGACATGGTCGGCAGCCTGCTGCGTAGCGCGCCGCTGAAGGAGGCGCGCGCCAAGCGCGCCAAAGGCGAGATCGACTCTGCCGCGCTCAGGGCGGTCGAGGATCGCGAGATCGAAAAGATCATCAAGAAGCAGGCCGAGGTGGGCCTGAAGCTCGCGACCGATGGCGAATTCCGCCGTTCCTGGTGGCATTTCGATTTCTTCCGCGCCCTGAAGGGCATCGAATTCTATCAAACCGAGCAAGGCATCAAATTCCACGGCGTCGACACCAAATCCGAAAGCGTGCGCACCGTCGGAAAAATCGGCTTTGCGGGTCACCCGCATATCGACGATTTCAAATTCCTGAAACAGCATTGCCGCGTCGTGCCCAAGATGACGATCCCGGCGCCCGGCGTGCTGCATTTCCGGCAAGGCCGCGTGTCGGTCAGCAAACAGGTTTATCCCGACCTCGACGCCTTCTTCGACGATCTCGGACGCGCCTATCGCGACGCCGTGCAGGCCTTCGCCGCCGCCGGTTGCCGCTATCTCCAGTTCGACGATACCACCTGGTCGATGATGTGCGATGCCAGGGAGCGGCAGCATTCGCGCGAGCGCGGCGACGATCCCGACAGACTGCCGAAAATCTACGCGCGCGTGATCAACATGGCGCTTGAAGGCAAGCCGGCCGATATGGTCGTCACCATGCATTCCTGCCGCGGCAATTTCCGTTCGACCTGGATTGCCGAAGGCGGCTACGAGCCGGTGGCCGAGGTGATGTTCAACGATACCAATATCGACGGCTATTTTCTCGAATACGACAGCGACCGCGCCGGCGGCTTCGAACCGTTGCGTTTCTTCCCCAAGGGCAAGAAGCAGCTGGTGCTCGGCCTGGTTACCTCGAAAAGCGGGCGGCTGGAGCCGCGCGACGAGATCAAGCGTCGCATCGACGAGGCCACCAAATATGTCGCGCTTGACCAGTTGTGCCTGTCGCCGCAATGCGGCTTCGCTTCCACCGAGGAAGGCAACGTGCTGGCCGAGGACGAGCAGTGGGCCAAGCTGCGCATGATCGTGGAGCTGGCCGACGAGGTGTGGGGGAAATGAGCGCCAGGACGGCGCCTCCCTTCCGCGCGGATCACGTCGGCAGCTTGCTGCGCCCCTTGCCGCTGAAACAGGCGCGCGCGAAACGCGAGCGTGGCGAAATCACCGGCGATCAACTTAAGGCCGTCGAAGACCGCGAGATTGCGGCCGTCATCAAACGCCAGGAAGACATCGGCCTGAAAGCCGTCACCGACGGCGAATTCCGCCGCGCGTTCTGGAATTACGATTTCCTGGGGCGTCTCGATGGCGTCGAGGCCTATCTCGGCGAGCGCAAGATCAAATTTCAGGGCCCAAACCCGAAGCCGATGATGCTGCGTGTCGTAGGCCCGCTCGGCACGTTTTCCGGCCATCCGATGCTCGAACATTTCAAATTCGTCAAAACGCACACGCGCGTCACGCCGAAGATGACAATCCCGTCGCCGTCGTCATTGCATTTCCGCTATGGCCGCGACGCCGTGCCGGAGTCCATCTATTCGAATATGGACGATTTCTACCGCGACCTCGGGCAGACCTACGCCAAGGCCGTGCGTGCCTTTGCCGACACCGGCTGCCGCTATCTGCAGCTCGACGAGGTGAACTTCACGTATCTGTGCGATCCCAAGCTGCGCGCCCAGGTCGCCAACCGCGGAGACGATCCTTCGCGGCTGCCGGCGATCTACGCCGCGATGATCAACGCCGCGATCTCCGACATTCCACCCGGCATGACCATCGCCATGCATCTGTGCCGCGGCAATTTCCAGTCCACCTTCGTGGCCTCCGGCGGCTACGAGCCGGTGGCGGAAATCCTGTTCAATACCATCAACGTGCACGGCTATTTCATGGAATACGACAGCGACCGCGCCGGCGGCTTCGAGCCGCTGCGGCTGGTGCCGAAGGGCAAGACGGTGGTGCTCGGCCTGGTCACTTCGAAAAGCGGGCGGCTGGAATCGAAAGACGACATCAAGCGCCGCATCGACCAGGCGGCCAAATTCATTCCCCTCGAGCAGCTTTGTCTGTCGCCGCAATGCGGCTTTGCCTCCACCGAGGAAGGCAATACGCTGGCCGAGGACGAGCAATGGGCGAAGCTACGGATGATTGTGGAGGTCGCCAAGGAAGTTTGGGGATAGACTTTGTCATGGCCGGGCTTGTCCCGGCCATCTCGCTTAGGTAGGCACGGTGTTGCCTTCCTAAGCGAGATCACCGGGTCACGCCGCGTCGCGGCGGCCCGGTGATGACAGGGTAAGGAAATGCCCCTAAACGCCGACAAACTCCTGGCGCTGAAAATCCCCGCGGTCGAGCACAGCTACGGCCCGAAGGATTGCATGCTCTATGCGCTCGGTCTCGGGCTTGGCCAGGACCCGCTCAATGCCGACGAACTCGCCTTCGTTTACGAAAAAAACCTCAAAGTGCTGCCGACCTTCGCCCTGATGCAGGGCTATGCGGCCTATTGGCTGCGCCAGCCCGAACTCGGCGTCACCTGGGCCAAGGTGGTGCATGGCGAACAGGGCTTGGTGCTGCATCAGCCGGTGGCGCCGCAGGGCACGGTGATCGGGCGCACTCGCATTGCGGACGTGGTGGACAAGGGCGCGGGCAAGGGCGCGCTGGTTTATTCAGTACGGGAGATCAGCGACAAGGCGAGCGGCCGCCTGCTCGCCACCTTGACGCAAACCACGTTCTGCCGCGCCGACGGCGGCTTTGGCGGACCCAAGCGCGAAACGCCGCCGCCCCATGCACTACCGCAGCGCGCGCCGGATTTGACCTGCGATCTGCCGACCCGGCCGGAAATGGCGCTGATCTACCGGCTGTCCGGCGACGTGAACGCGCTGCATGTCGATCCGGAATTCGCCAAGGCCGCCGGCTTCCCGCGTCCGGTTTTGCATGGCCTCGCGAGTTTCGGGGTCGCCGGCCATGCGCTGCTCAAGACGGTTTGCGGCTATGATCCGGCGAGGCTGACCGCGATGGCCGGGCGGTTCTCGGCGCCGGTCTATCCCGGAGAGACCATCCGCACCGAGTTCTGGCGCGACAATGATAAGGATCTGGGCGTGGTAAGCTTCCGCGCGCGGGTGGTGGAGCGCGACGTGATCGCGATCGACCATGGCCGCGCCCAAGTGGCGCCCAAGTGAATGGATGAAGTGAAAGAGTCATGAGTAAACGCAGCGCCGACACGGACGAGTTCGCCGACATCCGCGAGCAGGTCGCCGCGCTATGCGCCAAGTTTCCCGGCGAATACTGGCGCGCGCTCGACCGCGAGCGCGCCTATCCGACCGATTTCGTCACCGCGCTGACGAAAGCCGGCTATCTCGCCGCGCTGATCCCGGAGGAATTCGGCGGCAGCGGGCTGGGCATCAGCGCGGCCGCCGCGATCCTCGAGGAAGTGCACGCGTCCGGCGGCAACGGCGCCGCCTGCCACGCGCAGATGTATACGATGGGCACGATCCTGCGGCATGGCAGCGCCGAGCAGAAGAAGAACTATCTGCCGAAGATCGCCAGCGGTGAATTGCGCCTGCAAGCCTTCGGCGTCACGGAACCGACCTCGGGCACCGACACGCTCAGCCTACGCACGACGGCGCGGCGCGAGGGCAACGACCACTATGTCATCAACGGCCAGAAAATCTGGACCTCGCGCGCCGAGCATTCCGACCTGATGCTGCTGCTGGCGCGCACCGAGTCCAAGGAGAAGACCAAGAAACGCACCGATGGCCTGTCGGTGTTTCTGGTGGACATGCGGCTGGCGCAAAGCACCAGCATCACCATCAATCCGATCCGCACCATGATGAATCACGCGACAACGGAAGTGTTCTTCGATGACCTGCGCGTGCCGGCGGAAAATATGATCGGCGAGGAAGGCCAGGGCTTCCGCTACATCCTGGCCGGCATGAATGCCGAGCGCATCCTGATCGCGGCGGAATGCATCGGCGACGCCAAATGGTTCATCGACAAAGCGACGCAATATGCCAAGGAGCGCGTGCTGTTCGACCGGCCGATCGGGCAGAACCAGGGTGTGCAGTTCCCGATCGCGCGCGCTTATGCGCAGATGCGCGCCGCCGAATTGATGGTGCACGAGGCCGCGCGCCAATATGAAGCCGGGGCCGATATCGGGCCCGAGGCCAATATGGCCAAGCTGTTGGCCGCCGACGCCTCCTGGTTCGCCGCCGACATGTGCGTGCAGACTTTCGGCGGCTTCGGCTTCGCCGAGGAATACGACGTCGAGCGCAAGTTCCGCGAAACCCGGCTCTATCAGGTGGCGCCGATCTCCACCAACATGATCCTGTCGTATCTCGCCGAGCACGTGCTCGGCCTGCCGCGCTCGTATTGAAATGGCTTTGCCGCTCGAAGGCCTGCTGGTCGTCTCGGTCGAACAAGCCGTGGCGGCGCCGCAATGCACCTGCCGGCTGGCCGATGCCGGCGCGCGCGTGATCAAGGTCGAGCGGCCGGAAGGCGACTTCGCCCGCCGCTATGACGCTCTGGTGCACGGCGAGAGCGCTTATTTCGTCTGGCTCAATCGCGGCAAGCAGTCCGTCGTGCTCGATCTGGGCCAAGCCGCCGATAAGGCGGTGCTGGAGGCGATGCTCGCCAAGGCCGACGTGTTCGTGCAGAACCTCAAACCTGGCGCTATCGGCAAGCTCGGCTTTGCCGTCACGCGGTTGCGCAAGGATTATCCCCGCCTCATCTGCTGCTCGATCTCCGGCTATGGTGAGAGCGGCCCTTACGCGCAGCGCAAGGCCTACGACATGTTGATCCAGGCGGAATCCGGCCTCGCCTCGATCACTGGCGGCCCGGAAGCGCCGGCGCGCGCCGGCGTGTCGGTCGTCGACATTGCCGCCGGCATGAACGCCTATGAGGCGATCCTGGAAGCGCTGCTGGCGCGCGCGCACACCGGCGCGGGCGCCGCGATTGCAGTCTCGATGTTCGATGCCATGACGGACTGGATGGCGGTGCCGCTGCTGCAGCACGAAGGCGGCGATACGCCGAAACGCATCGGTCTCGCGCACACTTCGATCTCGCCCTACGGCGCCTTCAAGACCCGCGACGGCGGCGACGTGCTGATCTCGATCCAGAACGATCGCGAATGGCTCATATTGGCCGAACATGTGATGGGCGACAAGGCGCTCGCTGCCGACCCTAATTTCGCGACCAATGTCGAACGTATGAAGCGCCGCGCCGAAACCGACGGTCGCGTCGCTGCCGCGTTCGCGGCGGTGGACGTCGTGCCGCTGGTGGAGAAGCTCACGCGCTACGATATTGCCTTCGGCGTCATTAACGATCTGAATTTGCTGGCCCGGCATCCGCATTTGCGGCGCGTCAGCGTCGGCACGCCGACCGGCCCGGCCAGCATGCCGGCGCCGGCGGCGATCCATGACGGCGTGCCGCGCAAGCTTGGCGCGGTGCCCGCGCTCGGCGAGCACAGCGACATCATTCGCAAAGAGTTTTCCGCGAAATAGCGATCAATCGATGGCGTGGGCCGCGGCTTGCGTCAGCTTTGTGCCCGGTGCCTGCTTCGCGACGCGGATGATCAGCACCAGCGGGATCGTCGCCAGCGTCAGGATCATCAGCAGCTTGAAATCGTTGAGATAGGCGATCATCGCCGCCTGCTGGGTGACGATCTGGTCGAGGATGGCGCGGCCGAGATCGCTGTTGACGTTCAGGTTGGCCGTCACGTCCTGCATCTGCAGCGCATCGTTGAACGGCGTCACGCCTTCGACAATGCGCGCGTGCATCACCGTGGTCGTGCTGGTCAGGTTGGCGATCATCATGGAAATGCCGACCGATGAACCGATATTGCGGATTAGCGTCAGGATCGAGGTGCCGCTGTTGCGCAGGTCCCCGGGCAGCGTCAGGAACGCAGCGGTCGTGATCGGCACGAACAGCAGGCCGAGGCCGATGCCCTGCACGACGCTGGTGATGACGATCGTCCGTTGCGTGACGTCGAGCGAAAATCCGGTCATGTAGTAAAGCGTCCCGCCGGTGAGCAACAAGCCGAGCAGGATGAGATAGCGCGTCTCCAGCAGCCGCATCAGCCGCGGCGCCACCATCATGGTCAGCAGCGTGCCGACGCCGCGCGAGCCGAGCAGGAAGCCGGCGGTCTGGATCGGAAAGCCAAGCAGGTTCTGCATGAACGGCGTCACCAGCGCCATGGTGCCGAACAGCACCACGCCGATCACCACCATGAACACGCAGCCGCTCACGAAGTTGCGGTCCTTGAACAGCTCGAAGCGTACGAACGGTTCCGGCGTCGTCAGCGAATGGGCGAAGAAGTAGTAGAAACCGGCCGCCGATATGATCGTCTCGATCCAGATCTCGCTGGCGCCGAACCAGCCGACTTGTTCGCCGCGATCGAGCAGCAATTGCAGCGAGCCGATGCCGACCGCGAGCGCCAGGAACCCGAACCAGTCGAAGCGCAAATGCTCGTGGCGCTTCGTCTCCTCCATGAACAGCAGCATGCCGATCACGGTGCCGACGCCGATCGGCAGATTGATCAGGAACACCCAGTGCCAGGAATAATTGTCGGTGAGCCAGGCGCCCAGCGTCGGGCCCATGATCGGCCCCAGCATGACGCCGATGCCCCAGATCGCCATCGCCGAGCCGCGTTCCTGCAGCGAATAGGCGTCGAGCAGCACCGACTGCGACAGCGGCACCAGCGCCGCGCCGGCCATGCCCTGCAACAGGCGGAACAGCACCATCTGCTCGATGTTCTGCGCTAGCGCGCATAGGAACGAGGCAACGGTGAAGCCGGCGACGCAGATTATGAACAGTATCTTGCGGCCGAAGCGGTCGGCCAGCCAGCCGATCGGCGCGGTCATGATGGCGGCGGCGACGATATAGGAGGTGAGCACCCAGTTGATCTGGTCGAGCGAGGCCGACAGCGAGCCCTGCATATAGGGCAGCGCGACGTTGGCGATGGTGGTGTCGAGCGCCTGCATGATGGTCGCAGTCATGGCGCACACCGTGATCAGTGTACGCCGCAGCTTCGGCGACATCGACGCGAAATGCGCCGGGCTCATTTCGCGTCTTTTGCCGGCGCCGACAGGAACGGCAGCCGGCTGTAGCCGGTGTCGATGTCGACGACGACGCTCATGCCCGAGCGCAGCAGGTGGGTGTCCTCGTCCTTGTCGAAGGCGATGCGCACCGGAACGCGCTGCACCACCTTAACCCAGTTGCCGGTCGCATTCTGCGGCGGCAGGATCGAGAACTGCGAGCCGGTGCCGGGGCTCACCGCAATCACCGTGCCCTTGAAGGTGTGGTCGGGGAAACTGTCGACGTCGAGGGCCGCCTTCTGGCCGACGCGCAGATAGGTGATGTCGGTTTCCTTCGGATTGGCGTCGACCCAGGGTGTCTGGTCGTCGATCACGCTCAGGATCGGTGTGCCGGCGGCGATGAAGCGGCCGAGTTGGATATTGTCCACCTGCGTGGCGATGCCGGAGATCGGCGCGCGCACCAGCGTGTGGTCGTAGTCGCGCTGCGCCTGGTCGAGCGCGGCCTTGGCCAGCGCATAGGGCGGAAACTTTTCGATCGGCAGATTAGGCTCGCCGAGCAATTGGTTGAGCGTATCATCGCGCTGCTGGGCGGTGAACTGCGCCTGCAATTGCGCGGTCACCAGCGCGCCGGCGGAAGTATCGAGATCGGCCTGCGAGCCGGCCTGCGTGCTCAACAGTTTGCTCTTGCGGTCGACGTCGCGCTGCTTGAGCTCGACGCTTTGCGCCGCCAGGCCAGCCAGCGTGCTGAGCGATTTGAAATTGCTCGTGAGCTTGTTGTAGTCGGTGCGCACCGACGCGAGCTTGGCCTGCGCCTGCTCCAGCGCCAAATGGTAGGGCTCACGGTCGAGCGTGAATATCTCGTCGCCGGGAGTGACATGCTGACCCTCGCGCACGGCGACGTGGATGATCTTGCCCGATATATCCGGCGTGATCAGCACCTTCTGTGCGCCGACATAAGCGTTGTCGGTCGAGATATAGCGGCCGCCCAAGAGATAGAGCCCGATGCCGGCCAACAAGGCGATCGCCGGCAGCACGACCAGCAGGATCATGCGCAGGCGCTTGCGGCCGGCGCGCGCGAACAGGCGGGACTTCTCGGACGCCGGGGTGTCCGCCGCCGGCGCCGCCTTGGCCTCCGGAGCCGGAACGATCTTGAGAGGCTTTTCACTCATGACGATTAACCTGCGGCGGCCTCTTGTTGTGTCGGACTGCGATTGATCGCGGCGCGCAGGTTTTCTTTGACCAGCCCAAGATCGCGCAGCATGCGCTCACTCGTCTTGGCATCGAGGCCGGCGAGCACCGTCCCCATCATGTCCTCGCCGAGGACGGTGAGCCGTTCGAGCAGCGGCCGCGCGGCCGGCGTGAGGAATAGCCGGTTGGCGCGCCGATCGTTTGGATCGGCGCGGCGCTCGATAAGTCCGTTGTCGCTCAGGCGGTCGAGCAGACGGGTCAGCGTGATCGGCTGCAGGTCGAGGAGTTCGGCGAGTTCCGACTGCTTGAGGCCCTCGGAGCGGTCGAGGCGGAACAGCACCGCCCATTGCGCGCGGGTCATGCCGTATTGGCGCGCCCGCTGGTCGGCATAGGTCTTCAGCAGCCTGGCTACCTCCATGATCATAAAGGCGATTTCGCGCTGGACAGTAGGCACGGGAAGGGCTCCACATATTCTAGGCGAGCTTATAATAAGCAAGCTCATTATTTTCGCAAGTGGCCAATCAGCTATGGCTCGGTCAGGCGTTTAGGGCCCTGGTGACGACGCCGCGATCGTCGGGCAGAGTCGCGGCCCAAGAAACTGCAAGGGACGGAAACAAAATGGACATCGGCTTTATCGGACTGGGCAACATGGGAGCGCCGATGGCGCGCCGGCTGATCGAGGCCGGGCACAAGCTCATCGTCTACGACACCCGCAACGACGCGGTCGCGCCGCTGGTGGCGCTGGGCGCGCAGTTGGCGGCCTCGCCGGCCGATGTCGCCGACCGGGTCGAGACGGTGATGGCAAGTCTGCCGTCGGTGCCAATCTCCGCGAAGGTCGCAACCGGCGAGGGCGGTGTCATCCACGGCAAACGCATCAAGCGCTACATCGATCTGTCCACCACCGGCTCGCGCGCGGCGGCGGAGATAAGCGCTGCGCTGGCCAAGAAAAATATCGTGCAGATCGACTCGCCGGTCAGCGGCGGCGTCGGCGGCGCCAACAAGGGTACGCTCGCGGTCATGGTGTCCGGGCCGCAAGCCGACATCGACGTGGTGAAGGACGCGCTCTCGGTGTTAGGTACGGTATTCGTGATCGGCCACAAGCCCGGCATGGCGCAGACCATGAAGCTCGCCAACAATTTTCTGTCCGCCACCGCGATGGCGGCGACATCGGAAGCTGTGGCGATGGGGGTCAAAGCCGGGCTCGATCCGGCGGTGATGATCGACGTCATCAATGCCGGCTCCGGGCGCAACACCGCCACAACCGGCAAGTTTCCCAGCACGATCCTGCCGCGAACATTCAACTACGGTTTCGGAACCGCGCTGATGCTCAAGGACGTGCGGCTGTGCGTCGAGGAGGCTAAGGCGCTGGACGTTCCCAATGAAGTGATGAGCGCCGTCCTCGATCAATGGGAGCTCACCAATACGGAGTTCGGCGGCGACTCGGATTTCACCGCCATCGTTAAAATGATCGAGCGTCGCGCCGGAGTCATCGTGGGCAAAGCCGGAAACAAGCCATGAGCGACGACATCCACGAGGTCTATGCCGTGCGCTACGCCGAGCATGCGCGCATGCGCTCGGAAAACTACATTTTCGGCGACCCGCACGACGAGATGACCTCGATCTCTTATTACGTCTGGGTGATCAAAGGCTCGTACGGCACTTTCGTGGTCGACACCGGCTTCGATGAACTGGCGGCGAAGGAGCGCGGGCGCAAGATCGTTCATCCGGTCGGCGAGGGGCTCAAGGCGCTCGGCGTCCAGCCCGACAAAGTGAAGCACGTGATCGCCACCCACATGCATTGGGATCATGCCGGCAATTACGACCTGTTCCCGAATGCGCGCTATCACATCCAGGACACCGAGATGGCCTATGCCACCGGCCGCTGCATGTGCCATCAGGTGCTGCGCATGCCGTTCAGCGAGAGCGACGTGCACGCCATGATCGGCAAGATTTACGCCTATCGCGTCGATTTCCACGACGGCGTGGAAGAGCTGGCGCCCGGCATCACCGTGCACAAGATCGGCGGCCACTCCAAGGGCCTGCAATGCGTGCGGGTGAAGACCCGGCGCGGCTATGTCGTGCTCGCTTCCGACTGCTGCCATCTTTACTCGCACATCGACGAGGGCCGCGTGTTCCCGATCACCTATTCCGTCGGCGACACGCTCGAGGGCTATAAGACGCTGCAGAAGCTCGCCTCATCGCGTCATCACATCATTCCGGGGCACGATCCAACGGTGCTCGATCTCTACCCGGCGGCGAACGCTGAGCTGAAGAATTGGATTTGCCGGGTGGATGTGGCGCCGAAGGTTTGACTGAAGCAGCAACGAATGCGGCCGAACTCCCTCTCCCCTGGGGGGAGAGGGTTGGGGTGAGGGGGCAAGTGGCTCTCGATAGGCAAAATCCCCTCACCCGACGCGCTTCGCGCGTCGACCTCTCCCCATGGGAGAGGTGAAGAAAGAACTACGCCAACCCCAAATCCGCGAACGCATTGCTGTGATGCTCGGCGCTGTCGGGCGAAAAGCAGCAGAACACCACGCGTGTAATGCCGCGCGGGTGCGCGGCGATTTCCGACGCCACGGTGCCGACCGCGATGCGCGCGGCGAGATCGGCGGGAAAACGATAGATGCCGGTGGAGATCGCCGGATAGGCGATTGAGGTCAGCGCATGCGCCGCCGCGAGATCGAGCGCGCTGCGATAGCAGCCCGCCAGCAGCGCTTCCTCATCCGATCCGCCGCCCTGCCAGACCGGGCCGACCGCGTGGATGACGTGCTTGGCCTTCAGCCGGTGGCCGCCGGTGATCTTGGCGCTGCCGGTCTCGCAGCCGCCGAGCATGCGGCATTCCGCCAGCAGCTCCGGCCCGGCCGCGCGGTGGATGGCGCCATCCACGCCGCCGCCGCCCAGCAGCGAGCGGTTGGCGGCGTTGACGATTGCTCCAACGTCGAGCGTGGTGATGTCGGCGACCAGGATATCGAGCCGCGTTGCGCCGATCTCGGCGCTGAGCAATGGCGGGGCTGCGGCGTTCATGGCGGATAGTCTATCACGCCCACTCGGCGCTGACTTCGGCCTGCAAATCGACGGTGCCGCGCACGCCGATGTCGTCGAAATGCGCGTCGAGGAATCGCCGCGCCGCGCGCTTCCCGTTGGTGCGCAGCATCTCAAAGAAATCGTAGTCGGTGTTGAGGCGGCCGTCCGCGTTGAGCTGCTTGGCGGAGGAATCGAGCGCGATCCGGTGCATGTTGATGCGCCGATACTTGCCGGGCCCCAGCCCGCGCGTCAGGCGGCCCTGATCGATCAACCGCGTCACGAATTCGATGGCGCGCAGCTCACCCATGAGCGGGGAATTGAACGTGATCTCATTCAGGCGGCTCATGATGTCCCGGCTGGAGGTCGGCGTGGCGTGGCGCACGACCGGATTGATTTGAATGAGCAGCACGTCCTCGGTCTGGGTCGTGCGGAAGAGCGGGAAGATCGATGGATTGCCGAGATAGCCGCCATCCCAATAGGGCACGCCGTCGATCTCGACCGCCCGAAACAGCAGCGGCAGGCAGGCGGACGCCAGGATGACATTGGCGTCGATCTTCTCATGCGGGAAAATGCGCAGCCGCCCGGTTTGCACGTTGGTGGCGCTAACGAACAGCTGCGGGGTCGGGGATTTCCTGATGGCGTCGAAATCGACGAAACGCTCGATCAGTTCCTTCAACGGATTGATGTTGAGCGGATTGAAATCGTAGGGCGACAAATATTGCGATACCGCCTTGAACCAGATTCCCATCGGCGAATCTTCCAGCGGCATAAAAGAGAACAAGCGATCGATGGCCTTGCGCTGCAGGTCGGGCAGACCGCCGCCAAGGCTGGCGGCGCGCCAGAAATCGGCCAGCCGCTTGCGCGCTTCCTCGCGTCCGCCGCGCGCAAGCCCGTCGGCCAGCATCACGGCGTTGACGGCGCCGGCGGAAGCGCCGGTAATGCCTTCGATCTCGAGCCGCCCGTCGTCGAGCAGGTGATCGAGCACGCCCCAGCTGAAGGCGCCGAACGCGCCGCCGCCTTGCAGCGCAAGATTGATGCGCTTGGGTGCGGGAGCAGGCGGCGGATCGCCGCGAATGGCGCGAACGATGGATTTAATCATTGGGCGCCGCCGTTACGGTCGCTCACTGCGCGACCCAGCCGCCGTCGATCGAATAGGCCGAGCCGGTGATGGTCGCCGCCGCGTCGCTCGCCAGGAACACCGCCAGCGCACCGATGCTTTCCGGCGTGGTGAACTTGTGCATCGGCTGCTTCTCCGACAGCAATGCGATTTCTTCCTCGCGCACCGTTTTTCCGGATGCCTTGGCGCGGTCGTCGATCTGCTTTTGCACCAGCGGCGTGAGCACCCAGCCCGGGCAGATGGCGTTGCAGGTGATGCCGGCATTGGCGGTCTCGAGCGCCACCACCTTGGTCATGCCGACCAGGCCGTGCTTGGCCGATACATAGGCGACCTTCTGCGCGCTGGCCACCAGCCCGTGCGCCGAGGCGATGTTGAGGATGCGGCCCCATTGCCGCACCTTCATGCCGGGCACCGCGGCGCGGATGGTGTGGAACGACGACGACAGATTGATGGCGATGACGGCATCCCATTTTTCGATCGGGAAGTCCTCGATATTGGCCACGTGCTGGATGCCGGCATTGTTCACCAGCACGTCGAGCGACCCGAAACTCTTTTCGGTCGCCGCAATCATGTCGGCGATCTCGGCCGGCTTGCTCATGTCGGCGGCCGAATAGAGCGCCTTGATGCCGAACTCCTTTTCGAGCCCGGCGCGCTCCTTCTCGATCGCCCCCGCCTCGCCGAAGCCGTTGAGCATGATATTGGCGCCGTCTGCGGCGAGCGCGCGGGCGGTGGCGAGCCCGATCCCGGAGGTGGAGCCGGTGACCAGCGCGGTTTTGCCTTTGAGCATGGCGGTCCTCGTTGCAAGCGGCCTAAAAATGGCCAGTTATGCGGTTGGGAAGCGGGCGACGGAACCTGCCTCTATTTTTGTTGCAGTGCAATATGTATGTTCGCGCGTTCGCGATACAACGGCTAAACCGTTAGACTTGCGTATGAAGGTGAATCGATCCTTGGCCAAAAAAGCTCACGCCCACGCGGTGTTCCCGGCGCCCGATCACGACCACGAGCGCTGCGCCAGCGACGCGATCGCCCATGCCGAGGCGATCTGCGCCGCGCGCGCCGGGCGTCTGACGCCGATCCGCCGCCGCGTGCTGGAGGCGCTGCTGGCGAGCCACCAGCCGCTCGGCGCCTATGAGCTGATCGACCGGCTGGCGCTGCGCGGCGCACGGCCGGCGCCGATCACCATCTATCGCGCGCTCGACTTCCTGCGCGAGCAGGGGCTGGTCCACCGCATCGAAAGCCGCAACGCCTTCATCGCCTGCGTGCAAAATCACGCCAGCGCCGATCCGGTGGTGTTCCTGATCTGCGAGCAATGCGGCACCGTGGGCGAGGCGGCCAGTGCCGCGGTCGCCGATACCATCCGAACCGCCTCGCGCGCCGCCGGCTTCACGCCGAAAACGCCGGTGATCGAGATCTCCGGCATCTGCGCGCATTGCAAATAAAACCTTGTCATTGCCGGGCTTGACCCGGCAATCTATGAAGCAGCGCAACACAGACAGTCTTACGTAAGCTCGTCACGAGTGGACTGTCATCATGGATGCCCGGGTCAAGCCCGGGCATGACAGGTAGAGAGTTGCGCGATAAGACAACTCGCCAGCCGCCGGAAATCCCCATCGCATGTCGCCCGCGTCCCATCACGTCACCCGCCCGCTCGATGCGCTGGCCGCGGCCATCGTGGTGGTGCTGTGTCTGTCCTGGGGCTTCAACCAGGTCGCCACCAAGCTCGCCATCCACGACATCCCGCCGCTCACGCAAGCCACCATCCGTTCGGTGATCGCCGCGCTGATCGTCGCCGGCTGGTGCCGGCTGCGCGGCATTCCGCTGCTCACGCGCGACGGCACGCTCGCCGCCGGCATTGTCGCCGGCGTGTTCTTCGCCATCGAATTCATTCTGATCTATCAGGGGCTGGTCTACACGACGGCGACGCGCGCGGTGCTGTTCATTTATCTCGCGCCGTTTTTCGTCGTGCTCGGGGCTCGCATTTTCCTGCCGGCCGACCGTTTCCACCTGCCGCAATGGCTCGGGCTCACGCTGTCCTTCGCCGGCATGCTGGTGGCGTTCGGCCTGCCGACTCCGGCGGTGGATCCGCGCCAGATCCTCGGCGACGTGATGATGGTCGGCGCCGCGCTGTTCTGGGCGGCGACCACGCTGCTGACCAAGGCGAGTTCGCTCAACCGCGTCACCGCCGAAAAGACGATGCTCTATCAGCTCGTGGTCTCGGCGCCGATCATGGCGGCAGCGGCGTTCGTTTTCGGCGAACATCTCCCCCATGCGCCGTCCGCGCTCGCGACGGCTGCGCTCGCCTATCAGACGATCTGGGTCGTCAGCATCACTTTCGTGGTCTGGTACGCACTGGTGCGGCGCTATTCGGCCAACCGCCTTTCCGCCTTCACCTTCCTGACGCCGCTGTTCGGCGTTGCCGCCGGCCATCTGGTGCTGGGCGAGCCGTTGACGCCCGCATTCGCCGCTGCGGTGGCGATGGTCGCCGGCGGGCTGGTGCTGGTGAACCGGGCGCGTTGACCGTCCTATTTAAGTCGGAGCGGCGCTTCCTTTGAGCGCGCTGGCCGCCATCGCGTAGCCGCCCATCGCGCCGTCGATGAAGTGCACGTGGTTGGATTTGGTTGGCGACGGCGTGAAACAGGTCATCATCGCCGCGTGCTGGCGGTGCGTGCCATAGCGCACGATCTTCCTTGCCGCGCAGCCGGCCAGATGCCGCTCGATCTCGTCCGCCAGTTCCGGTGTGCAATCGAGCACCATGCGCAGCGCATCGTCGAATTTCCGGAAATCCGAGTTGTCGACCACCTCGCTGGTGTATTTCGCCGGAACGAAGCTGCCGACCTTGATGCTGAAATGCATGATCAGAAAATAAAGCAACGTCCATACCAGCACCTTGATCTTGCGCGCGCGCACCGACTCGCCCGGCCGGCGCGACGCCCGCGCCTCGAGGTCGGCGCCGGCCGGCGGCCAAGTGAGGCGCAGCCGCTGGCCCGCCACCGGCCGCGACGCGTCCGGCGTTCGTTCGACGATCGTGGCGATGTGTTCGATCGCGGCGCGGAAAGCATCTCCGCTTGCCCCGGGTGCGGGAGCGACCACCAATGAGAGCACCACGCCGCGCGACGCCGGGATTTCCTCATAGCGGCATGACAGGCCGGAGAGGTCGGGGTGCGCGCCGGGCGGCGCCGGCGCTAGCGCGATTTCGCCGCGCTTCATCGCGGCGTCCGCCCAGGCGATGCCGCCGCCGGAAAACATGGCAATTGAAATGTTCTGCGACGGCGCATAGCGGGCGACGCGCACGTCGAAGCCGTGCGCGCGGATAGCGGCGACCGGCACCATGCCGATCCGCAAGGTGAGGTCGAGGTCTTCCTTCACCCAGGTAGCGGTCGCGGCGAGCGCCTGCCGGGCTGCGGCGGCGGCCTCGGCCGCCACCGCGAAGCTCGCGCCGTCGCCGCCGAACACGAACGGGAAGTCGCGATTCTCCAGCGCATTGGTGATGGCGACGATCACCGCGGCACCGGCCATGTTGACGGCCTTGTAGCGGTTCTCGGCGATGGCCTTGGTCGATTGCACCACGTCGGCGACGCCGACCATCCAGTCGCCCGGCAGCGGCGCAAACAGCGCGGGTTCCATGACGCGGGTGAAGTCGCGCAGGATCGGCAGGCTTGCGTAGAAGCCGTCGGTCGGCATGGTGGCACCCATGGCCAGGATATTATCCCATAAAATAACTTATCCTCGCTCTCCAAACCGCTCGTATATTCAGCGCGCCTTGTTCGCAGAGGGCGTCATCTCGAGTGACGCCTGACGATGAACAAGGTGCGGTGCGCCGACAACGCGCATCGTAAGTGGAGCGCCGGGAGGCGCAGCGCCCGGGCGGCAGGCCTCGCAAACCTGCCGCGTGCGGCGCGCGCGCCCCGGGGCAGGCCTCGCAAGCCTGTCTCGTATCGGCGCGCGGGCGGCCCGATCGCAAGGGCGGCCCAAAGGGCGCCGTAGCGCAGCGCCCTGGCGCCTCCCGGCGCTCCATTCCCCTTATGGGGAAACGGAAAAAGGGACACCGGCGCACCCCGCGCCTTCAAGAACAGGGGCGGCGGAGCGTTGGCTACATCCAACCGCCGCCATCCGTCTCGCGATTGGCGACGCTGGCTTCCTCCAGATCCAATTCGTATTCGATGCGGCGGCGCGCGTCGTCGGTGATTTTGCCGTCGCGCAGCAACTGATAAATGAAATCGCGCTCAGCTTCGATCAGCTCGGTCTTGATCTTGGCGGTTTGCCGCATGTGATCGAGGCCCTCGGTCAAGTTCACAGGCAGTATCTGCACGCGGCTTTGATTGCGCGTGCGCAAGTGCTCGATCGCTTCGGCCGGCAGGCCGCAATTTTTGATGGCTTTCTCCAGCCGTTTCTCGACCTGCTTGAGCGCGGCCTTGCGCGCGCGCAGCTCATGCTTGATCTCGTCCTTGCGCTCTTTCTTGCCGAGGTGAGTCAGCCCGAGCCAGCGCACCACGGCCGGCAGCATTAGCCCTTGCCCGACAATCGTCACGATGATGACGCCGAAGGTCACGTATTGGATCAGTTCGCGGTGCGGAAAAGGCTGGCCGTTGGCGAGCGCATAGGGAATGGCGAGCGCGGCCGCGAGCGAGACCACGCCGCGCACGCCGGTGAACGACAGCAAAAACGGTCCTTGCCAGGGCGGCGACGGATCGCGCTTGCGCAATGAGGGACTGACCCAGCGCGGGATATAGGTTGCCGGAAACACCCAGATGAAGCGCGCTGCGATCGTGATCAGCGTCGTCCAGGCCATCGCGATCAGCAGATCATGGATCGTGAAGATGTGCGGCTCGTCGAGCAGCGCGTGCGCCTGCAGGCCGGTGAGCAGGAACACCAGGCCCTCGATCAGATAGACGATCAGGTCCCAGAAGAAGATGCCTTGCAGCCGCGTGGCGGAACCGATCAGGCGCGGCCCGGTCCAGCTCACATAGAGCCCGCAGGCAACGGTCGCCAGTACGCCGGAGCCGCCGAAATGCGCCGGCACCCAGAACGCGAGATAGGGCGTCATCAGCGACAGCGTGATCTCGACGCGCGGCTCGCGCGCCCATTGCCGCAGCCGCAGACTGAGCCAGCCGACCGCGATGCCGTAGACGATCTCGCCCACCACGATCAGCGCGAAGGTGCCGGCGGCTTGCGGAAGCGAGAAGGTGCCGGTGCTCACCGCTGCGACCGCGAAGCGGTAAAGGATGAGCGCGGTGGCGTCGTTGGCCAGCCCTTCGCCTTCCAGCACCACCAGAATGCGGCGCGGCAGCGCCAGCCGCCGCGCGATGGCGAGCGGCGCCACCACGTCGGGCGGCGCGATGATCGCGCCCAGAAGAAATCCGACCGCCCAATCGAAATTCAACAGGTAGTGCGCGGCCGCCGCCACCGCGCAGGTGGTGAACACCACGCAGCCGAAGGCGAGCAGCGCGATCGGCCGCAGGTTGAAGCGGAATTCGCGCCAGCTCATGGCGACGCCGGCCGAATAGATCAGCGGCGGCAGGATCACCAGCAGCACGACTTCCGGCGCCAACTGCACTTTCGGCAGGCCAGGAACGAATGCCATGCCGACGCCGGCGACCACCAGCAGGATCGAGGGCGCGACGTTGAGCCGCTTGGCCGCGACCGCGACCGCCGCCAGCACCGCCAGCATGAACAGCAGCGTCTGCATGATCGCGGTCATGGCGTTGCGACCCTCATCTGAAGCGGCACGGGCGCGCTAGATGATATTCGAGATCATATTCACGGTCAGCGCCAATATCGTCAGGTTGAAGAAGAACGACAGCACGCCGTGCAGCGCCACCACGCGGCGGGTGACCTTGCTGGTGACGGCGACGTCGGAGACTTGCGACGTCAGGCCGACGACCAGCGAGAAATAGAGAAAATCCAAATAGTCGGGCTCGTTGTCCTCGGGAAAATTAAGCCCGCCGATTTTTCCGTCGCGCCGTTCGCCATAATATTCGTGCGCATAGTGGATCGCAAAGATCGTGTGGATGAACGACCACGACAGCAGGATGGTCGCGATCACCAGCAGCACCTGAGAGACCGCCTCGGATGGCGTCGCCTGCTTCAAGCCGCCGAGCTCGAACACGATGGCGATCAGGCTGGCCAGCGCCGCTGCTATCGTCAGCAATAGAATGGCGAAGGCGCCCTCGTCCTGCTCGGAGGCGCGCTTGCGCAGGTGGTCGATGTCGCAGCGCCAAATGATCGATTGCATCAGGACAAGATAGAGCGCGACACCTGCGTCCCATCCGGCCAACAGCTTGGTCGGCAGCCGCCAGTCGGCGAAGACCAAAGCAAACAAGACGATGCCGCCGAACGCGGCCGAGATCATCAGATGGGCGTGCAGCTTGGCGATGCGGATCGGCAGCGGTCGAAGCGGGGTCAGCGGCGGCGAGGGTTTTTTCTGGGCCATGGCAGTATCCGGACCGCGTGCTTCAGCTTCGCCGCTCGGCGATGAAGCGGGCGGCGGCGCGCAGTATATCGGCTTTCGCGGCGAACGGCGCCAGTGTGGCGAGCTTGCGCCAGCAAAAAAGCCGCACCCTCCGCAAATGGCGGCCGCGATGGGTTAGTCTCAGGCCATGGTCCGGCCCGACAAACGCTTCACCGTCGCCTCCGATATCCTGCGGCCCGTGCGCGCCGCCGCTATCGCCGTGCTGATGCTGCTGGGGTTGCCCTATCTGATTGTGCCGTTCTATGCCGTCGGCCAGCCGGTCTCCACGGTGATGCTCTGGCGCCAACTCACCGGCGCGCGCATGCAGCGCCAATATGTGCCGCTGTCGCGCATCTCGCCGGCGCTCGCGCTCGCCGTGATCGTGGCCGAGGACGGACGCTTTTGCAGCCACCACGGCGTGGACTTCGCGGAAATCCGCGGCGCCCTGGCCGACGCCGACGATCTCGAGGATGTGCGCGGCGGTTCCACCATCACCCAGCAGGTGGCGAAGAACCTGTTCCTGTGGCCGGGCCGCAGCTGGTTGCGCAAGGCGCTGGAGTTGCCCTTGGCACTGTGGATCGACCTGGTGCTGTCGAAGCGGCGGATCCTGGAAATTTACCTCAACATCGCCGAATGGGGCCCGAGCGGCGAATTCGGCGTCGAGGCAGGCAGCCGTTACGCGTTCGGTAAACCGGCGCGCGAATTGTCGCCCACCCAGGCGGCGCTGCTGGCGGCCGTGCTGCCCAATCCGCTGGCCCGCAACGCGCATGCGCCCGGACCCGGTTTGCGCCGGCTGGCGGGGCTTTATGTCGGCCGTTCGGCGCAAGCGCCTGACGCAGCGGCTTGCGTGCGCGCCACCCCCTAGCCTTGCGCCAAGCCATCCTCTATAAGGCCGCCTTCATACCGACATCGCGAATTTCAGGAGCTCGCTTCCCATGGCTGTGCCGAAAAGAAAAACCTCGCCGTCGCGCCGCGGCATGCGCCGTTCGGCCGACGCGCTCAAGCGCCCGGCCTATGTCGAGGACAAGGATTCCGGCGAATTGCGCCGTCCGCACCACATCGACCTGAAGACCGGCATGTATAAGGGCCGCCAGGTGCTGAAGGTGAAGACCGAAGCGTAAATTCAACGCTGGAGGAAAGCGTTCATGTTCCTCATCGGCTTTCCCCTGCTGCTGGTTCCGTTCGCGATCTACAACATCATTGCCTTCCTGATGCCGGGCGTGAGCTGGTCCGGCACGCTCACCACCGTGCACCTGGCGTCCGGCGCCGACTGGACCATGTCGGCCGGCGACATGCTGATCGTGCTTGCCGTCCTGCTGCTGTTCGGCGAAGTGATGAAATCGACCCGCATCGGCATGCGCACCGTGGTCGATCACGGGCTGTCGCTGATCCTGTTCCTCGGCATGCTGGTCGAATTCCTGCTGGTGAAGCAGGCGGCGAGCGCCACCTTCTTCCTGCTGCTGGTCATCAGCTTCATCGATGTGATCGGCGGCTTCGCGGTGACGCTGCGTTCGGCCCAGCGCGACCTCACGGTCGAAGGCGTCGAGCACGTCTCCTGAAACATCCGTAAGCAAACATGAGCCGCGATTTCCAGCTCCCCGGCCGCTCGCCCGTGATCGCCTGCGATGGCATGGCGGCGACCTCGCATCCGCTCGCGACCTTGGCCGCTATCGACGCGCTGCGCGCCGGCGGCAGCGCGGCGGATGCCGCGGTAGCGGCGGTAGCGACGCTGTGCGTGGTCGAGCCGCACATGACCGGCATCGGCGGCGATTGCTACTGCCTGGTCTCGCAGCCGGGCAAGCCGGTCTGGGGCTATAACGGCTCCGGCCGCGCCGGCGCCAAGGCGTCATACGACCGCTTACGCGCCCAGGGCATGAGCGAGATTGGCGACTCGATCCACGCCGTTACCGTGCCGGGCGCGCTCGATGCCTGGGAAGCATTGCTCAAGACGCATGGCCGCTTCGGGCTCGACCGCGCGCTGTCAGCCGCGATCAAATACGCCGAAGGCGGTTTCCCGGTGGCGCCGCGCGTGGCGTGGGATTGGCAAAGGTACGTCGGCAAGCTCAAAGCCGATCCCGGCGCCGCCAAGCATTATCTGTTCAACGGCGCGGCGCCCAAGGAAGGCGACGTGATCCGTTTTCCGGCGCTGGCCGCGACGTTGAAAACCATCGCCGCCAAGGGCGCGCGCGCCTTCTACGAGGGCGAGATCGCCGCGGACATGGCGGCGACGGTGGCGGCGCGCGGCTCGTTCCTCACGGCGGAGGATTTCGCGCGCCACCGCGGCGACGCGGTCAAACCGATTTCCACCAACTATCGCGGGCTCGATCTGATCGAGATTCCGCCGAACGGGCAGGGGCTCACCGCGCTGGTGATGCTCAACATCCTGGAGAATTTCGATCTCGCCGCGCTCGATCCGCGCGGCCCGGAGCGTTTCCATCTGGTGCTGGAAGCAGCAAGGCTGGGCTTTGCGGTGCGCGACACCCACGTCGCCGACGCAGCGTATATGCGCGTCGCTGTCGCCGATCTGCTCGACAAGAGCTTTGGCAAGAAGCTCGCAGCGCTGATCGACATGAAACGCCGCGCCAAGCTGCCCACGGCGCCAACGCCCGGCAGCGACACGGTCTATCTCAGCGTGGTCGACCGCGACCGCATGGCAGTGTCGTTCATCAATACGCTCTATTCGTATTTCGGCGCCGGCATCTGCACCGAGAAGACTGGCATCATGCTGACCAACCGCGGCGCCTGCTTCACGCTCGAAGCCGATCACCCCAACACTTTCGGTCCTAACAAGCGGCCGCTGCACACCATCATTCCGGCGCTGGCCATGCGGGCGGGCCGCTGCGACATGAGCTTCGGCGTCATGGGCGCGCATTACCAGCCGATGGGCCACGTGCAGATCGTCCTCAACATGCTGGATTACGGCATGGACGTGCAGCAGGCGATCGACGCGCCGCGCTTCTTCTTCGAGGGCGAGCAGACGGTGGTTGAGCATGGCACGCCGGCGGCGACCGTCGAGGGCCTCACGGCGCGCGGCCACGACGTGGTGTTCGCAGCGACGCCCTGGGGCGGCGCGCAGACCATCAAGATCGACTGGGATCGCGGCGTGCTGATCGGCGGCTCGGAGCCGCGCAAGGACGGCTGCGCGCTCGGCTATTGAGAATTATTGGAAACGCGTAAGCGCGGCGGTAGCGCGGTAGGCGGCGAGCGCCTCGTCCGGCTCGGCGCGCCGGCGCTCGCGGGTCTGCGGATGCTGGTCCTTCATCGCAAGCAACTGGGCGAGGAACGGCGCCTGGCGATAGCTTTCCGGCACCTTATGCAAGGCAGCGGCTGGCGCCAGCGCGACCAGCGCACGACTGCCGGCGGCGTGCTCTTCGCCGCGCGGCGTCGGCCCGGTCAGGCGTGAGGATGTTTCGTTGATTCCGCCAATCCGCATTGACTGTCTCGTTTCGGGACAAGCACCCCTTGTCCACCCTTGTATTGGCAAGCGCCGTGCCGTTGGCCGAAACCACGCTGAAATCGCTCAATCGGCGAGCTTTTTCGAATTATTTAAGTATTGTCCGTAGGTTCGGCGCGGTATCCATTCCGCAGACAACGCCCGGCGCGACGAGGCGTTCCCAAAAAGGGGCGAGCGTGACCCGAATCGAACAACCGGCTGGCGTCCCGGACGCCGCGGAGGTTCTCAAGGCGATCGGTGACGTCGCCTATGAATGGCGGCTCGACACCGATGCATTGGTCTGGAGCGGCAATGCCGCGTCCGTGCTCGGCGTCGCCGACATCGCCAGCGGCCGTAGCTTTGCGCAAAAGGTCGCTGCCGAGGACGGTCAGAGCCGCCTCGACGCGATCACCCAATCCGGTCAGAGCGACGCCGGCGAAGGCGTGCCCTATCAGGTGCAATACGTCTTCCGGCGCGGCAGCGGCAAAAAAATCTGGCTGGAGGACACCGGCCGCTGGTTCGCAGGGAGCGACGGCAAGCCGCTGCGCGCGCTCGGAACCGTGCGTGCGATCACTGCGCGCCATGAACGCGAGCAGGCGCTCATCCAACTCGCGAAGTTCGATGCCCTGACCGGGGAGATGAACCGCGTGCACCTCACCGAGGTGCTCGGCGCCAAGCTCGACGAAGCGGTACGCTTTCGCCACTCGCTGGGGTTCCTGCTGGTCGCCATCGACCATCTCGCCAACCTCAACGAATCCTACGGCTTCGATGTTGCCGAGGACGTGATCGCGCAAGTCGCCAAGCGTATCCGGGCGCGCCTGCGCGGCAAGGATTATCTCGGCCGCTTCTCCGGCAACAAGTTCGGCATCATCCTGACCAATTGCACGGCGGACGAAGTGACCGTCGCCGCCGACCGGCTGCTGGCCGGTGTGCGCGACGAGACCATCCCGACCGCCGCCGGTCCGGTGGCGGTGACGGTGACGATCGGCGGCGTGACCGCGCCGCGCCACGCCCGCACCATGCCGGAAATCCTCAGCCGCGCGCAGGACGCGCTGCATGCCGCGCGTCGCAAGCGTCACGGCTCGTTCGCCGCCTATCGGCCGAACGTGGAGCGCGATGCGCTACGCCGCGACAGCGTGCGCGCGACCGACGAGATCGTGGCCGCGCTCAACGAACGGCGGATCGTGCTCGCCTTTGAACCGGTGGTCGAGACGAAAACCCGCAAGATCGCGTTCTACGAATGCCTGATGCGCGTGCAACGCCCCGACGGCCGCCTCGCCCACGCCAACGAGATCATTCCGGTCGCCGAGCGGGTCGGACTGATGCGCATGGTGGACTATCGTGTGCTCGAGCTGGTGGTGAACGAATTGGCCGCCGCGCCCGATCTTACGGCCAGCGTCAATGTCTCGCCGGCCTCCACCGTTGATCCGGACTGGTGGGCGGGCCTCGGCGCCTTGCTGCGCGCCCATACCAGCGTGTCCGGGCGGCTGATCATCGAGATCACCGAGACCGCGGCGATCCAGGATGTCGACGATGCGCGCGGCTTCGTCACCCGGGTCAAGGACCTCGGCTGCCGCATCGCCATCGACGATTTCGGCGCCGGCCACACCTCGTTCCGAAACTTGCGCAAGCTCGGCGTCGACATCGTCAAGATCGACGGCGCCTTCGTGCAGAATATCGTGAAGTCGAGCGACGACCGCGCCTTCGTGCACACGCTGGTCGATCTGTCGCGTCGGCTCGGCCTCAAGACCGTCGCCGAATGGGTGCAGGACGAGGAAGCCGCGCGGCTGCTGGCGGACTGGGGCTGCGATTTCCTGCAAGGCGCGCTGATCGGATTGGCCAACGACGCGCGGCCGTGGCTGGGCGAAAAAAGCGCCGCGACGGCGTAGTGCTTCCGCGTCGAACGACTATTCCTTATTGCCGAGCTTATCGAGCCGCTTCTGCAATTCGTCGAGCTGGCGCTTGAGCTCGTCCATCTCGCCGCCGGGCGAGCCTTGCGGCTTGTCTTCCGCCGGCTTGCCTTGGCCGTGCGCGAAGGGCGCAAACATGGCGAAGGTCTTCTCGAACATTTCCATGTTCCGCCGCACCTGATCCTCGAGCGGACCGAAGCCGCCGACGCCGAAGGCCTGCGTCATCTGCTCGCGGAACTTGCCCTGCTGGCTGGTGAGCGATTGCATCGATTGTTCGAGGAAGCGCGGCACCATCATCTGCATGCTGTCGCCGTAGAAGCGGATCAATTGCCGCAGGAAGGCGATCGGCAACAGGCTTTGGCCTTCCTTGTTCTCCTGCTCGGAAACGATCTGCGCCAGCACCGAGCGCGTGATGTCCTCGCCGGACTTGGCGTCAAAGACGACGAAATTCTCGCCCTCCTTCACCATGGTGGCGAGGTCCTCGAGCGTGACGTATGCGCTGGTCCCGGTATTGTAGAGCCGCCGGTTGGCGTATTTCTTGATTGTGATCGGCTCTTTTTCGTCAGTCATGTTGATGACATCGCCCCTGCCCAGAGCTTGAGCATAACCGGTTTCGGCTTACGCAGGCCACCGTTTTATCGCGGCGCGGCAGGCCAAGTGGGCGGTGCGGCAATTCCTTGCGGAATGTCAATAAACAGCCAATTCTAGCTGATATCTTCAGATTACCCGTTGTTGACAGGGCTGCCCGGCCTGCCGAGGATGCGGCAGCGCCAGATGGCCGCCCTGCCGCCCAACCGACTGCCAAAAGGAGTTTCGGATGAAGGACGATATTGTCATTGTCAGCGCCGCCCGCACGCCGGTCGGCGCGTTTAATGGGGCATTCGCCAATCTGCCGGCCCATGAGCTCGGTAAAACCGCGATTCAGGCGGCATTGCAGCGCGCCGGCGTCGAAGGCGCCCGCGTCAGCGAGGTCATCATGGGCCAGATCCTGAGCGCCGGTCAGGGCCAGAACCCGGCGCGGCAGGCGTCGATCGCGGCCGGCATTCCGGTCGAGAGCCCTGCCTGGGGCGTGAACCAGCTATGCGGTTCCGGCCTGCGCACGGTCGCGCTCGGCTATCAGGCGATCCTCAACGGCGACAGCGAGATCGTGGTGGCGGGCGGTCAGGAGTCGATGAGCATGGCGCCGCACTGCCAGCATCTGCGCAACGGCGTGAAGATGGGCGACTTCCAGATGATCGACACCATGATCAAGGACGGGCTGTGGGATGCCTTCAACGGCTACCACATGGGCAACACCGCCGAGAACGTCGCCAAGCAATGGCAGATCACCCGCCAGATGCAGGATGAATTCGCGGTCGCTTCGCAGAACAAGACGGAAGCCGCGCAGAAGGCCGGCAAGTTCAAGGACGAGATCGTTGCCGTGACCATCAAGTCGCGCAAGGGCGACGTGGTGGTGAATGCCGACGAATATCCCAAGCAGGGGGTCACGCTGGAATCGCTTGCCAAGCTGCGCCCGGCCTTCGACAAGGAAGGCACGGTGACCGCCGGCAGCGCCTCCGGCATCAATGACGGCGCCGCCGCCGTGGTGCTGATGAAGGCGTCCGAAGCCGCCAAGCTCGGCAAGACGCCGCTGGCGCGCATCGTTTCATGGGCACAGGCCGGCGTCGATCCGGCGATCATGGGCACCGGGCCGATCCCGGCGGCGCGCGCCGCGCTCAAGAAGGCCGGCTGGAAGAAAGAGGACCTCGACCTGATCGAAGCGAATGAAGCTTTCGCGGCGCAGGCTTGCGCGGTCAACAAGGACCTCGGCTGGGATACTTCCAAGGTCAACGTCAATGGTGGCGCCATCGCCATCGGCCATCCGATCGGCGCCTCCGGCGCGCGCATATTGACCACGCTGCTCTACGAGATGCAGAAACGAAACGCCAAGAAGGGCTTGGCGACGCTCTGCATTGGTGGTGGGATGGGTATCGCCATGTGCGTCGAGCGTTGAGCTTTGCTACGACGCTCTTAGTGTACGTCATGGCCGGCTCGATCCGGCCATGACTTAAAAATAATTTTGGGAGGAATGGGGCATGTCACGCGTTGCGTTAGTTACTGGCGGCACCCGCGGCATCGGCGCCGCCATCGCCAAGGCATTGCAAGCGGCCGGTTACAAGGTCGCGGCTGTCTACCACGGCAACGACGAAGCGGCGGCGAAATTCAAAACCGAAACCGGCATTGCGGTGTTCAAGTGGGACGTATCGTCCTTTGACGCTTGCGCCGACGGCGTGAAGAAAGTGCAGGCCGAGCTCGGCCCGGTCGAGGTGCTGGTCAACAATGCCGGCATCACGCGCGACGCCATGCTCCATCGCATGAAGCCGGAGCAGTGGAGCGCGGTGATCAACACCAATCTCGGCTCGCTGTTCAACATGACCCGGCAGGTGATCGAGGGCATGCGCGCCGCCAAGTTCGGCCGCATCGTCAACATCTCGTCCATCAATGGCCAGAAAGGCCAGATGGGGCAGACCAATTACTCCGCCGCCAAGGCCGGCGAGATCGGCTTCACCAAGGCGCTGGCGCAGGAAGGCGCGCGCGCCGGCATCACGGTGAATGCGATTTGCCCGGGCTACATCAATACCGAAATGGTGCAGGCGGTGCCGAAGGACGTGCTGGAGAAGAACATTCTGCCGCTGATCCCGATCGGCCGCCTGGGCGAGCCGGAGGAGATCGCGCGCTGCGTGGTGTTCTTGGCCTCCGACGACGCTGGTCTGATTACCGGCTCGACGCTTTCGGCCAATGGCGGGCAGTATTTCGCCTAGCGTTTGCGCTTGGATTTGACGGTTCGTTTCGCGGGGCGCGCTGGTTTAGCAGCGCGCTTGCGCACGGTGCCTTCCGCCTTATCTAGCCGCACCGACCAGTATTCCCAGGCGCGCGCCACCGGGCCCGGCCGCAGATTGTATTCGCCGGCGAGCGCGGTCTCGGCGGCATTGAGCGGCGACACAGTTCCGAGCGTGTGCGCCTGGATCTGCATTGCTGCATTGCGTACGGTGTAGATGGTGCGGAAGGTCAGCTCCTCCAGCGTCTTGCCGGCGACGGTCGCGCCGTGCCGGCGCATCAGCACGATCCAGTGCGGGCCGAGCGCGCGCGCCAGCGAGGCGCCTTCCTCCGGCTTGGCCACGATCAGATTGGTGTCGCCGAATTCGTCACGGCTGTCCCAGAACGGCGCCTTCTCGCCGATGGTGGCGCCGAGATGATAGACCGGCTTGAGCTCGGCGCCGGAAATGCAGAACGGCAGGATCGACGGCGCGTGATGGTGGCACACCGCGTTCACTTCCGGCCGCGCTTTGTAGATTTCGCCGTGAATGACGCGCTCGCCGTAAAGCCGCGCTTCGATTGGCTTGACGATTTGTGAGTCGAGGGTGAACTCGTGAATGTCCTCCGGCTGCACCAGCTCGGGCGCGCGTGAGCACGACATCAAATAGCGCCTCGGATCGGTCGGGTGGCGCATGGTGACGTGACCGAAGGCATCGAGCACGCCTTCGTTGGCGATCATGCGGTTGGCGCGCGCGAGTTGCTCGCGCGCCTCAATGAGTTTGTTCGGCACCGGCGTTTCCCCATATTGATTAGTTCGGCATTTTTATCGCGTTTTGTCGCTCGGCGACCAGCCCGCCGGCGCCAGCTCGAAGCCGTCGAAAGAAAAACCGGGCGCCACCGTGCAGCCCACCAGCGTCCAGTCGCCTAAGGAATCCGCCGCCTGCCACGCGCGCGCCGGCACCGTGAATTGCGGAACCTCGCCGCCATGGATATCGGCGCCGAGCCGGACGATCTCCTCTTTGGCGCCGTCCACCACTTCAAGCTTGAGCGCCGCGCCGGCGTAGTAGTGCCAGATTTCGACCGCGTCGATGCGGTGCCAGTGCGAGCGTTCGCCGCGCGCCAGCAGGAAATAAATCGACGTGGAGGCGGCGCGGCCGTCAATGATACGCGGATCGCGGAAGGTCTCGCGAAAATGCCCGCCCTCGGGGTGCGGCGAGAGCGCGAGCGCGCGGATGATGTCGGCGGCGCTTTGTCGCGGGGTCACCGCGAATTCTCCGTGTTCGACATCCGATAGGTCCAGGCAAATGGCTTGCCGAAGCGAGTGACTTCATCGATCAGCGTACCGCCGGCATCTTTGGCACAATGATAGCGTTCCGTTTCGATGATGAAATCGGCCGTCTGCGGATTGTCCGCGATGCGCCAGGGACGCCGGAACATCGGCGCGACCATGTGCTCGCGCCACGGGATGCAGATGAACAAACGCGGCGGTCGATCGGGCGCGCGCGCCTCTTGCGTGATACGCATTTCGAGGCGGCGCAGCGCGGGAGTAGCCGCCACGGTCCAATAATCGAGTTCGAATCTGCCGTAGGAGCCCGGCGTCCAGCCGGCAAAGGCGTTGGTCGCGACATATTCCAGCGGGTGCAGCTTGACCATGATGAACACCGCCGAAATAACCTGAGCAGCGGCCAGCGTTGCCAAGGGGATTGGAAACCGACGGATCGTCGGCGCGAGCGTTAGCATTGCCCACGCTGCAATCAGCGCCAGCGGGGGCAGCGTAAACAGGATATGCCGGATGCCGTCATAGAGCGTCGCGCCGGTTGCAATAATAAATAACATCGGCGCCAGTGCCGCTGCCACGATCAGCAGGAGCGCGCGGGCGCCGGCAAGCTGGACAACGGCCGCGGACAATCCATGAGGGAGTCGGCGGAAAAATGCGGCAATTGCAGCTATGCCTAGTCCGAGCGCAGCGAGCAGCAGAACGATAAAGATTTCCGGAAGCCGCGCTGCCAACTCACCTGGAATGTAATACCAGGGCAGCATGCCGGTGGAGACTTGCCCGCCCCACAAGGGCGCCGTCATCTCCAGCTTGAGCTCGCCGAAATGCCGGTAGGCGCTGAGAAAGCGCTCGAGCGGGTTGGCCGCCTGCAAATAGGGCCATAACAGGATCGCGACGAACCAGCCGATCGCCAGTGCCGATGCCGTGCGAACGGCAATCTGGACAATCGACGTGAAACCGGCGCGGCCGCGCAACGCAATGATTTCGATGCATAGAAGACTCATGGCGGCAACGAGATAAACTTGCGCCAGAATGCCGCCGATCCGGGTCGCAATGGCGAGCCCGCAGCAAGCACCGGCCGTCAAGGTCGCGCGCCAGGATGGAATCCCACCCCGCGCCATAGCGATAATCGCCAGCAGCGCCCACGTCATCACGGCCATGAACGGCACGTCGTTGGGCGTGAAAAAAAGATGGCCATAGAGATTTCCTGTCAGCAGGCAGAGTGCCAGCGCGACAAAACCTGCCCATTGTCCGATCGCAATACGTCCGATGGGGACAACGGCGGCGAGCCCGCTGAGGCCGACAATAAAAGTCAGCGCGTGACGCACGTCGAAATCGTCGGCAGCGTGAAATGATTGTGCGACCGTTGTGACGATCTGGAACCATGGCCCATAAAACCAAGTGCCGAAGTGGTCGGTCAGCGCGCGGTCGGCGCCCAAGCTCAAATACCAGGCCAGCGCCTTCGGTCCGTAGCCGTCAAAGAGGAATTCATCGATCGTAATGCCGACATCGTGCACGGTTGCAAGCCCGATCGTGAGCACGGCCCCGAGCAAAGCCGCGCTCGCGAGCCATTCGCCGCTGACGGAGCGTTTGGCGTTCTGGTCGGTGATGACCGTCAAAATTTGTTCTTGCGCGCGCGGATTTCAGCGAACACCTGCGCCGCCTGCTTGCCCGCCATGCCGATGCCGGCCGCGACCTCCGGCAGATCGGCGCGCAGAAATGGATTGGCCAGTTTCTCGTCGCCGATGGTGACCGGGATCGTCGGTTCGCCTTTCGCGATCTGCTGCTCCACCTGCGCCTCGCGCGCCGCCAGCACCGGATTGTCCGGCTCGATGGTGCGCGCGAAGCGGATATTGGCGGCGGTGTATTCGTGGCCGCAATAGATCTCGGTGTCGTTCGGCAGATCGCGCAGCTTCACCAGCGAGCGCCACATCATGCCGGGCGTGCCCTCGATCACGCGGCCGCAGCCGATCGAGAACAGCGTATCGCCGACGAAGGCAAGCTTGTCGGCATGGAACCAGTAGGTGACGTGGCCATTGGTGTGGCCCGGTGTCTCGATCACGCTGCCCGACAATTTCCCGATCGCCACCTTGTCGCCCTCGCGCACGGTCAGGTCCACCGCCGGTATCGTTTCCGCTTCCGCCGCCGGCGCCACCACGCGGCATTTGTATTTCTCCTTCAGCGCCAGGATGCCGCCGGTGTGGTCGGCGTGATGGTGGGTGACCAGAATGTCGGTGAGCTTCCAGCCGGTGGCCTTGAGCGCGGCCTCGATCGGCGCCGCCTCGGGCGCGTCGATGGAGGCCGTGGCCCCGCTTTCCGGGTCATGCAGCAGCACCCCGTAATTGTCCTTCAGGCAGAGAAACAGGCGGGTTTCCGCGGGCATGGCAGTCCTCGTCGGTCAGGGTGCGGCGTTAACCGTAGCATGCGGATGAATTGTCTCGCACCCCTTGCGTTCCATGCGGAGCGCCATGATCCGCCGTTTCGTGGTAGTTTTAGGCCATGTCGATCGATGTCGTGGACCTGCGCAATTTCTACGGCCAGCGCCTGGGCGTGGTGGCCCGCCGCTTCGTCGGCCGCGGCATTCGCGGACTGTGGAAGGATACCGCCGGCCAGCGCGTGCTCGGCGTCGGCTATGCCACGCCCTATCTCGGCCTGTTCCGCGAGGAGGCCGAACGCTGCCTCGCCTTCATGCCGGCCGGGCAGGGCGTGGTGAAATGGCCGACCACGCGGCCGGCGCTTTCGGCGCTGGTGGACGAAAACGAGCTGCCGCTACCCGACTCGGCGGTCGATCGCGTGATACTGGTGCACGCGCTGGAAATGACCAACGATCCGGCCGCGCTGCTGCGTGAGGTCTGGCGCGTGCTGGCGTCGGGCGGGCGACTGCTGGTGGTGGTGCCGAACCGGCGCGGCCTGTGGGCGCGTATGGACACTACGCCGTTCGGCCATGGCCGGCCCTATTCGCGCTCGCAGATCAATCAGCTCTTGCGCGAGACCTGGTTCACGCCGACCGGATGGAGCGAGGCGCTCTACGTGCCGCCGGTTGCGCGCGGCTGGTTCCTGCGTTCGGCGGTGGCGTGGGAGCGCACCGGCTCAACGCTTTCGGCGCCGTTCGCCGGCGTGCACATGGTGGAAGCGACCAAGCAGGTCTACCGCGCGATCCCCGCGCCCCGCGTCAAACGCCGGCTGGTGCCGGCGCTCGAGCCGGCGCTGGCGCCTTCGCCGGGCACTTAAACAGATACGCTCGTCCCCGCGGAAGCGGGGACCCAGTACAGATCAAAGATCTGGATTCCCGCTGGAGCCTGCCCCCGCATAGGCGGGGGCGGGAATGAGCGGAGCACGCCTCGATTATTCCGGCTGACGCGGCGGCTCGTCGCCGCTGTCGCCCGGGATCGGCTGCGGCGCCGCACCCTGCGGATTGGCGTTGCCGAAATTATCCGGACGGTCCGGGCGGTAGCCGCCGCCGCGATGACGCCGGCGCCGGCGATGCCCGAAGCGATCCTGGCGGTCGCCCTGCTCATGACCGTTCTGCCCGGAGCCTTGATTGGTGTTCTGGCTCACAGGCTGCTGCGGCTGGCCGCCGCCGCCGGTGATGAAGGCCGGCAACGCGTTCGGGTCCGCGACGGCCACATTGCCGCCCTGAACCGAAGGCTGCGCATAAGGCTGCTGCTGCGGCTGAGGTTGCGGGCGGTGTTGCTGCTGATCGCGCGGCGGAAACGGCTGCGCGTCGCGCGGCAGATAGGGCTGCGCCTGCGGCGCTGGCGGCTGCGGCGCGAAGCCCGGCTCGTTCTGGCCCATGAAAGGCTGGCCGTCGTCGTCGTCGTCGTCGTAGTTGTCGTCGGCCGCGCCTTGCGCTCCGCTTTGGCCCGTTTGCGGCTGCGCATTGTAATAGGGGTTCTGCTGGCGGAACTGTTCCTGCGCGACGGCGATCAGGCGGAAATAATGCTCGGCGTGCTGATAGTAATTCTCGGCCGCCACCGGATCGCCCGAGCTCTGCGAATCGCGCGCGAGCTGTATGTATTTCTCCGCGATGTGCGAGGCGGTGCCGCGGATTTTCACGTCGGGCCCGTTCGACTCGTAGACCCGCGTCAGCGGATTTTGGCTCTTGCGGTGCGGGTTGTTGTTGTTGTTACGCCCGCGCATGCGTTTCTGACCGTTTCTCATGATGTGCCTTTTCGCCGACCTTTCGCTTTACCGCGGCACGCGCCGCCAACCGTTGCACCGAAGTTCAAACCAGTCTCAAGTCCATACACATCCCGCTGCGCGGCCATGGCTGGCGCCGATTTCCTGCGCGAATGCTCGAACATTTGCGATCTTTATCGCGATAGCCGCAGCAACCCCATGGCCGCGATCCTGTCGCGGCGTTGCCAACCTCTCGTTACGCGCATCGTCAAGGTTTAAAAATCTAATGCGCCCAACCGGTGAAGCGTTCGAACCCGTCTCTGGCGATTTCGTTAGCCGTCTTCTGAAAGGCGGCTGTTCGTCATCGGCCAATTTCATCGGACTTGCACCGCCGCCGCACAGAGCCGCTTGCTCCGGGGTTCCTGGCGATGCAACCCGCTCGGGTCGATTCCTGAGCGGAAGCTAGTCGTTTCCGCGCCACATTCCAAGTGGTTTTTTTGCCTGCAACGGAGGTCTGCGCTTTTCACCGGATCGAATTACGACATGGTTATGGCGCGACGGTCGCGCTCAATGCGCGCGGAATTCCGGCCAAATCGTCACGCGCGGCTGCGACTATTAATCCCGCTGTGGTAAACAGCGCGCGAACCGCCGGTTCCTGGCCCATTCCCAACTCCACGATCAAGCGGCCGCCCGGCGCCAGCAGGCGGCGGGCGTCCGCGGCGATGGCGCGGTAACCATCCAGGCCGTCGGGGCCGCCGTCGAGCGCAAGCGCCGGGTCGTAGCCGCGCACCTCCGGTGCGAGCGATGCAATGTCGCTGCGCGCCACATAGGGCGGGTTCGAGACGATGAGATCGAACGGACCTTGCAGGCCGGCGGCGATATCGCAGGCGACGAAGGTGCAACGGCCGGCGAGATCGTTGCGCTCGGCATTCGCGCGCGCCACCTCCAAAGCGGCCGCGCTGATATCGCTGCCGGTGCCCACCGCGTTGGGCAGTTCGCTGAGCAGCGCCAGCAGCAGCGCGCCCGATCCGGTGCCGATATCGAGGATGCGCAACTTTTCCGTTTGCAAGGCGTCGCGCACGACCGCGTCGAGCGTGGCTTCGATCACGGTTTCGGTTTCCGGCCGCGGCACCAGCACGGCCGGGCTGACTTGCAGGCTCAGGCTCCAGAACTCCTTGCGTCCGAAAATACGCGCCACCGGTTCGCGCTTGAGCCGGCGCTCGCCCAATGCGTCGATTGCCTTCATCTCGTCACCATTTAGCGCGCGCTCGCCGTTCGCCATCAGCTCGGCGCGATCGATGCCGAGCGCATGCGCCATCAGCAGGCGCGCATCGGCGTCGGCGGAGTCGATTCCGGCCTGGCGAAGTCTGTCGGCCAGCGCGCGGCGTGCCGCCGCGATGGTGCGCATGGCGGTAAGCGTCACGTCGCGCCCTCGGCTGCCAGCAGCTCGGCCTGATGCTCGGTCACCAGCGCATCGATGACCTCGTGCAAGGCCTCGCCTTCCATCACCTGCGGCAGCTTGTGCAAGGTCAGATTGATGCGGTGGTCGGTGACGCGGCCTTGCGGAAAATTATAGGTGCGGATGCGCTCCGAGCGGTCGCCCGATCCGATCTGCCCGCGCCGCTCGGCGGCGCGCGCAGCATCGAGCTTGCTGCGTTCGGTGTCATAGAGCTTGGCGCGCAGCATCGTCATCGCCTTGGACCGGTTCTTATGCTGCGAGCGGTCCTCCTGCACGAAGACGATAATCCCGCTCGGCAGGTGGGTGATGCGGATGGCGGATTCGGTCTTGTTGACGTGCTGGCCGCCCGCTCCTTGTGCACGCATGGTGTCGATCTTGAGATCATCATCGTTGATTTTGATGTCGACATCTTCCACCTCGGGCAGCACCGCGACGGTGGCGGCCGAGGTGTGGATGCGCCCGGAGGCTTCGGTGTCGGGCACGCGCTGCACGCGGTGTACGCCGGATTCGAATTTGAGCTTGGCAAACACGCCGCGGCCGCGCACCTCGGCGACGATTTCCTTGAAGCCGCCCTTGCTGCCTTCGCTGATCGACAGGATTTCCGTCTTCCAGCCCTGCTGGGCGGCGTAGCGCTCGTACATGCGGAACAGGTCGCCGGCGAATAGCGCGGCCTCGTCGCCGCCGGTGCCGGCGCGGATTTCCAGGATGGCGTTGTGATCGTCCATCGCGTCTTTCGGGATCAGCGCAAGCTGGATTTGCTGTTCGAGCTTGTCCCTGCGCGCCTGTAGCGCGGGCTTCTCGGCGTCCGCCAGCTTGCGCATCTCGGCATCGGTCGCAGCATCGGCGGCGAGCGCTTCAAGGTCGGCGATCTCGGCGGTGACGGCGCGATAGGCCTTGATCGCCTCGATCACGGGACCAAGCTCGGAGAATTCGCGCGACAGCTTGACGTAGTCGTCGCGGCTCAAATTAGTCGCGAGCTCGCTTTCCACCAGTTCGTGGCGGGCGAGCAGGGCATCGAGCCGGTGTTGCGGCAGCGCGATCAAAGTTGCAGCCCCTCGGCCGCCGCGAAGGCCTCGAGCTTGTGGCGGATCGACACGCTGCCAACCGGCTGCTCGAGGAGCGGCAGGATGGCGGTCTCGCCCTTGCGGCAATCGAGATCGAGCAGCAGCGCCTTGACCGGGCCGACCGCCGACGGCGACAGCGACAGCGAGCGGTAGCCGAGGATCGCCAGCGCCAGCGCGCCGATCGGCTGCGAGGCGAGTTCCCCGCACAGCGCCACCGGCTTACCGTGCTTGCGGCTCTTGTCGGCGATGTCCTTGAGCGCGCGCAGCACCGGCGCCGACAGCGGATCGAAGCGCTGCGACACCCGGGCATTGCCGCGGTCGGCGGCATAGAGGAACTGCATCAGGTCGTTGGAGCCGACCGAAAGGAAATCGACGCGCTCAAGCAATTCATCGAGCTGGAACAGCAGCGCGGGCACTTCCAGCATGGTGCCGATATGCACCCGCTCGGGCAGCGCGTGGCCGTGACGACGCAGATACGTCAATTCGACCTCGACCAGTGACTTGGCCTTGTCGAACTCCTCCACCATGGCGATCATCGGGAACATCAGGCGCAATTCGCGCCCGCCGGCGGCGCGCAGCAGCGCGCGCACCTGGCTGCGCAACAGGCCGGGCCGGTCGAGGCCGAGCCGGATGGCGCGCCAGCCGAGCGCCGGATTCTCCTCCTCGATATTGCGCAGATACGGCAGCACCTTGTCGCCGCCGATGTCGAGGGTGCGGAAGGTCACCGGGCGCTTGCCGGCGGCATCGAGCACGGTGCGGTAAAGCGCGAGCTGCTCGTTGGTGCGTGGCAGCGTATCGGCGACCATGAACTGCAATTCGGTGCGGAACAGGCCGATGCCGGCGGCGCCGGTCTCGTCGAGATGCGGCAGGTCGATGGTGAGACCGGCATTGATCATCAGCGCGAATTTATGGCCGTCCTTGGTGACGCAGGCGCGGTCGCGCAGCGCGCGGTATTGCGCCTGGCGCCTGGCCCGCAACTTCACCCGCTCGCCATAGGCGCTTTCGATGTCGGACGGCGGGCGCATATGCACGTCGCCCGTGGTGCCGTCGACGATGATGGCGTCGCCCGGCTCGACCAGGCCGGTGGCGTTGGCGATCTCGCCGACCGTGGGAATGCCGAGCGCGCGCGCCACGATCGAGACATGCGAGGTGGGTCCGCCTTCCTCCAGCACCAGGCCGCGCAGTCTTTTGCGATCGTAGTCGAGCAGCGCCGCCGGGCCCATCGAGCGCGCCACCACGATCGCGTTCTCCGGCAGTTGATCCCGCGACGGCGCGTGATCCTGCCCCATCAACACGCGCATCAGCCGGTTAGCGAGATCGTCGAGGTCGTGCAGGCGGTCGCGCAAATAGGGATCGGACGCGCGCAGCATGCGCGCGCGGGTGTCGGACTGCACGCGCTCGACGCTGGCCTCGGCGGTGAGGCCGGTCATCACGGCCTCGCTCATCTTGTGCAGCCAGCCCTGGTCGTAGCCGAACATGCGGTAGGCTTCGAGCACCTCGCGATGCTCGCCGCCGTCGGCCACCTCGCCGTGCTCGAGCAGGCGATCGAGATCGGCGCGGAACGTAGCAATGGCCGCGTCCAGCCGCTTGAGTTCCTTTGGTATGTCGTCGGCGATGACATTGGTGATGACCACGCGCGGCTCGTGCAGCACCACATGGCCGAGCGCGATGCCATCGGACAGCGCGGTGCCTGAAAATTTGATCGCGTGGCGTGCGACCGGCTCGGCGCCGGGGCGGGCGAGCGCGGACAGCTCGCCGGAGGCGATCATCTCGGCGAGCACCATCGCCGTGGTCTGCAGCGCCTCTTCTTCCTCCTCGGTGTAGGTGCGGCGCGCGCGGTTCTGCACCACCAGCACGCCGAGCGTATTGCCCGCGCGCAGCACCGGCACGCCGAGGAACGAGTGGTAGATTTCTTCGCCGGTTTCCGGGCGGAACGAGAACGCCGGGTGCGCCTGCGCGTCCGACAGGTTGATCGGGTTGGCCTCGCTGGCGACCAGGCCGACCAGGCCCTCGTCGGCTTTCAGCACGGTCTCGTGCACCGCTTCGCGCTTCAAGCCCTCGGAGGCGTATAGCTCAAGGGTTCCGTCCACGCGCAAGACGTAGACAGAGCACACCTCCGCCACCATGTTGGCGGCGATCAGCACCACTACCTTGTCGAGGCGTTCCTGCGCGCTGACCGGCTCCGCCATCACTTCGCGAAGCCGGCGTAACAGCACGCGCGGACCGCCGAGCGCGCCACGCATTGTCGAGGTCCCTTAGAGTCCGATCTGTTCTGTTTGGATCAGAGTCTCAGCTAACATTTTGCTTGAGCATGATCTTATCCAAAAACCGGTTCCCACTTTTTGGGATCATGCTCTAGCCGCGGCTCGGGCCGCAGCCCCGTTTACGGCCCAATCATGTACGAATAGCGACCGCGGGCCTCGGAACCCACGGCGACTTTGCTCAGGCTATAGCCAATGGCCTATGCAAGGGGCAAGCCAAACCGGCGGCTCCGGTTTTTTAGTCGGAAATGCGCTGCGGTGCAGCGGACGGCGCGGCCGCTAGCCCTTATCCAGCCCATACAGCGTATGCAGGGTACGTACCGCCAGGTCGGTCTGCGAAGCCTTGATCAGCACCGAGAACTTGATCTCCGAGGTGGTGATGGCGAGGATATTGATCTTTTTCTCGGCCAGCGCCTTGAACGCCTGGGCGGCGACGCCGGCATGGCTGCGCATGCCGATGCCGATCACCGACACCTTGGCGACGTCGGTCGCCCCGTCCATCCGTTCATAGCCGATCGAGCCCTTGGCCTTCTCGACGGTGACCCGCGCGCGCTCGTAGTCGGCCGACGGCACGGTGAAGGTGAGGTCGGTGGTGGCGCCATCGGCCGAGACGTTCTGCACGATCATGTCCACGTTGATGCTGGCGTCGGCGAGCGGGCCGAAGATCGCGGCGGCGACCCCGGGCTTGTCCTGCACGCGGCGGATCGAGATCTGCGCCTCGTCCTTGGAGAAGGCGATGCCGGTGACGGTTTGCTGTTCCACGATGTCTCCCTCGTCGCAAATGAGTGTGCCGGACGGCGCCTTGGAGGAATCGATGTCCTCCGGCTTTTCGAAGCTCGAGCGCACGAAGATGCGCACGTTATGCACCATCCCGAGCTCGACCGAGCGCACCTGCATGACCTTGGCGCCGAGCGAGGCGAGCTCGAGCATTTCCTCGTAGGCGATCTTGTCCATGCGGTGCGCCTTCGGCACCACGCGCGGATCGGTGGTGTAGACGCCGTCCACGTCGGTATAGATGTCGCAGCGCTCGGCCCCGATGGCGGCGGCGATCGCCACCGCCGAGGTATCCGAGCCGCCGCGGCCGAGCGTGGTGATGCGGCCGGTCTCCTTGTGCAGACCCTGGAAACCGGCGATCACCGCGACCTGGCTCATCTCCTTGAAGCGGCGGATCAGCTCGGCGCCGTTCACCTCCAGAATGCGCGCCGCGCCATGCGCGTTGTCGGTCAAGATCGGCAACTGCCAGCCCTGCCAGGAACGCGCATTGACGCCCATGCCTTCCAGCACGATGGCCAAGAGCCCGGCGGTGACCTGCTCGCCGGTGGCGACAACCGCGTCGTATTCGCGCGCGTCATGCAGCATGGCGGCCTGCCGGCACCACTCGACCAGCTGATTGGTGACGCCCGACATGGCGGAGACCACGACGGCCACGTCATGGCCGGCGTCGACCTCGCGCTTGACGTGGCGCGCCACGTTGCGGATGCGGTCGAGATCGGCGACCGACGTTCCGCCGAATTTCATCACCAGGCGAGCCATGACGTTCCCGAACGCGCCAAAAGGCGCTAACAAGCGGCCGGCTGTGCCGGCCGCAAAAGGCGCGTATACATACCGGCGGGGTGCCGAGACTGCAACATTAAGAGCCTTGCGGACCTCTTCCGCGTTAATCATTCGGGTGCTGGCGATGCGATATATCGAGCGAATTCTGCAGCCGGGCGAGACGCTGGTCTACTCGGGCAAGATTCATTGGGTTATCTATCTTCCGGCCATGATCCTGGCGCTGGTCGCATTGGCCGCGCTCACGCAAGCGAAAAGCGGCCCGACCGGCCTGAGCTGGCTGATTTTCTCCATCGCCTGCTGGCTGGGCGCCGGAGTTGCATTCGTTTCGGGCTGGTTCAGGCGCTGGACCACCGAGATCGACGTGACCAACCGGCGCATCGTATACAAGTGCGGCTTAATCAAGCGGCACACGGTCGAAATGAACATGGACAAGGTCGAAAGCGTCGATGTCGACCAATCGGTTTTCGGCCGCATGCTGAACTACGGCGACATCACCATTCGGGGCACCGGCGAGGGTATCGAACCGCTGTACCGCATCAGCGCGCCACTCGATTTCCGCAACCACGTGACGGCGCGCTGAATGGATCGCCGCGCATCCTCCATCGACCACGCCGAAGTCGAGCGCTTCTCGCGCCACGCCGCCGATTGGTGGGACGCGCGCGGGCCGATGGCGGCGCTGCACAAGTTCAATCCGGTCAGGCTCGCTTACATCCGCGATAAAGCCGCCGAGCGGTTTGCGCGCGAGCCCAAGAAGCTCGACTGCCTCAAGGGGCTGCGCATGCTCGATATCGGCTGCGGCGGCGGCATTCTGTCGGAGCCTTTGGCGCGGCTGGGCGCGCTAATGGTCGGCGCCGATCCGTCCAAGGAAAACATCGCCGTCGCGAGCGCGCATGCGCAGGAGAGCGGCGTCGCGGTCGACTACCGCGCCACCACGGCGGAGGATCTCGCGGCCGCCGGCGAGCGTTTCGACGTGGTGCTGGCGATGGAAGTGGTCGAGCATGTCGCCGACGTTGGCGCCTTCGTGGCCACCTGCGCCTCGATGGTCAAGCCCGGCGGCCTGATGATCGCGGCAACCTTGAACCGCACGCTGAAGAGCTTCGCGCTGGCGATCGTCGGCGCCGAATATGTGCTGCGCTGGCTGCCGCGCGGAACCCATCAATGGGACAAGTTCGTCACCCCGAACGAGCTTGAGCTGGCGTTCGAGCGCGGCGGCTTGCGGGTGATCGGCGAACGCGGCGTCATCTACAATCCGTTTGCCGACCGCTGGCAATTGTCGTCCGACATGGATGTGAACTACATGCTCGTCGCCGAACGGGCAAAACCTAAGGAAAAAACCACATGATTCTCGAACTGGTCGAATTCAACTCGCCGAAGGGCTGGAGCCGCCAACAGGTGGCCGAAGAGGCCCGCAACGTCATCCCGCATTGGCAGGCTAACAAGGAACTTTTGCGCAAGCATTTCCTGCTCGAGCTCAACGGCAAGACCGGCGCCGGCGTCTATATCTGGCCGACGTTGCAGGCCGCGCAGAAGGCGCATGACGAGACATGGCGGCAGTCGATCATCAAGCGTACGGGCAGCGCCCCCACCATCCGTTACTTCGATCTGTTCCTGCTGATCGACAACGAAAAAGGCACGTTCACCGAATTCCCCGCCGCCGCCGAACTGGCCGCCGCCTGAGCGCGTGCCGCTAGCCATACGCCATGCTCTGGGCCGTCTTTACGCTGATCGCCGCGGCGGCGCAGACCGCGCGCAACGCCATGCAGCGCGAGCTGACCGCGACGCTCGGCACGGTCGGCGCCACCCATGTGCGCTTCCTGTTCGGCTTTCCATTCGCGCTGATATTCCTGGCCGGCGTGCTGCTGGTGACCGGCTCGGCCCTGCCGCATCCGGGGCTCGCGTTCTGGCCGTGGGTGATCGCCGGCGCCTTCACCCAGATCGCCGCCACCGCGCTGATGCTTTCCGCCATGGGCGAGCGCTCGTTCGTCGTCGCTTACGCCTATATCAAAACCGAGCCGGTGCAGGTCGCGCTGTTCGGCCTGATTTTCCTCGGCGATAGCGTCACGCCGTTGGCCGCCGCCGCGATCCTGATCGCGACCGCCGGCGTGATCGTGATCTCGCTCAAGCCCGGCGCCGGCAGTGTCAGCACCACGCGTTCGACGCTGATCGGGCTTGGCTCCGGCTGCATGTTCGCGCTCGCGGCGATCACCTTTCGCGGCGCGATTCTGGCGCTCCAGCATCCGGACTTCGTGCTGGCCGCGACTTTCACGCTGGCGGTCGGGCTGGTGCTGCAAGCGGCGCTCTTGTCGCTCTATCTCTGGCTGCGCGACCCCAAAGTGCTGCACGACATCATGCGCGCTTGGCGGCCGTCGCTGTTCGCCGGCTTCATGGGCGCGCTTGCCTCGCAATTCTGGTTCCTCGCCTTCGCCATCGCCACCGCGGCGAGCGTGCGCACGCTGGCGCTGGTTGAGGTACTGTTCGCGCAAGCCATCTCGAAATTCATTTTCAAGCAGCCGACCACCGCGCGCGAAGCCGTCGGCATCGTGCTGGTGGTGATCGGCGTCGCGCTGCTGGTGTGGGCTTACTGAACCGGCGAATAGCGAATAGGGAGTAGCGAAAAGCGAGCAGCGACTGCCTATTCGCTACTCGCCACTCCCTATTCGCTCTTCAATTGCGCTCGTCCGGCAAAATCGGCAGCGGATGGAATTCGATGCCTTCTTCGGCAAGCCGCCGGGCTTCCTCTGGCGAAGCCTCGCCATAGATCGAGCGGTGCTTGGTTTCGCCGTAATGCATCTTGCGCGCTTCCTCGGGAAATTTCGACCCGACATGGTCGGCATTCTTGGTGAGGTGCTCGCGCAGTTCCTTGAGCTTGCTGCGTAACTCTTTCTCCTGCGGTGAGATCATGGCGACCGGCGCTTTCTCTTGCGCCTTTTCGGGCGCGGGCGCGGCAACGGGCGGCTCGGCGGTCATCTCACGCTTGCGGCTGCCTGCCAGCCGCGGCGCCATGATCGCCTTTTCGACCTTGGCCGAGCCGCAATGCGGGCAGGCGATCAGCTTGCGCTTGATCTGCTTGTCGTAAGCCGCAGAATCCTGAAACCAGCTTTCGAAGTCGTGGCCTTTGTTGCAGACCAGGGCGTAACGGATCATTCGGCCCCCCTGACCACGTGCAGGTGGGTCGGCTCCGCCATCGGCTCGACGATCTCGAAACGGCGGCCGTGCTGGAGCGAAGGAATGCGCGCGCGCGCCTTGGCCACTTCCGCCAGATCGATCTCGGCCATCACCACCCCCGGCTCGCTGCCGCCTTCCGCCAGGATGCGGCCCCAGGGATCGACAATCAGTGAATGGCCGAAGGTCTCGCGGCCGTTCTCGTGCTTGCCGCCTTGCGCGGCGGCGAACACGAAGCAGCCGTTCTCGATGGCGCGGGCGCGGATCAGCACATGCCAATGCGCCTCGCCAGTCTGCTGGGTGAAAGCCGACGGGATCGTGAGCATGGTGGCGCCGGCTTCCGCCAGCGCGCGGTAGAGCGCCGGGAAACGCAGGTCGTAGCAGATCGTCAGTCCGAGCCGGCCCCACGGCAGATCGCACAGCACCGCCTGCTCGCCCGGCCGGTAGCTGTTCGATTCGCGATAGCTCTCGCCGTTGCCAAGATCGACGTCGAACATGTGGATCTTGTCGTAGCGCGCGGCGATCTCGCCCTTGGGATCGATCAGGAACGAGCGGTTGGCGGCCTTGTCTTGCGTGAGCTTGATCGCCAGCGAACCGATATGGATATAAATCCCGAGCTTGCGCGCCAGCTCGCGCAAGGTGGCGAGCGAGGTGTCGGCGTCTTCATCGACGATGGTGGCGAACAGCCGCTCGCGCTTGACCTCCATGATGTTGGTCATCTCCGGCGTCAGTACGTAGTCGGCGCCGGCCGACTTCGCCTCGCCGATCATGCGCACGGCGGCATCGATATTGGCGGCGGGCGCCAGGCCCGAACGCATCTGGATCATCGCGGCCTTGAAGGAGACGGCGGTCATGCGGAGGCCTTATCGCCTGCGAGCAGGGGATCGAGCTTGCCGGCGTCATCGAGCGCGTGCAGCTCATCGCTGCCGCCGACATGCACGCTGCCTATAAAAATCTGCGGCACGGTCATGCCGCCATTCGCGCGCTCGATCATTTCGTCGCGGCGCCCCCAATCGCGGCCGAGGTCGATTTCGGTGAACTCGGCGCCCTTGCGTTTCAGCAGGGCCTTGGCCGCGTGGCAATAGGGGCAATAGCGGGTGGTATAGATTTCGATAAGGGGCATTATGGTCTTTGGGCGCTCTGTGGCGATCCGGCCCCCGTTATATGGGACTGCGCACGGCTGCGACAACCCGGGCGAACACCAGCACATCGACATGGGCGGCGCCCGCCCGCAGCAGGGCGCGGGCGCAGGTATCGACGGTGGCGCCGGAGGTGAGCACGTCGTCGATCAGCACCAGCCGGCGGCCGGCCACATGGGCTTTTTCGTCCGCCGGCACGCGGAAGGCGCCCTGCACATTGTCGGCGCGTTCTGTCTTGGACAGGCCGACCTGCTGCGGCGTGGCACGCACGCGCTTGAGTGCGCCGTGCAGCACCGGCACGCCGCCAATGTCCGAAATCGTCCCGGCGAGCGCCGCCGATTGATTGAAGCGCCGCGCCCACAATCTGCGCCAATGCAGCGGCACCGGCAGCAGCGCGTCGGCTTCGGCGATGAGCTCGCGGCCGGCGCGCGCCATCCAGCGCCCCATCATGGGCGCCAGATCGAGCCGGTCGCCGTATTTGAAGGACAGCACCAGCGCACGGGCAATGTCGTCATAGCGCACCGCGGCGCGCGCCCGGTCATAGGCCGGCGGATTGGCGATCGCCTCCATCGACAGCAGGCCGGGGCCGGGATCGTAGGTGAAGGGGATGCCAAGCCGTGCGCAGTAGGGCGGCTCGATGAGCGATAATTTCGACCAGCACTCAGCGCACAGGCCGACCCCGTCGCCGAGCGGCGCGCGGCAGGATGGGCATAACGGCGGCAGCGCCACGTCGAGGGCAACGCGCAGCGCGGCCCGCAATCCGCCCCGGAATTGCGTGAGCCGCGAGGGCGCTTCGTCCTGGCTTGCCGAGACAAGCTCCTTCATGCTGCAAATGTATCAGATGCCGCAAAGCCCGACCATCTTCGACCGCAAGCTGCTGCGCGCGCGCCAGCAGCGCGCCCGCGCGCTTGGGGCCGAGACCTTCCTGATCGACCGGGTGGCCGCCGAGCTGGGCGAGCGGCTCGCCGTGGTGCTGCGCCAGTTCGAGCGTGCCGTCGATCTCGGCACGCCCACCGACGCGGTGCGCCGCGTGCTGGCCGAAAGCGGCAAGGTCGCGACCATCGTTTCCGCCGCGCCGGCGGCCGGGCCGCGCGATGCGTCGTTGCGTGTCGCCGCCGACGAGGAAGCTTTGCCGTTCGCCGACGGCTCGCTCGATCTGGTGGTGTCCGCGCTGGCGCTGCAGTTTGTGAATGACCTGCCCGGCACGCTGATCCAGATTCGCCGCGCGCTGAAGCCGGACGGCCTGCTGCTGGCGGCATTGATCGGCGGCGACAGCCTTGCCGAGTTGCGCGAAGCCTTCGGGCAGGCCGAAAGCGAGGTTGAAGGCGGGGCTTCGCCGCGTGTGGCGCCGTTCGCGGATATACGCGAGCTGGGCACGCTGCTGCAACGCGCCGGGCTCGCTTTGCCGGTGGTCGATTCCGATCGCCTGACCGTGCGTTACAAATCTGTTTTTGACTTGATGCGCGATTTGCGCCGCATGGGCGCGACCAATGTGTTGAACGAGCGCCGCCGCACGCCGCTCAGGCGTGCGACCTTGCAACGGATGGTCGAGATCTATGGCGAGCGCTTCGCCGACGCGGACGGGCGCCTGCGCGCGACGTTCGAGATCGCATGGTTGTCGGGTTGGGCGCCGCACGAGAGCCAGCAGAAGCCGCTCAAGCCGGGCTCGGCAAAGCAGCGGCTCGCCGACGCGCTCGGCACGCGGGAAATTCCGGCCGGCGAGAAGCCGCGGCCGTGACGCCAATCGTCAGTTAAAGGCGTTGGCTACGCTCTGATACATGCCCTGCACCGAGGTGCCCATGGTCATGACCACGGCGACGATGGCGGCGGCGATGCCGGAAGCGATCAGCGCGTATTCGATGGCGGTGGCGCCGCCGTCGTCGCGGACGAAATCGCGCAAGCTGCGCATCGTTAGGGACCTACTCATGGACGCGTCCTGTTCAGTCGTTGTTGGGCCGACAATCACAACAGTGCCATCAGGTGCGAGATCAGCGGAACGTCCGCCGGAGGCATTTCGTAATCCCGCAGCCGGTTCGGTTTTACCCAGGCGAGCTTCTGCCCCTCCGTTGCAGTGACTTGCCCCTCCCAGCGCCGGCAAACATAGAACGGCATCAGGAGATGAAAGTCGGGATAGGCGTGGCTTGCGAAAGTGAGCGGCGCCAGACAGGCCTCATTGACGACGATGCCCAGTTCCTCCTGCAACTCCCGGATCAAACTTTGTTCCGGCGCTTCGCCATCTTCGATCTTGCCGCCGGGAAATTCCCATAAGCCCGCCATCGGCTTGCCGGCGGGACGTTGGGCGATGAGCACGCGGCCGTCGGCATCGACGAGCGCACAGGCGGCAACAAGGACGATTTTGCTCACAGCCTTACATCCTCGACGATAAACAGCCGTGGTTAAGGGATCATTCAGCCGATGGACGAGGTGCTCCCGTCCTTCCGTAACGGTTAACCCTTGGGTTACGAGCGATAGTCGCCATTGATGGCGATGTATTCCTTGGTGAGGTCGCAGGTAAGCACCCGGTCGCGGCCTTTGCCCAGGCCGAGCGCGACTTTCAGGCTGATCTCCGGCTTCTTCATCGCCGCGCTCACTTCGGCCTCGTCATAGGCCGGATCGCGCGCGCCCTTGTGCGCGACCCGGATGCCGCCGAACCAGATCGAGAGCTTGTCGCGGTCGGCCGGCTCGCCGGCCTTGCCGACCGCCATCACGACGCGGCCCCAATTGGCGTCCTCGCCGGCGATCGCGGTCTTCACCAGCGGCGAATTGGCGATCGACATGGCGATGCGGCGCGCCGAAGCCTTCGACACCGCGCCTTCCACGACGATTTCGACCAGCTTGCGGGCACCTTCGCCGTCGCGCGCGATCTGCTCGGACAGATTGGCCAGCACCTGCTGCAGCGCCCTCTTGAAATCCTTCAGGCGCGGATCGCGCGCGCGCGCGATCCGCGGCGTGTTCGCTTTGCCGGTGGCGAATATCATCAGCGTATCGGAGGTCGAGGTGTCGCCGTCGATGGTGACCGCGTTGAAAGTGTCGGTGACGCCGTCCTTGAGTAGCGCCTGCAAGGCCGGCGCCGCGATCGCGGCGTCGGTGAAGACGAAGGAGAGCATGGTCGCCATGTCCGGCGCGATCATGCCGGCGCCCTTGGCGATGCCGTTGACGGTCACCGTCGCTTGGCCGATGCGCGCCTTGGCGGTCGCCACTTTGGGGAAGGTGTCGGTGGTCATGATCGCGCGCGCCGCGGCCAGGAAATCGCCCGCTTGCGCACGGGCGGCGAGGCCGGCCATGACGGGTGCGAATTTTGACGCATCGAGCGGCTCGCCAATCACGCCGGTGGAGGCAAGGAAAATCTCCGACGGCTTGCAGCCGGTCGCCTTGGCCGCGATCTCGGCGGTGAGCTTGGTCGCCACGCGTCCGCTTTTCCCGGTGAAGGCATTGGCGTTGCCGGAATTGACCACCAGCGCGCGCGCTTTTCCGGATTTGAGATGGGCCCGGCACCATTCGACCGGCGCCGACGGGCATTTCGATTTGGTGAACACGCCGGCCGTGGTGGTGCCTTGGTCGAACAGCGCCAGCAGCACGTCGGTGCGCCCGGCATAGCGGATGCCGGCCTCCGCCGTGGCCAGCCGCACGCCGGCGATCGCCGGCAGGTCCGGCACCTGTTGCGGGGCGAGGGGGGAGATGGCGGTGGACATTTAGTTACCCTGTCATTCCGGGGCGCGAGGGTCGCTCGCGAGCCCGGAATCCATATCCACCAAGCTTTCAGCTAAACCGCAAGACCATCTATTTCCGCTCGTCCCCGCGAAAGCGGGGACCCAGGCTGGATTCCCGCTTGCGCGGGAATGAGCGGACTTCTTACTTCTTCTCCGGCTCGGCGGGCTTGACCGGCGCGGCCGGGGTCTCAGTCTTGTACATCTTCTCGATCTTGGCCTCGGCGCGCAGTTTGGTGACCAGCTCGGCCTGCGCCTTGCGCGTCACATAGCTCTCGATCTGCGGCTTGACCTCTTCGAATTTTGGCACCGCTTTCGCGCGCTTGTCCTCGACCTTGATCACGTGCCAGCCGAACTGGGTCTTCACCGGCTCGGAGATTTGGCCCTTCTCCAGCTTGAAGGCGGTGTCGGAGAATTCCGGCACCATCTGTTCCTTGCTGAAATAGCCGAGATCGCCGCCATTGGCCTTGCCGGACGGGTCTTCGGTGACGTCGCTCGCCACCTTGGCGAAATCCTCGCCCTTCTTCAGGCGCTCGATCGCCGCCTTGATCTTGTCCTCGGCTTCCTTGCCCGCCTTGTCGTCGCCCGGCGCGGCGCGGATCAGGATGTGGCGGGCGTGCACCTCTTGCTGCTCGCCCAACTGTTTGACGGCGTCGTCATAGACCTTGTGCGTCGCCTCGTCGGTGAGCGCTTCCTTGCCGACCGATTGCAGCAGCTGCTCCATCAGCAGCTTGTTGCGGGCAAAGGCGATCTTGCGCTTGAAGTCGGCGCCGTCGCCCATTTTCTTGGCCTCGGCAGCCTTCGAGACCAGGATCATGTCGGCCATGAACTGCACCAGGTAGTCCTTCTTGGCGTCCGGCGACATCGGCGGAAGCTGGCCGGCCTCCTCCTCGGCGACGGCAAGATCGCTCTGGTGAATCTCGGTACCATTGACCGTGGCGATGAGCGGGTCCTTGTCCTGCGCTGCGACCGGGCCGGCCGCTACCAGCAGCAGCCCCAGCGCGGCGGCAAGGAAACCGGCCCGGCAGGCGAAAAGGGAGATCGTCATGGTGCTGTCCTTGGGAATGGAATGGTCCGCAAGAGAAGCGGACGGCGGCGGACTTGTCGCCCAACAGCCATGGCTTTGCAATGGCGGACTGGCCTGGACGGCTTAACGTCCGCGTGAATGCGCATGATCCCGAAAAGTGGGTACCGGTTTTCGAAAAAGATCATGCGCAGGCAAGGGTCTACCCGGTTAAGGCCGCACCCAGCCGGCAATTGACAACAATCCGACCCCCTCCTATCTCTCCGCTAACCTCGGCTGGTTAAGCTTTGCAGGCGCGTTCGTAACGAATTTGCCCGAAAAGTGCCGCATTTCCGGAGCGCCGGAAGCAGAATCCGGTCGTTGAGGCGTGTTAGAAGCGCCCAGAATTAATGAGGAGCTCGCCGATGATCGGCGCCGTTGCCCGCAAGCTGTTCGGCTCCGCCAATGAACGGCGGATCCGCAGCTATCAGCCGCGGGTGGCCGAGATCAACGCGCTGGAGCCGGAGCTGGAAGCGCTCTCCGACGAGGCGTTGCGGGCGCGCACCGACGCTTTCAAGAAACAGGTCGCCGAAGGCGCCTCGCTCGACGACATCCTGGTGCCGGCCTTCGCCACCGTGCGCGAGGCGGCCAAGCGCACCATCGGCCAGCGCCATTTCGACGTGCAGTTGATCGGCGGCATGATCCTGCACGAAGGCAAGATTTCCGAAATGAAGACCGGCGAAGGCAAGACGCTGGTCGCCACGCTCGCGGTTTATCTCAACGCCGTGTCCACGCGCGGTGTGCACGTGGTCACCGTCAACGACTATCTCGCCAAGCGCGACGCCGAATGGATGGGGCAGATCTACACCTTCCTGGGGCTGACCGTCGGCACCGTCGTGCACGGGCTCGACGACGAGCAGCGCAAGAAATCTTACGACTGCGACGTCACCTACGGCACCAATAACGAGCTCGGCTTCGACTATCTGCGCGACAACATGAAGTACCGCATGGAGGACATGGTCCAGCGCGGCCACATCTACGCCATCGTCGACGAAGTGGATAGCATCCTGATCGACGAGGCGCGCACGCCGCTGATCATTTCCGGCCCGCTCGACGACCGCTCCGAATTCTACAACACCATCGATACCTACATCCCGCTGCTCGACAAGACCGACTACGAGGTCGACGAGAAGCAGCGCACGGTGACGCTGACCGAAGCTGGCATGGAGAAGCTCGAGCAGCGGCTGCGCGCCGCCGGCCAACTCAAGGGCGAGTCACTCTACGACGTCGAGAATGTCTCCGTCGTCCATCACGTCAATCAGGCGCTGCGCGCGCACAAGCTGTTCCAGCGCGACAAGGACTATATCGTGCGCAACGGCGAGGTGGTGATCATCGACGAATTCACCGGCCGCATGATGCCGGGCCGGCGCTATTCGGAAGGGCTGCATCAGGCGCTGGAGGCCAAGGAGCATCAGCCGATCCAGCCGGAGAACCAGACGCTCGCCTCGATCACCTTCCAGAATTATTTCCGCATGTACGAGAAGCTCGCCGGCATGACCGGCACGGCGCTCACCGAGGCCGACGAGTTCCTCGACATCTATAACCTCGACGTGCTGGAAGTGCCGACCAACATGCCGCTGGTGCGCATCGACGACGACGACGAGGTCTACCGCACCGCCAAGGAGAAATACCGCTCGATCATTACGTTGATCGAGGACTGCAAGCTGCGCGGCCAGCCGGTGCTGGTCGGCACGACGTCAATCGAGAAATCCGAGCAGCTCGCCCAAATGCTGCGCGAGGCCGGCTGGGAGGCGCACGACTTCACCGATCCGAACGCCTTCGCCGCGCTTTATTCCGGCGACGACGGCGCCACCAAGACCAAGGTGTTCGCCATCCTCAACGCCCGCTATCACGAGCAGGAGGCGTTTATCGTCTCGCAGGCCGGCGTACCGGGCGCGATCACCATTGCCACCAACATGGCCGGTCGCGGCACCGACATCCAGCTCGGCGGCAATGCCGACATGCGCATTCGGCAGGAGATCACCGAGATCGAGAATCCGCGCGAGCGCGAAAAAAGCCCGCGCGCCGATGAGATCCGCGCCCAGATCGCGCGCCTCAAGCAGAAGGCGCTCGCCGCCGGCGGGCTGTTCGTGCTCGGCACCGAGCGGCACGAGAGCCGGCGCATCGACAACCAGTTGCGCGGCCGCTCCGGCCGCCAGGGCGATCCCGGCCATTCCAAGTTCTTCCTGTCGCTGGAAGACGACCTGATGCGCATCTTCGGCTCCGACAAGCTCGACGGCATGCTGCAGAAGCTCGGCCTCAAGGAGAACGAGGCGATCATCCACCCCTGGATCAACAAGGCGCTGGAGAAGGCGCAGCAGAAGGTCGAGGCGCGCAACTTCGACATCCGCAAGAACCTGCTCAAGTTCGACAACGTGATGAACGACCAGCGCACGGTGATCTTCAAGGAGCGACTCGACCTGATGCGCGACGAGGCGGTGGACGAGACCATCGCCGACATGCGCCGTTCGGTGATCGAGGATCTGGTCGCCAAGCATATTCCCGCCAACGCCTATGCCGAGCAGTGGGACGTCGCCGGCCTCGACACGGCGCTGCGCGAGGTGCTCACGCTCGATCTGCCGGTGAAGGAGTGGGCCAAGGAAGAAGGCATCGCCGACGAGGAAGTGCGCGAGCGCATCGAGCGCCGCGCCGACGAGCACATGGCGGGCAAGGTGGCCAAATGGAGCCCCGACGTCATGCGCTACGTGGAAAAATCGATCCTGCTGCAGACCGTCGACCATCTCTGGCGCGAGCATCTGGTCATGCTCGAGCACCTGCGCCAGGTGGTCGGCCTGCGCGGCTACGGCCAGCGCGATCCGCTCAACGAATACAAGGCGGAGGCCTTCAGCCTGTTCGAGGCGATGATGACGCGTCTGCGCGAGGCGGTCACCGGACAGTTGATGCGCGTGGAGATCGTGCAGCAGCCTCCGGAGGGGTTGCCGCCCGATCAGGCAGATTTGCCCCGCGGAACACGACCGTCACCGGAATTGCCTTACATGGAAGCGCACAAGGTCGACCCCGCCACCGGCGAGGACGAAATGGCGCTCGCCCCGCTGGTGCCGATGCTGGTCGGCAACGGCAATGGCGCGCAGGCCGAACGCAATCCGAAAGACCCCGCGACCTGGGGCAAGGTCGGCCGCAACGAGTCGTGCCCCTGCGGCTCCGGCAAGAAATACAAGCACTGCCATGGCAAATACGCTTAACGACGGCAGCGCTGCGCCGACATTTCGAGATGAAAAACGCCGGCTTTGCCCGGCGTTTTTTTTGCGATGCGAGCGCTCCAGATCAAGGCGATCGAGGAAG
>Ga0097691_1000185_pt1 | contig 56952 bp, 46 predicted proteins | sample NGESurdeep072012_8_FD_72858 | JGI IMG/M metagenome (GOLD analysis project Ga0097691, IMG submission 72858) | Arctic peat soil microbial communities from Barrow, Alaska - NGEE Surface sample 210-1 deep-072012 | ecosystem: Environmental > Terrestrial > Soil > Wetlands > Peat ...
GTGGAATGTGGCGAAAGTGAATGCGCCGCAAGTATGGGCCCTCGGTTTTCACGGCGAAGGTATGGTCATTGCGAATGCGGACACGGGTGTGCAATGGGACCACATCGCGCTGAAGTCCCATTACCGCGGCTGGAACGGGACCGCTGTGGATCACAGCTACAGCTGGCACGATGCCACCAGCGACCATTCCCTGGTTCCAATCGATCCTAATTTTCACGGCACCTTCACCATGAGCGAGATGGTGGGCGACGACGGACTGGGAAACCAGGTGGGCGTGGCTCCGGGTACGAAATTTATCGCCTGCCGCAACATGGATAGACACGGCATAGGCTCTCCGGCGCAGTACATCGAGTGCTTTCAGTTCCTGATTGCACCGTATCCCATGGGACATCCTGAGCTGGCGAACCCAGCCATGGCGCCGGATGTCATCAATAATTCGTGGGATTGTCCAGCGAGTGAAGGCTGTTCGCTGACCACCCTTCAAGCGATCGAAGACGCTGTGACGGGAGCGGGCATCTTCCAGTCGATGGCAGCCGGAAATTACGGGCCGAGCTGTTCCACGGTCAAAACTACTCCAGCGATCTACAGCAGCGGCGTGAGCGTTGGAGCAACTACTTCTTACAACACGATTGCAGGGTTCAGCAGGCGCGGGCCGGTCACGGTGGACGGCAGCGACCGGTTGAAACCGGAACTCGTCGCACCCGGATACAACATCCGGGCCGCCATCCCCTACCTGAACATGTACCAGGGTTACTGGCAGGGGACTTCGATGGCCGCTCCGCATGTTGCCGCCGGAGTCGCTCTGCTGTGGCAAGCAAGGCCGGCGTTGAATGGGCAGATCGCCGCCACCACCACGCAGCTAACCAAGACTGCTTTCCCGCTGACGAGCACGCAAAGCTGCAGCAGCTTGCCAGGCAGCGCCGTTCCCAACGCTGTCTTTGGATACGGACTGCTCGACATCCTGAAGGCAGTTCAGACCCCGTAGCGCACACACATCCTGCCTCGGAATCCGGGGCAGGGTACTTTAGCGGCGCGACAGTCTTTGTCACCGAACCAGGTTCGATGTTGCTCGACTTGTCACCCAGACCGCCCGACTACTCAGGCAACCGTAATGACTACTACTCACTTTGCGAGGAGCCATTACTTGCGGAAGTGATCGCCCCCGGTAGCCTCCTAGGAAGGGGCGACACCGCAAATGCCCGAGTTATATCCTTTGCCGGGCAGAAGTGAGTGGGCGTCCCCGAACGAGCTGAAGTCCTTCGTGAGCAGATCCTGCACGAATTCGAGGGCCACATCCAACTTCTGCGCCGTTGGGTCCTCATTCGAAATCACCGTGAAGGTACTGGTGATGAATAGCATGTTTCCCACCGGAACGTAATTCCAGTCCTGCGCGCTCTGCAGCATGTGGCTCAGCCTCCGTCCCTCTGGGGTAAGTGACAGGACAGGGTTGTGGGTCATGCGTCCGATAAAATCGAGCGGCGGAGGCACCAGCGGGACAACGTCCCTATAGTTCTCATAACGCATCTGGCTCATCACGGCCTCGAACCCCGTCTGAAAACTGACGTCCCCCGGCCTGGGAGAAGCAATCGTGATCACTGGTTGAACATTGGGAAGGCCGCGGTCCTGGCTCAGGAGGTAAGCCGCGATGGTCGCCATGGCGCCGCCCTTGCTGTGTCCGGTGACAAAAACTGGAGTGTCGCCGTTGGGGTCCAACGCCAAAACCATGTCGTGTACCTGGTGGATAATTGACGTGGTGGCGTTGAAGAAGCCGCTGTGTACCTGACCGGGCAATTGGTTGGGCCCGCTGGGACTCGAGGCGGGCACCGCAAAGAAATTCTGCAGCCAGTCGAGCCAGCTGTCGGGATCGGTTGCGGACGGCGTCAGGGTTCCGCGAAACGCTACTACGATGCCAAACGGACACTGCCCGACGGTGGCCACGTTGATGAAGCCTTCTCCTCCGTAGGCGACTTGCGGATTCGCAGTGTAAGGAACATTGGGGCTGTAAATCGTATCGGGCGCCCAGACGTTGGTGCCGGGCTTCACGTTGTAAGCCGCCCCGCAGGCATTCAAAAGGACGCAGTTCAGATTGCCCGGTGCAGTACTCATCGGTGACTACCTCCTAGTGTTCGCGGATTATGTGCCCGCTCGCATTGCCAATGCAAGATGTTTTTCGCCAATAGGTAGACATTCGCGGGCGTCGCGAACAGGACAGCGTAAGTTTGCTCCAGGAGAGAGCCGCTCTTTCATTTACTCTTGCGGCGCCACATACCCCTGCTTGTAATGCACATGTAGCGGCGCAGCGGATGGCGTCAACATTACTTGCACCTTGTGCCACTTGCCATCGTGCTTATCATTGCTCGGCCGGTATCCCAGCACATACTGATTGCGCAGTTCCCGGCTGATCAGTGCGGCGATCTCGGGAATTTGCTTGCGGTCGTCGGCTGCGATGGCCCTTCCTCCGGTGGCGTCCGTGATCGTGCTCAGCCATTTACGCCCCATGCGCTCTTCGAACGTTTTGAACAAGTGCACCGGCACGTCGTCGAAGACGCCGATCCCGTAAGTGATCACGTTGGCCTCCTCCACCATGTTCCGGGTCTCCTTCAAGGTGTAGCGGCTGCGGTTGTCACCCCCATCGGTAATGATGACCAGCGCCTTCCGTTGGTGGTGGGCTGAACTCATCCGCGCTATTCCCAAGTACACCGCGTCATAGAGGGCCGTGCCTCCTTTAGGGTCGGTCTCCCCCAGTTTCGCTTCAATGGTTTCGATCGACTGCTCGGAAGTCCCGATCACTTCAGGATGGCTGGACACCGAGATGGCGAAATAGTCGTCCTGAGGGTTCGCATACTTGAAGAACTCGACCACCGCCTCCCGCTCGTATTCGATTTTGTTTCGCATGCTGCCACTGCAGTCCAGGATCAGTCCCACTGAGATCGGTGCATCCTCGTTGGAAAAGTACCGAATGGGTTGTGGGACGCCGCCTTCGTACAGAGTGAAATTCTGCTTGGGAAGGTCGACGACTGGCCGGTTTAGGGCATCGGTGACCGTGACCGGTACCAGCACCAGGTCGACATCGACTCGCATTGGCTTTGTCCGGGGTCGTAACGCAGGTTCGCCAATGGATGCCGCTAAGGTACTCGCGTCCGGTTGGACGTTCGGAGCCACGTGAGCCTCGTCAATTGAGCCAGCCTGCGCCCATGCCGTGCCAGCCAGCATGGACATACCCACCGCGAGAGGAAGAAGAAGTGCAATCTTGGCCGTGTGAATTGCAGTTTGCGCGATCATGCCGGCCTCCCCTTGAGTCCCACATCCCATGCATCAACGACGAGCTTGCTGTTAGAACGCGAAGATCCAAGTCATCCCGGAGAGAACGTCTCGCGCTAATCGGAGAGACTGCCTCGACGCGACGCGCCAAACCTCAAACGAAGTGCGTGATAGCTGGCCCACATCCGGAGTTCCCAGCAACAAACGCAGGGCACCTGCTTTTGATGCAGGAACTATAGACCCAGTTGGCAAGCCTGACTAGTAAATTCCAATCCGGCTTCTTCCGTGAGGATTCCCCTACTTCACCGGCGGCAGATATGGCAGCGTGCGGGCGAAGAACCAGCACAGGAAGAACACGATCGGGATGTGCACTGCAAGCTGCAGCATTCCGTAACCCACCAGGTCGCGCGCCTTTAGTCGCAGGATGCCCAGCAGCGGCAGCATCCAGAAGGGATTGACCAGGTTCGGCAGCGCCTCGGCGGCGTTGTAGATCTGCACCACCCATCCCAAGTGGACCTGATGAAGGTTCGCGGCCTGCAACACATAGGGGGCCTCGATCACCCACTTGCTGCCTCCCGAGGGAACGAAAACTCCGAGCACCGCGGAATAGATTGCGACCAGCAGCGGAAAAGTGTTGTGGGTAGTAACGGAGGCAAACAGCCGGGCAAGCCAATCCGAAATCCCGGTGCCCACAATCATCCCGAAGATGACGGCATAGAACGGAAACTGAATCAGCACGCCGCCGGTTGCGGGCACGCACTCGCTCACCGCTTTCATGAATCGCTTAGGCCGCCAGTGCAGCAGGATTCCCACGGTGAGGAACATCAGGTTGTAGGTATTCAGGTCGAGCGCGGCCAGCGCGCCCTGGGGCGAGGTGCGGAAGACGTCGATGAGGTACCAGCTCAACAGCGCCGCCACCAGGATGTTGAGTATCGGACTGTACTCCAGCCACTCTCCCGGCTTGGTCCGCACCTCCATGGCTCCGGCAGTGGGCTGAAATTCAATGCCGTAATCGGCCGCCGTGCGGGCGTTTTTGGCGGATGGCGCCGAGAAGTATGCTACCAGCACGGAGACCACAATCAGGACCGCCGTCATCGCGATGCTCTGCCACAGGAACAACGTGCGAGTCAGCGGGATCAAGCCGCTGACGGCGAACAGAGAAGGTGGAATGGCCGACTTGGTTGCCATCAGCATCGCTGCCGACGACGAGAGTCCCATGGCCCAGACCGCGCCGAGGCCGAGGTAGGCGGCGGCTCCGGCGGCACGGTAATCCAAATCCTTCACGCGTTGCGACAGCTCGCGTACGTAGAGGCCGCTGAAGATCAGGCTCAGCCCCCACGAGATGAGCGAAGTCAGCATCGAGAACAGCGCCACCAGCGCAATCGCGCCGCGCGGCGTTTTGGGCACGCCCGCCAGCCAGCGGATGGCGCGATATACCAGCGGAGTCGAGGCCACCACGTAGCCGCCGATGATGATCATCACCATCTGCATGGTGAAAGGCACCAGCGACCAGAAGCCTTTCCCGCCAGCGATGGCAAGCTTCGACGGGCTCTCGCGCAGGACCAGCCCGGTCAAGAACACGACGACAATTCCGATGAAGGCAAACACCAGTGGGTCGGGGAACCAGAGCTCGCTCCAGTTGGCGAGGGCGAGCCCGAAGCGCACAAGCGCTCCCTCGCCCCTGTTCTCGGGGTTTCGTGCAATGTGGTCAGGATGGGTATCGGTCGGCATGAGCTTCCTCGTTTCGCAGTAATGATGAACCATTCTGCGAAAATTGCAATCGGTTACCAAAGGATAATGGCGGAAAACGACCACCTCGGTTCGCAGCCTTCCCGCCCCTTCTGATATCGTTTCCCTTCGTTGTCTCGCCGCAGGAATCGCGGTGCAAAATGGCAAGCAGCGAGCGATTGTGCCAACCGAGGACCGTGAATGTCCGATAGCGCAGTGTTGACCGACAGCCTTCCCCGTCCCAGCCAGTTGTACCGCTGGCTGGTGCTGATTTTCGTCAGCCTGGCCATGTTCGGGAATTACTACATCTACGACAGCATCAATCCGCTGGAACGAATTTTTCTCGAGCAACTCCACTTCTCCGCCTCGATGTTCGGATGGCTCAACGCCAGCTATAGCGTCGCCGCTTTGGCCACGTTGCTGATTGGCGGCATCCTCATCGATCGCATCGGGATTAAGAAATCGCTGCTGCTGTTCTCGATCCTGATTCTGCTTGGTGCGATTTTGACAGCGTTCAAGGCCAGCTTTTACATGATGGTGGCTGGCCGCTCCCTGGTCGGCTTGGGTGCCGAATCGCAAATCGTTGCCGTCACGACAGCGTTAGCGCGCTGGTTTAAGGGCAAGGAACTCAGCTTCGCCTTCGGCATCAACCTGACCATCGCGCGTATGGCTTCGATCGCCGCCGACAATTCGCCTACATGGGCCAAGTTTGCGTTTTTCCCCAACGGCGTGGACGCTCAACCGAGTTGGCATCGTCCGCTGGTGCTGGCAGCGGTCGTCGGCTCCACAGCCGTGCTCGGAGCCATGGTGTATTGGGCCCTGGAGACCTACGCCGAAGGCCGCTTCCACCTCGGCAAGTCGGGCGAGCCCGACAAGCTCAGCTTCCGCGAGGGACTGAAGTTCAATCCGTCCTACTGGTACGTCGTCGCGCTGTGTTTCACGTTCTACTCCGGCATCTTTCCGTTTCGAACTTTCGCGATTGATTTATTCACCAGCAAGTACCTGTCGCAAATGGGAGCATCCGTAACTTCGACCGCGGCGTTCGCGTCGGCCCAGCAGCATGCGGGATGGCTGAACAGCCTGCTTCCCTTCTCAGCCATGATCGCCACGCCGCTGTTCGGTCTGCTGGCCGACAAGATTGGCAAGCGCGCCACCCTCATGGTGGTCGGCTCGTTCCTTATGATGCCGGTGTACCTGATGATCGCCTACAGCAGTGTCTCGCTGATCGTGCCGGTATCGCTGATGGGAATCGCCTTCTCGCTGATTCCGGCGGTGATGTGGCCGTCCGTGGCGTACATCGTCAACGAGCATCGCCTGGGTACGGCTTACGCGCTCATGAGCCTGCTGCAACAAATCGGCTTCTTCATCTTCAATTTGGCCATCGGTCAGGCCAACGACTTCAGCCACGCCGGGCCGGAGAACTTCCATGGATACGCACTAGGCATGTGGATCTTCTCGGTCCTTGGCTTCCTGGCACTGTTTTTCGCCCTGCTGCTGCGCCATCGCGAAACCGGCCCCAACGCCCATGGATTGGAGACCATTACCACCGCGACGGAGGCTGCTTAAGCGTGGATTTCAACAACGCGGCTGATTCGTTAGCGGGCGTCAGGTTCCCATAAGCGGAAAACTCGCGCCTTTCCGCCCCAACCGTGCTGATTGGTCCCCACTCTGGGTCCCAAAAGGTGTAAAGCATAAGCAAGCGGGAAATTGCATCCCGCATCGCTGCGTTGTCGTCTCTTTGGACTGGCATTGCCGCCACCCAGCGGCTATCATGTCGAAAACCGGAGGAAGCTGTGACACGACCTGCGACTTCCCCTTTGGACCGTAAACTGCTCTCTGCTCTGCGTTCGCTGCTCGGTCCTGTTCCTGTCGCCCTGGTTTTAGGTGACTCGGAAAACCTTCCCAACACCGACACACCCGTTGTCGGCACGGTTCGTATTCCAGACCGCTCCACCTTGCTTTCCATGGTCATGAACCCCGAGATGAGTTTTGGCGAAGCCTACTCCTCCGGCAAGATCGAGATGGAGGGCGACCTCGTCCGCAGCCTGGAATGTGTGACCCGGTCGTCTCCTCGAGTCCGAAACTGGTCCTGGCGTCTCTTGTCGAAATGGTTTGACTGGGCGCAAGCCAACACCAGGAGTGGTTCCTCGCGCAACATTCAACACCACTACGACCTCTCCAACGACTTCTACCGCCTTTGGCTCGATGAGAAGATGGTGTACACCTGCGCCTACTTTCCCACGCCGGATGCATCGCTTGAAGAGGCGCAGGAGGCCAAACTCGAGCTGGTATGCCGCAAACTCTGCCTGCGCCCCGGTGAAACCGTAGTTGAAGTCGGCTGCGGCTGGGGTGCGCTGGCCATCTACATGGCGCAGCATTATGGCGTCCGCGTGCAGGCTTTTAACATTTCGCGCGAACAGATTGGGTGGGCACGCGAGTGGTCGAAAAAGGCAGGTGTCGCTTCCAGGGTGGAATTTGTCGAGGACGATTACCGCAATGTCAGCGGCCAATTCGACGTATTCGTTTCGGTTGGCATGCTGGAACATGTGGGCCGGGAGAACTACCCCGAGTTGGGCCGTATAATCCACCGCGCCATTGGCGATACCGGCCGCGGATTCCTGCACTACATCGGCCGCAATCGTCCGCAGCCGTTCAGCGTCTGGATCAGGAAGCGCATTTTCCCCGGCGCTTATGCGCCTTCGCTGCGGGAATCGATAGAGGTCCTCGAACCGCACAACTACTCCGTGCTCGACATCGAGAATCTTCGTCAGCATTACGCCAAGACCCTGGAACACTGGTTGGCCCGGTTTGATGCTGCCTTCGATACGGTCGTGCGCGAACACGGCATCGATTTCGCCCGCATGTGGCGGCTGTACCTTGCCGGATCGATCGCCGCCTTCCGCGCCGGTAATCTGCAGTTGTTCCAGGTGTTGTTTGCGGGCAGCCGCTGCCAGTCCATCCCCTGGACGCGCGAGCACCTCTATGCCGCGGTCCGCGAGGAGACGGACGACGAACAATGGACTCGTGCGATGTAGTGATCGTTGGCGGCGGACCCGCTGGTTCGTCCTGCGCCTGGGGACTGCGAGACTCCGGACTAGACGTGCTCATCATTGACCGGAGCGTGTTTCCGCGCCACAAACTCTGCGGCGGATGGATCACTCCGCTGGTGCTGGACGAACTGGAATTCACTCCCGAGGACTACTCGCCCGGCCGCACCATGCAAGCGATCAGCGGCTTTCGACTCAGCGCGATTGGCGGTCCGCAAGTTGAGGTGCGCACCAAGCGCGTCGTCAGCTATGGCATTCGCCGCTGCGAGTTTGATGAATTCCTGCTGCGCCGAAGTGGAGCGCGGCTGGGCGAAGGGGTATCGCTCACCTCGATCGAGCGCGTGGATGGCGGCTGGCTGATCAATGGCGAGATTCGGGCGCGCATGCTCGTCGGCGCCGGAGGCCACTTCTGTCCGGTATCGCGGTATCTCGGCAACAAGGGCGCACCGGCTCCCGTAGTAGCGCAAGAGATTGAGTTCGAGATGGACCCGGCGCAATCGGCGGATTCGAAAATCGCTGGCGATCTTCCCGAATTGTTTTTTTGCCGTGATATGCGCGGGTACGGCTGGATTTTTCGCAAGGACAACTATCTCAATGTCGGACTGGGCCGCACCGATTCCCACGAAATCTCCCGCCACGTCAAAGACTTCGTCGGCTATCTGAAGAAGACCCGCGAGGTCGAGGTGCCCGGCAACGGCATCTCCGGCCATGCCTATGGCTTGTTCGGCCACTCGCAACGCAACATTCTCGAAGATGGCGTGCTTCTGATCGGCGATGCCGCAGGCCTGGCGTATCCGGAGAGCGGCGAAGGCATTCGCCCCGCCATCGAGTCGGGGTTGATCGCCGCTCATGCGATTCTCTCGGCGAACGGTGACTACAGTACGAGGCAGTTAGCGTTGTACCGCGAACTGCTGACCCAGCGCCTGCAGCGTGAGCGCAACCGTCTCGACACTTTGTCGCAACTGCTTCCGCATGCGCTTCGCGAAATATTGGGGCGGCAATTGCTGCGCAGCAATTCCTTTTGCCGCAATGTTGTCATCGACCGATGGTTTCTGCGCGTCGCCGAGCAGCGATTGGCGTTCGAGCCACGCCCCGTAGTGCAGGAACTCGCCGCCAGCTAGTATTTGTTGCACTTCCCTTCCGCAGCAATTTCAGCCATGCTAGACACACTGGAGAATCGTCATGGGTGAGCAGGAAGCCAACTGCACAACTGTGGTTCGTCAGCATCCTGAACGAACCGTACCGGAGCGGGCGCAGGAATTTCTCGCCCAGGGCCAGGTCGCGCACGTCGGCTTCGAGCAGGACGGCCGTCCCTACGTCATCCCGATGTTGTATCAGTATTCCATCGAAACCCCCGACCGGCTTTACTTGCACAGCGGCTTCACTAGCCGAACGTTACAGCGACTCGCAGAGGGCATTCCGGTTTGCGTTACCGTGACCATGCTCGACGGCTTGGTGTATTCACGCGATGCCAAATACCACTCAGCCAACTATCGCAGCGTGATGTGCTTCGGCCGTGGTCGCATTTTCGAAGATGAGCAGTCAAAGCGCGTGATGTTTGAGGCAATGACTTCGCGCTATTTTCCCGGACGCACCGCCGGGCGCGATTACACGCCCGCGCCATCGTCGCATCTGGCGACAACCGCAGTGGTGGAAGTAGTGATCGAAGAAATCAGCGCCAAGATGCGCGAGGGCGGCCCCAAAGGTCCACAGGATGCGCAGGAAGGCGTTCCCGGCACCTGTGGCGTGGTTGACCTATAGAGCTATCTATTCTGGATTTGTCGGTCGGACCTTAATCGTCACGACAAACGTGGGCCTCATCATAGGCTCTGAATTGATATGCGGTATCTGTATCTCAGCCTTCCCTTGGGCAGCCGCGCGGAAAATGTACACCTGCGTCGGTCCACCAGGGTTCTGTGGCCACCCCGAGTGGACATTCTCGAAGCGGATTGCCGGGGAAGAGATCTGGGGTGTCTCTTCGTAACTTCCGGGACCAATGGTCTGGAGGGTAATCTCTATCTTCTGACCGACTGTGGCGACTACCTGTCGTCCACTGCTATCTACGTTGAGCAACAACGCTCGTTGCTTGCCGTTCGCGGAGATGCCACCGTTCTGGCCGCCTGCACTTCCACAAAGCATCCAGAACATGCTCAGAGCAGCTAAGAAGAAGCCCGATCGTGAGTTCGTCATGATCCGACGCTCCGAATGAATTACAGCTACCACGGGTTAGAAGCGCCATGACTCGCTTCGTTACCCGGCATCGCAATATTTATGGCCGGCTTTTCGCCGCTATTCCGACTCCATCACCAGGTAGCTCAGCCCGCCTTCGCGCTCGATCTGCAGCACGATGGGATCGCCCGGCTGGATTGCTCGCAGGACTTGCTTCAAACCGGCAATATCCGTTATCGGATTGGTATTGACCGCGTGGATTACGTCACCGGGCTCCGGGCCTGCGCCCAGCAGCGTACTGGCTGGTGTCCGCGCGGCCACAATCACCCCGGAAGAAATTCGCAGGTCCGGCAACAGCTTTCTCAAGTCATCATTGATGGTGACGCCGACGATGCCTAACCGGTTTACCACATTGAGGGGGCCGGTCACCATGTCCGCAAAGCGCTGCGGATCGTCAGACCGCTCGACCATGGTCACGTCGATGGTGACTACTTTGTCATCGCGCACCACGCCAATGGGCGCTTTCTGCCCAATCTTGTAGGCGAACAACTGGGTGGCGAACTCCTTCGTATCGCCCACGGGTTTGCCGCCGATGTTGGTCACGACATCACCTAATTTCAAACCCGCTCGGTCTGCTGATGACCCCGGAGAGACATCTTCCAGCAGCACGCCGTGGTCGCGCGGCAGCTTCAATCCTTCGGCGAGGTCGGGGGTGATGGTGCGGAGATAAACACCAATCTGTCCGCGGTGAACGTGCCCCTCGCTCTTGAGCTGTTCGTAAATGTTACGCACCACGTTGCTGGGAATGGCAAACCCCAGTCCTTCGCTCCCACCGGATTCGGACAGGATGAAGGTGTCGATGCCAACTACTCGACCGTCCACATCCACCAGCGGCCCTCCGCTATTGCCGGGATTGATGGGCGCGTCCGTTTGAATATAAGTTGTCGGATTCTCATCGCTGACCTGCCGCGCCGTGGCGCTAACCACGCCCATGGTGACGGAGTTCTCCAGTCCCTGCGGGCTGCCGAAGGCGAATACCACCTGCCCCTGCTTGAGTTCATCGGAGTCGGCCAATGGCAACGCGGGCAAGTCTGTCGCATCGATCTTCAGTACGGCCAGATCGGATTGTCGATCGAGTCCCACCAGCTTCGCGGTCACGGGGCCATGCGGCTTTGAACCGTCGGGCCCCGGCGTCTCCAGTCCAGGCAACCTCACCCGAATTCTGTGCGCGCCCTGCACCACGTGCGCGTTGGTAACGATGTATCCATCCGCAGTCAGAATCACACCCGATCCGATCGCTTCCTGCGGCTCGAACAACGCCGTGTCGGTCGAAGTCTTCTCGGAACTGAAGCCGTAACCAGTGGCGACAATCTGTACCACCGACTTGGTGACGGTTGCGGTCAGGGCCTGAACCGACTGGCTGAAAACATGCAGGGGATCATTACGCAGTGTGGCTCCGGCGGCGGCGGGTTTCTCCGTCTGCGCGACAGTGACTGCGGGATTCAACGCGAACACAGCGAGCAAGGCTGCAAGAAGACAACGACGGAAGAAAAATAGCTTCATCGTTAAACGATTCTCATTTAAATGTCTTTCCAGAGATTACAGCAGAAAGTTGGCCAATCACACTTGGTGGACATCCATTGGATGATCGGAAGTATAGACAGGGCGCACGATTCCTGCGCGGAGATCACAATCTCACACTTACTATTCCGGGTTGGCAGGGCCGGGGTTCCACAATCACCTGAGAGCGCCTCGCACGGATCCGTTGGAGCAAAAGGCTGAGTGGGACCGATGCCACCCAGCCTCACATTGGATCAATCCATTTTTGGACTATTCCCTTTCTTCGTCGGGTTCGCGCGCACGTTGAGGTTCGGAGCCTCCACGTATTCGTAAGCTCCGATGTCAGGCTTGGAATCGCGTTTGCTCAGCACAAAGTCGCGCAACGGTACTGGCAGAGTCACCAGCCCGGTGTCGACAAGTTTGGAGTTCTTCTTCAGCGAAAAGTCCCGCCGCACGGAATCGTAGAAGCCCGGCTCCACCGACAGATCTTTCCCGTTGGGCACGATTCCCGAGTAGTTCGCGCCCGGTGTTCCGGTGGTCCCCGTCAGTATGTACATATTCGAATCCAGAACGCCGCGCAGCGTGTTTCCATAAACGTCGTTGCGGTTCAATCCAAGGTCGTAAGGCGCGTACGCCCGAGTGTTGAAATCTGACAGTAAGGTGATGATGCCGCTGTAGTCGTTGAAGGCAATAACGTTGTTGTACACCTGTGGAAATGGGTCATGCGGGGCCCCGGTGTCGGCATAGATGAATCCAGTGCCTTTGTTGTTGACGACGGTGTTGTTTCTGAAAATTCTTGCCTCGCCGGTCATCTGCGACTGGAACCCGAGGCAAAAGCCGAAGATCGCGCCCTGAATATTGTTGTCGATCAGATTGTTCTCCCATACTCCGGGCCCGGCACATCCGCTGCTGAATCCGGTCTGCCCATCATGGATATGGTTGGCGGCGACGTAGTGGTTATGACCTCCAAACACGTTGTGGCCCGCGGCAAACCAACTGATCACATCGTTGCGCACCATTTCCAGCGACCCGCCGGCACCGGTTCCTATCTGGTTGTCGAATTCGTCGTACACAATATGAAGGAACCGGACGGCACTGGCGCCCGTGCGGAGAGTGTTGTCGGTCACGACCAAGCGATTGTCCCCGATGGACGGAGCAAAGTTGTACATATCCATCTGCAAGGTAACTCCGTTGCCGTACAGAAAGGCCGGCGATTCATTGGTGTCGCCGGCGATGACAAGGTTGTTCACTACTTGCACTCTCGAGCTCAGCGCCGGATCGGTTACGTAGAAGAGCATTGCCTGCCGGGTAACGTCGAACGAGCAATTCTGGACAGTAATATTCGTGCTGTCAGTTAGGCTCATTCCGCTTGCGCCCACATTGACTGGATCGGTGGAACGATTGCGGACGCTAAAACCGTCCAGCGTAAAATTACGGACTCCATAGCCACCTAAAACGTTTCCTGAGTGAACTGGCCTTTCGAGCAGTGTCACGGTTGGACCACTACTGGCGATGAGCGACACGGAATAGTTCGGGTTATTGATCTGCGACAAGTTGAACGGCCCCTCATAGGTCCCCGGATCGACCTTGATGACAACGTCGCTGGGAGCGGAGCCATTGATGATGGACGAAGCTTGCGAGATGGCGTCAGGGATTGTCGGCGCGTCTCCGGGTACACGAATCGTCGCGGTCTGTGCCCATAAAACCGAGCCCAGCCCCAGCATCGTAAGGACAAGAATCCATTTACTGAAACGCATACGGCCTCCAGATTGTGCACACGAGTCAGTTCGTCGCAGGCCGCGTTCGAGGAGTTCCCGAGAGACATCGTCATTGGGTCGACCGAGAAATGGCGGGAGTGGCGGGCCGACGCGAGGCTTCGAGATTTATGGCCCCACCTTAGTGCTATAGATCGACATCGTCAAGCCGATTCCGCACATCTGTATGTGATAGTCCCGTAACGGGACTGGGCAATCATCGGCAACTGGATGTTCAGGCTTCAAGAACAAACTGCGGATGGTAGTTTCTCTGCGGTGGAGGCTAGTGCGGCGCGTATATATCTGCCACTGGATCCGCGAGCTTTTGCGGCTTCAGGTTGTCACGGTTGCATGGGATGATGATGGTCAACTCTTCATCGACAAAGCGTTCGATAAACGTACGGAAGCCGGTCGTAGTTCCGGAATGCCAGGTGCGGCGGCGTCCATGATAGGGATCGAGATACCATCCGAAGCCGTACTCGGTGGGCGAACCACCCTCTTTCACTGCGCCTCCCGGAACTTTCACCGGGGTAAACGCCGCCTGCATTTCCGCCGCGCTCAACAACGTGTGTTCCCGTAAAGCGTGGTCCCACTTCGTGAGGTCTTCCACATTGGAGTAAATGCCCCCATCGCCTAGCACTGCGGAGGTGGAGCTCTGGTCGGCTTCGACCCACGCTTTTTCTTTTTGCGTATAACCCAGCGCGCGATGAGGTACCTGGTTCTTCCCTTCCTCGTAGGCCAACGTCCCGGTCATGCCCAAAGGCACGAATATTCGCTCGCGCAGGAATTCGCCGAACGGTTTGTTGGAAACTTTTTCCACAATCATCGCCAGCAGGGCGTAGCCAGTATTGCTGTAACGCCACTTCGTGCCTGGCGCAAAGTCAGTCGCACTCTGCTGCTCCATCAACGCCAGGATTTGCGCGTCCTTGATCTGCGGAATCTTACGATCGTCCATGCCGGGAAATTGCGCGGCATACAGATCCTCGTAGTCCTTGAGCCCCGACGTGTGGGTCAGCAGCATGCGCACCGTGATCGTGCTGCCGTGCGCGGGAAAGCCTGGAAATATCTTCGTCAGCGTGTCTTCGTAATGCAGCTTGCCGTCATGCACCAGCAGCATGATGCAGCTCGCAGTAAATTGTTTGGTGAATGACGCCAGCCGGAAGTCGGTGTCAGATGCTATGCGAGTGCCTGTGTCCAAGTCGGCCAATCCGTAGCCTTGCTTGAAGATCGGGTTGCCATTCTTCAGAACAATCACTGCAAGACCCGGCGCGCCGGGTGTCACCAGCGGGTGAAAGATCGCATCAATTTGTTGCTTTGTGGGATTCTCCGCATTGGCGGGAGCTACGATCACCGAATTCGCTGCGAACAGGAGACTGGCGAAGGCCAACGTTTTCAGCAATGAGTTTCGCGCCAATTTTCTGCGATTCACGAATAATGATCGGCCACGACAGTGGGCGTGGCGGCTTCGGTGTCCGACAGCGATCGAGCTACGGTAGCCGCACTGGGCCGCACCAGGACCATTCGTCCACCTTGTTCCAGCCGGTACCAGTCCCCGCGCCATTCAATCTGGCGGCCACAATAGCTGGCACACCAGAAACCGACGCCCATCAGGTCGCGTAGCGGATAGAGCCACGCCAGGCGCACCGCCTGACTATCGCGCACCACACCCCAGCCTGCGACAATCGCCATTATCACGCGGTTGAGATAGGCAGCTGCGAACAGGCTAATCCCGATCACCCAAAGATGCAGCGCGCCGCCGGCCAGCAGTCCCAACAATCCAAACGGCATGGCAAAAGTCAGCGCAGTGCCGGCGTGGCCCGCGCGGCGAGAAAAACGCGTGCTCTTCATCCAGCGAATCTGGTGCCGCATGGAGCAGGCAAAGCTGCGGTTGATCACCACGTGATCGATGACGTGGTGCGACATCACCACCCGCCGGCCACCGTCCGAAACATCGCGGCCCAACACATAGTCGTCGGCGCAGTAGTCGGCCAGTGGCTCGAATCCACCGACTGCGTCGAGCGCATCGCGCCGCACTGCCATGGTCGGACCCAGTGCGAACTTCATACCTTCCAGCAAATTTGCCACGATGGCGCCCGAGGTCATTTCTATGCTCATGCCCAGTGCTTCGAGCTTGGACCACAATCCTCCAGTGGCAACTCCCCGATATAAGCAGGTTACCAGGCCATTGCCCGGATCGAGGAGCGGGCGCACCACCTCGGCAATGTAGTTGGGCTCAACATGTACGTCGCTATCACTGACGATGAGGTAATCGTGAGCGGCGTGGGCGTACATCTTGACCAGCGAGCAAACCTTGGCATTGGGGCGGAGCGGCTCGCCCGTGGCAACAATCTTCACCGGCACCGCAGGATACTTGCTGCTGATGCGGCGGGCCACCTCCAATGCAGGATCGTCGGCGTGGCGCGCTCCGAAGATAATTTCGAAACTTGGATACTGTTGCTCGAAAAAACTGGCCAGGTTGGCTTCCAGGTCGGGCTCCATGCCACAGACTGGCTTGAGCAAGGTGACTGGCGGACAATCGGCGACGCCCTCCGTCTCACGCCGCTGATTGCGGCGAAAGCGGGCGCTGGCAATCATTACCAGCAGCAGGTATCCGGTACTCGTCACCAACCCTGCTGCCGCGACCAGCAGCAACAGCTTCAGAAACATCATTCCCAACTCCCGAAAGGCGCACTTACGGGTTGCGTCCGGAGCCGCGACCGGATACATGAAAGTCGCGACCCCGATTACGTGGGGAGAAAACTTTCGCGAGCCCCAAATCGTTCGTCACCAGGGCCAGGATGCTTCGCCCGTGCCGGAACACAACCTTATAGCTATACTTGTATCGACATTATAAGGGAGTTCCCATGCCAATAACTCAGCAAAACTCCGCCACTGTAAGTGAAGAAATCACCATCCATCCCCCAAAAAGGCTATTGTTTGGACCCGGCCCCACCCAGGTGCATCCCCGGGTGTACCAAGCGATGGCACAAACCATCGTCGGCCACCTCGATCCCTACTTCTTTGAGATCAGCCAGAACAACCAGCGGATGCTGCGCCACGTCTTCGGCACCACCAACGAATGGACTTTTGTTATCTCCGCCACCGGCAGCGGCGGCATGGAAGCTGCCATCAGCAACTTCGTCGAGCCCGGCATGAAAGTCGGCATCTTCGCCAACGGTTTCTTCTGCGACCGCATGACGGAGATGGCCAAGCGCAATGGAGCCGACGTGGTGCGCTTCGAGAAGGACTGGGGCGGGTCCTTCGGCGATGCCGAGGCAGCCGAGTTCATCCATCGCGAAAAGCCCAAGGTTGTGATGTACGTGACTGCCGAAACCTCGACCGGCGTGTTTCAGCGCGGCGAAGCTATCTGCAAGGCCGCACACGAAGTGGGAGCCTTGGTGATCGCCGACTGCGTGACTTCGCTCGGCGCCATGCCCGTCAACGTGGACCAGACCGGCATCGACATCGCCTACAGTTGCACACAAAAAGGATTGAGCTGTCCTCCCGGACTATCGCCCATCACAGTCTCGCCGCGCGCTGTCGAGTGGCTACAGGCACGCAAGTCGACCAATCGCTCCTGGTATTTTGACCTCAAGCTCATTGGCGACTATTTGTTCGTGTCGCATCGCTATCATCACACCGCCTCTGCGACGCTGTTCTATGCGTTGCACGAGGGCCTGAGCCTGATCGAGGAAGAAGGCCTGGAGAACCGCTGGGAGCGCCATCGCCAGGCGCACCTCGAATTCGTGAAAGGCATCGGCGCGATGGGACTGGAGATGCTGGTTCCGGAACAGTACAGCATCTGGAACCTGAACACGCCACAGGTGCCCGCAGGCGTCGACGACGCCAAGGTCCGCGCTACCTTGCTCAAGGACGATGGCATCGAGATCGCTGGAGGCTTCGGCCCGCTCGCGGGCAAGGTTTTCCGCATCGGCTTGATGGGCCCGCTCGCAACCTCAGACCACGTGCAGGACTTCCTGGCGCGCTTCGGCAAAGCCCTGCGCGGCGCGGGATACAAGGGCTAAACATCTACCACCGAGGCACAGAGACACAGAGCATTTCTTAGATCTGATTTTCTCTGTGTCTCAGTGCCTCCGTGGTTCATCTATATGCGTGGAATGCCAGACATGGATGGAAAGCGAGCTACCGCAGACACACCGCCACGGAACGAGACGGATTTTCCGCCCTATTCTCTGTGCGGCGCCGTTCCGCTGCGGCACATCCATCACAAGGCGAAGCCCGCGGCGGTCGAGTTCCCCGCCGATCCCCTGCTCGCCATTGCTCCGCCGCTTCTGGTGTACGACGGCTCCTGTGGATTCTGCAGCCGCGCGGTGCAATTCATCCTGCGGCACGAGCGCCGCCACGATTTGATGTTTGTGCCGCGCGATTCGGCGCTGGGCAAGGATCTGCGACGCACCTACCGCCTCGAAGCCGTCGAATCGCTGCTGTGGATTGCCGATGGACAAGCCGCGATCGAATCCAGCGCCGTGCTGAATGCGGCCAAGTATCTCGGAGGAGCCTGGCCATTCCTGGCTGCGCTGGGATCGATTTGTCCCGCCGGATTACGCAACTGGGGCTATCGCGTCATCGCGCGCAACCGCCGCCGATTGTCTTCATCGGCGACAAGCTGCCTGGTGCCCACCGCCGAACAGCGCGAGCGATTTTTGGGCTAAGTTTGGAGTGCACCATTCAAGTCTGCGTCTCGGTCGGGTCTTGCGCCGTCTCAGAAATTCTCAATCTGCCACACGTTCTTGGGCCCGCCGGCTTCAGCTATCGCCAGCATTCGTCCGTTCGGTGACGGGATTGCATGCCAGATCTCTGGATTGCTGGACTTGAGCAAGACAGTAGCTCTGCCGTCCAGCGAGACACTCAATAAGGCGCTGTTCTGTTCAAAGTTGTGCCAAGACACCAGGAGCCGCTTCCCGTCGGGAAACCAATTGATTCCGATCAAGCCGCTCCATCCTTTTACAACCAGATCACGCGTCTTGCCCGTAGAGGTGGATCGGAAGTGGATCGTGTCCTGATCGGGACCGTAAAGGATGATGGCTCGTTCCGAGCCATCGGGGGAAAGACTCCAGTTGCACGAGGGCTCAACTTGCGGCGCCGCTGCAATCTTGCCGCTCCTCATGTCGAACCGATACGTTTCCCAGGCATCTCCCTTGATCACGCTGTACAGGCAGGTGGTTTTGGGCAGGCCGGCACATTGCACATTAAATATCCCAACATCCTTCAGGATTAAACGAGGCGTTCCACCGCCTATTGGAATGGCGAAAATGGAGGAAGGGATTTCGTGGCCGGCGGATTTAGGGGTGGAGACATAAAGGATCTGCGAACCGTCGGGGGTCACCATGGCTCCCGAAACCTGGTCTGCGCTAGTCACCAGACTTTCCGCTGTGGTCTTGTCGATCGCCTGCTTGAATATCTCCCGCGTGCCGTTTCGATCCGAGCTAAACAGAACTGACGTGCTATCGGGTGTCCATGACGCCGGTATATTTTCATTTTCATCCAGCGTCAGTCGTCGGTTCGCGATTAGTTGTGTGCCGTTATCCGTAAGTGTCCCAACGTAAATGCTGGGCAACCAATTGCCCCTTAAGAAGAGCACTTTCTTCCCATCGGCGGTCGCAGTAACCAGCGAAATCCAGCCATGTCCTCCCGTGATACGTTTCGGCGGCGAGGAAATCTTTGCTGCATTTTGCAGCGATACGACCCACAGGCTCGACTCTTGCTGGTTTTGGGGGGATCCGAAGGCGTAGATGAGGCGGCCATCGGCTAGCCAATGCAGTGCGGGACTCAAGCGACTATCGGGAAAAAGGTTCTCCGAATTTCCTTTCTGCCACTCATTCACCTCAACCGAACTCGTCCGGGCATTGTAGGCCCAAATCGATCGGACGTAGGCGATTCTTTTGCCATCGGGAGACCACGTAGGCGCTCCCACCTGCGAGTCATCGGACTTGGCGGCGGCGCTCTTTACCAGATCTGTCCCGTCGGAGCGCATGACCCACTCTTCCCGGCCCCACAGGCCGTCGTAAGTAAATGAACCGCGGCGGAATGCGATGTGGGATCCATCCGGGGACAATGAACCTCCCGATGCATCATCCACCAGCTGTCGGGGCGGGCCTCCGAACACCGAGATACTCCACAAACTTGCCTTTCCGGGTTGTTGCGCTCGGGTGACAAGCAAGCGAGAGCCGTCCGGAAACCAATCATCCACTCGGGCTGAGAAATCCGGGGGGAGGGGCACGGGGTGGGTCTCGCCGGTGCCAAGCAGTTTCAGGTATATACCCGTATTGTCGGCATAGGCCAGGTACTTGCCGTCCGCAGAGACGGCCATGCTGGTCACACTATTCTCTGCCGAATTCGCAGTCAGCTTTCGTTCAATGACCTCCGCGCGACTCGATGGATACCGCCACAAGGCCCACGCCATGACGGCAATCACGGCCAGCCCCACAAGGGCGATCGCCGCTTTCAGCTTCCAGCGCCGGGGAACCGAAGACGTTGCCGACGAAACCGGCTCTGGCGACGCACTCGTCGAAATTGGAACAACAACCGCCAAACCAAGGTTGATGTTTCCGTTGCCACTGTCGTCTCCATCGTGCCCTTCGACAGGAAAAACAAACCGGTAGCCGCGACGTCCTAACGTTTCCACAAAGGTTGGGTGTTCAGCAGCGTCGCCGAACGCCTCCCGTAACCTCCGGATTGCAGAGTTAAGGCCATTGTCGAAGTCCACAAAAGTGTCTGCCGACCATAGTCGGGCGCGCAACTCTTCTCGCGTGACGACTTCTCCGGGACGCTCCAGCAACATCGACAGGATTTGAAAAGGTTGGTTCTGGAGCTTCACCTTCACGCCATTGCGGCGCAGTTCGCCTGCGCGCAAGTCGACCTCAAAGACACTGAAGCGAACCACGCGAGGTTGGTAGTCAGGCATTAATTCCATGTTCACTGGACGCTGTGCGTTTCAAGAGTATGGGCCAAGAGTACCTCAGCGGCAAGCCGACCCCACTCCAATCAGGATGTGACGAGATCCCGGTCCGCCAACGTGTCCGTCAACCACATGCAGCGCAATCACTTATCGCGTTAGCCACAGGTGCTCGACAGGTGCTCGCCGTTCCATTGCCCAATCTGCGGTCTCGCCCCACAGTCACAACACTGAATCTGTTCACTGGGGCGAGGAAGCAGTCCAACGCAGCACTTTCCTTTCTCATTTGGCCTCATTTGGCCAAGACCAACAGGGATTGTTCTCGGCGGGGATAGCGTCGAAATCCCGGCCGTAACCAGTAGGCGCCGGTGGATGTCTGTCGCGGGGCGCGTTTTGCTTGTCTTTCCCGCGTTCGACTCAAGCACTCGTTGAGTCAGGACTACCTAACCAGAATCGAAGATTGACGGAAAGAGGAGAGACATGAAAACAATTCGCATCAAAGTGTCAACAATGTCCACGCGTGTGTTCTCGAAGAGTCTCATAACCGGGGCGGCCTTTGCTGCTTTGGTGATGACGGGAATGCTGATCGCCTCTCCGTACGCAGGGGCGCAAGACAATGGATCGCAAGACGAAAAAGAAATGATTCGGATCGGTCTCGCGGTAGCTCCGGTTCCTCTGAACATGGCCCGCAAGGACAAAGACATGGTGGGACTGGGCAGCTATATTGTCAACGTGAGTGCCGGTTGCAACGGTTGCCACAGCAATGGTCCTGCCACTCAGTTCCTTCCCACGGGCAACCCCTACCTGCGGCAACCGCCATTTAATGGCACCACGACGGTCAATCCAGCGACTTATCTGGGCGGCGGCAGAGACTTTGGGCCATTTCCTGGTCCGCAGTCACCATTGCACATTATTTCCCGCAACCTGACTCCGGACAAATCCGGATTGCCGGAGGGCGGTCACACATTAGCGGAGTTCATCCAGATTATTCGGACCGGTGTGGACATGGATCACGCCCACCCCAACTGTCCGACCAATGCCCCCAACTGCATGCCGCCTCCCTTCGATGGCAACAAGCTGCAAATCATGCCGTGGCCGGACTTTCGACTCATGACCGACCGTCAGCTTAGGGCTATCTACTCATACTTGGGCGCGATTCCGTGCCTTGAAGGCGGCCCCGGCGAGCCTTTCCCTCGCTGTTACTAAACGGCAAGCCAGTTCGCACCGGAAGAGTGACCGGCTCAGCTGTTCTGAGCCGGGTTCGGTAAACCAACGGTGCTTCGCCTTTTTGACATGTGTAGAAAGGATTTCGAATGCGAAAACTAGTTGCTCTTTGCTGCTTGGTGGCCTTGACCTGCTTGTCGGCCCTTGCGAGTAACATCATCTACGGCGACAGTGCGAATGGAGGGAAACCATACCTCCTCGAAATTGACAAGACGACTGGTGCCATTGTTGCAACCTACAACAATCTTGCTGGCGGATTTAACGGACGCGGTATCGTAGTCGTCGGCAACATCGCGTACTACACCGACGCTGCCGATAACAACGTTTACAAATATGACTTGTCGACCAGTACGGACTTAGGCGTCGCCTTTTCGGTAACTGGCGCCGCTGCCTTGTCAACGATTGCCTACGACGGTACGAACTTCTGGCTCAGTAGCTACCTCGGAGGGAACCAGGGCTACCTGTACACGCCAACCGGAGTTCTGCTCAAGACCATAACGATGGCAAACTGCACGGCCAACTGTGATGGCCTAGAGTACTTTGTGCAGAATGGGAAAGGCTACCTGATCGAGAACCGTGGAGATGGCCAAGGTCCCTATGATGTGTACGACCTCAACGGCAACCTCGTCACGGCGGCCTTGATCCCCGGCACCGGCGAAACCACGGGGATCGCGTTTGATGGCACCCACTTCTTCACGTCGAGTCCTGAACTGGGCTCGACAGGCTCGATTTCCGAGTGGACTACAAGCGGCGCGCTGGTGCAAACGATCGATCTAACTGGCGGAAGTTCCGGCCTGTTGATTGAAGACCTGTCTTTTGATTACTCCCAAGTCCTGAATACCCCTGAGCCCGGAAGCCTCACGCTGATGGGTGCCGGGATCATCGGTATGGTGGGGATCCTCCGGCGCAAGATTCACCCCTAAAGACAGCATCCGAGAACTCTGTTGGGACTGATGGCCCTCGATAAGAGCGAAGGCGTTGTCAAGGACAGAGCTATCTTCTCCGGTGTGTGTGACACCGCGTGATTGGCAGAGGAGGCTGAGAACAAAACCCTGGGCATCACGCTGAATCACTCTGCGGTGGGTCCTCTCCGGGGAGTCGTCGGGAGGGGTACCCAAAAGCCTCCATGTTTCCCATATCGGGAATCCGCGTTTCACGGCTTCGGTGCAGCCGTTTATTTGCGCGGATAGGCCTCCACCAACGCCCCCAGAACCAGAGCAGCGGTCGGCAACTGCGCCTGCTGCGGATGGCTGGTGACGTAGTTGGCCACCAGCTTCGACACCTGTCCCACGGTGATGCTGGGCGCGTCGAACAACGGCAACACCTTCATGTTGGCGTTGTAGGCTTGCAGGCCGTCCATAACTCCGGCGAGCCACACGTTGCACGCACCGGTGTTTTGATCGGACCGTCCCATCGCAGTGGGCCCGCAGATGCGCACGAAGTCGGTTCCGGAGTTGCGCAACTCGGCACCGTTGCCGGATTGGGCGACGGCGATCGCGGGCAGACAGAAGAGAACAACAAAGAGAAGTGCTGGTTTCATGAACTGAAGTGTAAATGTACGGTGAGGCCTGTTCCAAGCGGGAGGATACCCAGGTTAGCGTCGAAAAGCACGACGCCAACCTGGGGCACCCACAATCTTCGTACGGGGCTACAAACTAAAAGATCAGCGAATCCTCCGTGCCTCTGTGTCTCTGTGGTGAAATTAATCGCTGCAATATCCGCGCGGATGCGTCCTGTGCCACTGCCAGGCGCTGGCGATGATGCTTTCGACGTCTGAGTATTGAGGACTCCATCCCAGCAAGCTGCGGGCCTTTTCGGAACTGGCGACCAGCACAGCGGGATCTCCCGCGCGGCGGGGACGCTCGATGACGGGAATGGCGTGTCCGGTCACCTTGCGGGCGATCTCGACGATCTGGCGCACGCTGAATCCGGTGCCGCTGCCCAGATTGCAGATCAACGTTTCATGAGCTTCCAAACCATGCAACGCCAGCAGGTGCGCAGTGGCCAGGTCGTCCACATGAATGAAATCACGGACGCAGGTTCCGTCCGGCGTGGGATAGTCGGCGCCAAAAATGGTTAGGGCGTCTCGCTGCCCGAGCGGCACTTGCAGGATGATCGGGATAAGGTGGCTCTCACTGCGGTGGGCTTCGCCGCGCCCTGGCGCCGCCCCGGCGGCGTTGAAGTAGCGCAGACAGGCGTAACGCAGTCCATGCGCGCGTTGAAACCAACCCAGCATGCGTTCAACAATCAGCTTGGACTCGCCGTAAGGATTGGTGGGAAACAGGGGATGCTCTTCGACGATGGGAACGCTCTGCGGCTCGCCGTATACCGCGGCCGTCGACGAGAACACAAAACGCAAGATATTGTGTTTCAGCATCACTCGCAAGAGCGTCAGCGTACGGGCGGAATTGTTCTCGAAATACTGCTCGGGATGCTTTACCGATTCCCCCGCCTCGATGAGCGCGGCGAAGTGCATAACCGCATCGAAAGCGTGACTGCTGAAGAGTTGGTCCAGCGCGGCTTCGTCGCCAGTGTCGCCCTGGGCGAATTCCGCCTCTGCAGGCACGGCTTCGCGCCATCCCATGACCAGATTGTCGAGGACGGTGACGGCGTGTCCGGCGCGAAGTAGATGGTCGGCCACGACACTACCAATATAGCCCGCTCCGCCGGTTACCAAAACTCGCATGGATCTACCTTCGCCGGCCGAGACCCAGGCCTGTGGCGTCCTCGTGAAGTGAATCCGGCGCCCGAGGCTACTTGGTGATAACGCCGCAGGCGATGCGGTCGCCAGCGTTGCCGGCGGGATCGGTCTTCATGTCGTCAGCCTTGGCGTGAATCATGAGCGCCGTGCCTCCGTTCGCGAACAAGGAGTTGGCTTCGCTGCCGGTTCCCAGGACAACGTCGGCATCCTTGACCGTAGCCTTCGAAGTACCGTTGGGCTTCACCGTGAAGTTGGCCATGTCTCCGGCGTGATGGCCCTTGGGATTGAGCGTGCCGTGTTCCTTGTTCTCAGGATTGAAGTGGGGGCCGGCGGACTTGAAGTCCGGCGCTTCGCACTTGGCATTCTGATGGAAGTGCAGCGCATGTTCGCCCGGAGGCAGGCCCTTGACGTCGAGCTTGACTTCAACACCCTTGCCGGACGATTTGATGGTGGCTGTGCCGACGCTGTTGCCCTTGGCGTCTTTCAGCTCGACGGCCTGTTTCTTGACGGGTTTGTCGGACTTACTGGACTGAGCGAAGCCGGTGAGGCTGAGTGTGCCGAGGGTAGCGGCGAAGAGTAGCGAGCGGGTCATTGAACGGTTCATATCAGCAGAGTTGTATCACAAATGGGAGAGCGTTGGGGAGGAGAAGGAGTAGGGGCCGAATTGGAAGGGCGCGTGTCCAGATTCTGGACAAATTCCCGTTCACTTTCTAGAAATTGGATGGCGTGCTGACGGTTGCCATCCTGGAAACACAGCGTAAGTGAAGCACCCACGGAGCTAGCAGAGCGATGTGTCGTTTGGCAGTCGTCGTGCTGTGGGAATGATGACACCGAAAAAGCAATGGTCCGGAACTGCAGGTGCCGACTGCGGTGGACCGACGAACGGTCCGCCGGAAGCGCAGTTTGGCAGTCCGGAACCAGAGAAATGGGACTGGGAATGGCGGAGCCATACTTGTCTGAGGGTTCTCCTGGAAACGCGACGGGAGCAGGAACGCAACGGCGCTGGTTGGCGGCCTACACCAAGGCGCGGCATGAGTTCGTGGTGGCACGTCAGCTGGAATCCAAAGCCGTCGCCTTCCTGCTCCCTACGTACCTGGGCGTGCTGCCGAGACGGCTGATTTTGGTTATTCGCGACATCACTGAAGCCGTCACCACTCGGCAACGATTACAGGAGCGCGAGGTGATGGCGGCGACGGGAGCGTTGCTGGCAGGAGCGGCGCACCAGGCGAAGAATGCCATCTTCGGATTGTCAGCCACGCTGGATGCGTTTGAGGCCCGAATCCAGAAAGACGCGTCTGAGGACGAGTACATTGGCAACCTGAGATCGGGAATCGCGCGGGTGCAAACCCTGATGCGCGACCTGCTGGACCACGCGAATCCGACAACCGGCGAATCCGAAAGAGTGTCGATGTCGGCTGTGCTGCGACGGTCCGTTAGCGGATGCCAGAGCCTCGCGGCCAAAATGGGAGTCACCTTCGAATTGGACGTGGAGGATGGCGCGGAGGTCGCGGCCAATCCGGCGCGGCTGGTGCGGGCACTGGAGAACGTGGTGGAAAACGCCATCCAGCACTCTCCGCCAGCAGGAATAGTGCAACTGCGGCTGCATCAAGTCAAAAGCGGTGAACGAAAGTTTTTGCGGTGCGACGTGATCGATCAGGGGCCGGGATTCCCTCCGGAGCACATGGAAAAGCTGTTTGCCCCCTTCTTCACATTGCGTCCGGGAGGGACCGGGCTGGGACTAACGATTGCAAAGAAGATGGTCGAAGATTGTGGGGGAACGATCCGGCTGTCGAACGGGGCGTCTGGAGGAGCGCGGGTGACCCTGTTTCTTCCCATTCCCGATGAGACAGTATTCCAGTTTCGAAATCGACTGAGTGGTGGCGACGATGGCGCGAAATAGGATCCTGCTGGTCGATGACGATCCCGTGATCCGCTTCGCCATCCGTGATTTCCTGGAGTCTCAGGGAATGCAGGTAACTGAGGCGGAGAGCGTCCAGAAAGCGCACGAGAAGTTCCGCATCGCCAGTCCGGATGCGGCGATTGTCGATTTTTCGCTGCCCGATGGCGACGGGCTGGAGGTACTGCAGCACATCAAGAGCGTCGATCCGGACCTCCCCGTGATTGTGCTGACGGGACAGGGATCGATCGAGTTGGCAGTGCGGGCGATCAAGCAGGGTGCGGAACAGTTTCTTACCAAGCCGGTCGAGTTGGCGGCCCTGCACACATTGCTACAACGGGCGTTGGAAAACAAGCGCTACCGGCAACATTCTCTGATCAACCTGTCGAAGGCGAAACGTGAGCGTCTAGACCCTTTCCTGGGAAAGAGCGAGGCCATCCGCAAGTTGCAGGAGTTGGCGCGGCGGTTGGTGAGCAGCGAGAGTCCCATTCTCATTCAGGGTGAAACGGGCTCGGGAAAAGGAGCATTAGCGAAGTGGATCCACGAGAATAGTCCGCGCGCGGAAGAGGTGTTCATGGACCTGAACTGCGCGGGGCTGGAGCGCGAGTTTCTCGAGACTGAGTTGTTCGGGCACGAGCGGGGAGCGTTCACTGGCGCAGTGAACTCCAAGCTGGGATTGCTGGAAGTAGCGGACCGGGGAACGGTGTTTCTCGACGAGATAGGCGACATCGACCTGACGGTGCAACCGAAGCTGCTCAAAGTGCTGGAGACTCGGCAATTTCGCCGACTCGGCGACGTGAACGACCGGACGGTGGACATCCGGCTGATTTCGGCCACACACCGCGACCTGAAAGAGTTGGTGCAGGAAAAGCGCTTTCGCGAAGACCTGTATTTCCGCATCACCATCATTCCAATCAGGCTGCCGCCATTGCGCGATAGGCCGGAGGACATTCCGCTGCTGGCACAAGACATTTTGAGGCGCATCGCACTGGAACGAGGGCGCGACACGATCGAATTAGACGACGAGGCGATGACGATGCTCACGCATTACCGATGGCCAGGAAACATTCGGGAGATGCGGAACGTACTGGAGCGCGCCGCGCAGCTCGCGGAACGCAATCCGCTCACAGCGAAAGACCTGGAGCTGCAGTGGTCAAGTAACGCTCCAGTGAACTCCGCGACGACAGTGGACACGAGCCTTACGATGCGGCAACTGGAGTTGCAATACATCGCGCTCGTGCTAGCGGAGGAAAGTGGTTCGATCGATCGCGCGGCGGAGCGGCTGGGCATCTCGCGGAGTTCGCTATATAGCAAGGTGAAGAACAAAGAGGTGGAGCGGCTGATGTCGTGAGGGGACGCGGCGGATCAGGAACCCAGGTTGTGCTAACCCAATTGCGACTCGTAACGTGGGTTCACAGCGATGCTAACACCCGCAACACCCCCGTCCGGCAGGAAAAACATATCAAAGCCCAATGCTTCAGGGTCTTTGTGAGAACTACGGTTTGGGTGGCGATGGTGGTACAACCCGCGTGTTACTCAGCCCCGAAGGGGCGGGAACATGATAGCCCAGCACGGAGCCGTAGGCGGAGTGCTGGGTAGGGTCGAAATAATACGTGAGTCCCCCGGGGACGGCACACGCCCACTCGCCTGCGGCGCACGGTTCACTGGGCCCCTTCTGGCAAAAACGTTACTACGGCTGGAACGAGGGGAACATAAGGAGTTCGTCGAGGAATGGAAGTACCTCCATCGCAATCGTCGGGGTCCCCGACGAGCGCCGATGTTGCGCTGGTTGGGGTGAAAGCCGGTGAAGCGTGGATTGGTTGAGCGACCGGAAGATTGGGCTTGGAGCAGCTACCGTAACTACGCGAGCGGCGACGACTGCGGCGTGGCTATCGAATCATGGCGAAGCAGAAGCCACACTCTGAATCCCACACTCGGCGACTGAAGGCGTTGTGGGCCGCCCGCGAGTGCCCCGGAGAGACGAACACATCCGCTCAAGCTTCACTTAAACGGGGGAGCGCCCCTGAGTTTATTTTGTTGAAACAGGTGCCCACTTGGTTTCTGACTCAAGTAGCGCCCGCTTCAGCTGGATGAATGCGTCCGGTACCTGAATCATCTGATTATGATCAGCATCGATTTTTATGTGAGGCTGGTTGCAGATCGCGGTCGCGCTGTCCTCACTGACAACTTGAACGTTGATTAGACTTCCAAACTCCTTTACTGGCAGTTTCTTGCCCTCGTACGCACAATACGCGTCAATGCCCTTCATCCAACTTGAGGACTTCCATTTGTCGAGCAGGGCGGTAAGGTATGGATTTCTCTCGGCTACCTCGGCTGCGAGAATCTGAGAATCTACCCATGGCCTGAGATACTCGACCAAAACATCCGATCCTTTGTAGGGCGTTCCATAGGTAAACACCATTTTGAACGGACGGGAGGTCGTCTGGTCCCCTTGCATGTACCAGATCGTTTGCCACGCGATCACGCCTCCCAAGCTGTGGCAAACGAAAACGATGTTCCGTTTCCCGTCTCCAATCGTCCGCCGATGAACTTGCGATTCGAGATCCACTTGGGCGATTTGAGGCACCTGTCTTCTCCTCGGATAATCAAACATGAACACATCCGCAAATGATTCGATTTGCGGATCGGTTGCGATACGGTTCGGGAGGTCACCCCAAGCTTTACTGGATTCCGTATAGCCGTGAATAAAAATGATTACGGTGTCCCTGTTTGCGTGCGGTCCGCCGTTAATGTAGTGAGGTTCGGCTACAAGAGACACGCATGTCGCGAGAAGTATCCAAACGATGTGGCGCATAATGGGTGAATCAGCTTAACACAGACTTCTCGAGGGGGTGATTCAGGTATCCCATCGACTTCACCAAAAGAACCTTGAGAGTGCCCGTTCCAGCGAAGCTTGAGGATCAGCTCCGTCACTACGCCAGCGGCGACGACTGCGGCGTGGCTATCGAATCATGGCAAAGCAGAAGCTAGTCTCTGAATCCCACACCCGCCAACTGAAGGCAGTTGTGGCCACCCGCCAGTGCGCGAAGAACGCCCAGGTCATATAATCATGCTCTAACCACAACGGAGCCTGCAGAGTTGCTGGGGGTATTACCAGACACAACAGTTTTTGTGCAGAGCCAACCGGCTATCGCAGTGAGGTCCGAGGATGGCCATCACGAGAGACGAATATGTTCGGGTCCTGAATACCCGTCGGCGTCGTAGTCTTTTCCTGACGGTAGCCGTTCCTTTCTTGTGTTTCGGCGTGGCATGGGGACTCCTGTATCTCGTTAAATCCGGACCTGAGGTCGGCATTAGCAAGGCGGGTTCCGACTATTTGCTTAACACCGGGCCGAAGCAGTTTTCTGGGCATGAGTTGGAAAGGATTCTCGAACGAAGCCAAGGCGGGTTATTCGGCGCCACTGCACTGGTGATAATTTATTGGATCTATTTCGTCTGTATTTTGGTAACAGCAACAGCGTTTCTTATTGCTCCGTTTAGAATCCTTTGGCGACGAAATATCCGGCGTAGGGACTGGCGAGACGACCTACTCACCGTGACCCGGTTGCAGCATGCATTGGCGGGGTTCATTGAATCTCCTTCCATATCTTCGAAGACGCGTCTGCGGCTGCTGGCCGTCTCCCCAGGGTTGTACACAGCTATCTCGCCACTAAGAGCTCGGTGGTTTCGACGGCCCGAGTATCAGTGGTTTAAGCCACAAGCGCTGGACCCGGACACTCGCTCCATAGTGCATACAGCCCAACAAATGGAAACTGCTTTGTGGAGGGCTGTGGGCGGTGGCCGTGACCTTCGACCGTTCCTACACGCCATCGACGTACTGTCCAATTTCTTTTTTGCGATCGCCTGTAGGCAGGACAAGCGCTTGCGTCAATATTGTACTGGCAGTCGGGAGCCCGATGATGAACGATCGCTGTTGATCGAGTTTGCCCGTATTGCTCGACCTGCTGTACTTGATGCCCGGAAGACTGATCGTAGGGAGCGAAGACCGTCTCGCGTTTTTGCTCTCGTCTCGGCTGTGTGGAGTTCGACCGTCACGCGCGTCGCGTTGGCGGTATCGAGTAGCGCTGCCGGGGTCATGCTGTTTGGTGTATTGCTATTCCACATTCAACGCTCACAGGCTTTTCTCACTTGGTTTACCGTCTCGTTCGGTAGCGTAACGCTCTCGATTGGAGTCGAGGCATTTAAGCTCGGTCGCCCCGCCGCTGCAAAGGGACGAGATTCGGTCCGCGATGAATGAAGTGGGTGGTCCACAATCACCTGCCGTCGGCAATTGTGCGTTCACTGACAACCGACACCTGCCCACCGCTTTCCCATTCCTGGAAATTCCGGTTACCTTCGTAAGGCCAACTCCTCCTAAATCTCTCCCTCCCCTCTTGACTTCTCCGTACCCTCAAAGTTGGACACCTGTGCCCGGGGCAGTTGTTTTTTCTGACAACTGACCATTGGCAACTGACAACTTTCTTGAGGAGCGCCATGGAATACCGTACTTGCACCTACATCCACGACGATGGCGGCATCTGCAACTCCGCCGCCGTCACCGACCGTAACCTTTGCCTCTACCATCTCCGGCACCGTGCCCGGCTCATGCTCATGGCCCAGTACCGCGCCCGCGGCGAGCGCTTCGACTTGATACTCCCGCCGCTCGAATCCATGTTCGCGGTGCAATCGGCGCTCACCCAACTCTCCGAGGCCCTCGCCGCCGACATGATTGAACTCAAGCGCGCCGACCGCCTCATTCGCGTGCTGAATATCGCTTCCCGCAATTTGCTCAAGTCCGACAAGTGGCCCGCGAGCCCTTACCACTCCGACCAGCCCGCTCCCGCCGTCGACCTCGCCGCCGAGTTCGGCCTGCCCAACGATCTCGATCTCAACCGCCCACCGGAAATCGCCTTCCCCGAGAGCGTCATCGCCAGTGATGTGGGTGCCCCACCCTTGTCGCCGCTCTTTGGCGACAGGGTGGGAAACCCCGTCAACTCTCTTTCCTCCCACATGCCTACCGTCGCCTACTGTAAAGACGGCCCCGGCTGCCCTGAGCACACCATTCGCGCCGACTTCCCTGTAACTCCCGAGATGGTCGAGATCCTCGAAATTAGCGAGGCCCACGGTTCAGATACCGCCGCCCTACGCGGCAGCCAATTGGAGCGCAACCGCCACATTAGCGAGGCCCACGGTTCAGATACCGCCGCCCTACGCGGCAGCCAATTGGAGCGCAACCGCCACCGTCGCCAGTTGCGCACCGACCGCAAGCGCTTCGCTCAAATGGCACTCCAGCACAATCTGCGAATCGCCGCCGAAAGGATGGTTGCTGAAAAGCTGGCCGCAGCGAAAGCCAGCCCCGAGGCACCGCCCGTCGCTGCGCCCACAGGGAAAAAACCACCCACAGCCGCTGTCGCGGGCACCGAAATTCCAGCGGAGGAGGCAAAAAACATCGCCTAACTCCTTACGGCAGACATGGATAGCCGTAACTACTAATAGAATGAATGAGATGTGAACAATTTCCGCCCAAGTCGATGAAAACAAAGGAAGGCGCAAAAAAATAAAATCGCCAAATTACGTCAACCCAATAGCGGGTGCGGACCAGGACACAGAGGTCGTTCAAGTTATGATGATCGGTTCCGGGCGCTCAGCAGGTGCAGTTTGCGGCGCTCGATTCGAAATCCTATGGCGGGACACTTATGCCTGATGCTTTCATTTGCGATGCTCTTCGCACTCCCTTCGGCCGCTATGGCGGCGCGCTGTCTTCCATTCGAACTGACGACCTGGCGGCGATTCCGATCAAGGCGCTGATGGAGCGCAACCCGGCGGTGAACTGGGCGGCGGTGGACGACGTCATCTTCGGCTGTGCCAACCAGTCGGGCGAAGACAATCGCAATGTCGCGCGCATGGCGCTGCTGCTGGCGGGACTGCCGCAGGAGGTTCCGGGCACAACGGTCAACCGATTGTGCGGTTCGAGCATGGACGCGGTGGCCATTTCGGCACGGGCGATCAAGAGCGGCGAGGCCGAACTGGTGATTGCGGGCGGAGTGGAGAGCATGTCGCGCGCGCCCTACGTCATGGGCAAGGCGGATGCGGCGTTTTCGCGCACGGCCAAGCTGGAAGACACGACGCTGGGCTGGCGGTTCGTCAATCCAGCGATGAAGGAACGCTACGGCGTGGACTCGATGGCCGAGACTGGCGAGAACGTGGCGGAGGAGTTTCACATTTCGCGCGCCGACCAGGATGCGTTTGCATATCGCAGCCAGCAGCGGGCGGCAGCGGCCATCCAGAGTGGCGCGATGGCGGAGGAAATTTGGCCGGTGACGATTCCTCAGCGCAAAGGTGCGGCTCTGGTAGTGGATAAGGACGAGCATCCGCGTTCGGAGACGACGATGGAGGCGCTGGCCGCCCTCAAGCCGATCGTGAAGCCGAGCGGAACGATCACGGCAGGAAACGCGTCGGGGATCAACGACGGCGCGTGCGGGTTGCTGCTGGCATCCGACGCAGCCGTGAAGAAATATGGGCTGACGCCGAGAGCTCGCGTGGTGGCATCGGCGGCAGCGGGGGTCGCGCCGCGCATCATGGGCATCGGACCGGTGACGGCGTCGCGCAAGGCGTTGCAGCGGGCGGGACTGTCGATCGGCGACATGGATGTGATCGAGTTGAACGAGGCCTTCGCGTCGCAGTCGCTGGCCGTGTTGCGGGAGTTGGGCCTACCCGACGATTCGCCCAAGGTCAATCCCAATGGAGGCGCGATTGCGATAGGGCATCCGCTGGGAGCGAGTGGCGGACGTTTGATTACGACGGCGGTGTATCAGTTGCTGCGAAGCAAAGGACGATACGCGCTGTGCAGCATGTGTATCGGGGTGGGACAGGGGATCGCGATGGTGGTCGAGCGGGTTTGAACGCACTTGTTGGCTATTGCGCGACTGGGGGTCGGGCGAGACTCATGGCATGTTCGAGGGCCTGGCGAGCTTCGACGAAACCGGGCTTGATTCGTAGCGCTTCCGAGAACTGGGCGATCGACTCATCGATCTGACCCAACCTGGCTAGCGCGATTCCCAGGTTGAAATGCGCGTCCGCGTCGTCTGGCCGCAAACGTATGGTCGCACGAAACTCGCGCGCGGCCTCCTGCACTTTGTCTTCTTGCGCAAGAGCGATTCCGAGGTTGAAGTGCGCATCGGCATTTTCGGGCTGCAGCCGAACCGCCTGCGAGAACTCGGCCGCGGCATCGTCGGCGCGTCCGAGAGTGCCCAACACAGACCCCATCCGGAAGTGAGCGACGGCGTCACCCGGTCTCTGATTTACCGCAATCTGCAACTCGCGAAGGGCCTCATTGAGATGTCCCTGGCTGGCCAGGAGTTGGCCCAGTTCGGCACGCGCAGGGACATAGTATGGCCGAATGCGAACCGCCTCGCGGAGTTGCTCAACCGCTTCATCGCTCCGACCGCGAGCCTCCAAAGCCGACGCCAGATTGAAGCGTGCCAGGTAATTTTCCGGTACAACGTCGATGGCATGCTGGTAGAGCGAAAGGTCGTCTTGCCAGTACTGGACTTGTAGCCATGTGAGCGTCAAGCATGCCGCGGCTACTGCGGCCGCCAACGCAACCCGGAGTCGCGGCCAGGGCTCAAGCGCCTCCGAGATTCCCCAGACCAGCGCAATCGACAGACCGATCATCGGAATATAGGTGTAGCGGTCAGCCCGCGCTTGTGCGCCGGTCTGAATCAATCCGATTACCGGCAAGAGAGTCACAACGTACCAGAACCATCCAACGAACAGGTATGGCCGTTGAGAGGGCATGCGCATCACCAGTACGGTGATGGCGGCCAGTAAGATGCCTGCGAAAATGGCTGGCACGACGAGCGACCTTAAGGGGTAGGGATAGAACACGGCAAGGTGTGTCGGCCAAAGCGTTTTGAGGAGATAGACAACGTAAGTGATGAGTGCGTTCTCAAACCGTGTGGCAAAGGGAATCAACTCGAAGGTTGCGACCGCTCCACCCCTCTGATGGGCAATGTAGGTGACGGCCGACGCCCCGATGGAGGCAACAAAGAAGGGCACCTTTTCGAAGATCCGAAAGCCACGACCCAAGGGCCAATAATCCAGCAGGAGGAGCACAACCGGCAATGTCACCAGCATAGGCTTGGCCATCAGGCCGAGACAAAACACGAGGACAGCCAAGGTATATCGTGCCCGGCCAGGCCGCGCGGTATATCCAGCGTAGGCCCAGAGAGTCAGCATCCAAAAGAGCGTGCTCAATACGTCTTTACGCTCGGCTATCCAGGCGACGCTCTCAACATGCAGGGGGTGGACCGCGAATACGAGCGCTACCAATGCGCTCCGCCAGCGCGCACCCGTGATACGCAGGAGCACAACAAACAAGAGCAGCGTACTAACCGCATGGATGCAGACATTGGTTACGTGATGCCAGCCGGCGTTCAGGCCGAAGAGTTCGTAGTCCAGCATGTGCGAAAGCCAGGTCAGGGGAAACCAGTTCGCGTCGTGAAACGTGGTAAAGGCCCAAACTAAGCCGTCCCAGGTCAATCCACTGCGCACCTGAGGATTTTCGGATACGTAGATCGGGTCGTCGTAGCTGAGGAAGTCATGGGCCCTTACCTGGCCATATACCGAAAAGACGGTGAGCAGCAACAGAGCGCAGATCCAGCGGTCGAGGCCCGATTTTGGCACAGCGCCCGGCGTCTTCCGGATGGATGACGATGACGTTGGGAGGGCCGTGCGAGGTTGTCTCAAGCGATACGAACCCATGGCGTGACGGGACTTTGTTTAAGTTCGCCAAGTGTAAACGATGCGTTGGCGGTGCAATAGATAATCCGCCGGGATGCCCTGGCGCAGGTTGTGCTCATAGGTGATCTCGATATCGAGGGCCCACAGGGCAGAAGCGACCACCAGCCAGATGAGCATCCAAAGTACACGCCTTTTGTTTCGTAACATTGCAATCTCAGTCGATCTATTTCTTCAGGTACTTAGCCAGGAAATCGGTGGTCAGCTTCCAGGCTTGGGCAGCGTCATCGGCGCGGTAGCCCATTTTGTTGTTGGGGTTCTCGAAGGCGTGTCCGGCGTCGGGGAAGATGTGAATGTCGGCAGTCTTGCCCAGCGTTTTCATTTGCGATTCGAACTTCCTCACGTCGGCGGGCGGGATGCCTTTGTCCTGGCCGCCGAAAATGCCGAGTATGTCGGCGTTGATCTTTTTCAGCGTCGCGTCATCGGAAGCGAGATGACCATAGTTGATGACGGCAACTTTAAGCTTCGGATCGGCAACCGCGAGGTTAAGAGAATAGCCGCCACCCATGCACCATCCGATGGAACCGATGCGCATGGGATCGACGCTGGTCTGCGAACCCAGGTAGGTGGTCGCCGCCAACAGGTCGCGATTGGCGCGATCGTCGGGCACTCCGCGCATGATCTCGTGGGCTTCTTCCGGCGTGGCAGCCACCTTGCCGCGATAGAGGTCGATAGCGAGAGCGACGTATCCCTGGTCGGCCAGCTTAGAGGCTTCTTCTTTCACCCAGTCGTTCAGTCCCCACCATTCGTGGATCACAACCAGCGCGGGAAACGGGCCCTTGCCTTGCGGCGTATAAAGAATCGCGTTCACGGTTTCGGTGCCGCTCTTGTAGGTGACAGGCTTGCCCTCAGCGGCGAAGGAAGCGGTTGCGAACATGGCGATCAGGGCTGCGAGAATAATCAGTCTCATCGGTTTCTCCTTTAGACACCGGCGCAACGCGGAAAGTTCTATTTCTTGACGGCGCCCAGGGCTTCGAGCAATTGGCGACCAACCTTCTGCAGTTCGCCGAAGCGCTTCTGGTAGTCAACGAAGAGGCGATTGTATTCCAGGGAATGGTCGGCATCGAGATGGGCGCGCAGCATCATGTCGCGCAGGTGCACGGGGTTGGGCAGCACAGCGTCGTCGTTCAATTCTTCGAGAGCGGTGGCAGGGTCGTAGTGGTACATCGTGAGTCCTCGGTGTTGAGTGTGATGATGCAACGTAGGGCGGGCGGGATGCAATACCCCGCCCTACCGCGCTGGCGCGCTAGAACGGAGCCCCGGCGTGGTAGGCCTGTGCGAATCCGGTAGAATATAGGATTCTCCAAATCCAAACGGAAGCATCTAGAAAAGACAACCATGCATCGTTGGTCCAAGCTCTTTATTCCTACCCTTCGTGAGGCCCCGGCGGACGCCGAGGTCGCCAGCCACAAGTTCCTGGTCCGCTCCGGATACATCCGGCAGCTCGCGGCTGGGATTTATTCGTTCCTGTTCCTCGGACACCGCTCCATGTTGAAGATCACACAGGTGGTGCGCGAGGAGATGGACCGCATCGGGCAGGAGTTTTATCTGCCGGCGCTGCATCCGCGGGAAATCTGGGAGGCCAGCGGGCGCTGGTCGGCGATGGGCGACAACATGTTTCGCCTGAAGGACCGCAGCGGACGCGACCTCTGCCTGGGCATGACCGAAGAAGAGGTGATGACTGAGATTGCACGCAAGGAGCTGCGCAGCTACAAGCAGTTGCCGCAGATCTGGTACCAGATCCAGCAGAAGTTCCGCGATGAGCCGCGTCCCAAGTCGGGGCTGCTGCGAGTACGGCAGTTCACCATGAAGGATTCGTACTCGTTCGACATTGATGCGGCCGGACTGGATGTCAGCTACCAGAAGCATCACGACGCCTATTGCCGCATCTTCGAACGTTGTGGATTGAAGTTTGTGGTGGTCCATGCTGACTCGGGTGCAATGGGCGGATCGGGCTCGCAGGAGTTCATGGTGTACACCGATGCGGGCGAAGACCTGGTGGCGAGCTGCTCCAGTTGCGGGTATGCCGCCAACCTTGAGAAGGCGACGTCGCGGCTCGATCCGGTGGTGGAGCTTGCTCCGACAGGTGATGGCAAGCCGGAACTGGTGCACACTCCGGGCAAGGGAGCGATTGCCGACGTATCGGAGTTTCTGAAGGTGCTGCCGACGCAGGACATCAAGGCCGTCGCGTACATGGCAACGGTTCGAGGAGCACGAGAGGCCGGCCAGCCGGTGGACGAACTGAAGGCCGTAACGGTATTCCTGCGCGGCGACCACACGGTGAGCGAAACCAAGCTGCTGGCTGTCTTGAACGGCGAGTTACGCAAGCAGAGCGGCAAAGACCTTGCGGCGGCGGATCTTCGGCCGATGGTCGCAGAAGAGGTGCAGCAATTCTTTGCGGGCCCGGGTGGTTTTATCGGCCCGGTCGGTCCGCAGTTCGCTAAAGAAGCGCTGGCAGACGGCTTCACCGCGGTGATGGATAGCGGACTCGAAGGGCGGCACGACATGATTTGCGGCGCCAACAAGCTGGACTATCACTTACGCAATGTCACGCCGGGACGGGATTTCCAAGCTACCGTGGTGGCCGACGTCCGCAATGCGGTAGAGGGCGAGGGCTGCCCGAACTGCGGCCATCCGCTGAAGATCGGCAAGGCGGTGGAGATCGGGCACATCTTCAAGCTGGGCTACAAGTATTCGGAGTCGATGGGCGCGCGGGTGCTCGATGAGCACGGCAAGGAAATCACGCCGATCATGGGCAGCTACGGCATTGGGCTGGAACGCATCCTGACGGCGTGCATCGAGCAGAACAACGATGACAACGGCTTCTGGATGCCGACGAATATCGCTCCGTTTGAAGTGGTGGTGACGCCGACAAACACGGCGGACGAGAAGATCAACACTGGCGCTGAAGAAATCGCGGCGGCGTTAGAGGCCGCGGGAATCGACGTGCTGCTGGATGATCGCGACGAGCGTCCGGGAGTGAAGTTCAAGGACGCGGACCTGGTCGGAGTTCCCTACCGCATCAACGTCGGAAAGAAACTCGGCGAGGGAGTGGTGGAAGTCGTCACGCGCGCGGGGAGTACGCGGGTGGATGTCGCCGTCGGCGACGTGGTGGAGCACGTGAGGAAGCTGCTGCGGGGGTGAAACGAACGTGTGCAGATTTCGCCGAGTATAGGGGTCCTTCGACTGCGTTCAGCAGACGCCTCACTTCGCTCAGGAGGACTGCCTAAAAGGAAGCACGATCAGGAAAGGCCGAAGCTCGCTGCTTCGGCCTTTCGGCGTTAAGTGGCGCTTACTGCGCGACCTGTATTGCCGGGGGCTGCCAGGTGCCTGATCCCGGCAGAAGGATCGAGGGTGGCTCAGTCTTCGGCCAGTAGAGCCGCATCACCATGTAGATGGGTCCGTCGGGAGCGGGCAGCCAGTTGGATTTCTTGTCGGCGGATGGCGGGTCCGTCTGGATGTAGAGGGTCAGCGATCCGTCTTTATTCTTCTTCAGAGTCGGCAGCATCGGCGAGTTGATGAGGTAACGGTTGATCGGGTTCTCGATCAGCAATTGCGTCTTGCCGTCATACATCGTGACTGACCAGAAGGCGTTGACCGGAGGATACTGGCCCGTGGCGAAGGTGAGCGTGTAGTTGTGCTTGCTCCCATCGAGAGGGTTGCCGGCGCCATCGTTCTTGGCCATGGGGTACATCGCCTCGACGGCGTCGTTGCCGAAGATTCCCGCGAGTGCCGCAGCCGCGCGCAGGAAGTAGTCGCCGTGATAGAAGGCACGATCCCCGAACGCTGATCCGACGGCCCAGCCATTGATCGTCTTCCCCATGGTGTCACGTTCTTTTCCGATCGCGTCATAGCCCTCTTTCACGCCGACACCCAATTCCGCCTTTTGCGCGTCGGAGAGTTTTGCCGGGTCGAAGGGCTTGCCCGCCTCGATCTCCACCTCAGCAAACTTCGCCCGTAGCGCCGTCTCCTCCGGCACTTCTGGACAGTACTGGAGAAGGAAGTTCAAGTATTTTGGGAAATCGGTCTTGAAGGCGTCCTCAGTAAACGCCGGGAAGTCAGGCATGGGCGGCGCGGGAGGCGCAGGCTGGTGCAGGAACGCCGACAGCGGTTGAGCAGTGTATCCCGCCTGGATCTTCTTCACGTTATTAATGTCGGCTGAATTGAAGAGCTGGGTGCGGTAGATCACCAGGCCGAACTGTGTCTCGGAATGAAATACCTTCTTAAGGCCGGCTGGAGCCTCACCCTTCCAGCCGGGCCCAGCGATCATGTAGCAGCCAGGATCGTTGCCTGTGGCGCGGCTGCCGACGTATCCGTAATTGAACGAGTACATGTCCGTCAGTTGCACGGAGTAGTAGCGGTTCTTGTCGACCTTGGGCACGCAAAAGACTATCGGTTCGGCACGAAGATCAACTTCGAGCATGGAGTATGGTGTATCGCTGTTGGGGGTTACGATAGCGGTGTCCTTCGGGGTGAACACCTGAGCGTCGCTAATGATCTTGTTGAACGGTCCTTTGTACTGGGAGTTGGTCTTATCGACGTTGAACTGGTACATGGCCTTGTACGCCGCGATCATCGGGAAGCCGTAAACGTAGGCCTGCTGATAAGTGTCTTTGTGAGAAACCGCCCCGCGCACCGGAGCCTGTTGCTTGTTGCAAGACACGGTGGAGAGGAGTACGGCCGAGGCAAGAAGCAGCAATAGAGATTTGGTTTTCATTGCGATTGCGATCCTTGAGTCTTTTCCGGCTAACCCCAGTTCCGTCGCGATGCTCTTCATCGCCTCGATGCAAAACGCGATGTGCTCGTCGAGGTCGACACCCATCTCGGCGGCACCGTTGATGATGTCTTCGCGGCTGACGGAGCGGGCGAAGGCTTTGTCCTTCATCCGCTTTCGCACCGACTTGGCATCGACTTCCGCCAGCGACTTGTTGGGCTTGATCAGGGCGGTGGCGGTGATGAATCCCGCGAGTTCGTCGCAGGCGAAGAGCGTCTTCTCGAGCAAGCTCTCCCGCGGAACTCCGCTATAACTGGCGTGCGACAAAATCGCGCGGCGTATTTCTTCCGACACGCCCCGCTCCTTCAGGATCTTGCTGCCCTTGGCCGGATGCTCCTCGGCGGTGGGATATTTTTCGTAATCGAAGTCGTGAATGAGGCCCACGAGGCCCCAGAGTTCTTCGTCCTCGCCGAATTTTCGGGCGTAGGCGCGGAGGCAGGCTTCCACAGAAAGTGCGTGTTTGCGAAGACTTTCTGATAGGGTGAACTCAGTTAGTAAACACCACGCATCGTCGCGCGTCATTGCGGTTTTCTCCGGTATTTATCGGGGTATTGTCCGCCAGTGTGGGCGGAGGCCATAGAATTTGCACAGATATTTCGGGTTTCGCCGATCTGCCCTCTTGACTCTATCAAACGTATGCCGCAAAGTACGGTTAGTTCCAATGGATCAAGGGGTTGTTGAATTGATCCGTGGGGAATCCGTGCCCTGCTCTGGCACTCCCAAAAACTGAATGGCAACGACTCTCGCACCCGTAGAAGACCGGGAAGTGGTGAGATGCGACCACTGTCATCTCGTCCAGTTCAGAACCAGCAATAACCTTTGCCGTAAATGCCGCACGTCCCTGGATGAGGACGAACCTGAGCCAATCCTCGCACAGCCGTTGCCGGTGATGGAACCGGCAGGTGCAAACCGCTCGGAGGTGCAGGTGGCGCAGGCCATCCGCAGCTTGCGACTGGGCCATGGACTGAGCCAGCGCCAACTGGCGTTGCGCATGGGCGTGCCGCGCACCTACGTCTCAAAGATCGAGAACGAGAAAGCCACGCCGACTCTGTCGTCGCTGGCGCGGCTGGCGGAAGCCTTGACGGTTTCGGTACCCGAGTTGTTGCGCGCGTGCGCTCCGTCTCGGCAACACGAGATTGACGAGTTAATGGCAGACCCGTTCATCGCGGAGATGGCGGTGTTCACCAAGCAACTCGATGACATGCAGCGCACCAGCGTGCTGGCGCAGATTCGCGACCTCGTGTCGCATCCGCGGCGTATCGCTTAGTTTGTATGCATGATTGCGCTGCTGCTCAGCGGTGACCGGCAGCGCAAAAGTTCTGGGCCCCTACTGCGCGGCGAAGCCCCGGCGCAACGTCCGTACTCCAGCGGCGATGTGAAGTCCGGGAAGACCGCGTGAACCAAAGCCGACCGGAAAGCGCCGAGGCCTCGTGCCTTGGCGTTTTCTTTGCGCGTTGCTCATAGATTGGCGGGGCTACTTTAACTCAAACTCGACAATTTGACCTTCGGTAGAGCCCTCGTTGGCCAAGCTATGGGTAACCCCGACATTCACCCAGTGAAAGTCGCCCGCTTTGACTTGCTCGGTTCGCGATTTGCCATCGGGTGCCGTCATCTTCAGTTGCATGGGCGAGACAGCCACGATGAGGTACGGACGCGTATGGGTGTGCATTGCAGTCGCTGTTCCGGGCGTAATGACCCATCGGTAAACGCGGACGCTCGGATTTTCGGCGGCAATTGGAGCTGCGGCTGATGTGGAGGGGTGTTCTGGACGGTGGAGCAACTCCAGGTCGATGACGTCCATGGTGGTGCTCCCGACATTGTGTACGCGGTGGGTGAGCGGCTTATCGGTGCATGTGTCTGAGAATACATCGCCGGGAGCGGACGTAGTGGGTGGACCCTCTGCTTCTCCAAGTCGCTGCCCCGTCGTGGTGTTGTTCGACAGTTCGACGCCCGTCCGATCGCAAGAGTGAATGTGGTACGCCGTACGCTCGCCAGGCGCTAGGACGGCATGGATGACCACGATGTCGTCGTTCTTGAATTGCACATGGTGGTACGGCTCCTGCACCACGGGAACCGGAGTCTCTTGAGTTGCGCCGACGGCAAGCAAGAAAAGCAGGCAAAGTGCGGTTCGGAAGAAGAGTTTCAGGACGATGCTCCTTGAAGAGGGATAACGCTGGCAGTCCGCACTGGATGTTCTCGGTGAAGGGCCGGGAGGATTATAGACGATAGAGTCATGGCCTCGTGATTCGGCACTTTTTGAGGCGAGAAATCGGAGTTTCTGATGTTTACTGCAGCGACTGTCCCTGCTGGGGGAACTTCGCGGTGATCTTTGGTCCGTTATTGCGACTTTTTCGGAGTTGGTTCCGGTGCGGGAAGCAGATGGATTTTGCGATTGATGTTCGGCCAGTATTGGCGCAACAGGTTTCCGCCGAACTGCCAGCCGATATCGGAGGCATAGCGAGTAAACATGTCGCCGACTCCGTTGTTCCCTTCCGGATAGTACGTGGTGGCCAGGGCTTCGGCCGCCAGTGGGCCGACCAATCCCGCGTAGTTGGCTACGGGCTTACCGGAGTCGCTGCGCGTGGCAAACACGCGGATCGCGGAATATTTCACTGCCTGCTTGAACGACAGGTTCTTCTTCACGTAGAAGCGTGGGTCTTCGTGCATCACCGACGCGATCGCGAAATTCCCAATCAGGTTGCCCGAAGCGCTGCGGGCCATGTCGGCCCCAACCCGCTTGCCATAGCCTTCGGCACCCTGGCCGTAGCCTTCGGGAGTGTTGATGGCCTGGCTGAAGGCCGAGCCGATCAACGCTCCGCCGATGGTGGCCAGTGAGACACTGTTACGGCACGCCAGTTCGAACTTCTGCCCCGGGCTAAGCGGGCCGGTGTTGGTGGCCAGGGTGGGAAACACCCACGAACTTTTCGACAGTACCGAGAACAGGCCTCCGCCGCTCTGGTCAGTGCTTTCTGCCGGCGTCGCGGATTTTGTTTGCGCGGTGGCGGAAGGGGCGTCGGGCAGATTGCTGGACGAAGATTGTTGCGCCACGCTTCCGGCGCATAAGAAGCAACAGACGGCAAATGTCAAAAAAAGGCGCCGCATCCCGGCGCCCTGGTTATTTTGCAAAACGAACGCTCCTCGGCTGAAGACTGTAACGAGTGTATCAACAGTACGTCCCGATCACTGGGTGGGCAACGACTGCAACAGGCTGACCAGGTTCTGGGGAACGACATGGATGAAGCCCCTGCGTGGGCTGTCTATGTCGGCGATCAGGAGAAATGATATGGAGACAATCAATGGCAAAATGACGAGCATGACGCCTTTTGCACTGCGCGCGCCGTAGCCAACCAGCATATTACAGCAGATGGCGATGGCTATCATCAATGCCCATGCCGACGATGGAATGCGGTTCCACCAAGCCGCCTGGGTGTAGCCCTGTGAGTTCAACACATCGTTCATGCCTGAAACGGCCAGCGCCATCACGGGCGTGGGGTTTGCCAGCGCCGGGGCTTGGATCGCGGACCACATCTCCGACTGCAATTTAGCGGTATCGGCGTCGACCTGCATCAGCTCTTCCTCCTGGCGGGTACGGTAAAACGCAATCCGCAAGTCCGTATATTTGCGGATCTGGGCCCGCACCGCCGCCGCATCACCGGCCGGAAGCAGTCCCAGTCGAACGTATTCCGTGCCAATGGCATTGGCCTCGGCTTCCTCGTAATTCTTCCGCTGGTCATAGCGTGTGGTGGCCATGGAGAAACTGAACCCGATGATGAGGCCAAGCAGGGTCAGCGTTGCAGTCTCGACCAAGCCAAAATCTTCCCGAAGCTCTTCCTTCATCGGATACCGCCGGCGCATTGCGGCGCCGATCTGCGCCGCCAACCACAATACGACCACCGAAAAGAAGAAGAAAATGAGGGGATAGTTCATGATGTGTCCGGGTTCGGCCATACGATCAGCTTAGCGTACGGTTGGACAAACGAGAAGAGTCCTGTCGAGTCGAGACCTTCCGCCGAGAGTGCCGACAGCCGTCCCCGTGATTGAGTCATGTAAGCCGGGACAACAGCAGTGGTCCCAATTCGTTGCAACCACCTGCTACGTATGCTACTTTCAATAGTTTAGGAGAGGTTAAGCCTTGCGCACACAAGTGCCGGCGGGGCTGAACCGCAAAGAGGCAGAGACCTACTCCCGCCTCGATCTGGAGCGGTTACCCCACCACATCGCTATCATCATGGACGGCAACGGCCGCTGGGCCAAACGCCGCCATCTGCCGCGCATTGCCGGGCACCGCTCGGGCGTGGCAGCGGTGCGTTCAACCATCGAGACGGCGGCGCGAATTGGTTTGCCGGCCCTGACCCTTTATTCGTTTTCCACGGAAAACTGGAAGCGTCCGAAGACCGAAGTCAGCTTCCTGATGAACCTCCTGCGGCGCTACCTGATGATGGAATTGCCAACCATGATGGAGAACAACATCCGGCTGCAGTACATAGGGCGCCAGCAGGAATTGCCGCAGGAAGTGCAGGAACGCATGGCGTGGGCGCGCGAATCGACCGAGAAGAATACCGGCATGGTGCTGACGCTGGCGCTGAACTACAGTTCACGCACGGAACTGGTGGACTGTTTCAACGCGATCGTGAAAGAAGCGTCACGCAACGGCGGCATCGATCACCTGCGCGTGGATGAGCCCGGCATCGCACGGCACCTCTATACCAGGGGACTGCCGGAACTCGATCTGCTGATTCGCACCAGCGGCGAGATGCGGCTGAGTAATTTTCTGCTGTGGCAGGCAGCCTACGCCGAGATCTTTGTCACGGATACGCTGTGGCCGGACTTTCGAGGCAGCGAATTGCTGGAAGCGATCGAGGCGTTTCAGAAACGCGAGCGTCGTTTTGGCGGGTTGATCGGCGACGGGCATTCCTCGTGAAACGCGTCCTGACCGCAGTAATCCTGGTTCCCATTGTGGTGATCGCGCTGTTCAAGGCGCCAATCTGGCTGTTTGCGCTACTGGTGCTGGGAGTGGCGGTACTAGCGGCGCAGGAATACTTCGGAATCGCGAGGGCTCAAGGCTTTCGGCCATTTCACGCGCTGAGTTATCTGGTCCTGGTGAGCCTGTTTGGGGTCGTGATGTGGGGCAGTCTCGAGATTGCCCGTCAGATGCCCTCGTGGCTGCGCGCTATTCCTTTTGTGGAGGGGATTAGCGGCTTGTTACTCGTGGCTGCGCCGTTTCTCCTGATGATTGCCAGCATGCGGCGTGATCCGTTGTCGCAGTCACTGCCGGACGCGGCGGTTTCGTTTCTCCTGTTGCCGTATGTCGGATTGTCGCTGGTGTGCCTGGTACTTTTGCGCGCCTATGAGAACGGGGCGCTGTTTGTCTTGTTCCTGATGCTAGTGGTGTGGGCAGGCGATATCGCTGCGTATTACGTCGGCAGCGCCATCGGAAAACACAAACTGGCACCGCGCGTGAGTCCGGGAAAATCATGGGAGGGCGCAATTGCATCGGCTATCGCAGCAGCGGTCATGTCCGTATTGTTGCTGCACTTCGCCTCGAATCTTTATCTCGCGCTGCAACGTATCCACTTGCTGGATATTTCAGCAATGCCACTCTATCCCCAAGGTGGTGCGTCCGGGCTGTTGCAAAGGACACCAGATTGGATTGCGGTGTTGTTTGGTCTATGCGTGAACGTCGCGGCCCAGCTTGGCGACTTGGTCGAATCGGCCCTGAAACGTGGTGCGGGCGTCAAAGATTCCGGGACGCTGCTGCCCGGCCATGGCGGAGTGCTTGACCGCATCGATGCCTTGCTATTTGCTGCTCCGCTGGGATGGCTGTTCTACGTCAGCGGGTTGGGCGAATACTTCCAGGTTCGTGGGATACTGGGAAGGTAAATGATGAAACGCATCGCCATCCTCGGCTCCACTGGATCGATCGGAAAGAGCACGCTGAAAATCGTCGAAGCCTTCCCTGATCGTTTCTCGGTGTTGAGCCTGGCGGCAGGACGCAACGTCGAGCTTGCGTTCGAACAGGCGCGGCGCTGGCATCCCAAGATCGTTTCGATGGCGTCAGCGGAATCGGCCAACCACCTGCAGGACAAGCTGAAGAAAGTCGGTCTCGGACACGCGATGGAAGTAGTGCACGGTTCGCCGGGAACGGTGAAGGTAGCCACTCATCCCGACGCCGATTTCGTGGTCAGCGCCATCGTCGGCGTAGCCGGACTGGAAGCTACCTACGAGGCGGTGAAGGCGGGCAAGACGGTTGGAGTGGCGAACAAAGAGTGCCTGGTCACTGCAGGCGACTTGATCGTGGCGGAAGCGCGCAAGCAGGGCAAGCCGCTGCTGCCGATCGATAGCGAGCACAACGCCATCCATCAGTGCCTACGGGGCGGACGGCGAAACGAGGTGCATCGCATCTGGTTGACTGCGTCAGGCGGTCCGTTTCTGCACACGCCGCGGCGGCAGTTTGCGCACATCACGGTCGAGCAGGCATTGAACCATCCTACGTGGAAGATGGGAAAGCGCATCACCATCGATTCGGCGACGCTGATGAACAAAGGCTTTGAGGTAATCGAGGCCTGCCGTCTATTCGACATGCCGGCGAGCCAGATCAGCGTGCTGGTGCATCCGCAGAGCACGATCCATTCTATGGTCGAGTTTATCGATGGAAGCCTGTTGGCACAGCTTTCGGTGACGGATATGCAATTGCCGATTCTGTACGCGCTGACGCATCCCGAGCGGATTGAGTCAGATCTGCGGTTCCCGGTGGCGGAGTTGCGGCAACTGGACTTCAGTCCTCCGGATCTGGACAAGTTTCCCTGCTTACGTTTGGCCTATGAGGCAGTCGAAGCAGGAGGGGCAAAGACCATAGCCCTGAATGCGGCCGACGAGGTGGCGGTGGCAGCCTTCCTGGATGGTACCCTTGGTTTCGAGGACATTCCGACTACAATAGAAGCAGTAGTTCGTGAAACGCCGGCCCACATACCTGAATCTATAGATCAGGTCCTGGATTGGGACGCCGACGCACGGCGCCGGGCCCGGAAACTCATTCGGGTGTCGGGACGTGGGGTTGGTACCGCTATAACGCATCCAGCCGGCAGGCACGAGTAGCTCCCTTAGTAAAAGAGGTCTATGAATTCGTTTCTGATTGCAGTGGCGTCAATGGCCGTGGTGCTGGGGATCATGATCCTGGTACACGAGTTCGGCCATTATGCCGCGGCCAAGCTTTTCGGCGTTCGGGTCGACGTTTTTTCCATTGGATTTGGCAAACGGCTGGTGGGCTTCCGCAAAGGGGAGACCGACTACCGGATCAGCGCGCTACCGCTCGGTGGCTATGTCAAGATGGCGGGCGAGAACCCGCTGGAAGCGCACAGCGGCGCACCAGATGAGTTCGTATCGCATCCGCGCTGGCAGCGCTTTGTTATCGCAGGGGCCGGGCCGGCAATGAACATTTTGTTGGCGGTGGGACTGCTGACCGGCGTCAACATGGTGCATTACGAGCATCCGGTATATCTGGACCAGCCAGCGGTGATTGGCTGGGTGATGGAAAATTCTCCGGCGGAGAAGGCGGGCATCCAGGCGGGCGACCGCATCGTGCGGATCGATGGCGCGCAGAACCCGACGTGGGAAGACGTGCTGTTGAAGTCGGCGATCCAAGGGAATAAGCCGCTCGAATTGGCGGTGCAGCGCGGCAACCAGGTTCTGGACAAGCAGATCGCACCTTTCGGCAACGGAACCGATCCGGAGCAGGTACGCAACATCGGATGGGTGCAGGACGAGCCAATCGTCGTCACTCAAATGGAAGCGAAGATGCCCGCCGCTAAGGCAGGCATGCGAGTCGGCGATCAGATTGTGGCGATCGACGGCGTGTCAGTTCGTTCACTGATGTCGGTGATCCGTTTCCTGCAGAAGAATGGCGACAAGCCAGTAGAAATTTCTGCGCTGCGCAATGGCCAGGAAATGAAGTTCACGGCCACTCCGGTGATGACGGAAGACAACGGACAGAAGCGCTATCGGCTGGGCTTTCAGTCGGAGCCGGTGCGCGTCGATAAGCTACCGTTCCCGCAGGCACTGAGCCGCTCCCTCGACGAGAACAAGAAATACTCGCTGCTGATCGTGGATCTAGTGCGGAAAATGGTGCGCAATGAGACCTCCATCAAGCAGATGGAAGGACCGATTGGCATCGCGCGGGCGTCAGGGCAAGCCGCCAGCCAGCCGGGCTGGACACCGCTACTGAGTTTGATGGCCGGCATCAGCCTGAATCTCGGCATCTTCAACCTGCTGCCGATTCCGATTCTCGATGGCGGCATGATCCTGATGCTGATCATCGAAGGCATCATCCGCAGAGACATTAGCCTGCGCATCAAAGAGCGGATTTACCAGACGGCGTTTGTGTTTCTGATCCTGTTCGCGGTGGTCGTGATCTTTAACGACATCGTTAAGGCGGTACCGGGATTGGCGCAGAGATTGCCGTAATTCGAATTGTGTTGTTTGGGACGGGGCGCACGATGCGTCCCGTTTTTCGTTGCTTGAAGGAATGGCTCGCGGTCGCGCCGATTGAATTTGCGCGGGCGCGATAGCTCCCGGAATGGCCTGGTCACGCCACCTATTGCATCTGGACCGCCCGTGTAATGCAAAGAACCGCCGTCGGGATACGTGACGTGTCGCATCTTTCGCTGCAGGCTCGCTGTTTCTGCTCTCTCCCAACGGCTATTTTTCAATGCGATGGGACTGGACTCTTCGCCTTGCAACAAGGAATCTCGGCCCAGCCGCTGGCTGGGGAAAAGTGGTTCCAGGTGTCATCGTCGGTGTAGAGGTCGTGTTGGGGCGAGCAGAAGGGGCCAGTCGATGTACCTCCATGACTTCCCGAGAGTCTGGTCACGACAGTTTCCAATTTAGAAAGTGGATTGAGTCGTCGACTAAACTCGGGTTAAGGAATCTCCACTGAACCGCTGGACGCCGACAACTGGCCCTCCCGGTCGCGCACCACACAGCGCACAAGGTAGTTGCCGGGCTTCACCTCGAAGTTCGCCCGCATGGTTACGCCCGAGTCCAGCTTCTTGTCGAGGGTGTTGTCGGTCAGACGCATCTCCAGTGTCTTCTGGTCGCCCTGCACGAAGTTGCCGTTGCGATCAAACAGCGCAGATACTATGGTCAGGTCATTGCGATTGCGGCCGTCCACCTTTTGATAGTGCAGATGCCGCACGTCCACCTTCACCAGCACCGCCAGCTTCGCGCCCTCGTCGGAAGTCTTGAAATACTTGGTCTGCAGCGTGACTGGAATGTCCCTGCGTTCTTCCTGCGAGAAGACGGCGTCGTTGATGTCGCTCCTCGCCTGCTCGGCCGCGTTCTGCAGGTGCGTGGGAGCATAGTAGCCTTTTCGTGCTTGCAGGGCATAAGGCTGCTTGTTCGCCAGGGTGACCTTCAGATTGTGATACTTTCCGTCGTTCTTGAGGTTCTGCGGTGCGAAACCGAGAACGTAATAGTATTCGGGCATAGCGGCGGTACGCCGAAATCCTTCGAAAAGGTCATTGTTATTGTGAAAATACGTGCCGCCGGTTCCATACGCCAGTTCGCTCAGTACGTTGGCTTCATCACTGGCGCTCATTAACTCATACTGCCGCAGCGCCGCAGCGGTCTGCTCGCTCTGGGGTTTCCTGCTGATGTCGGGAACGCCGCTATACAGACCCCTCGCATCGAGCGTGCTGATGACGACGTTCGAGCGGACGGCGCGATCGATGACCTCGCTTTCCCGTTGCGTGTTATCGAGCAGCAGGAAGCCAGGCGATACCAGAACGATGGTCCGCGGCCCTGGCATCTGTGCGATCCTGTTGATCACGTCGCGTATGGTGCCGAGGGCAATCCGCGATTGATCGCTGCTGGCACTTGCCACCCTCTCCGCGGCACTCAAGACCACGCTCTGGGCCGTATTGGCGTCCACCCTCATGTCCAAACAATTGATGAAGTCCGCTGTAGCAACCTGTAAGGCAGTCTGATCATTCAAGTTGACAATCAGATTCGCTTGAAAGGGGGTGATGTACGGGCAGTCGGTGGTCGCGGCGCTTCCGATCGGATTGGGATTGATCCGCAGAAGCGTTGCCCGCAGCTTCGCCCGGTCGTCGGTAAAGTCCTGCATGACGATGCCCGACGTGGTGTACACGGCCGCGCGGTCTCCGGGAGCCAGGGAATCCAGATGCTTCATTGCGGCATTTCGAGTTGACGCAACATCGCTGAACGGCAAATGGTAGTCGTCAAACAAATAGGCGACATAGCGCTCCGGCGCTGCCGGCTTAGCCGCGAGCTGTTCCTTGCCGCCGGCTGCTCCAGCCGGGTGCGGCATTTCCGGCTTCTCGATGGCGAAGCGCGCGATCGTCTGCGGCTTGCCATTGTCGAAGAGCTGGAAGTCTTCCTTCTTCAGAGTGCCGATTGCCTGTCCCTGGCCATTGCGCACCACGACCCGCACCAGTACCAGGTTCACGTTCACCTTGAACGTCGTCTCGGTTTCCTGATGGGTGGTTATCTCAGGTACATTCTTGTCTTCTACAGCAGCCGGTGGCGGACTGCTTTGCGGGGTCGATACTGACTGCGAAGCAGAACTTCCGTTCTCAGGCGAGACTAACGGAGGACTCGATTGCGCTTGTGTCAAAGCGGATGCGGAAAGCCAAAACAACACCGCAACTACGCACCAGCGAACACAAAAGCTCCGGCTGGTTCTGCTTTTACCAGCCTCCAAGCCTTGGCTCGGGTCGGGATCGTTCATGATGACACCTTGAAGAGTTGCGAACCGGGACGCTCGCTGACTGCTAGTTGAATCCCAGGCTATCGCCAACATCAACATTAACCCTGCCGCTGCCGCAATGATCTGAAAGGCAAAAAACTAATGAAGCTACAGTCCCAAATTGGGAACATACTTGAGTCATATGCTGATCCTCGAATGGTTGGTGGTATATCCCGATTTCGTAAGCGATCCGCCGCCATGACATCGGCAAACGACAAAACAGAAAGGCTCCCGATTAGGAGCCTTTGCAGTTCACAAACTGTAATTCGGCTAGGTGCTTGACCCGTCGTTGCGCTTCAGGGTTGGACGATCATCGTCGTTCTGCGTTCCCGTGCCGGTGCCGTTGTTGGTTGGATTATCGGCGGTGCTGCGGCGCAGCGTCGGACGGTCCGCATTGGTTTTGTCGTTCTGCACCTTGTGCTTGTTCTCGATGGAGGCGAGACGCGATTTCACCTGGTCGAATTCCGAAGTATTGATTACATACTCCTCACGCGGTGGCAGGACGGTCGCCATCTCCTGCTGGGCGTGCGAGACGCGGTCAGGGGTCATAGGATGCGAGGAGAAGGCCTTGGCGATCGCGCCCGGCTTCTTCTTTTCCTGCGCCTCAATTTTCTCGAAGAACGAGATGAACGACTGCGGGTCGTAGCCCGTCTTGTACATGTACTCCATGCCCAGGAAGTCGGCTTCGCTCTCGAAGTTGCGGGAGAACTTCATGAAGGTCAGCGGCACTCCGATGCTCAGAGCGGCCTGCGTGGCCTCGTAAACTGCCCAGCCGCCGGGAACAAAAATCAGAGGAATGCTGGCCAGGTTGACGATGTTGCTGCGAGTCTGTTCGCGGGCGACATGGCAGGCGGCGACGTGCGCGATTTCGTGGGCCATTACGCCAGCCAATTCTGCTTCGTTATCGGCGGCAAGAATCAAGCCGGAGTTGACGTAGAAAAAGCCGCCTGGCAACGCGAATGCGTTGATTTCGTCGGTGTCGATGACCTTGATGGTAAAGGGGACCTTGGAATCGGAGTTGCGCACCAGGTTCTGGCCGATGCGATTCACATATTCAATGACCACGGGGTCGGTAACCAACTTCGCGCCATGCTCAATCTGCTGGGCATATTGCTGGCCCATCGCAACTTGCTTGTCGAGCGAGTACCAGTTCCCTGCTCCGCGTCCGCAACCCACATTGCGGTTGCCGATGGAATCGATGGCGCTCAGGGTTTCGGGGCTGGGAGCGTTCTTGTCGGGCTTCGTGTTCGCGGGAGCGGAGTCGTCTGGGGCTGCAGTTGCCGGAGGCGTGGACTGAGTTTGCGATCCGACGGAAGGCGCGGTCTGCGCTGGATCTGGGACGCTCGGAGCTTGCGCCGAAGTTCCCGTGTTTTGACCGGGACTCCCCGTGGGATAGCCTTGGGCCCACGCTGGAGCGTTGGCGACGAGCGCCACCGCGAGGACGCACAAGCCGATATTCTGCAACTTAGATCGCATGATGCCCACCTTCTTCAAGCCCGTTGCCTGAGCCACGACGACAGGAATGCGATTTCGCGCACCCTGTGGTTATTGGAACACGAACGAACCCGCTTTGTTTCCCCAGTCAAGTCCATTCTACGCCTACCACATCGGGCGGAGTAAACGAGTTGGAAGGCAGGAACCCGCACTGGTATTTCCCGGGAATCAGCACGGAAGTTCCCATTTGTGAACGGCGACAGATAGACAAAGCCGGAATGGCATGAATCAGGCAACTGGCTGAAAAACAAGGAACTTGCATTTCGTTTGGGCAATCCGAGGAAACAGTCCAGAGAGAACACGTTCTGGGACATTCTGGTGCTCGACGCGGGGCGGGAAGCAGCGTCCGCGCCGCTTGGAACGCGGCCCAGCATGATAAACTAAAGTCTACCTGTATGGCTCAATTACAACGCAGAAAGACATATACGGCTACAGTCGGCGGCGTGCGCGTGGGCAGCGATGCACCAATTGTGGTGCAATCGATGACCAATACCGATACGGCTGACATCGAGGGCACAATCCGCCAAGTAGCGGCTCTGGCGCGGGCCGGATCGGAACTGGTGCGCGTCACCGTGAACAACGACGCGGCCGCAGCTGCAGTGGCTCCGCTGGTTGATGGCCTAGACCGGTTGGGCGTTCGCGTGCCGATCATCGGCGACTTCCACTACAACGGGCACATCCTGCTGAAGAAGTATCCCGAGTGCGCACGGGCATTGGCCAAGTACCGCATCAATCCGGGCAACGTTTCGATTGGTAAGAAGGATGACGACAATTTCCGGACGATGATTGAGGTCGCGATCGAGAACGACAAGCCGGTGCGTATTGGGGTGAACTGGGGATCGCTGGATCAGCAACTGCTGACCCGGCTGATGGATGAGAACTCGAAGTGGCCCGAGCCCAAAGAAGCGCGCGACGTGATGATGGAAGCCATGGTGCTGAGCGCGCTGCGATCGGCTGACTTAGCGGTGAGTTATGGGCTGCGGAAAGACCAGATCATCCTGAGCGCAAAAGTCAGCGGCGTGCAGGACCTGATCGATGTGTATCGCGAGTTGGCGCGGCGTTGCGAGTATCCGTTACACCTCGGGCTGACCGAGGCGGGGATGGGAGCCAAAGGAATTGTAGGCAGTGCGGCGGCACTGGCCGTGGTCTTGCAGGAAGGCATTGGCGACACGATTCGAGTTTCGCTGACCCCCGCTCCCAATGGAGACCGCACGGAAGAAGTCACAGTCGGCCAGCAGATTCTGCAGTCGATGGGGATACGCAGCTTCAATCCGCAGGTGACTGCGTGTCCGGGATGCGGGCGCACGACCAGCACGTTTTTCCAGGAGATGGCAGAGCAGATTCAAGGTTACCTGCGCGAGCAGATGCCGACTTGGAAGACGCGCTACTCGGGCGTGGAAGAGATGAAGGTCGCGGTGATGGGCTGCATCGTCAACGGGCCGGGCGAGTCAAAACATTCGAACATTGGCATCTCGCTGCCGGGGACATTCGAAGAACCAAAGGCTCCGGTATACGTTGACGGACGGCTGATGACGACGCTCAAGGGTGATCACATCGTGGCCGAGTTCATCAAGATTCTTGAGGACTACGTGGATTCGCACTACGCGTCGAAAGATCAGCTGGTTTCGATCCAGTAGAACTCAATTCAACGCTGAGACACTGAGGCACAGAGATTCTGTGCCTTTTGTTTTTGCGGCCGACTTTTCCAACGCACGTTGCTTTACAATCCGGTCATTGAGTCAGGATCGGAGACCCGTGAAGCGTTCCCTACTCAACTCACAAGAGGAATCACTCGACTGCGACACGCCCACCGTCTCCGCAGCCACGCTCAAGCTGCGTCTGCTGAAGAAGCTCAAGTGCACCACGAGGTATGAGAAGCTCGCGACGGAAGCGGGAGCGAAGTTGATTGCGGGCGTGGATGAAGTGGGGCGGGGCTGTTTGTTTGGCCCAGTGGTGGCGGCGGCGGTGATTCTCGATCCGGCGTACCGCATTCGCGGATTACGCGACTCGAAGCTGCTCGATCAGGCGACACGTGAGAAACTGGCGCCACGGATCCGCGAGAGCGCACTGGCGTGGGCGGTCGCAGCAGTAGACGTTGCGATCATCGATGAGATCAACATCTACTGGGCGTCGAAGCGGGCGATGGAGGCGGCGGTCGGCAAACTCACGCTATGTCCAGATCACCTGCTGGTGGACGCCATGGGCCTCAATTGTGATTGCACCCAGACTGCGATCATCCATGGCGACGCGCTATCGGCCTCGATTGCGGCGGCATCGATCATCGCCAAAGTCGAACGCGATGCCATGATGCGCGAGTTCGACGCGGTGTATCCCGGGTACGGGCTAGCTTCGAACAAGGGGTACAGCGCCCCGGTACATCTGAAAGCATTGCGCGAGAAAGGCCCGACTCCGCTGCATCGAATGTCGTTCGCGCCGGTGTGGCTGGCGACGAAACCGCAGGAAGTGATGGAATTCATGCGGGAGGAAGAGGAAGCAGCTAGCAATTAGTAATAAGCAATTAGTAGTTAGCAATCAGGGCAATACAATTCGCATCAGGTATGAGAAGCTTTCAGGTCACGAATTTCACCTTCAGCAGCGAGAGGTTGAGTATCAGCCTGTTCAGATGGCCAAGTCATGCAGGGCTGACGTGTTCTGGATCAGCAGAGTGGAACCATGCAGCTCTGCAATGTGCTGCTTACGAAAATCGGCGAGAGTGCGCGTAACGGTCTCTCGCGACATGCCAATAATTTGCCCAATCTCCTCGTGGGTCAAGGCCACTTTAATTCCGCGTGCGGCAGGCGTTCCGGCATCCTCGTGCGACCAATCCAGCATCAGCCGGGCGATGCGCTGTGGGGCGGAGCGCATTACGAAGGAACGAAGCTGCTGGTATGCCTGCTGGCACTCGCGGCTGAGGTGGATTGCCGCCTGCATGCTGGCCTCTGTATGATCGGCGAGAAATTTAATAAAGTCTTCCCTTTTGACAAAGTTCAGCTGGCAGGGTTGGCCAGTTTCCGCCGTGGCCTCGTGCGAGGTTTCAGACACGGCTGCGTTCAGCCCTAGCACTTCACCCGGCTTGGCGACCTTCAATATGATGGTCTGGCCCTGACTCGAACTCGCCGACAGTTTTACCCGGCCCCGGCACAAAATGTAAATTCCACGACACGGCTGGCTCTCGGTAAACAGAATCGAGCCAGCAGGATACGCGAGCGTGAACTTTATCTTCTGAAAGGCCTCCATGTCCGCTTTGGGCAGACGACAGAAAAAGCCGTCGGAACAAAGTTTGCAGGTGAGACAGTTCTCAACTAGTTCCATGCCATATGGTGAGTGCATTGTCACCCTTCCTGTACGAGGAGGCCCCTAAGGTTGTGGCAGAATCCATGGCAGTTGAGAGCCGACGGGCGATGTTGGCGCTCAATGACAACTGCAGCAAGGATTTTGCTGTGGTTGTGGTGAGGATACGCTCCCGAGCGGCGCAATGCGGCAAATGCTCAAACTATTCTCTCTGGCTGAAATTCCGAGGAATCAGTCGCTTGGCGGGAATTTTCGGATAAGGACCTGCGCTAGAGCAACTTACAGGCAAAAGCATCATTTCAAATAACTTAGCGGATTGGAGATAACGGTCCCAACTCAAGCCCGTCGGGCGGGCGAAACTCTCCGGTTTTACTCATAGAACGAATGGTGAAGAGTGCAGCAAGAATCGCGAGGGCAAGTAACCGAGCGCTTGCCTTGTTGGGAATTCGGATAGAGACCTACTCTCTGCCAACGGCGGGCAAATCTGGCCATCTGCCATGTCCTAAGCCCCTCGCCCATGCAAAGAAAAAAGAGCATCGCTGTGCGCTGGGATCGCCTCAATGCGTATATAGTGTGGGGCTGCTGGAATCTGCGACGGAGGTTTTGCTTGAGGTCGAAACACAGGCGATGCTGAGGCGTCACTTATCGAACCAACCCCACATGAAAATCGAAAGGAGAGTGTTCGTGCATAAGAGACTGTTGTTTATTGTGGTGCTCCTGTTCTCTACGGTTTGGTTGCAAGCGCAAGATGCAGGACAGACGGCCGGCAAGACGGCCGGCCTGACTACGATTCAAGGCTGCCTGACATACAGCAACGGCCATTACAGACTCACCGAAGACAATGGGACGACCCATCAACTGCAAAGCCAAGCCAACAAGCTCACCAAGCATGTGGGCCAAGAAGTCACGATCACCGGAAAGCCTGCAACCAGGACAGTAGGTACTACCGTCCAGGGTGCCGCGTCCTCGGTAAAAGAAGAGCAGGTTTTTAAGGTAACGAGCGTACAGCATGTAGCGGACACGTGCACGGCGGCTGCGCACTGATCGACTGCGAGCCGTCATGCTGGGAGGCAATGGCGCGGCGTCTTCGAAAGTGGAACGTGCCGCGCCAGGGATTCTCAACCGCGAGGACTAACAAAGCCTCGGACTACTTTGGCGATCGCCCCTGCATCCGCGTCCAATGCAGAAAGACGTGTCATGCAGTTCGGCCTACGCGAACTCGCAAAGCGGCGTTCGCAGGGTTTCGCGATTGCGGTACTGTTTTCCGTCAACAGGCACACTTCCTCACAGGCGCACTTCGTCGTATGGAGCAAGCGAAATAGGCAGTCGCCGACAGGTACTGTGTAGCACTGTCTGTTTCTATATGTCCGGCATTTTCATGCCGGCCATGCGGCGGGCGAAGCTGGGCTTGCCCATCCCCTTGAACATCTTGCGCATCTGAGCGTACTGGCGGAGGAGGTGGTTGACTTCCTGCACGCTGGTGCCGGAACCGCGGGCGATGCGCTTGCGGCGGCTGCCGTTGATGGACTCGTGATGCTCGCGCTCGTAGGGCGTCATGGAGTTGATGATGGCTTC
>Ga0097691_1000186_pt1 | contig 56674 bp, 45 predicted proteins | sample NGESurdeep072012_8_FD_72858 | JGI IMG/M metagenome (GOLD analysis project Ga0097691, IMG submission 72858) | Arctic peat soil microbial communities from Barrow, Alaska - NGEE Surface sample 210-1 deep-072012 | ecosystem: Environmental > Terrestrial > Soil > Wetlands > Peat ...
CGCCGCGATTGTACCGGCCCGGTACGACGCCGCTCCGGGTCGAGCCGGACGATCCTGGCCGTCGGCGGCGGGTCAGACGATCTGCAGGCCGCGGGGCGGCCAGCCCCCGTGAATCGACAGCGTCGCAGCGTTCAAAGCCCGCCGGCGACTTAGCTCGGTCGCGCCGAGGCGGAGGATCCGGTCGAGCTTCGGCCCGGCGGCGAATCTCGCTCAGCGGGCAGCGTCGGCCTCGAGATTCTGATCAGCTCGATCGCGCTCGCTAGCCCGGCTGACGACCATCCAGATCGGGCCCTAGCTGTTCTTCCCATCCAGGTTGTTGACGGGCACCCGGCTCATCGGTGGCTGCCCGGCGAGTGACCAATGCGGTCGACGTCGATTGTAGAAGTCGAGGAAGCGGTCCAGGCTCGCGACGCGCGCCTGGGGCTCGGTGAACGGTTCGGCATACGCCCACTCCTTGAGCAGCGTCCGGACGAGCCGCTCAGCTTTGCCGTTGGTCTGGGGCCGATACGGCCGGGTGAACCGATGACCGATGCCGAGCTGGTCGCAGGTCGCCGCGAAGTCGTGACTTCGATAGCAGCCACCGTTGTCGGTCAAGATCCGCTCGATCGTGATCCCGTGGCCCGCATAGAAGTGCCAGGCCCGCTCGAGGAAGCCCGCCGTGGTCGTCGGCGATTCGTCGGCGAGTTCCTCTGCGTAGGCCAGCCGGCTGTGGTCGTCGATCGCGAGGTGGACCCGGTTCCAGCCCAAGCCGTGGTGTGGGTCGCCGCTCTGCCGGCCGTGGATCCGATGACCGCCACCCGGTCTGATCCGACCGAGCATCTTCGTGTCGAGGTGGACGAGCTCGCCTGGTCGTTCGCGCTCGTAGCGGACGACCGCTGGCCGGGGCTCGAGCCGGTCGAGTCGTCCGAGGCCTTCGCGCCGGAGGATCGCGTAGACCGAGCTCCGGGCCAGGCCTGCCTCCCAGGCGAGGATGTGCGGACCGACGCGCAGCTCACGCCGACGAACACACAAGCGAGCGACAAGGTCGGCCGGATGCCGACGGGCCTGGTGGTGGACCGCGCTCGAGCGGTCGGTCAGGACGCCGGCCTGGGCGCGACACCACCACTTCGACCCGGTCTGACGGCTGATGCCAGCCGCTCCGGCGGCGGCCGTGATCGTCCAGCCGGACAGGATCCGATCGGCCAGGAGTCGCCGACCATGCGGGGTCAGTCGGGCATTAGGATGCGGCATGAGGGTCCCTTCTTCGACTGTGGCTTCGACACCAACAGCCGAACGATAGGGGCCCTCAGCCCGTCAACAACCTGATTGGGAACTAGAGCTAGGTCAGGTCCCTCTCCGAGCACGCGCCTGGGTGGGTCCGAGATTGTCTGAGCGAGCCGTTCTCACGTCTGGCGGCGGTACATCATCTTGATGGGGGCGCCGGTGATGTTGTCGCTGGTCCAGGCCTCCCCGACCACCTTGAGCCCACCCGACGACGGCTTGTTGACATAGGCGACCGCGCGGCCGTCCCTGGGGGTCGAGTTCGCCGTGGTGTTCGTCCAGGTGACGCCGGCGTTCGTGGAGATCATCTGGAAGGAGTAGCCCGGTTCATAGCCGGGGGAGCCCGGAGCGATCCGAACGCCGGTAAAGACCACGTCCAGGCCGGACATCGCCGCGTCGACGACGCCGAAGTGGTTGGTCGGGGTCCCGTCAAGCACTCTGGTCGCGAGCGACCAGGTGACACCGCTGTTGGTCGTGCGCCGGACGAAGATGTCCCCGTTCCTGGACCAGCCGACCACACCACGCGTGCCGCTGAGAACAAGGAAGAGGTTCTGGGCCGGGCCGATGCTCCCGAGGTTCGACGTCGTCCAGGTGATGACCGGCGAAGAACCGCTGCCGATCGCCCCCCGCCGGAGCATGACGGCCCCGCTCGGAGTCGACCACGCCATGGCGACCTTGTTGGATGCCGCGGCCAGCCTCACGACGCCGGTTGTGGAGGCGAGGGTCGCGATGCTGATCGAGGGGGCCCAGATGCCCGTGCTGCGATTGAAGATCCGGAGGCGATTCGTGACGGAGCCACTGCTCGTGGATCGCGTATAGGTGAGGAAGTAGTAGGCCGGCGTCACGACGAGAGCCGGCCCTGTCGCGCTCGAGTTGCCCGTGTTGCCGGAAACCTCGATCGGAGCGGTCCACGATCCGGAGCCAAATGTCTTCGAAGACATGAAGATCGCACTGCCGCTGGAGGTCAGCTCCTGCCAGACCGCGAGGTGTCTCCCGCTGGCCGCGTCCGAGGTGAGGGAGATTTGCCCGGCCCACATCGAGGTGTCGGCTGCGAGACGCACGGGTGCAAGCCAGGTGGTTCCGGAAGTGACACTCTCACGGACCCACACCGAGGGCTGCGTCGTGACGGCGCTGACCCACGCGGTCACGACGTTTCCGCCGGCGGCCGACAGATCGTTGATCCAGCGCAGGGGCGAGGCGGGAGCGAGCGTGAATGCCGGCGTCCACGGCGCGGTCGCGGCGACCGGTCCGGCAATGAGCGCCTGCCCAAGAACCATGGCCAGGCTTGCGCCGACCACGATCATCCGTCTTGGGACCCGGACGCCGGTCACGAGTCTGCCCTCACGGGGACTGGACGTGCCCTGGCATGAAGTGTGCTGATGCATGGTGACCTCGTTTTCGGGCTCCCGCCCACCCGAGGGTTCGACGCACGCCGGGGGAACGCACACGCCGCCTGAAACTCGGAGGCTGGCAGGACTCCGACCACGCGAGCCCTGCGGTGGAGTCTCGGCCGCGGCTGCGACATCGCAATAGCCCATTCGGCGCGGATGACAGACTGGGGTCCGGCTGGCTTCGCGGCGGTCGGAGGCGACGATGGAGATACTGCGAACATCGGGGGCTCGCCCGACGGACGAAGCTGGGAGCCGGGCGCGTGGACCCCATGACCGACGCGCGCTTCTGGCTGCTTCGCGCCGTCGCTGCGCATGACGGTCGTCTGGTCGCCGCAGCGCTGGGACCATACATCGACTATCTACCTGCGGTAGTCAGCGCGACGCTGGCCCCGTGACGGGCGCCCGAGACCCCATGGCGATGGTTCGGAGCTGCGGTTGGCTCTCGGCGGCAGTTCTCTCCATCGTGATCGCTGGCTGCTCGCCGGCCGGCGCGGCGGTCAGCCAGCGTGACTCGGCCGAGCCTTCCGGTCCGGCTCAGCGCTCCTCCGCGCCGACTGTCATGGCGTCGTTCGCGACGACCGAGGCGAGCCCGGTCGCGGCCCCCCTGGTGCTCGTGGTCACGTGCGACGGAATGCGCACCGACATCCCGACGCCGTTCGTGAGAACCCAGGCCGACGGTATCCACGTCCACGTCACGAACACAAGCGGCAGGACCCTGGACGTCCAGATCGAAGATGCGGCGGGGGCGCCGCTCCTCGGAGGCGCGGTCCTCGAGGCGGGTGGCGCCTTCGTGTACACGTTCGGACCCGGCAGCTATCGACTCACCTGCGGGACGACCCCGACGTCGTTTGCCGTCGTTGATCCCGACCGGTTCTTCACGCCGTCCGAGCTCCTGTGTGCCGATCAGACCTCCAGCGCGGTGGATCACGCGCCAGGGGCGCGGGGACCGCACGGGTCTCTGCTGGACATCGCGCGGGCGGAGCTCCACGGGCTGGAGCCCACCGATCTGATCGAGCGCGCTGGCTATCCACGGGCAGCCGGCGATCAGCTGGTCCGGGTCGTCCGCGCTGGTCAGGTTGTTGCGGTTCTGCACTATGCGGACGACGGCCACGGCGGTTGGCTGCTCGGTGGAACCCGGACCTGCTCGGGCTCCGGCGTCACGGCCATCGGGAAGTGACTGCCATCCAGCGCCTTGGGGTCGATTGGGTGTCACCAGCGCAGACCTGCCCGCGCGCCCCCTCCGTTTGCATTGACCACGTGGGCGCCGCAGACCATCCTGCCGAAGTGAAGCGGCCTGCCGTCGCCCTGCTCCGAAGCGAACGGATCTGACATGCCGTCCGGATGGATCGGCGGGATGCTCGCATCGTTCGTGCTGCTCGGTGGTGGCCTGATCGCGGGCTGCGCGACCAATCCGCAGACGACCGCACCGTCCAGCGCCCGTCCTGTCGCGGCATCGCCCACGCCGAGCGTCACGCCCGCCCTTGCGACGGGCCTGCCGGACGCCTCACCGACATCTCCCGGACCCACTGCGCCCCCGACGACCCCCGGGCCGTCGGGGGCACCGAGCGCGCTGCCGACATCCTCGCCCGTGCCGGCGGAGCTCCCGGTCCGGGAATCCGCCGAGTACTTTGGGGATGGCGTCCGGATGACCCCAGGACCGGCCGGCGGTCTCTACGTGTCGATTCCCGCCGAGCAGGGTCTTGTTGTCGTTCTGCTCGGCGCAACGGGTAAGCCGCGGCCGAGTTGGCCGATCGCTCTCGCCGACACCCTCTGTTACCCGCCGGCGTTCGCCGCCGACGGCTCCATCCGCGTGGCGTGCGCGCTTCCCGACGCCAACACCAGCCGCGCCTACGCCTTCACGTCGGACGGCCACCCGATCGCCGGCTGGCCGGTGGAGCTGCCGGGCCTGGTCTGGACGGCCCCGCAGGTCGTAGACGGCCAGCTTGTTGTCATGGTTTCCGGCAACCCCGGTCCGCTCTGGCTGGTGAGCGTCGCGCCCGACGGTAGTGTTCGCACCGGCGCACCGGCTCCGTCGCCGCAGAACTGGCGCGCACAACTCGGCCCGGACGGGACCGGGTACCTCCTGGCGCTCCCGCCCTCTGCGGCGACCGCTGACACGAAGATCACCGCGTTCGATCTCAACGGCGTGCGTCCGGGCTGGCTCGTCCGGGTAACGGGATGGGTCACCGAGCTTGCCTTCGGTCCGAAGGGCCGCTTGTACGTCACGGAGGGCCAGGAGGGCAAGAGGTACAGCCGGATCCTCGTCTTCGGTCCCGATGGCCGATCCCTGTCGATCGGTTCTGATGCGCTGCCGGTGGCGGCGACGAACGACTACCAGGGCGCCGGACCAATCGGTGGCCTTGCGCCACCGGTCGCTTCCGGGGACGGAACGTCCTTCTTCGTCAGCGAAGACGGTGGGACGACCGTCTACGGCCTCGACCCGTCGGGGCGCGTCATGGCTGGCTGGCCGTACCGAGACACGATCGGGCTCCAATGGGGGTACTGCGCGCCAGGCGCGACCGGTTGTGCCGTCTGGCGGTCAACCCCCGCGGTCGGCCCTGGAGACGTCCTCTACCTGCTCCATCCGCCGAGGGACCAGACGGTCGGCGGCAGCCTCGTGGCGATCGGCCCGGACGGCAGTGTGCGACCAGGCTGGCCTGTCGTCCTCGGGCGAGCCGGCGCCGAGTTCCGGTCGGTCATCGTAAGTCCCGATGGGACCGCCTACGCAGTGGTCGTCGAGCCCGAGGGTGGTGGGCGGTACTCGGCGACCCTCCTCGCGATCGCGCCGGACGGCACCGTGCGCTACCGCGCCGTGATCGTCGAACCCTAGCCACCCGTGGATCTCCAGATCGTGGACCGCCGCCTGGCCGTCGCAGCGATGGCGCTCGTTCTCGCCGCCTGCTCGAATACCGCGCCGACGGGCTCGGCGGGCACCCCGGCTGCCCCGCCTGTCACCGCGGCGGTCACTTCGGCGCCCACCGCCTCGCCACCTGCATCTCCAACTGCGACACCGCTCCCGTTGCCCCGAACGGCCACTCGTGGAGTCGACTGGGAATGGCGCGATGTCTACTTCGAAGACCCCCTGGGGCAACAGCCCTCGCTGGTCGGAGTCATCTTCACGGGTGCCGGCTTCATGGCCTGGGGCCCCAACTCGGTCGGGGGATCCGCGATGGTGGCATCTACGGGCGACCTGTATGAGTGGGGCGGGGCCGGTGACCCCAAGCAGTTCAGCGGCGTGCAGATCATCGGGATCGCTTGGGCCCCGGCCGGGATCGTGGCGCTCGGCACTGACACGGCGGGCGCCGTCCACGCCTGGCGCTCCGCCGATGGCGCCACCTGGAAGGCCGGACCGCCCAAGACCGGCATCGATGGCGCCGTTCGAACCCTTGTCGCTTCGGGCGGTGGAGTCTTCTACGCGGCCGGCACGGCCAGGGGCGGCTGCGATGTGGCCATCTGGTTCTCCTACGACGGCTTCGCCTGGCAACCGTCAGGCCCGCTGGTCGGCGCGCGCGATACCTGCACAACCGGACAGACCCCGGCCAGCCCCACGATCGCGCTCCTCCGGGAAGGGCCGGCCGGCCTGGTGGGCTACGGCTCGGTGCCTGGTATCGGCAGCGCGTTCTGGACATCGACCGACCGGGTCCACTGGACCTTCCACCCCCAGCCATCTCTGGGCGGGCACATTGCCGGACTGGCCGCAACGAGATCGGGCTATGTCGCGGTCGGTGACACCGGCACTGGGAGCGCCGCGGTCTGGCTGTCCCCGGATGGGATCACTTGGACCGCGGCCCCAGACCAGGCCGCCCTCCACGACGCCGCCATGGCCGATGTGCGGACGCTCGATGATGGAAGCCTTGTGGCGGTCGGTGGCGACCCCAACAACGCGTTCGTGGCCTGGACCTCGAGAGACGGTCTCACCTGGGTGCGCGGGCCCGCGGCGCTCTATCCCAATGGCGGCCCGCTCGGCCGCCCCAACCACCCGGGCAACTGGGTTCTGGCGTCCGACGGGCATTCCTCGTCCAATCCCGAGGAGCTGCTGATCGCGGTGGCCGGCGGGTCGCGGGCCATGGTCAGTCCGCCGATCACGCCCGGCCTGCGGGCGGCCACCCTGACCATTGCGCTCTCCGGGCGGGTCGAGCGGCCGACAGAAACCGTGGCCGGCACTTGCAGCGAGGCCACTGACGGGACCGGCAGCACGGCTGTCCAGACCGATCTCGGGTCCCCCGCAGGCTTCTCGTTTCCGCTCTACCTCGCCGTGACCCCCGACGGCCGAATCACGGACTTCCGGATCAACTCGGAGGGCCTGTCGGTGGGCGTGGGCCAGGGCAAACCGATCGACCCGTCGACCTTCACGATCGCGCCGGGCTCGACCGCGAAGCACGGCAGCGCCACGTTCCGCGGATTGGTCGATACGCTCTCCGCTGTCGGAACCACGTTGCTCTCCGGATCGGTGGCGTGGGCGTGCGCCGGTTCGTGATGCTCCGGGGTGGCGATGCGTCCCCTCGGAGGAGGGACCTGGTGCACGGCCGAATCCGGAGGGCGGCTGCCACGACTGCGATCGTGCTGGTCGTCGTCGGGTGCGCCACGAACGTGTCGCCGAGCCACCTCGCGCCACCGTCGCCGGCCGCCAGCCCCTTGCCGTCGCCCCCGGCCGCCGCCGCGCCGAGCCTCTTGACACTGCCCAGCCCGACGCCGGCACGAACCCAGATCCCAGCCGCCGATTGCGTCAACCCCCCGCCCGACATCGCGGCGCTCATCGCCCAGGCCGATCCGGTCGCCTGCTACGGGAATGCTCCCCTGGGCCTCGACGCGTATCTCATCGGGCCGGCCCAGGTCGACTACGTGGTCTTTGTCGAGCCAGCGTGGCTCGGGAGCCCGTCGACTGAACTGGAGCTTGTCGGAGAGACGCGCAAGAACGGGGCACCTTTCCTGCTGGTGGCCGTCGATCCCGCGAGCGCCATCTCCATGAGCGACCACGTCTACACGAACGTCCGCATCATCGGCCACTTTGACGATCCCGCTGCCAGGACCTGCCGCGAGACCGGGCGGGTTGCCGGCATGGGAACGCCTGAACCGGCAGCGGGGACGATCGAGCGTTGCCGCCGGACATTCGTCGTGACCCAAATGGCGCAACTCCACCCGTGACGCGCTCCGCAGCTCGCCTCACCCGTGAGTCCGACTGCACCGTCGGATTGGCGACCGTGTTGGGACGCCGCGCTGGTGGGACCTCACGGTCCGCTGCCACCCCCCAGATCGGCGGAGTCTAGGCCTCCGGCGGAGAAACGGATACGGCGGCCATCGGGCAGCGCTCGGCGCGGATGTAGTAGCTCCGCGGCACGCTCACGGCACGAGGGTAGGCTTGCCGTGTCAGAGTCTCGACTGGAGGCACTCCCCACGATGGGACCGGTCCGCGCGCTCGTCAGACGGCTCCGCGACTCCCTCTCTGCGGCGATCGGCGACGTCGCCTTCGGGATGGAGGACGGTGCCGTCTCGATCGCCGGGCTTGTCTTCGGCGTCGCGGCGAGCACGAACAGCCGCTCGATCGTGCTCCTTGCGGGGGCGGCGGGCGCGATCGCCGGGGCTGTCTCGATGATGGCCGGCACGTACCTCGACGTGCAGTCCGAGCGTCATCGGGCCGACGCGCTGGTCCAGACCGCCCGGGGCCGGATCGCGCTCGACCCGGATGCGTACAGCGGCAGGGTGACGCGCCGGCTGCTCGCAGACGGGTTCAGCGAGGAGGAGGTCGCCCTCGTCGCGCGTGCCTTCGCGAGAAACCCGGAGGCGCTCCTCGACCACATCGTCGCGCTCGAGATCGGCGTCGTTCGCCGACCCAGCGCCTCACCCTGGACCCACGCGGTCTGGATGTTCGTCGCCGACCTGCTCGCGGCGGCCGTCCCGGTTGTCCCGTTCGCGCTCTTCGACATCGAGGCGGCGCGATTCGTGTCGCTCGTCGTGACCGGCGCCCTCATGGCGCTCCTTGGCGTCGCACGTGGCCTGATCGGCCACGTGAACATCTGGTGGACGGCCGTTCAGACGATGGCGATCGCCGGCGCGGCCGCGCTGGCCGGCGTCATCATCGGTCGGCTGGTCAGCGGGTAGCCCCCGACAGAGGCGGGTCGTCGCTTCCCGTGACGGCTCCCAACCGCCTTTCACGTGACCTTCGAGGAGCCAACTCCCTCTGCCACCGTCATCCGGCGGCACCGGAGCAGCGGTCAGTGGGCCAGGTACCCAAGGAGTGAGTGGACCCGGACGGCATCCGAGGCGTTGGCCAGGTACCCGAGGTTCCAGGCCTGCTCGATCGTCCTCAGCAGGGAGTAGTGGTTGAAGGCCTGGTAGCCCTTGAAGTGGCGTTTGCCGTTGGTGGTGACCACCACGGCCGGGACGAGGCCGCCGCCGTACATGCCGCCGGCCCACGTGTTGCCATGCGGGGTGACGCCGTCGGACTTCAGGAACTGGTAGCCGGGCGGCAGGATCGGCGCGTCGCAGCAGCCGGCCGCAGACGCCCATCCGTCGGTCGCCGTGGGGATGCGCAAGAATCGTCGGCGCGAGACGATTGGAGGCGAGGCGCGAATGCAGTGCCCATCGCCGAGGTCCAGGACGCCGTCAAGGACCGACTCGACCGCATGCCCGACCAGCTCAGGCTCGCCCGCAGCCGCCGCGAACGCCGGCGGGCAACGCGGCTCCTGGGTCAGGACCCTCCACCGCGAGCGCCGACATCGACGCCCGTGCCCGGATTCGAGGCCGCGTCTTCCTCGCGGAGGTTACGTCTCAGGAGCTTCCCGAGGCCGGTCCTGGGAAGCCCGTCCCTGATCTCGATCACCGTCGGCGTCTTGTAGCGGGAGAGGTTCGCGCGGCAGTAGGTGATGAGGTCGGACGGCGTCGTGATGGCTCCCTCCCGCAGGACCACGTACGACTTGACCACCTCACCCTTCACGGGGTCCGGGACGCCGATCGTCGCCGCCTCGAGGACGTCCGGGTGACCAATGAGCACCTCGTCCACCTCTCTCGGGAAGACGTTGGCCCCCGAGACGATGATCAGGTCCTTCAGGCGATCGACGATCCGGAAGTAGCCGTCCTGGTCCATCGAGGCGAGGTCGCCCGTGCGCAGCCAGCCGTCGCGCAGGACGGCCGCGGTCTCGGCCGGACGCTCCCAGTAGCCGGCCATCACCTGCGGGCCGCTGACCCAGAGCTCGCCGATCTCGCCTGGGAGGAGCGTCTGGCGACCGGTCTCCACGTCCCGCACCTGGGCGTCGGTCGAGGGCAACGGCAACCCGACCGTGCCGGGTCGATGCTCGCCGTGGACCGGGTTGACGTGCGTGACCGGCGCCGCCTCGGTCAGCCCGTACCCCTCGCTCACGCTGCCGTGTGACAGGGCCTCGAACCCCTCCTGAACCGCCCAGGGCAAGGGTGCCGACCCGCTGATGCATGCCTCGATCGAGCTCAGGTCGTACCGCCCGAGATGCGGGTCGTTCAGGAGACTGGCGTAGAAGGACGGCGCGCCCGGGAACAGGCGGGGCCGGTGCCTGCGGATCGCCTCCAGCGTCTCGAGGACCACGAAGCGGGGCAGCAGGATCTGGGTGAAGCCCAGCTGCAGGGCGAAGTCGAGGGCCACGGTCAGCCCGTAGATGTGGAAGTACGGGAGCGCACACATGATGGACGCGGGCTGGCCGTCATCGTCCTTCACGAGCGTGCTCGTGCACTGGACGGCGTTCGCAACGAGGTTCCGGTGGGTGAGGGTCGCCGCCTTCGGCGTTCCGGTCGTTCCACCCGTCGGCTGGAGGACGGCCGGGTCCGTGGGGTGGGCGACGGACTCGACCCGGATCGGCGGCTGCGCGCGCAGCGCGCGAAAGAAGTTGGGCATGCTCGTCGAATGGGCGACGGGGTGCCAGCGGTGCTCGCGGCGCATCTTGAACGGATAGAGCCAGCGGATCGGGATCGGCAGCGAGTCCTTGATGCCTGTCGCGATGATGCCGCTGGCCGCCTCGCCCCCCGATGGCGGAGTGAGGAGATCGCCGAGGGCCGTGCGCGCGCCGGCGACGCGCGGGACGAGGATGTCCATTGCGACCGACAGGCGCGGACGGGTCTGCCGGAAGAGAACCTCGACCTCGCGCTCCACGAGGAGCGGGCTCATGGGGACGGAGATGCAGCCTGCCCGGAGCGTGCCGAGGAACGCGATCACGAACGCGGGACTGGTCGGGAGGTGCAGGCTCACGCGGTCGCCCGGCACGAGCCCGATCGCCCCGAGGTAGCCGGCGAACCGGTCGACGGCCTGGTCGAGCAAGCGGAAGGACGTGCGAGCGCCGTAGAAGATCATCGCGTCGCGATCCGGAAATCGCTCGGCCGCCCGACGAAGGAGCCCGTCGACGGTCAACTCCGGGATTTCGACCTCCACCGGAACCCCTGCCTCGTAGTGGCGTAACCACGGGCGATCCGGGCCGCTCGGCATCTCGCCGCCTGGTGCTCCGATCACGGTTCTCCTTCGCGCCCTGCGTCCCTGAGGATTCCGCCCAACCCCGGGCCTCCCGAGCCCGGCCTATACGTGGCCTACACGGGGTATCCGACCGCCGCTGTGACCCGAGCGGCCACGCGGCGCACCAGCTCGATCGAGTCGACGGGATCGCTCCGCAGGAAGCGGCGGACCCCGGAGAGCAGGAGGCGCGCGTCGTCCCCGTCCGCCACGCGCGCCGCGACCGCACGGGCCGTCAGCTCGACGGGACCGACGCGATCGGCGACCACGAGCTTCGCGAGGTCGACAAGGGCGGCCGGATCTCCGGCGCGGCTCACCGCGGCTGCCTCGGCCCGCAGGACCGCACTCTCCAGCGTCAGCGTCGCGATCGCGAGGTCGGCGAGCCCGGCAAGCAGCTCCTGCTGCTCCTCGAGCCCGGCCCCGAACCGCTGGACCGCCGCACCGGCGAGGAGGAGTGTCAGCTGGCGGGTGCCCTCGACGAGGCGCCGCTCGGCCGCGAGCGGTCCGCTGCCTCCGTCCTCGTCGCCCGTCGGACCGGCCAGCAGCGCCTCCTGCGCCCGGCGCGCCGGACCGAGGAGGTCGAGCCGGCCGGACATCGCGCGCTTCAGGAGCGTGCCGGGCACGAGCAGCCGGTTGATCTCGTTGGTGCCTTCCCAGATGCGGTTGATCCGGCTGTCGCGGTACGCCCGCGCGGCGGGGTAGTCCTCGATGTAACCGTACCCGCCGTGAACCTGGACGAGCTCATCGACGACCTCGTCCAGCTCCTCGGACGCGAGCACCTTGGCGATCGAGCACTCGACCGCAAGCTCCTCGAGCGCGGCCTTCACCTCGTCGGGCCCGGCCGACTCCGTCCCGGCGAGCCGGTCGTCGATCAGCCCCGCGACGCGATACACGACCGATTCGACCGCGTAGGTGCGCGCGGCCATCCGGCCGAGCTTGGCGGCCACGAGCGGGAACCCTGCGATCGGCCGGCCGAACGCGACGCGGTCGCGCGCATACGCCGCGGCGGTCGCGAGGGCCGGCTTCATCGCCCCGAGGACTGCGGCAGCCAGCTTGAAGCGCCCGACGTTCAGCACGTTGAACGCGATTCGCTGGCCCTTGCCGATCTCGCCGAGGAGGTTCTCGGCCGGGATCCGCGCGCCGTCGAGGACGAGCGCGCAGGTGGATGTGCCGTGGATCCCCAGCTTGTGCTCCTCCCGGCCGATCTCGAGCCCCGGCGTCCCCCGCTCGACGAGGAAGGCACTGAACTGCTCGCCGTCCACCTTCGCGTAGATCGTGAAGAGGTCGGCGAACCCAGCGTTCGTGATGAACTGCTTCGTCCCGTCGAGCCGCCAGGAGCCGTCGGCCTCGCGGGTTGCGCGGGTGCGGATCGCCTGGGCGTCGGACCCTGCGCTCGGCTCGGTCAGGGCGTACGCCGCGACCGTCGTGCCGGCGGCGAGGCCCGGGAGGTAGCGGGCGCGCTGCTCGTCGGTGCCGAAGAAGACGAGCGGCAGTGTCCCGATCCCGGTGTGAGCCGCGAACGTGACGGAGAACGACTCGGCCGAGCCCAGGGCCTCGGTGACGACGACGGACGCGGTCTTGTCCAGGCCCGCGCCGCCGAAGGCCTCGGGCACGTCGATGCCGACGAAGCCCGCGCTGCCGAGGATCGCGAGGAGCTCGCGATGGGCGGCCCAGTCCTTCGCCTCGATCCGCTCGGCGCGAGGCCGGACCTCCCGTGCGACGAACTCGGCGACGGCCTCGCGGATCGCCCGGTGCTCCGCCGTGAGGCGCTCGGGCGTGAAGATGTCACCCGGTTCAGCGTGGCCCACGAGGAAGGCGCCGCCGGCGCGATGGACCCGAGTCTCGGCCGTTCGAACGTCCGCCGTCATCGCGATGCTCCCGTTGCAGCTCCGTCGGCCCGCGTGGGCTGGCGCCCGCCGAGCCACTCGATCACTCCGGCAGCCCCCTGGCCACCGCCGACGCACATCGTCACGAGGCCGTATCGGGCGTCCCGCCGCGCGAGCTCGGAGAGGACCTGGACGGTGAGCTTCGCCCCGGTCGCGCCGAGCGGATGTCCGAGGGCGATCGCCCCGCCGTTCGGGTTGATGCGCTCCTCGTCGAGCCCGAGCTGCCGGATGACGGCCACCACCTGCGACGCGAAGGCCTCGTTCAGCTCGATCGTCGCGATGTCGTCGAGGGTCAGGCCTGCCTTCGCCAGCGCCTTCGGGACTGCCTCGACCGGACCGATCCCCATGATCTCCGGGTCGACGCCGGCGGTCGCGAAGCTGACGAGGCGTCCGAGCGGCTTCAGGCCGAGCGCCGCGGCACGCTCGCCGGTCATGACGACGAGGGCGGCGGCGCCATCGCTGGTCTGCGAGCTGTTCCCCGCGGTCACCGTGCCGCCGGCGCGGAAGACCGGCCGGAGAGCCGCGAGTCGCGTGGCGTCCGTGTCACGGCGGATTCCCTCGTCAGCCTCGAAGATCGAATCCTGCACGGCCGGCCGCCCGGCCATCAGCGCTGTCGCATGCGCCATCACGGGGACGATCTCGTCGCGGAACCGACCGGCGTCCTGGGCCGCGGCCGCGCGCTGGTGGCTTCGGAGCGCCCACGCGTCCTGCGCCTCGCGCTCGACACCGTACCGCTCGGCGACGGCCTCGGCCGTGAGGCCCATGTTGACGAAGACGCCGGGGAAGCCGCCGGCGAGCGCCGCGTCCGGGTCGAAATGCCAGCCGGTCATCGGGACGAAGCTCATCGACTCGAGACCGCCGGCCACGACGACATCCGCGATCCCCGACGCGACGGCCCCGCTCGCGATCGCGAGCGCCTGGAGTCCCGATGCGCAGAAGCGGTTCACGGTCATCGCGGACGAGCTCACCGGGAGGCCGGCGCCGAGCGCGACGTGGCGGGCGATGTTCAGGCCCTGCGCCCCCTCGGGCATCGCGCAGCCGAGGACAAGGTCCTCGACCTCGGCTGCATCGAGGCCGGGAGCGCGGGCAATGGCCTCGCGGATCGCGGCCGCGGCGAGCTCCGGCGGCGGCGTCTCGCGGAGGGCGCCCTTCGACGCCTTCGCGACCGCCGTCCGGGCGGCGCTGACGATCACGGCATCTCGCATGGCGGCCATCCCTCTAGTTGCGCAGCGGCTTGCCGGTCTTGAGCGTGTGGCGGATCCGGTCGCGGGTGAGGCGCTCTCCGAGCAGGCGCAGGAACGCCTCACGCTCGAGGTCCAGGAGGTGGCTCGCCGCGACCTCCGTCCCTTCGGCGACCTCGCCGCCCGCCATCACGCGGGCGAGGGTGAGGACGACGGTCCGGTCGTGCTCGCTCATCGCGCGGGCGAGGACCTGGTTGTAGGTGAGCGCCTCGGCGGCGGCGATCCCGCGCCGTCCGACGACCCGGATTGGCGCGTTGACCGGTGGGCGGTAGCCCTGCTCGGCGAGGAGGCGAACGGTCGCGGCCGCGTCGGCCCACTGGCGATCCGGGTCCGCCGTGATCGCGTCGCCCGGCACCAGGAGCCCGAGGGCGATCGCTTCCTCGGCCGAGGTCGCGACGCGCGCCATCGCCATCGTCTCGAGCGCCGCCTGGAAGAACGCGAACGTATCGGCGTGGACGCCGGCGGGAACGTGCTCCGCCGCGCGGCGCGCCATCGCCGTCGTTCCGCCGCCGGCCGGCAGCAGGCCGATCCCCGTCTCGACGAGCCCGATGTAGGTTTCCGCGAGTGCCTGCGAACGGTCCGCCGCGAGGCAGAACTCGGCGCCGCCGCCGAGCGTCCGGCCGCGCGGCGCGACGACGACGGGGAACGGTGCGTAGCGCATCCGCCCCGCGATTCCCTGGAACAGGCGGACCACGCGGTTCAGCTCGTCCCACTCGCCCTCCTCGGCCTGCATCAGGAGGAGTGCGATGTTCGCGCCGGCCGAGAAGTCCGCTGCGCGGGTGCCGATCACCAGGCCGTCGTAGGCGGCAGCGGCGAGGTCGAGCCCCCGCCCGATGAGGCTGAGCGTGTCGAGCCCGATGACGTTCAGCTTCCCGTGGAGCTCCAGGCCGAGGACGCCGTCGCCCAGGTCCGTCAACGATCCGGCGGAGTTCGACGCTAACCCGGGAACCGCCCTGCGGCGGGCGTCGAGGTCAAGGTCGCCCGAGCGCACGGGGACCTGGCGGAGCTCGAGGGACGCGAAGTCGAGGGTTCGCCCATCGTCGTGGAAGCGGCCCGGCCCACCGGGGCCGCCAACCCGGGCGGCGAGCGCCGGGACGGCCAGGCCAGCACCAGGAAGACGATCGGCGAGCCGGTCGATTCCGATCGTGTCCCACGTCTCGAACGGCCCGATGCCCCAGCCGAACCCCCAGCGCATCGCCCGATCGACGCTCTCGGCGTCGTCGGCGATCTCCGGCGCCACCGCGGCGGCGTAGGCGGTCGTGGCCGCCAGCAGCCGCCAGAGGAAGGCGGCCGCGCGATCGTCCGGGCTGCGCTCGACCGCATCCGGGAGCGCGGCGAGGCGACGGCCGAGATCCGGCTCGGAACGCAGGAGGTCGACCGCGGGAGAGGCGAGGCGGCGGCGAGGCCGGTAGTCGAGGGTGTCGAGGTCGAGGGCGAGGATCTCGCCGTCGACCTTCCTGAAGAACCCGGCGCCGCTCTTCTCGCCGAGTCGGCCGTCGGCGAGGAGGCGACGGAGGACCTCCGGGACGGCGAACCGCTCGCGCTCGGGGTCGTCGGGCAGGTCGGCATGGCAATGGTCGGCAACGGCCACCGCCACGTCGATGCCGACCAGGTCGAGCGTTCGGAACGTCGCGCTCTTGGGCCGTCCGATGAGCGTCCCCGTCAGGTCGTCCACCTCGTCGACGCCGAGGCCGAGCTCCCGGGCAAGCTCGAGGGCCACGAGCAGCCCGTAGACGCCCAGCCGGTTCCCGATGAACGCGGGGCGGTCCTTGGCTCGAACGGTTCCCTTCCCGAGCTGCCGGGTGCCGACGCCTTCGATCCAGTCCAGCCAGGCCGGGTCCGTGTTTGGCGTCGGGATGAGCTCGAGCAGGCGGCTGTAGCGCGGCGGATTGAAGAAGTGGGTCCCCATGAACGCCCGACGGAACTCCGCGCTTCGACCCTCCGCGAGCGTCGCGATCGGCAGGCCGGACGTGTTCGAGGAGACGAGCGGGCCGCGCCGGCTCGGCGCGAAGGCAGGGCCGGCGCTGCCGGCGCCGTCCCGCCCGAAGACCGCGTCGTCGATCCGGGCGAAGAGGGCGCGCTTCGGCTCGAGCTGCTCGACGACGGCCTCGAGAATCCAGTCGGCCCCGCCGATCGCCGTCTCGAGCTTGTCGAACCCGCCGGGGGCGATCCGCCGAGCGTTCGCGGTCGCACGGAGCGCGGCAGGCCGCATCTTCGTCGCGCGCTCGAGGCCTTTCGCCGCCGTGGATTCGTCGAGGTCGAGGAGGGCGACCATCGCGCCGGCGTCGGCGAGCACGCAAGCCAGCTGCGCGCCCATCGTCCCGGCCCCCAGCACGACCGCCGACCCGATCCGCGGGATCATGCACGTTCCTCCCGGCTCGAATTCGCCCGCGCGTCTGTCGGCCGCCCCTCCGACGGATCGCAGAGATAGAGCCTCCCGAACGCGTCCGCGATCTGCTCGACGGTGAGCCGACCGTCCGGGCGATACCACTGGGTGAACCAGTTGCAGGCGGACAGGATCGCGATCCCGGCAAGGCGGACGTCGGCCATGCGCAACGCCCCCTCCGCGATGGCGTCCTCGATCGCTCCGCGCCAGAGGGCCTCGTAGGCGTCCCTTCGATCGATCACGGCCCGCCGGCGCTCGGTCGAAAGCGAACGGAGCTCGATCTGAACGAGCGACAGCTCGTCGCCGTTCGCGGCCGCGAACGCGAGGTGGGCGGCGATCCCCGCCCGTACGCGAACGGCGGCGGGCGCATCCTGGGTCAGGGCCGGGGCGACTCGCTCGCGCAGCCGGTCGAGGGCGACCGTGACGATCGTCCAAAGCAGGTCGTCCTTCGAGTCGATGTAGTGGTAGAGGCTCCCCCGATTCATCGAGAGCGCCTCGGCGAGGTCCTGCATCGAGGTCGCGTGGAAGCCGCGCTCGCGAAAGAGCCGCGTGGCGGCGCCGACAAGCTCGGCCTCGCGCGACCGCGTCAAGCTGGATGCGTACTCGGAAGACGGCGCGGGTGCGACATCCCGCATCGGTTCGGCTCCTCCGGCGCTTCCACGGCGGCGGGGCCCGTCCCCGGCGCCTCCCAAACGAACGTTTGGTTGGAAGGCCGCAGCATAGTCAACCGCGAGATCGGGGGCAAGGGTTTTTTCCAGCGATGATGGTGCTCCACGTAACGGCCGGGATCGCGATCCTCGCCTGCGCGGTTGCCATCGCCGTCGCGCCGTCGGCGCCCGCCGATGACGAGCCTGGATGTCTTTCAAGAAGTTGCCGTTCTGATGACGCCGCCCAGCGCCTGACTCGCCCAGCTCGTCGGTATCCGGCAGCCTCCACGCGCGCCCTCACCAATCCTGCTGATCCCGGTGACGAACGTGCCGGGCTACGCCCACCGCTCCACCGAGACCGCATAGGAAGCGCAACGGAGGGTGTCGCGACAGGGACACCGCGCCCCGGCCTCGCGGGCGATCCGGGACCACGGTCGGGGCGAGATTGGGCTACGTTTCAGGACCGTCGAGGTTGACAGTCACCGGCCCCTGACCGAAGCCGAGGTCGAACGCCTGCATCGCAATCCTCGGCGGCGTGATCCGGGTCACGAACGTCCCGACCTACATCCACCGGGCCTCGGGGATGGCGTAGGCAACCGGCTGGGCGAGTGCCGACAGGGCGGGCACGGTGGGGGCCGGGCACGGGAAACGTGATGCAGGCAGTCCCGGCCGCGCTCGCGATGACCACGGACACCTACGGCTTCGCCGATGCCGTTGCGGGCATGCTGCAGTTGTTGCACGGCAACGGACTGCAGCATTCGCACGTCCAACTCGGGGCCGGAGAACGGTGGGGTGGTACAGGGAAATATCAACGGCCCCGGAGGACGCTCCAGGGGCCGTTTCGTGCTCAGAAGTTGGCTGGCGAGGAAGTGGCTGGCGAGGAAGGATTCGAACCTTCAATCCCCTGATCCAGAGTCACCCGGCCTGTAACGCCGTGCTCCCGACCGTGGGAGGGGGAGCGGAACGGTGCCAGTAAGGGGATGCAAACGGCCCCGCCGGGCTAGCGGCAAGGCCGCCTAGATCGTACACGCCCGTGGGCGATCCTAGGAGGGAATGGACAGCTCGCCCCGGAGTGCCAGGGCGACGGCCGCCTGTATCGGCGTCTCGACCCCGACCCGCTCACACGCCTCCCGAACGTGGTAGCCGACCGTCCAGCCGGCGACGCCGAGCCGGTGCGCTGCCCCCTTGACGCTGCCCTCGGAGACGAGCGCGCAGATTGCCTCGAGCTGGCGCGGAGTCAGGGCATCGGCCAAGGTAACAAGTCTACGCCACGCACAGAACGGCCCCCAGCCGGGGGGACCAGCTGAGGGCCGTGGGGGAGGCTGGTTGCCGGGCGCCCAAGTTGGCGCCTCGGAACGGCCCCGGGTCGCCGGGGTGCCAGGGCGGAGCCCGGGGGCCAGCGTGAAGGCTGAGCGTCACGCCTGAGGAAACGCTGAAAGGAACGGCCCCCCGTCGCCCGGTGCGCGTTCCATTGTCCGAGGGCCGCGGTCGCGATCGCCGCGAGCTGGCCATCCCTCCGGACAGTCGGCAATACGGTCGAGGTCAGCCCTGCCGGTTCCGCCTCCTAGAAGGGTTGCACCGGGATCGACAGCCGGCGCACCACGGGTGCTCGTGGCGCGCCCCCCGGGTCGCCCGGGGCGACCCTCCGGAAGGGAGCGCCCAGAGCACGGGCCGGGGGTGGTGTGCGAATCGGCGGCGCGTTCATAACCTGCGGGCCCGTGGAGTTCGGCGCCGTCGCCACCGCGGTCAGCGGACCTGCAAACGTCAGCGCAAGGCTCGACCGTGACGGGACAGGGACGCTGGATGGCAGGGGCTGCCCCGGCGTGTCCGTTTGCCATGGCTTGAGGATTGCGGCCACAACGAGAAGACCCACGATAGACACGATCAGGTCGAATCCTCGCGTGCGATTCGGACGCACGCGAGTGGGCTCGAGGGCGAGGGAATCCTCTTCAATCGTGCCCGTCGGTTCGCGATCCATTCAACGCTCGACCGTCGTGAAAGCCTGGCCGACATCCGTCGCCATCCGAAGTGAATGATGCGCCGGCGAGTGCTCCGGTCAAGCCGGCGGCGAACCCATCCGAGTTCGTGCGCAGGCTCGTAGGCTGACCGACCCCATGCGGGTGATGGTCGACACAGAGGGCAGGCCACTCTGTCCGGGTTCTGAGCGCCCGGTGCGGAGCCGGGGGCCGGTGCCGAAGAGGGGGTACTAACGGCCCCTTGTTCCCGGCTCACCTTCGGAAGACCCTCGACCGAGTGGGCCGCTTCGTCCACCTAGAGACTCGGCCGCTGACGTAGGAGGCGCCATGCTCCGTGCCATTCGACGGCCCTCTGCACCGTGGCCCAGGGTGGCATGTCCACTCGGTTGCGAGTTGATCGGGCCAGCGAGGATCCGGGCCCTCCCCTTCGTCGAACCTACGCGGCCCGAACTTATCTCGGCGCCGGCGCGCCCGACCCCGGGCCAAGTACCGCGTTCGGTGCCCAGGCTGCGGCCCTAATCCAGAGTCATCCTGCCCGGAGTGGCGGAGCGGCCCCCGGTCGCCCGGTGCGCCTCCCATCCTCCGGATAAGAGGGAGCGCCCGCCCTTGAGCCGGGGCATCGAGCGCTGGAGGGAAGTAATCCCCGCTCGTTGACCGGCCGGATGTGGCACATTCAGCCCGGATCGAGACCCCGTCTGTGACCCGTCAAGCCGCACCGAAGAGGGACGCACATTGAATCGTGTTCGATCGCGCGTTCTCCTGCTGTCGGCAATCGTCGCCCTCCTTGCCGCCGCGACTCCGCCGACCGCAAGCGCGGCGACGATCCGGCGCACGTGGACTGCGACGATCGCTGGCGTTTCCGCCGGCGGCGCAGCCGCCAGCGGAAACGCCGTGCTGGTCCGCTACTGGGCGGGGGACGGCAGCTTCTCGACACAGATCCAGGGACTCGTCCCATCCTCGACGTACGCCGTGGCGGTCTACGTAGGTACCTGTTCGAAGCCGATGGTCCTGCTTCGTCTCCCGAACGTGGCAACCGATGCGAACGGGAGCACCGCCTCCACCGTGCCCCTCACGCCAGCGAGGATGGCGCCCGTCTGGGGCACGGCGGCAGTCGGGGCCATCGCCCTGCGCATCGGGGCGGGCGCGGACGTGCATTGCGCGCCGCTGACGTCCCCGATCGCGACGCGGGTGGCCGTGCCGAGCTTGGGCATCGACCTGCCGGTGGTCCTCCAGCGCGGCAACGCGTTTCCCTGGTGCAACGTGGCCATGTACATGGCCACGTTGCACCAGCCCGGCGAGGCCGGTGTCTCGTTCCTCTATGCCCACGCCCGGGCCGGCATGTTCCTCCCCCTGCTCAATGCCTCGCTCGTCAACAACGGGGCCCGAATGCTCGGCATGAAGGTGTACGTGTGGACAAACGACGACCGCATGTACACGTACCAGATCACTCGGGTGCTGCGCCACAAGTACACGCTGCCGAATCTCTGGTCGATCACGAGCCAGCAGGTCTGGCTCCAGACGTCGGAAGGACCGTATGGCACATTGAACAAGCTGATGGTCGTTGCGCGGCGGATCGCCGTGACGACCGTCACGCACGCGGCCGCGCATCCCAGGGCACGGCCTTTCGTGTGCGGCCTGTACGGGTAGCGGGCCTACCAACCGGACTGAGAGCCGATCCTCGCAACGTCACCGGCATCGTCACCTCGTGTCGAGGCCAGGTACGAGGGGAGATTGGCTATTGCCGGCTGCGCCGTGGCGTCCGCGGACGTCGCGAAGTGCTGTATACAACAAACGCCTCCCGGCCGCCCGGTCCGCGTCCCATCCTCCGAAGAGAGCGGAGCGCCCGGTGCGGAGCCGGGGGGCGTGCGGTAGGCGTCCCGCGCCAGATCAGGTGACACCCCAGACACCAGATGTGAAGATGCCGCCGGCCGAAGCAAGCGGCGTCTCGGTGCACGGCGGAGACGTCCCCGCCCGTCACCTGGCCAGAACGGTCAGCGCGCGGCTTCGGAGTCCACGACGAGCTTCGAGGGCGCCTCGGTCATCGGCACTGTCAGGTCGACGCCGTGCACCGCCTTGACCCGCTCGAGGAACCAGGTGGTGAACGCATCCTTGGCGGCCATCATCTGCGCGAACGAGCGGGCGGGGTCGTCGCCTTCGAGCGTGACGATCACGAGGTCGCCCATCGGGGTTGCCTGGAGGAATGTGCGCTCGTGAACGCCGGCCCGCGTTCGGACATCGGCGAACTCCCGGCGACGCGGGCCGTTCAGTTCAGCCATGAACGCCTGCCACTCAGCGGTCTTTCCGGGTGTGATCGGGAACGCGACTGCCATCAGGGCCAAGGGGACCTCCACGGGCACGTCCATGCCCAGATACGGGAGATCGGTCTCGCCATTGGCCCTGCGCGACGGTCGAGGCGACCGTGTAGATGACGCCGCGCAGGTGGGACCTCATGGTCCGCTGCCACCCCCCAGATCGGCGGAGTCTAGGCCTGCGGCAGCGAAATGGATACGGCGAAGATTCGAAACCGGCGGCGCCCCCGGTCGCCCGGTCCGCGTCCCATCCCGCCATGCTGGAGAGCTGGGCGGAGCGGAGCGCCCGGCGCGGAGCCGGGGGTCGAACAGAGCGTGCCGGCCTATAGGCTGCGACGCGAATGTGGGTACGGCTGTGGGTACTGCCGAGAATCGAGAGGCCCCCGGAGGAGACTCCGGGGGCCATCTATTACGCGGGAACTGGTCGGGGCGGAGCGATTCGAACGCTCGACCTCCTGAACCGAACTACGCCTCGACGAGGATCACCAAGGTCTCGGCCACCACGCCGTCATAGTCCATCGCCTCGGCCCCTTGGGGCGACTGCATCACCGCCATGAGCGCGTCCATGTCGGCCACGTCCATGCTCACCGCCACTCGCTTCGGGTTCTGCGGGTCAATGAACGTCCGGATGTTGGTGACGCCCAGGGGGCCGAAGACCTCTTCGCGCTTTGGCGAGGCAAGCCAATGCTTCTGATCCTTCACATCGTGGTAGCCGATCACACTGGGCATGCTGTCCCCCCGGTAGGTGTCACAGCGGTGGCGCTGGACGGTGCGCGGATCTTACGCGATGGACCCCGGTCGCCCGGTGCGCGTCCCGTCCCGCGAGCCGAGCGCCCGGTTCGGAGCCGGGGGCCAAGCGCAGAATAGGCGCCTCTGCTTCACTCGCCCTTATCCGGCACATCGGAGGTCGCGGCGATGGGATTCCTGCGACGGCTCTTTACCGGAGGACACCGAGCTTCGGATCAGCCGGTGCACAAGGCTGCGGCGTTGCTGTTCGAATCCAAGGACGACGGCCCAATCGACTATGGCGTCGATGTTGTGGGCGAGTCGTACTACCAGCCTGCCCTAGACGAGATCGCAGGTGGTCGAACAACCGAAGGGTACGTGGTGCGCGAGCACCTCGCGGCGCTCGTGCTGGAGCCGCAGAACCCCTACGACAAGCAGGCCATCGCCGTTCAGATCGAAGGACGAGTCGTCGGCCACCTCAGCCGGGAGGATGCTCGGACGTACGGTCCCGTCATTCGGCAGTGTCGGGATGCCGACCGCTACGCGGCCGCGCGGGCCAAGCTTATCGCAGTAAGGTGCTCTATCTGAGCGTAGATTGGGGATTTGGCTGGCGAGGAAGGATTCGAACCTTCAATCCCCTGATCCAGAGTCAGGTGCCTTACCGTTAGGCCACTCGCCAGTGCAAGCCTGCGGATGATACCGCAGCGGCTGAGCTGACTGCGGTCGAGCATGGTTCACGCTTCTCTCGCGGTCCTTCGCCCGAGTGGTCACAGAGTCCAGGCATCTGCCACTGCATCAGCACCGGGGTGAGGATAGGCTTGCCGCGCACGAGCTCGGGTCGGCCGATGGCGTCCCCGCGTGCACAGGGAGGTTCGCTGATGGGCTCACGTTTCCTGCGTGCGGCAGTGATGGCCGGCGCGCTGCTGACCGTGGTGGGGCCGACGCTCGGCCTGGCGCCCTCGGCCTTAGCCCAGAGTGGCCCGGCGACGGCCACGGCGAGCGCCTCGTCGACCGCGTACGACATCGGCTGGCCCCGCGACGTCTCCTGGCCCCAGTGCAGCGGGTCGTACCCAGCCGCGCCGGCCTATGCCGTCGTGGGGGTGAACGGCGGGCTCGCGTTCAGCCTCAATCCGTGTCTCGTGAGCGAGCTCGCCTGGGCGGGCGGCGCAGGCGCCGGACTCTACGCCAACACGGGCAACCCGGGCCCGGTGCTCTCATCACACTGGCCCCTCGGACAGGCACTCCCGATGCCGTGCGATCCAGCCAGCCCGGACACCGCCGCGTGCGCCTACGACTATGGCTACAACGCGGCCGCCGACTCGTACACCCGGGCACAGGCGGCCTTCACGACCCTCGGGCTGGCGCAGTCTCCGGCGGGGAGCGCCTGGTGGCTTGACGTCGAGACGACGAACAGCTGGCAGGACGACGTGTCGCTCAACGTCGCGAATCTCCAGGGAGCGGTTGCCTACCTCGAATCGGTGGCCAATGTCGCGAGCGTCGGCTTCTACTCCACCCAGTACCAGTGGGACGTGATCACGGGCGGGACGAGCACGTTCGCCGCGCACCAGAGCTGGGTCGCCGGCGCCTCGAACGCCCTCAATGCGAGCGTCGCCTGCGGCGGTCCGGGGTTCACCGGCGGCGGCGTCGCGCTCGCGCAGTATCCGTCCGCCGGGTTCGATGCGGACCTGCGGTGCAGCAGCGTCGCGCAGGTGCCGACCACCATCAGCGTGTCACCCGGCCGCGCCTCGGTAGGGGCGGGCGGGTCACGGCTGCTGCGCGCGACGGGCCTCGACCAGTTCGGCCAACCGCTGTACCCGCAACCATCGTTCACCTGGAGCGTGAGCGGCGGTGGGACGATCTCCACGGGCGGGCTGTTCACCGCGGGCGCCGCCCTCGGGGGCCCATTCACGGTGACCGCCTCGAGCGGCAGCCTGAGCGGCACGGCCAGCGTGACGGTGACGGCGCCTCCTGTCCTGACCACCATCGCGGTGGCTCCGGCCGCCGCCTCGACGCAGCCGGGCGGGACCCTGCAGTTCAGTGCGACCGGCCTCGATCAGTCCGGCCAGCCCCTCGCCTCGCCCCCGACGTTCACCTGGTCGGTGAGCGGCGGCGGCACCATCAGCACGTCCGGCCTGTTCACAGCGGGTTCCACCGCAGGCGGCCCGTTCACGGTGACGGCGTCGAGCGGCAGCCTGAGCGGCACGACCAGCGTGACCGTCGTCGCCGTGGGTGACGTCGCCAGGGCCGTCGGCACCAACACCGCCTCCTCGATCGCCCACGGCCTGACCGCCCAGCCGGCGGGCGGCTCGTACGCCCTCGATACGACCAACGACGCGATCTCGGTCGCCGTCACGGACGCCGCGGGCCACGCCATCGGGGCCAACGTCAACTTCAGCTACTCGTACACCCCGGCCAACATCGTCAGCCTGGCCCTCGACACGTACGACAGCGCCAACAAGGCCTGGAACTTCAACGCGACCTGCGCCAACGACGGCACCGCGACCGTGGCGGTCACGGCCAGGAGCACGCTCTCGACCGCAACGGCCACGACAGGCGCGCTGACCCTCACCTGCGCGGACGCGCTGACCGCGACCACCTCCGGATCGTTCACCGCGGCGGCGACCTCAACCACCGTCGTCCCGAACGGCACGTCGACGATCACCATCAAGGTCCTGGATGACAACAAGCTCCCGGCTCCGGACGGCACGCCGGTCGTCGCCCTCAGCAGCGGCGTCGGCAACGTCATCGGCTCTGGCGGGACCGTGGGCAGCGCGACCACGTCGAATGGCGTGGCCACCTTCACCTACCTCGCCCCGGCCAACGCCGGCAGCGGCACGGTGACTGTGTCCGTCGCCGACGCGACGCCCGCTTCGCAGGCGATCGCGTTCACCATCGGTGGGGTGGCTCCGGCGACCGGCTACGCCGCGGCCTCGTCCCTTGGTGTCACCAGCAGCGGCCCGTTCACCACGGCCACCAAGCTTCCCAGGGTCGGGGCCTTCGTCACGGTCAGGCTCTCGTTCGGCGCTGCCGCGGCGGGACAGACCATTGGCGTCTACGTGGCCACCAGGACCAACGGCGTCTGGAGTGGCTTCGCAGCGCTGACGTCCCGCGTGGCGGACAGCCGCGGCAACGTCTACTTCCACTGGCGCGCCAGCCGCGCCTCGTGGTGGTCGGTCTACGGCCAGCTCAGCGGCGCTCGCTCGAACGCCGTCCAGGTTCGCTGGATGTAGGCACGGTCCGCGTGCGGGTCAGGTGCCCTGCCGGCCCTGCGCCTGGAGCCTGGCCCAGGTGTCCTTCAGCGTGAGGGTCCGGTTGAAGACGAGGTGACCGGGCGTCGAGTCGGGGTCAGGGGAGAAGTACCCCAGCCGCTCGAACTGCACGGTCTCACCCACGATCGTCTGGGCGAGGATCGGCTCCACGAAACAGCCACGGAGCACCGTCTCGGACTCGGGGTTGAGGTCCGCGAAGAGGTCACCCTCCGCGCCGGGATCCGGGCGGCCGAAGAGGTGGTCGTACAGCCGCACCTCCGCGGGGATCGCGCGTTCGGCCGAGACCCAGTGCAGGGTCGCCTTCGGCCGGCGGCCGTCGGGAGCGTCGCCGCCGCGCGTGGCCGGGTCGTACGTGCAGCGCAGCTCGACGATCTGCCCCGCCCCGTCCTTGACGACCTCGCGACAGGTGACGAAGTATGCGGAGCGCAGGCGCACCTCGCGGCCCGGGGCAAGGCGGAAGAACTTCGCGGGTGGCTCCTCCAGGAAGTCGTCGCGCTCGATCCACAGCTCGCGCCCGAAGCTCACGCTGCGGCTTCCGGCCGACGGGTCCTCCGGGTTGTTGACCACCTCCACCTCCTCGACCTGGCCCGCGGGGTAGTTCTCGACGACCACCTTGAGCGGATCCAGGACCGCGAAGCGGCGGGAGGACGTCCGGTTGAGGACGTTGCGCACCGCATACTCGAGCACGCCCACCTCGACGACGCTGTCGGCCTTTGCCACACCGATCACGGCCGCGAAATCGCGGATGCCCTCGGCGGGGAAGCCACGCCGGCGCAGGCCCGAGATCGTGGGCATGCGGGGGTCGTCCCACCCGCGCACGTGGCCCTCATTGACCAGGCGCAGGAGCACGCGCTTGGAGAGGACGGTGTGCGTGAGGTTGAGCCGGGCGAACTCGTACTGCCGCGGGCGTGACGGCACTGGCAGGTTCTCGATCAGCCAGTCGTAGAGGGGCCGGTGGACCTCGAACTCGAGCGTGCAGATCGAGTGCGTGACGCCCTCGATGGCGTCGGACTGGCCGTGGGCGAAGTCGTACGTCGGGTAGATGCACCATGCGTCGCCGGTTCGCGGATGCGGTGCATGCACGATCCGGTACAGGACCGGGTCCCGCAGGTTGATGTTCGGGGCGGCCATGTCGATCCGGGCCCGCAGCACTCGGGCGCCATTGGGGAACTCGCCCGCCCGCATCCGCTCGAACAGGTCGAGGCTCTCCTCCGGCGAGCGGTCCCGCCAGGGACTGTTGCGGCCGGGCTCGGTGAGCGTGCCGCGGTGCTCGCGGATCTCGTCCGCGCTGAGGTCGTCGACGTAGGCGTTGCCCGTCCGGATGAGCGAGACGGCCCATTCGTAGAGCTGCTCGAAGTAGTCCGACGCGAAGTAGAGGTGCTCGCCCCAGTCGAACCCGAGCCAGCGCACGTCCGCCTCGATGGCGTCGATGTACTCCTGCTCCTCCTTCGTCGGGTTCGTGTCGTCGAAACGGAGATGGCAGCGGCCGCCGAACTCCTGCGCGATGCCGAAGTTGAGGCAGATCGACTTGGCGTGGCCGATATGCAGGTAGCCGTTCGGCTCGGGCGGGAAGCGGGTGACGATCGCCTGGTGCAGGCCGCTCCGCACGTCGGCGGCCACGATCTCGCGGATGAAGTCGCCACGCTCGGGCGAGGTTGGCGCCTGGCTGCTCACCAGAGCATCTTACCGTCGGTGGTAGCGCTCCATGAGCGTGGCGACGGCGGCGCGGGCCTCGGCCCACTCGGGCTCGTCGCCGAAGATCTGCGCGTTGGCGCCCCAGCGGGCGATCTGCGTCATCGCGGTGACGATCGCATCGTGGCGGGCCGCCCGGAGGCGCCCGCCGTCCACCATCCCGGTGACCAGGTAGTGGCGGACCACGTCGAACGGGGCGCGCCATCGGCCGATCCTGATGCGGTCGCCCTCGCGGAGCGACTCCAGCCAGTCGTCGTCGCCGACCGGCGCGCGGTCGTGCTCGCGCTGGTGGACGGCCAGCGGCACACGGAAGGCGGGCGAGCTCGGGGAGGGGAGGAGGCCGTCCGCGTCGGCTTCGCGGTAGCAGACCGGGCAGACCGGGAGCTCGGCGTCGTGACGCGGCGCGTCGCCGTATGGCAGGCCGCACCTGCTGCAGAACGTGACGCCCGAGCGCCGGGCGACGGATCCGCACTGGAGGCAGGCCGGCAGCGCTTCGATGGCCATGCGACTCAGGCAGGCACGGGGATCCGACGGCGCGTCGCCACCGGGTCGCGGGGCGCACGCACAGTCGGGAGGGGCATCCCCGAATCGTGGACGTGACCGGTGCGCGGAGCCATGACCCGTGAGTCAGGGGGCCAGTGGTACCCCCAGGCGGCCGGCGGCCTGGGCCAGGCCGCGACCAAGCGCCTCCCGGACCGCGCCTGCGGGCCAGCCCAGGTGGCGTGCAGCGTCGGCGACGAGGTCCTGCGGCGGCTCCCCGGCCGCGTCGTGGCCGGCGGCGCGGAGATCGGGCCAATGGCGGCGGGCCACCTCGGCGAGGAAGGCGATCTCGCCCAGCTGCCCGGCCGCGAAGTCGGGGTCCACGACCTCACCGTGACCCGGCACGATCCGGCCATCGCCGGCCGCGTCGAGCAGGTGGCCCAGCGTGGCGGGCCAGTCGAGCGGGAACGCGTCACCGAACGAGGGCGGCGCGCCCTCCTCCAGGAGGTCGCCGGCGAAGACGACCCCCGCGTCGGGAACCAGCGCCACGACGTCGTGGTCGGTGTGCCCGCGGCCCAGGAACCGAAGATCGACGCGCCGGCCCCCCAGGTCCACCGACGCGGCGCCGGAGAACGTGCGGTCGGGTGGGTCGACCTGCGAAGCGAGCAGGTCGTCGGCGATCTCGGGCATCTCCGCGATCATCTCCGCGCGCCGCTCCAGTCCGAGGTCGCGCATGAAGCGCGCACACCCATCCTGTCCCCAGATCTCGCAGGGACGGAACGCGGCGTTCCCCAGGACGTGGTCGAAATGGGCGTGGGTGTTGAGCACGACGTGCGGGAGGCGGCTCACCTGCCGCAGGTCGTCGAGCAGCTCGTGTGCCTGGGCCAGCGTGGACCGCGTGTCGATGACGAGCACCCGCTCGCGGCCGATGACGGCGCCGATCGTCTGGTCGAAGAACGCGAAGCGCCGGATGAAGACACGGTCGGCGATCTCGCGCCAGGGATTCATCGAGCTGCTCCGACGCGGACGCGGGGACGTCCCGCGCGCTTCTGTGCGGCCGTGGGGTGGGTCGTCGCTTCGGGGCGGGTCGCGGGCCGCTCAGCCGGCGCTGACGGAGCTGAGGCCGTCGAGCGCGGCCCGCGCCGCGTCGATGTCGTCGACCACGAAGCTGAACTGGGCCTGGTCGCCCCACCGGCCGATGAACAGGTGCCCGTAGATGTTCACGCCGGCGTCGGCGAGACGGCGCGCCACCCGCGCCATGCCGCCGGGCTGGTCGTCCACCTCGACGAGGAGCGACTCGCCCTCGATGAACTCGTAGTGGCCTTCTTCCAGCACTGCCCGCGTCACGGCGTCGTCGGAGGTCTTGAAGATGAGGTGGCCGCTGTCGCCGATCCCGCCGCCACCGATGGCTCGCAGGTCCACGCCGCGTGCTCCAAGGATCTCGGACAGGTCGGCGAGCGCACCCGGGCGATTCGGGAGCTGGATCACGAACTGGTTGGCCACGGTCCTGGACCCTCCCCGATCACGCTGCGGATTGGCCGCAAGTCTACGGCCTCTGCAGGCGGCGGGCGCGGAACGGGCGGCGCGGGTCGCGGCGCAGGGGCGCCCGGGCCCCGGGCGCGGGACGCCCGGGTCCCCGGCACGGAACGGCCGCGCCCGGAAGCACGCCGGCCGGCTACCATGCGCGCCACCGCGGCGAGCGACACAGGCGGCAGACGAGGAGGAGCGGGTGGGCGGCACGGACCTTTCCGGCGGCGGGCCGAAGACGATCGTCTTCTTCCCCGAGGGTGCCTATGGCCCGACCAACAACTGCGTCGGGATCGGCGACGTCCTGCGTCGGCGCGGGCACCGGGTGGTCTTCGTGGTCGAGGAGTCGTTCGCCGGCCGCCTCGCCGCGCACGGCTTCGAGGAGCGCCTGATGCGCCTCGGCGCGCCGCCCGTGGAGCCGGAGGTGCCCGGCCAGTTCTGGAAGGAATTCATCCGCGACACGGCGCCCGAGTTCCGCAAGCCGACCCTCGTCCAGCTGGAGCGCTTCATCGCGCCCACCTGGCAGGCCCTCGTGGACGGGGCGCGCTACGTGGAGCCGCGTCTGCGCGACATCTTCGCCGAGGTGGCGCCGGACGTGATCGTCGAGGACAACGTGGTGGGCTTCCCGGCTGTGCTCACCAACGGCGCCCCGTGGGTCCGGATCATGAGCTGCAACCCGGCGGAGCTCAAGGACCCGGACGTGCCGCCGGTCTTCTCCGGCTATCCCGCCTCGGACCGGACGGGCTGGGACGAGTTTCGCGCCGAGTACCGCCGCACCCACGCCGAGATGTGGGGCGCGTTCAACGCGTTCGTGACGGATGCCGGGGCGCCTCCGCTGGCCGACCTGGAGTTCATCCACGAGTCCCCCTGGCTCAACCTCTGGCTCTACCCGGCGGAGGCCGACTACGCGCGCCACGACCCGCCCGCCCCGAGCTGGCATCGCCTGGAATCCGCGGTCCGCGCCACCGACGGCCCGTTCCGGCTGCCCGACGAGTTCGCGGCGCGGCCGGGGCGCCTGCTGTACCTCTCGCTCGGCAGCCTCGGCTCGGCGGACGTGGAGCTCATGCAGCGCCTGATCGACGTGCTGGGGCGCTCATCGTACCGGGTCATCGTGAGCATGGGCCCCCAGCACGAGCTGCTCTCGCTGCACGCGAACATGCTCGGCGCGGAGTTCCTCCCCCAGCCGGCGATCCTGCCGCAGGTCGACCTGGTCATCACCCACGGCGGCAACAACACGGTCACCGAGTGCTTCCGCCACGGCCGCCCGATGATCGTGCTGCCGCTCTTCTGGGACCAGTACGACAACGCCCAGCGGGTGGCCGACACGGGCTTCGGCGCGCGCCTCGCGACCTACGAGTTCACCGACGAGGAGCTCCTCGGGACAGTCGAGCGCCTGCTGGCGGACGGCGACCTGTCCGCCCGGCTGGCCACCCTCTCCGCGCGCCTGGCGTCGGTGCCGGGCACCGTGCGCGCCGCCGACCTCGTCGAGCAGCTCGCCCGCACGAGGGAACCGGTGCTGCGCACGGGGTAGTGACGCCCCCGGCATGATCTTCCGAAATGGCAGGCAACGCGGGCCGCTTGGCGGCCGCAACCAGGAGGTTCCTCCCGTGACCGACGCGAACGCAGACGTGATGTCCCGACAGCAGTTCATCGGCGGCCAGTGGGTGGCTTCGGCCTCCGGCGAGACGCTGGCCGTGGAGAACCCGGCGAACGGCCGGCTGATCGCGAACGTTCCGAAGAGCGGCACCGAGGACGTGGACCGGGCCGTCAAGGCGGCCGCGACCGCGTTCGAGACGTGGTCCCAGACCACGCCGCAGGATCGCAGCCTCCTCCTCCTTCGGCTGGCGAACGCGATCGAGGCGCGGGCCGAGGAGATCGGCCGGCTGGAGTCGCGCAACGCCGGCAAGCCGATCCAGGCGGCGATCGAGGAGATCCCCGTCGTCGTGGACAACCTGCGCTTCTTCGCCGGCGCCGCGCGCACGATGGAGGGCAAGGCGGCCAACGAGTACCTGGCCGGCCATCTCTCGATGATCCGACGTGAGCCGATCGGGGTTGTCGGTTCGATCGCGCCGTGGAACTACCCGCTCATGATGGCCGGCTGGAAGGTGGGGCCGGCACTGGCCATGGGCAACACCGTGGTCCTCAAGCCGTCCGCGCGGACGCCCCTGACCGCGCTCCTGCTGGCGGAGATCGCGTCAGAGATCCTGCCGCCGGGCGTCCTCAACGTGATCACCGGCACCGGCGACGAGGCGGGCACTGCCATGGTTGGCCACCCGGGCATCGGCATGATCTCCGTCACCGGGGACACGGACACCGGCAAGAAGATCGCGCGTCTCGCCTCCGAGACCGTGAAGCGGCTCCACCTGGAGCTCGGCGGCAAGGCGCCCGTGATCGTCTTCGACGATGCCGACCTGGACTACGTGGCCGAGCAGATCCGCCTCTTCGGCTACTGGAACGGCGGCCAGGACTGCACGGCGGCGACGCGCATCCTGGCTGGTCCGAGGATCTACGAGAAGCTCGTGGCGACGCTGGCCGACCAGGTGAAGCAGATCACGTTCGGCGATCCGGCCGAGGGCGAATACGACCTGGGCTCCCTGATCGCGCGCGGCCAGGTGGAGAAGGTCGCCGGCATGGTCGAGCGGGCCCGAGTCGGCGCGGAAGTCGTCGTGGGCGGCCACGCCCTCGACCGGCCGGGCCACTACTACGAGCCGACCGTCATCGCCGGCGCCCACCAGAAGAGCGAGATCATCCAGGACGAGGTCTTCGGGCCCGTCGTCACCGTCCAGCGTTTCACCGACGAGGCGCTGGCGATCAAGTGGGCCAACGACGTGCAGTTCGGCCTGGCGGCGTCGGTCTTCACGAACGACCTTGCGCGCGCGTTCCGGGTCGCCAAGGCGATCCAGTTCGGAACGGTCTGGATCAACGAGCACTTCACGCTGGTCTCCGAGATGCCGCACGGCGGTTTCAAGGGCTCCGGCTGGGGCAAGGACCAGTCGGCCTACGCCCTGGAGGACTACTCGGTCATCAAGCACGTCATGGCCAAGATCTCCTGATCGTCGAGGGCGTCGCGGCACGCGCGGAGGTCACACCGGGGATGGCCCCCACGTCGTACGCTTGGCAGGGCGCCGATCGCGGCCGGGATCGGGTCCGTCCCACGACCGGGACGAGGAGGCGAGATGCGACAGCGCTTGGCAATCCTGCTCGCGGGGATGCTCATGGTGGCCGCATGCGGCGGCGGAGCGACAGCGACGCCCGAGCCTTCTCCGATCGTGACCGCGGCCCCGACCGACATCTTCGCGCAGTCTCCCGCCCCGAGCGAGGTGGCGAGCCCCGCTCCGGAGGCCTCGACGGCGCCCACCGCGCCGGCCAATGGGACCACGTACACGGTCAAGTCCGGGGACACGATGTGGGCGATCTCGCAGAAGCTCGGGATCACCCTGAAGGCGCTGAAGGACGCGAACCCGACCGTGGATCCCGCGAAGATGCGCATCGGGTCCGTCCTGATCATCCCGCCGAAGCCATAACGCGTCGCGGCACCTCGCGACGGGGCGCCGCCTCGACGATTCGGGCGCCCGGTCGCTGCCCGGGGGCCGTGCCCGGGGGCCGTGCCCGGGACGCCGCGGCGACCCCGGGTATCCTTCCGCCGTGGCACGGCTCCCCGCTCCGACTGGCGCACTTCCCGCCGACCTCCGCGGGCTGCGCGCGGCCCTCCTGGCCTGGTTCGACCGCGACGGCCGGGAGCTCGCCTTCCGCGTCGCGCGGGAACCCGATCCGTGGGCCGTCCTTGTCAGCGAGGTGATGGCCCAGCAGACGCAGGTTGCGAGGGTCGCCGGGAAGTGGCGCGCCTTCATGGACCGCTTCCCGACCCCGGCGGCGCTGGCGTCCGCACAGACCGGCGACGCGATCCGTGCCTGGCAGGGACTCGGCTACAACCGGCGCGCGATCGACCTCCAGCGGGCCGCCCGGGCGATCGTCCTGGCCGGGGGAAGCGTCCCCGGCGACGTCGAGTCGCTCCGGGCTCTTCCCGGGGTCGGGCCGTACACGGCGCGCGCCGTCGCGGCCATCGCGTTCGGCAGGCCGGTCGGGGCGGTGGACGTCAACGTCCGGCGCGTGGTCGGGCGACTGACCGGGACCGACCAGGCGCCGGTTCCGCAGTGCGACATGCAGGCGGCCGCCGACGAGCTGGTGGATCCGGCCCGCGCGGGCGACTGGACGCACGCGTTGATGGACCTGGGCGCCACGGTCTGCCGCCCCGCCCGGCCGGACTGTGCCGGCTGCCCGGTCCGGGCCTGGTGCGCGTTCGCAGGAGCGGGTCCTCGGCCGCCGATCTCCGCGCGCGTGGCGGTCTCCGCACCGGGGCGCCGGGCGACGGTCCCGTTCGAATCCACCACCCGCTGGCTGCGGGGCCGGATCGTGGACCGATTGCGCGACGTCCCGCCCGGCACGGCCGTCGCCTTCGACGGGCCCCTGGGCCTGCATGCGCCCGAGGCGGTGTCCGCGGCCCTCGCATCCCTGGCCGCGGACGGCCTCGTGGAGCTGGACGCCTTCGGGGCCGCGCGCCTCGCCGGGGAGAGCGCGTGAGCGACCGCTTGCCGCGCCGATCTGCCCGCGCCGCCCGGTCGAACGCGGCGGTGCGAGCGGAGCCGCGTTCGGTCGGAAGCGCGGGTGCGCGCGACCCGCTGGCCCGCGAGGTCCGGCTGCTTGGCGCGCTCCTCGGCCAGGTGCTCGCCGAGCAGGAAGGCGCGGCTGCGCTGGAGCTGGTGGAGCGGGTCCGCGAGCGGACCATCGCGCTCCGCCGCGACGGCGACTCCGCCATCCGGGCGGCGCTCGACGCGGAGCTCGCGACGCTCGGCACCGGCGAGATCGAAGTCCTCGCGCGAGCGTTCTCCACCTACTTCCAGCTCGTCAACCTGGCCGAGGAGAAGGAGCGGGTGCGGCAGCTTCGCCGGCGCGCCCGGGCGGCGGGACGGGCGCCGCTCGATGATTCGTTCGGCGAAGCGGTCTCCCTTCTGCGGCGGGCCGGGCTGTCCAGGGATGACATCACCGGCCGGCTTGCCGGGCTGCGCATCTCGCCGGTGCTCACGGCACATCCGACGGAGGCGCGGCGGCGCACGGTCCTGGTGGCACTCCGCCGGGTCTACGCCGAGCTGGACCGCCTCGACGACCCGCGCCTGACGCCCACCGACGACGCGGAGGTTCGACGGCGTCTCCGAGAGGAGATCACGCTCCTGTGGCGGACCGCCGACCTGCGCCAGGCCCGCCCGACGCCGTCGGACGAGGTCCGTTCCGCGATGGTCTTCTTCGACGCCACGCTCTTCATGGCAACGCCGGACCTGTACCGGGCCGCCGACCGCGCGCTGGATTCCGTCGCCGACCGGGCCGCCGACCGCGGGATCGGCGTGCCGGTCGGGACCGGAGCGGCCATGGACGACGGGCGAACCGGGACCCGCCCGCCGGGCAGCCCGGCCTTCCTGGCCTGGGGCTCCTGGATCGGGAGCGACCGCGACGGCCACCCGTACGTGACCGCCGAGACGACGACCGAGGCGTTCCGGATCCAGGCGGACCACCTGTTCCACGGCTACGAGGCGGTCGCGACCAGGCTCATGACCACGCTCGCGGCCCGGCCACGGCCGGGCGTCCCGGCGTCGCCCGCGCTGGCGCGTCGGCTGGCGCGCGACGAGGATGACCTGCCGGAGTCGATGCGCGAGATGGCGTCCCGCTTCCCGCACGAGCCGTACCGCCGGCGCCTCGGGGCCATCGCCGAGCGCCTTCGGCGGACCCGGGCGTACCTCGCCGAGCAGCCGGGGCCGCAGGGCGGGCGCTACGGGAACCCGGACGAGCTGCTGCGGGAGCTCGCGGAGCTGCGAGACGCCCTCGTCGACGACGGCCTGGAGCGCCTCGCATTCGGCGCCCTCCAGGAGTTCCGCTGGCAGGTCGAGACGTTCGGATTCCACCTGGCCTCGCTCGAGGTCCGCCAGCACGCGGCTGTCCATCGCGCGGCGCAGTCGGCGCTCGAGGCCGTGCCGCCGGACCTGGAGCGGGAGCTGGCGCCCGGCGTGACCGCGGCCGAGGTCCTCGCCACGTTCCGGGCCATGGCGGCCCTGCAGCGGCGCGCGGGCGAGGCGGCGATCTTCCGCTACGTGGTCAGCTTCACGGCCGGCCCGGAGGACGTCGCGACGGTCCGCTGGCTGGCCGCCCGCGCCGCCGATCCCACGATCCCGGCCGGGAGCACCAGCGGGGTCCCTCCCGGCACGCCGACGCTCGACGTGGTCCCGCTCTTCGAATCGGCGGAGGCACTGGAATCGGCAGGCGCGATCCTGGCGGCCCTGGCGGGCGACCCGGCCTACCGCGAGCACCTCCGCGACCGCGGCGATCGGCAGGAGGTGATGCTGGGCTACTCCGACTCGAACAAGGAATCCGGCTACGTGGCGGCGAACTGGCTGCTCTACCGGGCCCAGGAAGACCTGGTCGCCGCGGCACGCGCGTGCGGCCTGGAGCTGACGCTCTTCCACGGCCGCGGGGGCGCGATCGGGCGGGGCGGCGGCCCGAGTCACCGCGCGGTCCTGGCGGCGCCGGCTGGCGCCGTGGACGGCCGCCTGAAGCTGACCGAGCAGGGCGAGGTGATCGCGGCGCGCTATGCGAACCCCGTGATCGCGCGCCGAGGCCTGGAGCAGGTGGCGTCGGCGACGTTGCTCACTGCGGCCCACGTCACCGAAGATGGAGTGGCGCCCTCCGGATCCGGCGTCTCCGTGGCGTCGGTTGCGGCCGACGGACGGGCCGTCATGGAGGAGCTGGCGGCCGAAGCGGGCCGCGCGTACCGCGCGCTGGTCTGGGACGAGCCCGCGTTCGAGCGCGTCTTCGACGCGGCCACCCCGATCGCGGCCATCTCCGGCCTGCGGCTCGGCTCGCGGCCCGCCGCCCGGGGCCGGGGATCGGCCAGCACGGCCGCGGCATCGCGCGGGGAAGGGACACGGGCGGTGCACGGCGAGCCGGGCGGCGCGTCCCTGGCGTCGCTGCGCGCCATTCCCTGGGTCTTCGCCTGGACGCAGGTGCGGCTCAACCTGCCGGGCTGGTACGGGCTGGGAAGCGCGCTTGCCGCCTACGAGCGAACGCACGGGGAGGCGGGCATGGCCGACCTGGCCGCGCTGCACCGACGCTGGCCGTTCTTCCGCGGCCTGCTCCAGAACGCGGAGGTCGCCCTCGCCCGAAGCGACCTGGCGGTGGGCCGGCGCTACGCCGCCCTCGCGGGGGCGGAAGGCCTCCGGCTGGCCGAGCGCGTGGAAGCCGAGCACGATCGGACGGTCCGGCTCCTGCTGCGGATCTCGGGCCGCGCAGCGCTGCTCGACGGGGTGCCTGCGCTCCAGCGTTCGATCGCCCTGCGGGCCCCGTACCTGGATCCGCTCAACGAGCTCCAGGTCCTCCTGCTGGGGCGGCTGCGGGGCGTGCCCGAAGGCCACCCGTCGCGGGCGGAGCTGGTGCGGCTGGTGGGCCTCACGATCAGCGGGATCGCCGCCGGCGTGCAGGGGACCGGGTAGGGGACACCCGACGGCGCAGGAGCGCGCGGCCAGCCGACCGGCTACCCTTGGCTCCCGCCGATGACGACCCAGGATCGCCCCACCCGCGCCCCGCGCGCCCAACGGCTACCCGCCGATGACCCGACGATCTTCGAGCGGGACCTTGCCGGGCTGGCGTCGTGCTGGACAGACGCAATGGAGCGCGCGCCGATCACGGCCGCCGAGATGACCGGCACGGACGCGAAGGCGCAGCGCCTGGGCATGACCGGGGCCCGGCTCATGGAGCACGCGGGGACGGCCGTCGCCGCGACCGCGCGCGCGCTCATCGCGGCCGCCGCCGCGGCGTCGGAAGCTGCCCGATCCGATTCCTCGGCGCAGGCGGCGCAGCCCGGCGCGGCCGACCATCGCGGCACCGGACCCGTGCTGGTCCTGTGCGGACCGGGCAACAACGGCGGCGACGGCCTCGTGGCCGCCCGCAGGCTGGCAGCCCACGGGATCCGGGTCGCCGCCGTCCTCGTCTCCGCGAGCTCGAGGCCGGCAACGCCCGACGCGGCCCGGAACTGGGATCGGCTGGGCGCGGCGCCACTGGTGGAGCGGATCCATGCCCCGGCTGCCCGGGAGATCGCGACGCTCGGCCAGGGCATCGAGCGTGCCGCGCTCGTGATCGACGCGCTGCTCGGGACCGGCGTTCGGGGCGCGCTTCGCGAGCCGATCCGGAACGCCGTCGAGCTCTGCAACCGGGCGCGGGCCGCCGGCGTGCCGGTGCTGGCGGTGGACACGCCCACCGCGTGCGACCTCACGTCGGGCGAGCTCTCCGACCCGGTGGTCCGGGCCGACGTCACGGTGACCTTCCACCGGCCCAAGACGGGCCTCCTGACGCGGCGCGGGCGCAGCGTGGCCGGCCGTGTCCTCGTCGCGCCGATCGGGATTCCCGCGGAGGCGGATCGTGCCTGACGGTCCGCGGGGCCCGGGATGGCGCGAGGTCCTGGCCATCGGTGTCGCCCTGGTCGCGGTGGTCTTCGCGCTGGAGCTTGCGAGCGCCGTCCTGCCGCCCGTCCACGACGCGTTCGTCAACTTCCCCACAACGATCGTCATCCTGGTGGCAGGGACGGTTGGCGTTCTGGCGCTCGCCACCCTGCGGCGCCCGCGCTGAAGGCCCCGGGGCTCCGTCGGCCCGACCACCGGGACGCGGAACGGCCCGGGCACCCGCCCGGGCCGTTCGAACGCGAGAGCGTGACGCCTACGAGGCTGCCGGGGTTCCCCCGCTCTTGAGCGTGGCGAGACGAGCCTCGACGTCGGCGTCGGCGGAGATGTCCTCGAGGTTGTCGAACTGCGCGTCGAGCGTGCTGGCGGCGACTTCCTGCATGCCGCGCACCTGCGCCTCGTCGCGACGGATCTTGTCCTCGAACCGCGAGACCTCGCTGGTTGGATCCGTCGCGTTGATGCTCTTGAGCGACGCCTGGACCTTCGCCTGGGCGTCGGCCATCTTCGCCCGCGCGACGAGCTCGTTGCGCTTCTGGACCAGCTCCTCGCGCTTCTCGCGCATCCCGTTGAGGCCGTCCTTGAGCCGGTTCGTGAGCTCGGTCTGGCTCGCGATCTGCGTCGCGAGGCTCTTGGCCTGGTCCTCGAAGCCGATCTGGCGCTTCAGGGCGACCTTGGCGAGGCCGTCGAACCTGTCGGCCTCGGCCGTGTTGCCGGCTGCCCGGAGCTCGTCGGCCTTCTTCGACGCGGCGAGAGCCTTGCCGCCCCACTCGGCGACGCCGGCCTGGGCGGTGCTGGCGTCGTCCTCCGCGAGGCGCAGGTTGCCGATCGTCTGCGCGACCGCCTGCTCGGCCTCCTCGATGCTGCCCGTGTAGTCCCGGACCAGCTGGTCCAGCATCTTCTGCGGATCTTCGGCACCGTCGATCAGCGCGTTGACGTTGGCCCTGACCAGGTTCCCGATACGCCCAAGGATGTTGTCGCTCATCGAGTGCGTCCCTTCCTGTCGCTGCGGCGTCACCGGCCGCTCCGGTGGCGCGATCCATCTCCGTCCACGCCGAGTCGGGCGCACCGATGCGCCGCGACCCGACCCATGCTATCCCCCGGTGGCTACCACCGACCGCCTCCGGACGAGCCGCCGCCCCCGCCGAATCCGCCGCCTCCGGACGAGCCGCCGCCCCAGCCGCCACCGAACCCGCCCCCTCCGAACCCGCCGAATCCGCCCCGGCCCCCGCCGCTGAGCATGCCGCCGATGATGCCGCCGATGAGCGCGCCGGCGATGTTCCCGCCGATGCCGGCCCCTCCGCCTCCGCCCCGGCCCCCGCCGTGCCACGGGTCGTCGTAGCGGCCGTAGTCATCGGTGGCCGCCTGGTAGGCGGCGTTCGCGAGGGCCGTTGCCTGGTCTGCTTCGCGGGTCGCGCCGACCGGGTCCGTGGCACCGGCCGCGACGGCCTGGTCCAGGTGACGCTGGGCCTCGGCAAGCCGCGTCCGCGCCTCCGTGCCGACGGCCCCGCGCCGCGTGGCGATGAAGTCGGTGGCACGCGTCACGGTCGCCTGGGCGGCCTGGATCGAGGCGTCCATGCGGGCCGCATTGCGGGCGAGCTGCTCGGCCGCCGTGCGCAGGGTTGCCAGGATGTCGTCGGCGATCGTGTGGGCATCGCGGGCCTGCGCGAAGGCCGCCGCGACGTCCGGCTTGGGGCCGGCGAGGGCGGTCCGTGCCCCTGCGAGCAGCGTGTCGGCCTGTGCCAGGCGTGCTGCGAGCGCGGCATCAGCCGAACCTGCCGCCGCCTTCTTCGCCTGTGCCAGGTCGGCGTCCGCATCGACGAGCATCTGGCCGACCTTCGCCTTCGCGTCGTCGAGCTGCGTCGCGAGCCGATCGATTCCGTCGAGGAACGCGGTCCCCTGGCCAAGGGCATCCTGGCCCAGGACGGCCGCGCGCGCGGCGGTCTGGGTGTCGTTCGCGGACTGGGCCTTCGCGCCCTCGTCGACCGCTTCGCGCACGGCGGCCAGGCGGTGCCCCGCCTCGTCGATGTTGGGGGCGACGGACTGCCAGCTCGCGTCGGCGAACGTGGCAAGCCGCGACATGGCCTCCCGCGCGGCGGGGAGGCGCGCCTCGAGGGCATCCGCCTGGGCCGGCAGCGCGGCGAGAATCTGGGGTGCCTTTGCCTCGATTTCGCGCAGCCGCTCGAACTCCTCCTTCACGGCGTCGAGCTGGTCCTGGGCGTGGCGACAGCCGCGAACCAGGTCCTCGAGCATCCGGCGATGGGTGGCGGCGTCCTCCGGGACGGCGTCGTCGAGCTGCTGGCGAAGCTTGAAGGCGGCCGCGAGGTCGGCCTTTGCGCCCTCGATCGCGGCCTGGAATGGGGCGACCTCGGCATCTCCGAACTCGGCCTGGGCGAACCCGAGCTCCTGCTCGCTGTCGCGCACGGCGTCGTCGGTCGCGACGAGGGCCTGGTTGGCCAGCTTCTCCAGGTCCGGCGTCTTCATCGCCGCGATCTCGTCCACGGTCCCACCGCCGGACGCGCCGACCGTTCCGGCGCCGCCGCCGCCGCCGTCCGCCGCGGGGCGCTTCCGGCCGTAGAGGAACCACCACCCCGCGCCCGCGATGAGCCCCACGATCAGCAGGACGGCCAGGAGCGTGCCGAGCGGCCCGCCGCCGCCACCACCGGTGCCGCTGGCCGATCCGCCGCCGGCCGGGGCGGACGAGGCGGCCGGGCTGCCCGTCCCGCCGCTCATCGCGCCGTGGATGCCGGCGGCCGTGGCGACGATGGCGCCGCTGTTGTCGCCCGCCTGCAGCGCGGGCTCCAGGTCCGCGCCGAGCACGCTCTCGAGCTGGGCGTTGGAGAGCGGGATGGAGTTCGATTTCCAGTAGCCGTAGGCGTGGTCGGTCATCGCGATGACGAGCAGGAGGTCGTTCCCGCCGAAGCCGCTGAGCGCGGCAGCCTGGGTCGCGAAGTCAGGCGCCGACAGAGCCCCGGTGGTATCGGTGAACCAGACCCAGAGCTGGACGTTGTCCGTCCGCTGGAGATCGGCGAGCGGCTGCTGCAGCGTGCCCGCGGCGCCGCCCAGGGCCCCCACGTCATCCGTGACCTGCGTCGCGAGGCGCCGCGGGCTTGCGCCGAGAACCGCCGACGCCAGCAGCGCGACCAGCAGGAGCGCTCCGATGAGCGCCCGCGCCGTGCGAACGGCGCGGGTCCGCGTGGTCAGCCGAAGGGTGAGGAGCGACATCGTGGTGGTATCCCGTGCGTGGGCCGGCGGCAGCCGTGTCCGTTCCCATTGTCGCGCGACGAGCGGACCGATGGGTGACGGTTCGCGCCACTGGCCCTTGAAACCGCGAACGCCGCGGGCCGTGTTGCGCGCACGCGCGGGGCCCGCGTACCATCGACCGCGTGATCCCTCCCCCAACCGGTCGGTCGGCCGCGGCCGTCCCCGGATCGGCGCCCCGCGCCGGTCGCGCATCTCTCGTGCGCGGCCAGTCTGGCGCCCGAAAGGTGCCCTGACCCATGGCTGTCGGCTCGTCCAACTCGTTTGACCTCGTAGTCCTCGGCGCCGGGACCGGGGGCTACTCAGCCGCCTTCCGGGCGGCGCAGCTGGGCATGAAGGTCGCCCTTGTCGACGAGGACAAGATCGGCGGCACGTGCCTGCACCGCGGGTGCATCCCCACCAAGGCGCTCCTCGAATCCGCCGACTTCGCGCACCGCGTGAGCACGAAGAGCCGCGAGCTGGGGGTGATGCTCCCGGGTGAGGTGGCCGTCGACTACGCCGTGATTGCCGCCCGCAAGGACCAGGTGGTGCGCCGGATGTGGACCGGGCTCAAGAGCCTGGTCGGCAAGAACAAGGTCGAATGGGTGGCCGGCCGCGGGCGCCTCGAGGGGCCCGGCAAGGTCAGGGTCAGGCTCCACGGCGAGGACGGCACACCGGGCGCGGGGGGCGAGCGCGTCCTGGAGGCGACGGACGTGATCCTTGCCACCGGATCCCGGGTCAAGAGCCTGCCCGGGATCACGCCGGACGGCATCCGCGTCCTGACCTCGGACGACGTGCTGCGGCTGTCCGAGCTGCCCGCGAGCATGGTCATCATCGGGGCGGGCGCGGTCGGCTGCGAGTTCGCGTCGTGCTTCCACGACCTCGGCGTGAGGGTGACGCTCCTCGAGTACCTCCCCGCGATCGTCCCGCTGGAGGATCGCGACGTCTCGAAGGAGCTCGAGAAGAGCTTCGTCAGGCGCGGGATCGACGTGATGACGAACGCCCGGTTCGACCCCGCCTCGCTGGTCGTCGGGGAGGACGGCATCCGCCTGACGGTCGGCCCGGAGGGCGGCGAGGCCAACGAGATCGCTGCCGACGTCCTGCTCGTCGCCGCCGGGCGCGCGGCCAACATCGAGGACCTGGGACTCGAGACCACGCGCGCCGTGACCGACCGCGGGATCGTCGTGGTCGACGGCCATATGCGCACCGCCGAGCCGCACGTCTGGGCGATCGGCGACATCGTCGGTGGGCTCTGGCTGGCCCACACCGCCGCGCACGAGGGGCTGACCGCGGTCCATACGATCGCCGGCGACCCCGACGTCCACGCCATGGACTACGTCGCCCAGCCGCGGGCAACGTATTGCCGGCCGGAGATCGCGTCCGTCGGCCTGACCGAGCAGGAGTGCGAGAAGCGCGGGCTGCCCGTCAAGGTCGGGAAGGTCCCGTTCCAGGCCATCGCGAAGGCCGTGATCGGGGGCGACTACGAGGGTTTCGCCAAGGTGATCGGCCACGCTGAGACCGGCGACACGCTGGGCGTGCACCTGATCGGACCGCACGCCACGGACCTCATCGCGGAGGCCTCGCTGGCCGGCGCGCTGCAGGCGCAGCCATGGGAGATCGGCGCGGCAACGCACCCGCATCCCACGCTCTCGGAGATCCTCGGCGAGGCAGCCATGGCCGTCGACGGGCGCTCGCTCAACTTCTGATCCGCTTCGCGCCCGGGGGGTTCTCGTTGGCCGCGCCAGGCCACGGCCCGTGTACAGTCGCCGCGTGACGAACTCGGGGGCGCCCATCACGCCCGATCCCGCCACCCGCTCCGGCCTGCCGGCGGCACGGCTGCGCGAGATTTACCGCCTGATGGCACTCGCCCGGGCGCTCGACGAGCGCGCCTGGATCCTCAACCGGTCCGGTCGCGTGCACTTCGTGATCAGCGCCCAGGGCCACGAGGGCGCCGAGGCCGGGATCTGCGCCGCGCTCACTCCCGGCCGCGACTGGCTCCTCCCGTACTACCGCTCCATGGCCGCGGTGCTCGCGTTCGGGATGACGCCGCGCGAGGTGATGCTCCAGCAGTTCGGGCGGGCCGACGATCCCGGCTCGGGCGGGCGCCAGATGCCAGCCCACTACGGCGGCGCGGCGTACCGGATCTTCAGCAGCTCGTCGCCCGTCGGGACGCAGGCGCTCCACGCCGCAGGCATCGCACTGGCGTCGAAGCTCCGTGGCGAGCCACAGGTGACGACCGTGATGATGGGGGAGGGCGCCGCCAACCAGGGAGACGTCCACGAGGCCCTGAACTTCGCCGGGATTCACCGCCTCCCCATGGTCCTCCTCGTCGAGAACAACGGTTACGCGATCAGCGTGCCGGCAGAGAAGCAGGTTGCCGTTCGCGACGTGGCGGTCCGCGCCGCGGGCTACAACATGCCGGGCGTGATCGTGGACGGGACGGACGTCCTGGGCTGCTACCTGGCGATGCGCGACGCAGTGGCGCGGGCGCTCACGGGCGACGGCCCCACGTTGATCGAGGCAAAGGTCACCCGGTTGACCGGCCACTCGTCGGACGACCAGCAGACGAAGTACCGGACGGAGGAGGACCTGGCGGCCGGTCGCGGCCGCGACCCACTGCCCGCGTTCCGCGACGAGCTCCGGGCGGCCGGCCTCCTGGGCGAGGCCGAGGAGGCGACGCTCGCGACCGAGATCCGCGGGCTCGTCGATGACGCGACCGACTTCGCGGAGGCGGCCGCCGACCCGGATCCCGCCACGCTCACGCGGCACGTCTACGCGGAGCCCGGCTGATGGCCGTCCGCACATTCATCGAGGCGGTCCGCGAGGGGCTGCGCGAGGAGATGCGCCGCGACAGCGCCGTGATCGTGCTCGGGGAGGACGTCGGCAAGAAGGGCGGCGTCTTCTTTGCCACCGACGGGCTCTGGGCGGAGTTCGGCGACGACCGGGTGATCGACACCCCGCTCACCGAATCCATGATCGCCGGGGTCAGCATCGGCGCGGCTGCCAACGGCCTGCGGCCGGTGGCCGAGATCCAGTTCGCCGACTTCATCTTCCCGGCCATGAACCAGATCATCGAGGAGGCGGCCCGGATCCGGTACCGCAGCAACGGGACGTACGGCTGCCCCATCACCATCCGGGCGCCGTTCGGGGCGGGCGTCCACGGCGCGCTCTATCACAGCCAGTCCGTGGAGGCGTTCTTCGCCCACGTGCCGGGCCTGAAGGTGGTGATCCCCTCGACCCCGTACGACGCGAAAGGCCTCCTGCTGTCGGCGATCCGGGACCCCGACCCGGTCATCTTCCTGGAGCACAAGAAGATGTACCGGAGCGTGCGCGGCGAGGTGCCCGACGGCGAGTACACGGTGCCGCTCGGTCGCGCCACGGTGACCCGCGAGGGAAGCCGGGTCACGGTGGTGGCGTACGGCCTGATGGTCCACTACGCGCTTGACGCCGCGGCTCGCGTTGCCGGGGAGGGGATCGAGACGGAGGTCGTGGACCTCCGGACGATCCGGCCCCTCGACGCCGCCACCGTGCTGGCGTCCGTCCGCAAGACCGGCAAGTGCCTGGTGGTCCACGAGGACAACCGGTTCGGCGGGTTCGGGGCCGAGGTCGCGGCGCTCGTGGCCGAGGAAGCGTTCGACTACCTCGACGGCCCTGTCACCCGCCTTGCCGGCCCCGAGTCGCCCGCGGCGCCGTACGCGAGCGTCCTGGAGGACGCGTTCCTTGTCACGCCTGAGAAGATCGCGGCCGCGATCCGGAAGCTGGCGGCCTACTGACGCTCGGGTTAGATGGACCGCTCGCGTGCCGTGCCGGCCCGGATCGGCCACACTAGCGAGGACGTGGACGACAGGGCCGACATCGGTCCCGTGGAGGAGGACGCCCGGTGGCGAAGGTGAGGATGCCGCAGCTCGGCGAGAGCGTCGCAGAGGGCACGATCGGCCGGTGGCTCAAGAAGCCTGGCGACCGGGTGGAGAAGTACGAGCCGATCGTCGAGGTCATCACCGACAAGGTGAACGCGGAGGTCCCGTCGCCGTTCGCGGGCGTCCTGACCGCGATCCTCGCGGAGGAAGGCGCCACCGTCCCGAACAACGCCGACATCGCCGAGATCGAGACCTCGGACGCGGACGAAGCGCCGGCCCCGACGCCGTCGGCACCGGATGCGGCATCCGCTGCGCCGTCCGCCACCGCGAACCCACCGGCCCAGGTGCCCGGGACCCGCGCGGAGGCTCCCGCTCCCGCTCCCACCCATCCGCCGGTCGTGCCCGCCGCGTCGCTCGCCGCGCCGCTCCCCGAGCTCGGCGACCCGGACGCGCGGATGACTCCGGCGGTCCGTCGGCTGCTCCGCGAGCACGGCCTGTCCGTCACCCAGGTCGCCGGGACCGGCGGCGGGGGCAGGATCACCCGCGACGACGTCCTCGCCGTCGTCGAGGCGATTCGCACCGGGGCGACCAGCACGGGCGTCGCCAGGGCAGCCGCCGGCGGGACCCCGTCGGCCGGGGTGACCGGCGCCGCGCCCGCGACGGGCACCGGCCCCGCGACCGCGACCGGCCTAGCGGTCGTCTTCCCGCCCGGCGCGGACGAAGTCCTCGTGTCGATGACGAAGATGCGGAAAGGGATCGCCGCGCAGATGACACGCGCCCTCCAGGCGCCCCACGCGTACGTGCACGTCGAGGTGGACGTGACGAGCCTGGTGCGGCTGCGCGAAACCGTGAAGCGCGAGTACGAGGCGCGCGAGGGCATGGGCCTCAGCTACGTCCCGTTCGTGATGAAGGCCGTCGTCGAGGCGCTCCGGAAGCAGCCCACCTTCAACGCCGTGTGGACGGACGAGGGGCTGATGGCCCGGCGTCACGTCAACCTGGGCGTCGCGGTGGCCGTTGACGACGGCCTGATCGTGCCCGTCATCCGCGACGTGGACCAGCTCTCCATCAACGGGATCAACCGGGCCATCGCGGAGGTGGCGGTCCGTGCCCGAGCCAACCGGTTCCGGTCGGACGACTTCGGGGGCGGGACCTTCACGGTGGACAACACCGGCTGGTTCGGCAGCAACCTGACGATGCCGATCATCAACGTTCCGGAGGTCGCGATCCTCACCATGGAGGCCATCACGAAGCGCCCCGTCGTGCGCGAGACGCCCCAGGGCGATGTGATCGCGATCCGTTCGGTGATGAACATGGTGATCGGGATCGACCACCGCGCGAACGACGGCGCCCAGGCCGGCTTCTTCCTCCGCGACGTGAAGGCGTGGCTCGAGAGCGTCGGCCCGGAGACGCCGCTCTACTAGGAGGAGACGCGGCGGACCCGCGCAGCGGGGCGTCCGAGGAGGCCGAGGGCCCGCTGGACGCCTGTCCGGACGCGACCGTCCCGGCGTCGGTCGACACCTGCCCGAACTTGGAGCGCTGCGGGCGCGAGCTCTATGTGCGAACGGACGACGTCCGCCTGGGAATGCTCGACGGGGTCTCGGACGTGGACAGTGGCTACCACCTCGACCACCTTCTGCTCGTGCTCCTGGAGGGCACAGCCGCGGGCCGCCTTCGGCTCGTGGGCCAGCGCGGGCCGGCGCCGTACACTGGCCCACGATGAACCGCGAGCTGCCGATCTTCATGCCCCCGGGGGCGCCGGACCCCGGAACGGCCGTCCTGGCCGAGGGCGGGCCGGCCGCCCGTCGCCATCCCGACTGGCTCAAGGCCAGGATCGCGGGCGGCGACCGCTACGAGGATCTCCGGCGCCTCATGCGGACCCAGAACCTCAACACCGTCTGCGAGGAGGCCCGCTGCCCGAACGTCGGGGAGTGCTGGGACCAGCGGACCGCGACCGTGATGATCCTCGGCGACACGTGCACGCGGGCCTGCGGGTTCTGCGCCATCAGGACCGGCCGGCCGACGTGGTTCGACGCGGACGAGCCCCGCCGGGTGGCGGAGGCCGTGGCTGCGATGGGCCTCGAGCACGTGGTCGTCACCTCCGTCGCCCGGGACGACCTCCCCGACGGGGGCGCGAGCGTCTTCGCGGAGACCATCCGGCGGTTGCGCGACCGCTGCCCGGGGATGGGCGTGGAAGTGCTCATCCCCGACTTCAACGGCCAGCAGGTCCCGCTCCGGACGGTGATGGCCGCCGGCCCGGACATCCTCAACCACAACGTGGAGACCGTCGAGCGGCTGCAGGTCCCGGTCCGGAAGCGTGCCCGCTACGACAGGAGCCTGGGCGTGCTGCAGCGTGCGAAGGCGTACGCGGCCGAGCTGGGGCGGGTCGCCCACACGAAGAGCTCCATCATGGTGGGCCTCGGCGAGGAGCGCGCCGAGCTCTCGCAGGCGTTCCGCGACCTGCGCGCCGTGGACTGCGACATCCTCACGATCGGCCAGTACCTGCGGCCCTCGGTGGCCCACCTGCCGCTGGTCCGCTACTACCACCCCGACGAGTTCGCGGAGATGAAGGTGGAGGCGCTGGCGCTCGGGTTCCGGCACGTCGAATCGGGGCCGCTGGTGCGCTCGTCGTACCACGCACGCGACCAGGTTCCGGGCGCCGAGCTGCGCGCGCTCCGGCGTCAGGCGACCCTCGACTCCCAGGGGCGGGTCATCCCCGCCTGAACCCGGCTCGCGCCGGACGGCGTTCGGGCGACCGCCGGGCGCCCGGCCGGAGCCGCACCCCTCAGAGGATCTTGGAGAGGAAGCTCTTCGTGCGCTCCTGCGTCGGGCTGGTGAAGAAGTGCTCCGGCGTGCCGTCCTCGATGATCTGGCCGTCATCCATCATCACGACCCGGTCCGCGACCTCGCGGGCGAAGCCCATCTCGTGGGTGACGACGATCATCGTCATGCCCTCCCGGGCGAGCTCCTTCATGACCTCCAGGACTTCGCCGATCATCTCCGGGTCGAGCGCGCTGGTCGGCTCGTCGAACAGCATGAGCGCGGGCTTCATGGCCAGCGCCCGGGCAATCGCTACCCGCTGCTGCTGGCCGCCGGAGAGCTGGGTCGGGTAGACGTCCGACTTGGCGGACAGGCCGACCCGCGAGAGCAGGGCGCGGCCCGTCTCGATCGCCTCGTCCTGGGGGACCCCGCGGACGTGGATGGGAGCCTCGGTGATGTTCTCCAGCGCCGTCTTGTGGGGGAACAGGTTGAAGCGCTGGAAGACCATCCCGATCTCCTGGCGCTGCTTCGCGATGTTGCGCTCCCGGTCTTCGACCAGGCGGCCGTTCACGTCGCGGTACCCGATGAGGTGGCCGTTCACCGAGATCCGCCCCTGCTGGATCTTCTCCAGGTGGTTGACGCAGCGGATGAACGTCGTCTTGCCGGAGCCCGAGGCGCCGATGACGACGACGACCTCCTGGCGCTTCACGGTCATCGAGACGCCCTTGAGAACGTGCAGCCGGCCGAACCACTTGTGGACGTCGGTCGCCTCGACCACCAGCTCGGTCGCCGCCGCCGGGACGCCGCCGATCGCCGCGAGGAGGTCGCCCGGCCGCTCCACCGCCATCAGCGGCCCCCGCTCACGAGGCTGGGCTCGACCGGCCCGCGCTTGCCGAACATCCGGTCGCGCAGGCTTCGTCCACCGGTCGACGCCCCGGCCACGCCCTTGCCGAGCCGCCGCTCGATATAGGCCTGGATGACGCTCCAGATCGTCGTGAGGAGCAGGAACCAGAGAGCGCAGGCGAGATACATCTCGAACGGCTGGAAGTTCTGGCTCTGCTTGATGGAGAAGGTCGTGTAGAGCTCCTGGACGCCGATCACGAACAGCAGGGACGTGGTCTTGAGCATGTTGTTGAACTCGTTACCCAGCGGCGGGATGATGATCCGCGCGGCCTGGGGCAGGACGATGCGGCGCATGCCGAGGCCGAACGTCATCCCCAGCGACTTCGCGGCCTCCATCTGCCCGGCATCGATCGAGATGATCCCGGCCCGCACGATCTCGGACATGTAGGCGCCCTCGTTGAGGCCGAGCGCGAAGATCCCGGCCTGGATCTCGCCGGGGATCGAGAGCCCCAGCAGGTTGATGGCCGGCCAATCGTAGATGTGGGCCGCGCCCAGGCCGAAGAAGAAGAACACGAGCTGGACGAGGAGCGGCGTCCCGCGGAAGACCCAGATGTAGAAGTTAGCGATCAGCCGGAACGGCGCTCGTCGCGACATCCGGCCCAGCGCCCCGAAGATCCCGAGCAGGATGCCGATGACCTGGCTGACCACCGAGATAACGACGGTGAGCCACAGCCCGTTGAGGATCTGGCTGTCCGGGCTGAAGAGGGCATGCGTGAAGACGTCAGTGTCGAACCTGAAGGGCGCCCGGCTCTGGCCGGCACAGCCCGCGAGGACGATGACCAACAGGAATGCCACGGCTAGCCCGCGGGCTAGCCGTGGCATCGACCCGGACCTGGTGCGACGGGCGCCGCTCATGGCCGGATGGCTCGCGCTGCCGGAGCTGGGGCGCCTACTTCGTCTTGTTCAGCTGCCCCGCCACGCTCGCCGTGATCGCTCCGGGGTCGTCACCGTACTTCTTGAGGATCGACAGGTACGTCCCGTCGTTGATCATCGCGACCAGCGCCTGCTGGACGGCGTCCCGGAGCCCCGTGTTCGACTTCGAGACGCTGATGCCCTCGAGCGCCACGCCGAGCGTCAGGCCCGAGAGCTGGAACTGGTCCGGATGCTGGACCGTGTAGTACCCGGCGACCGGCGAGTCGGCGAAGTAGGCGTCGACCTTCCCGGTCTGGAGGGCCAACAGGGCGTCGCTGTCCTTGGCGTAGCTCTTGACCGTGATCGCGGCCTTGCCCTTCGCCGTGCAGGCGGCGGACAGGCCCTGGCCCTTGTAGTCGCCGGTCCCGTTCAGGTAGTCGACCTCGGTCGTGCCGGTCTCGGCGCCGATTGCCTTGCCGCACAGGTCGTCCTGCACCTTGATGCTCTTGGGGTTGCCCGTGGCGACCACGAACGACTGGCCGGCCTCGTAGTACGGGATCATGTCGACCTGCTTCACGCGGTCGGTCGTGATGTTCTGGGCCGAGATGATGATGTCGCACTTGCCGCCGGTGAGCGCGGCGATGATCGTGTCGAACACCGAGTTCTGGACCTGCGCGGTCAGGCCGAGGCGCTTGGCGATCTCGGTGCCGATGTCGATGTCGGAGCCGGTGGCGTTCCCCGAGCTGTCGAAGAACTCCTGCGGCGGATACGGGATGTCGGAGCAGATGACCAGCTTGCCGGTGAAGATGAGCTGGCCGGCAGGAACCGCGATCGTCGCCGCGGCCGGCGACGGGCTGGCGGCCGGCGATGGGCTCGGCGCGGTTGACGGGGCGGCGGCCGGCGATGGGCTCGGCGCGGTTGACGGCGCGGCGGCCGAGGGCGCTACGCTGGCCGGGGCGGCAGGAGTTGGACTCGCGCCGCCGGAACAGGCGGCCAGGACGATGGCAATCGCACCCGCGAGCGCGAGCTCGCGGGGACGCGAGATGGACATGAGCTCCTCCTTTTGGTGCGACGCTCGGGCACCCTCCGACACACCGCCATGCCGGTGACCCTGCAGGTGTCTGTCCAGCCAGCAGCGGGAATGCATGCACGGGTGCGCAGCCCGTACCGTACTGCAACCCAGCCGTCCATACCGGTCCCCAAGCCAGCCGCGACCGGCGCGTTGCGGTCGGCGCACGGTGCCGCGTCCACGGAGCGGCGCTCGCCCGCTCCCGCGATATCCTGTCGGCATGACCCGCCCGCTCTCGCGCAAGATCCCGCTCGCCGAGCTCCACTGCCACCTGGGCGGCGCGGTGACGCCGGCGATCATGTGGGGCATCGCGCACAGCCAGGGGATCCGGCTCCCGACGAAGGACTACTGGGAGTTCCGGGACATGATCACGGTCTCAAGCCGGCACGGGCACTCCTTCGACGGGTACCTGGACCTGTTTCACTGGACCGAGCTGATCCAGTCGTCTCCGATCGCGATCGAGCGCTCGGTCTACGAAGTGGTCGGCGGGGCCTATCGCAAGAACAACGTGACGACGATGGAGCTCCGCTTCAACCCGGCGAAGCGGAACCGCGGCGGCGAGCAGGACCTGGATCACATCATCGCGGCGGCGATGCGCGGGATGGACCGGGCAGTCCTGGAATACCCCATCAGGCCGGGCCTGATCCTCTGCCTTGACCGCGCCTTCCCATACCAGCTGAACGAGATCATCGCCGAGAAGGCGATCAGCGGACGCGACCGCGGGATCGTCGGCATCGACATCGCGGGCCCGGAGTCGTCCGGGTTCCGGGTGAAGGAATACCGGCGGCTGTTCCAGCGGGTGCGGCGCCACCACCTGGGGATCACCGTCCACACCGGCGAGTCCGGGCCGGTGGAGGAGATCGCCGACGTCATCGAGGAGCTGGAGCCCGACCGGATCGGCCACGGGGTCAAGGCTGCCTACGACCCCCGGACGATGGCCATGATCCGCGAGCGCGGAATCGTCCTGGAGATCTGCCCGACGTCGAACCTGAACACCCGAGTGGTCTCCGGCTGGGACGAGTTCCGCTGGATCTTCGACACCTTCCGGCGCAACGAGGTCCGCTTCACGATCAACACGGACGGTCCGGAGATGCTGAAGACCTACATCCGCGACGAGCTGGCGACGCTGGGCCGGCTGGGGATCCTCAGTCTCGCGGAGCAGGAGGAGGTTGCCCGGACGGCCATGCAGGCCTCGTTCGTGCCGAACGTGAGCGACGTGCCGCTCCCGCGCCTGGAGCCGGCGACCCGCGTCGAGGTGGAGCGCGAAGAGGCGTAGCCGGTCAGGCTTCGCGGGGCTCGATCCGGTAGGTGCAGGAGCGGTCGCCCGCCGCGATGTGCGTGAGGCGGGTCACGCGCGCCTGCAGGACCTCCTCGAACAGCAGGATCTCCGCGCGACATGCGGCCGGGTGACCCGCTGCCGCGCCCAGGATCGCGCAGTTCGCCTCCCGCAGCTCCAGCGGCCCTTCGATGCCGTCGAGGGGCGCGGCGCGACACAGGTAGCCGGACTCGTCCTGGATCACCGCCAGCTCCCGGACGCGCGCGGCGAGCGAAGGCGACGGTCCGAGGGTCTCCGCGAAGCGGGCCCGGATCCGCTCCGCGAGGAGCCGCCGGCGGGCCTCGAAGACCGCCTCGACCAGCGGATCGCCGCCGACCTCGACGATCGACTCGAGGAGCGTCGTAGCGAGGCCGTCGTAGTTGGCGGGAAGGCTTCGCTGCGCTTCTGGGGTGACGTCATACAGGTGGCGCGGCCGACCCACGCCGTGGCGGATGGCCTGGCGGATGACGGAGCCGCGCGATTCCAGCCAGTGCAGGCGTTGGAGGACGCTGGCGCGGCTGGCGCCGACGCTGGTCGCAAGCCGGTCCGGCCCGCAGGCGCCAATGTCGCGCAGGGCCACGAGAATCGCCCGGTCGAGACCGTCGTGGGCAGCCTGTGCTGCGGTCCGCGGGGGTTCGGTCGCGAGGAGATGGCCGTTGGGGTCGGTCATGTCGAAAGGCTAGCACCGGAGCCGGATCGGAGCCGGCGGCAGGATCGAAGCCCTCAGCCGCCAACCGCGGCTCGCTCCAGCGCGGTCCGGAGCGCGTTCTTGAATGCCGGGGTCCAGGGCCCGTTACCGGCGAGCACGTAGGGCGGCGCATCGACCGACCCGAACGCGGCCGCGTCCGTCACGTACGAGCGGGCGCAGGCGTCCACCGCCGGCCGCAGCTGGTCGTAGACCGACTGGTCCTTGAAGGCGTAGAGGTAGACGCGGACGGTGGTTGTCTGGTCGCCACCGCGGGCATCGAAGCCGATCGCGGTGCGCGAGAGCCGCTGGTCGCCGCAGCCGGCGTCGCCGCTCACCACGCGGTTCACGTCGATTCCTTCGCCCTGCAGCTCCACCACGATCCCGGCGAAGTCCGTCGGGGTGGCCGGCTCCGTCGTCGGCGTGAAGGCGCTGCAGCCGGCGACGGCCAGGGCCATGAGCGCGGCGAGCGGAACGGTCCGGACGCGACCGGCAGCGCGGGCAGGCATGCCGGGAGGCTAGCACGTGCCCGGACGGTCCGGGGCGGTACACTCTCGACGGCGCCCAGCCGCGGCCGCGACGCTTCGTCCGGCCGGGCGCGCAGCCCCGGCCCCAGCCCGGTCCCATGGAGGTCGCGTGCCCGAGATCCGCGCGTTCCGCGCCCTGCGCTACAGCCATGACGCGGTGCCGGACCTCGCCCGCGTCGTCGCGCCGCCGTACGACGTGATCTCGCCCGCACAGCGGGCCATCCTCGCGGCGCGCGACCCGCGCAACGTCGTCGCCATCGACCTTCCCGTGGACCTTCCGGGCGCCGCGGACCCCAACGACAAGTACCGCGCGGCCGCGCGCACGTTCGCGAGCTGGCGCTCGGACGGGACGCTCGCCAAGGATCCACGGCCGGCGCTCTACGTGTACGAGCAGGCCTACGCGCGCCCCGGATCCGACGCGCCGCACGTCCAGCGCGGCTTCTACGCCCGGGTGAAGCTTGAGGCGTTCGGGCCCGGCTCGGGGATCCTGCCGCACGAGCGGACCCTCAGCGGGCCCCGCGAGGATCGCCACAAGCTGATGCGGGCGTCCGGCGCGAACTTCTCGGGGGTCGTGGGGCTCTTCGCCGACGCATCCGGCGAGTCTTCGCGGCTCATGGCCGACGCGACAGCCGGGGACGCGGTTGCCGACGTCATTGACGACGACGGCGCCCGACATCGACTCTGGATGCTTCCCGAGGACGGGCCGACCGAGGCCGTTGTCAGCGTGCTCCGGGAAGCCGCCGGGCGGGCTCCCATCACGATCGCGGATGGCCACCACCGCTACGAGACGGCGCTGCGCTACCGCGACGAGCGTCGGCTGAGCAGCGCGCATGAAGTCGATCCCGCCTTCGACTACCTGCTCATGCTCCTGCTCGAGACGAGCGGCGGGTCCCTGACGGTGCTGCCGACCCATCGAGTGGCCCGCGGCGTCGCGGACGGCGCCGGGCTGCTGACCGCTGCCCGCGCACTCTTCGATGTCGAGCCCGCGGACGGCGCCGCCCTCGCCCGGGCGTTCGGGCAGGCCGCTTTGGCCCCTGGCGGCGCCGGCCGTTTCGGGCTCTGGACGCGGACGGGCGGCGCCATCCTGGTCGCCCGCCGCAACGCCTTCGGCGCGTTTCTGCCAGCCGGCAGCGAGGCGCTTCGCCGGTTGGACGTGACTCTCCTGGCGGTGGCTCTCGAGCGGCTCACCGGGATCGACAGGGCGGCGACCGCTTCCGGGGGACGCGTCGCCTACACGAAGTCCGCGGCCGAGGCGATCGGCTGGGTGGACGGCGCGGTGGACGGCGCGGATGCGGCCTTCCTGCTGGAGCCGACGCCGGTCGCGGAGATCGTGGCGGTTGCGGCCGCCGGCGACGTGATGCCCCAGAAGTCCACCTACTTCTACCCCAAGCCGCTGTCCGGCTTCGTCATCAACCCGCTGGAGTGGTAGGCGACGAGATGTTCGACGACCCCCTGGACCGTGAGTACCCGCGTCCCGCCCCTGCCGAGCCCGGCGGCGGTCACGGCGGCAACGGCGGCAACGCGGGCGGGCGGCCCGTCCGCAAGGACGAGATCGAGCTGGAGGAGCGCGGCCTCTACATCGAGTCGTGGCTGCCGGAACGTCGCTCGCGCCGCCGGCCCCTCCTGTTCGTGCACGGCGAGCTGGCGGGGTCCTGGCTCTGGGAGCGCTGGCTCCGGTCGTTCGCCGGCCGCGGCTGGGAGGGGCACGCCCTGAACCTGCGCAACCACTACTGGTCGAAGACGGCGGATCCCGCAACCCTCTCGTTCGACACCTACCTCGACGACGTGGTCGCGGCGATCGAGCGGCTCGGCCCGGACCCGGTGGCCATCGGGCACGGAATGGGAGGCCTGCTGGTCCTGAAGGCCGCCGCCGAGCGCGCGGGCGTCGCGGGCCTGGTCCTGGTCGACGCCCAGCTTCCCGCCCAGCTGCGGCCGCCGGTCAAGCCGCACGTCGTCCGCGACGTGCCGGCTGCCTACGGTCGGGCCGTCCTGGGCTGGGAGTTGCCGCCCGAGAAGCTCCAGCAGGAGAACCGCGACCTCACCCTGGACGATGTCCTGCGGGTCCAGCACCTCCTGGGCCAGAAGCCCCGGGAGTCCGGGCGGGCGCGGGCCGACATGCTCGCGGGCGTGCCCGTGGATCCGGGCCGCCTGCACGACGTGCCGCGCCTCGTGATCGGCTCGGGGCTCGACGGGTCCGCCGCCGCGGTCGCGGCGGAGCGGCTCGCGAGCTGGCTCGGCGCCGAGCACGAGCAGTACGGCGCGCATTCGCACTATGGCCTGGTGCTCGGGGCCGAGAGCCATCGCCAGGTCGCTGACCGCGTCAGGGCCTTCCTGGAGACCAACCGCCTGTAGCCGCGCCGCCGCCGTGGCGCGGCACCCGGGGCGCCGGCCAGGTTTGCCAATGCGACGGCGGCTCTGGTAGCATCGGGACCCGGTCGGGGCTCTCATGGGTCCGTGCGGGCCGCCCTGCCGCATTCGTCTAGAGGCCCAGGACGCCGCCCTCTCAAGGCGGAGATCACCGGTTCGAATCCGGTATGCGGTACCACACTGAACACTTCGACGCCCCCGGTCCGCGCCCCGGGGGCGTCACCTTTCACGCGACGGGGATCGACGACCAGCCAGCCGCCCAGGAGGACCGATGGAGCCCACGGCGCCGCGCCGGCTGGTGATCCTGACCGAGGGCGAGTTCGGCCCCCATCACGCCAAGACCGCGTGGGGTGTCATCCGCTACGGCCGCGACGAGATCGTGGCCATCCTGGACTCGGCGATCGCAGGCCGCAACGCAGGTGAGTGGCTGCCGGGGCACGACATCCCGGCCGTGGCCACGCTGGACGAGGCGCTCGCGATCCCCGGCCGGCCGCGTCCCGACACGCTCCTCATCGGCATCGCGCCGACCGGCGGCCGACTCCCGGACGCATGGCGCGCGATCCTCCTCGAGGCGATCCGGGCCGGCCTGGACCTGCACTCGGGCCTCCACACGCTGCTCGGCGACGACCCCGAGATCGCGGCCACCGCGGCGGCCGCCGGCGTCCGCATCGTGGACTACCGTCGCGCGCCGGACCGGATGGATTGCGCGGTCGGGCGGCGCCATCTCCCGGGCCGTCGCGTGATCCTCACCGTGGGCACGGACTGCGCGATCGGCAAGATGTCCGTGGCGCTCGAGCTCCGGCGGGCCGCCCTTGCCGCCGGCGATCGGGCCGTCTTCGTCCCCAGCGGCCAGACCGGGATGATGATCGACGGCTGGGGCGTGGCCGTGGATCGCGTGATCAGCGACTTCCTCAACGGGACCGTCGAATGGCTCGTGGAGCAGGGCGAGGGGATGGGGGACTGGGTCCTGGTCGAGGGTCAGGGTTCGCTGGACCACCCGGCCTACAGCGCCGTGACGCTGGGCCTGATTCACGGCGCGACACCGCACGCGATGGTGCTCGTCCACAAGGTGGGACTCGCCGCCCACGACTTCGACCACCTGCCTGACCGATCCTTCCCGATCGCGCCGCTCCGCCCGTTCATCGAGCTGCACGAGCGGATTGCCGGGACCGTGGCGCCGTCGAAGGTGGTCGCGGTGGCCGTGAACACGTCGCTCCTCGCGGACGACGCCGCGGCGAGGCGGGCGATCGCCGAGGTGGCCGCCGAGACGGGGCTCCCGGCCGACGACCCGGTTCGCTTCGGCGCCGACCGGCTGTGGGCCGAGGTTCACGCGGCAGTGGACTCCCTTCC
>Ga0097691_1000187_pt1 | contig 56563 bp, 52 predicted proteins | sample NGESurdeep072012_8_FD_72858 | JGI IMG/M metagenome (GOLD analysis project Ga0097691, IMG submission 72858) | Arctic peat soil microbial communities from Barrow, Alaska - NGEE Surface sample 210-1 deep-072012 | ecosystem: Environmental > Terrestrial > Soil > Wetlands > Peat ...
GTCGAAAGTCCCAATGGCTTGCTCAGGAGATCCCTGGTCGGGACCTTTGGCCCTGCCATCTGCCACGCAGTCGTCATACGGTTGTAGCAGGAGATGGTTCAAGTGGATAGCGAAATTGCACTGGCCGACCAGTCGATCTGGAAGGGCATCGCGGCGATCTGCATGGCACTCGTGCTGGTGATCCTCTAGATCGGGCCCATGACCCGGGCACTGTCGTTCCCGGCGACCGTCGTCCCCGCCACGCATCCGCCGGTGGCCGCGGTGAGCTCGTCGAAGAGCATTCCGACCGGGCTCCAAGAGGCGATCCATCGGGCTCTGGGACCCGGTCCGATCGGGCTGGGCACGGCGCCACTGGTTTCGGGCATCGCCCGGTCGTCCTCGGGATGGAGCGCTCTGGCCCCTCACCAGGGAGTCTCGGCCACCATTTCGGGGTCGGGTTCCCTCCACGTCAGCCTCGGGGACAAAGGACTCAACGGCAGTCTCATGGCGCGGTCGATCAGCACAGGCACCGACGGCACCGCCACGCCACTGCACGTGATGTCAAGCACGTTGGTCGGAAGCAGGCTGGTTGAGAAGATGGGTGCATTGAGCACCTCGTACCAGGTGACGTCTGCGGGGCTAGAGCAGAGCTTCACGATCGTCAAAGCGCCCGCTGGCGCGGACGGCACTCTGGTCGTCGACCTCGGCCCGGCCACCGGCTGGGCGGTTGCGGGCAACGGGACCTCGCTCGTCAAGCAAGGCGCAAATGGTTCGCCGTCCCTCAAATACAGCGAGCTCAAAACTACGGACGCCCGTCGGGCAGTGCTGGCCTCGGACCTGCGGATCGTGCACGGCACCGTGCAGATTGTGGTCCACGGAGCTCGGACATCGTCCTATCCCATGGACATCGATCCCACGTGGACCACGTCTTCAACCCCGACGGCCACCCTGACCAACTCGGGCGGCGCTTCGAACGACGAACTCGGACTCTCAGTCGCAATGTCGGCCGACGGGACCACGGCGGTGATCGGGGCTCCCGGCGTGAGCTCGTTCACTGGTGCGGCCTACGTGTTCCACGTCTCAGGCGAAGGGGCGTGGGCCACCTCTTCGGCCCCGACGGCCACCCTGACCAAGTCGGGCGGCGCCTCGGGTGACAGTTTCGGCTACTCGGTGGCGCTGTCGGCCGACGGGACTACCGCGGTGATCGGGGCTTTTGGCGTGAGCTTGAATACCGGTGCGGCCTACGTGTTCCACGTCTCGGGCGAAGGGGCGTGGGTGACCTCTTCTACTCCGACGGCCACCCTGACCAAGTCGGGCGGCGCCTCGGGTGACGCATTCGGCTACTCGGTGACGATGTCGAGCGACGGGACCACCGCGGTCATCGGGGCTCTTGGCGTGAGCTCGAATACCGGTGCGGCCTACGTGTTCCACGTCTCGGGCGAAGGGGCGTGGGCCACTTCTTTGTCGCCGACGGCCACCCTGGCCAACTCGGGCGGCGCATCCGGTGACGCCTTCGGCATCTCGGTGGCGATCTCGGCCGACGGGGCCACCGCCCTCGTCGGGGCTTTTGGCGTGAGCTCGCTCACTGGTGCGGCCTACGTGTTCCACGTCTTGGGCGAAGGGTTGTGGGTGACGTCTTCTACTCCGACGGCCACCCTGACCAAGTCGGGCGGCGCCTCGGGGGACTTCTTCGGCGGCTCGGTGGCGCTGTCGGCCGACGGGACCACCGCGGTCATCGGGGCTACTGGTGTGAGCTCGTCCACCGGTGCGGGCTACGTGTTCCACGTCTCGGGCGGCAACGGTTACTGGCTGGTCGCCTCCGATGGCGGCATCTTCAGCTTCGGCGACGCCACCTTCTACGGCTCCACCGGGGCGATGACCCTCAACAAGCCCATCGTCGGCATGGCGGCCACCTGAACCAGCCCATCGTCGGCATGGTCACCGGCTGACCACTTCGATTGCTGGTGTTCATTCGATCACCGATGACGAACGTTCTCTTGATCTTCAGCGGTGAGCGGGCATAAGCCTCGACATCGACCAGCCGCAGCTGAAGTCCGACCTCTTCGGCACCGCCGTAGGTCCGTGGCATCTCGATCCTCGTTCCTGACTCTGCGGGCACCGGCCTTCAGATTTCACAAGCTCCGACTTTGCTCAGATTCGGGACCAACTTCAGCGCGAACTCGGGCGAGGTGGTGCCGCATTGGCGGTTATCACCCGAGACCTGTCGCCAGAGGCGGCCGGTCAGACTGCGACGCGAATCCAAGCGTTACTCGGGCGGATCGTTGGAGTCTGAGAAGAGCCTGATTCCCTTGTTTGGTTCAGCAGCGGTCTCGATGGGAATGAAACGAGGTCTCGCGTCAGCTGAAAGGCACCAAAATCACGATCGTACCTGTGCGTGGCGAGCAGTCCATGCAGACCATATGTCTCCGGCAGGTAGGTTCCCGGTCCACCACCGTTCCACCGGACTCCCCGGATGTGACCGGATTTGCCATCATGGATTGGCAGCGGGGGAGTGCCAGGACCGGAACTGACCAAACGATTCGGATTCTTCACTACCGTCCGGCACCGGCGTAGTTCAAGCCCGATGGCGCCCGAACAAGTGGCGAAAGAAACTCGTATCTACACCGGAATCCAGTGACCCCTTGCGTGATTGGCAACGGGTCAACAAGGGGTCGAGGACTGTAGCCACGACTGTAGCCACGGGGCTGAACTTCCCCGGCCGAGGCCGAACTGCACTGGACGCGTCGGCCCAGGTCAGCGGCCGATCATGGACGGAGTTGGACGCCTCTGAACCCGTCTGGGGTGCATGACGCACAAGCGGCGACAGACTCAACCTTGTAATCGACGGCACCGCGGCACCGTGACGCTCCGGTGGGCGGGTTGTCAGCGTTCATCCGGGAGTCAGCGCTTTCCCGAGGGCCGTGGCAGCGTCGCGGTCCCGCTCTGGTAGAGCATGGGAGTAGACCTTCAGTGTCACCGAAGCGTCCCGGTGGCCAAGCCGCCCAGCGACCGTCCGCACATCATGGCCGGCTCCGATGAGCTCCGTGGCGGCGAAGTGACGCAGCGCGTGCAAGTGAGTGTCCACTCCGACCTTCGCGGCGATGGACCTTACGTAGTGGCTGACGGTGTCGGGAGCGATCGGGCGCACAAGGTCGTAGCTGAAGATGGGGGAGTCAGGTGTGACGGAGATTCCCAGGTCGGTGGCCCGGTCCTGTGTAACCCTCAGGTGACGCTTTAGGGTTTCTTCCCCGAAGGTGTCGAGGGCCAGACGCCTGGCGGCGTGGGTCTTCGTGTCCTTCGTGATGAGCTGCCCCCGGCCCATCGTGGCGACCGACCGCTCGATAGTCAAGGTGTGGCTGGTCCAGTCCACGTCGCCCCACCGGAGCCCGCACAATTCACCGCGTCGGGCTCCGGTCACCGCAGCCAGGGCGATAAGCGTGGCCATGTCCGGGTCGTCTGCGTCGGCGGCCTGGATCATGGCCTGCACCTCGGCCACCGTGGGAGCCGTGACGGTCTTCGAGACCAGCTTCGGCGGGCTGGCATCCGTGGCCGGGTTGGATGCGAGGTACTTCCATTTGACGGCCTGCCGGAAGCCGGCCCGCAGGATGGCGTGTACCTGTCGCACTGATGCTGGGGCAAGTCCCTCGTCGGTGAGGCCCTGGTAGAACTCGTCCAACTCGAGGGCGGTGACCTTCCGGGCCGGCACATGCCCGAGGGCCGGGCTGATGCGCTTGTCAATGAGCCGCCGGTACTCGCGCAGGGTGGTGGGGGAGCGACCCTCGCTCGTGATCTGCTTGAGCCACTTGGTCAGCAGCTGGTCGACCGTCACGCCGGCTCCGGCCGTCCTACCGCTTTGGTCGCCCTCCAGCTCTTTGACCAGCTTCGCCAGTGCCTTGTCGGCGGTCGTCACCTCGGGATCGTCGGCCGCGTACCCCGGCCAGGTGCGCGACGTGTAGGCGTACTTGCCGGTGACAGGGTCCTTCCCGGTAGACACCCTCAGCTCGTAGACGGCGGACTTGCCCCGTCCCCTCAGAAGCCGCTTGGAACCCTTCATGGTCCCCATTGTACCTGATTATGGGATGTTTATGGGATTTCGCCCCGGGTGGCTAACCCGGAAACCCTCTCTGACCTGGTGCGCCCCCCGGGATTCGAACCCGGAACCTGCGGATTAAGAGTCCGTTGCTCTGCCATTGAGCTAGAGGCGCCCGACACGGTAAAACTTGCGACTGATCGCAGGCGCAACTGCCCGCGATCATGTGGGCATGAGGGTGACCGACGGGGTTCGAACCCGCGACCTCCGGGGCCACATCCCGGCGCTCTAACCAAACTGAGCTACGGCCACCAAGGAGCAATCATTCTGGCACACGTCACCAGCACTCGGCACCACCGTTGTAACCTCATGATCCGAGCCCCTGTAGCTCAACTGGATAGAGCGGGTGGCTTCTACCCACCAGGTTGCGGGTTCGACTCCTGCCGGGGGCGCCAAATACCAGCTGAGTGGCACTTACTGGTGAGCCAAAGAAGCTTGGCGTGCACAATGCGTGCAACAAGACCCTTCGGTTCAAGCGTCCACCAGGGTCCGCATGGAGTGGGCCGCGTAGCGCCCCCTACCTACACTTGTGACCTGTCCCCTACCAATGATGGGGGCGCGCAATTCGCGTCCGTCCCCCTGAGTGTGCAGCCGCCCCCCTGTGATTTCAGTGTGAAGTGCTCAAGCCGAAGCATGGGCTGTCAATGGGCATCACCGCAGGTCAGAGGGCCGCAGCCCAGCGGGTTTATCTGACCGCAATCACAGGGGGAAACCGCGAACGCGGCTGCCGTGATGGAAGTTGACGTGCCGACCGGCTCCCCGGCATCGATGGTGCCGGCTCACCGAGGGATCGGCTGACGAGGCAAACACGGCACATTGCGGGGGGCCCTCGCGGGGCGTAAGCGCCTCCGAGTTGCCGAATCCCGATCCGAAAGTCTTTTGGACAAGAAGGGTGGGTGATGCCGGGCGCATAACGCCCCGGATCCGCACCCAGGAGGCCGCGGTGTCAGGTCAGTGACGGCGGGCCTTGATGGCGGGGACGGCGAGCGGGGCAGCGGCGACGATCGATGCGGCGAGACCCACGAAGGCCCCGAAGCCCCACCCGATGCCGCTGAACCCCATCCCACCGGGCTTGAACAGGAAGGCGAGGATGCTGAGCACGGCGTTGACGCCGGTGGCGATCAGCAGCAGCTGCTCGCCGGCCATGGGGAGCTTGAATGGCATCTCGCTGAAGCCGGCGCGGGCTACGAGATAGGCCAAGATCGCCAGGCACAGGATCAGGACGAGGTACATCCAGGCGTGCCACAAGCCGTCCACAGACACCGAAACGGGTCCGAAGCTGTAAGTGAACCACGGCAGGAACAGCGAGATGAACAGCAGCAGTGTGCCTGCGCCGGTGATCCGCTCGGCCAGCGACCACCGCTTGATGTCGAAGGAGAATGGAGGCAGGCTCGCCCCAGGGCTGGGGACGGCACCAGACGGGCCTCCCGGAGACCCAGCTGCCGGCGGCAGGGCGGGAGAGGAATCGTTCGGTTGCTGTTCCGGCGCGTACCACTTGCCGTCCGACGCCTGCCACCAACCGGCTCCCTGGGAAACGTCGCTCATTGCTTCCTCCTGATCCTTCATGCGTCGAGACGTTCTCGCCACGGCAAAGAGATCTTGACACGTCCTCGTCGGACGTGCATGGCCCATGCAGTAGGACAGAGATCCTCGAGCTCTTCGACGTGACGCTCGCAGCTCTACAGCCGCATCCGCAACGTGCCGACCTTCGCCCGACCGTCCCACTGCACTGGCTCCGGGCAATCAGTGGGGGTATTGACCCGAAAGCCGCGGGGTCGGCTCACCATCCGCCGGCATTGTCCCGGTTCGGCCCTCACGGCGTTGGCGTAGTAGTCCTGATGATCCATGTTGCCACGGTAGGGCGGGGGAGTGACTGACGGCACCGCCGATATTCATTACTTGGGTATCGTCGACTACATGGTCAACCCCGAAGAAGTGAAGGATGTCCTCGCTGTCATTGGTCTGTACGAGGACGGTGACGAAGACTGCAACAACGCCCTCATCGACCACGAAACGGGCCTGAACTCAAGCACCGTGGATGAGGTATTGGAATATCTCTGGAAGTCGGATCAGATCGAGGGAGTCATGATCGTCGGAGGTCGGAATCCCTCGCTTGACGACGTGCGGCGGGTGCTGCCCGATAGGGATCGGCTGTGGGGAGACGACGGTCGGTACCAGGCCCACCCGTAGAGATTGCCGACCTCGGTTTCTGGGAACATGGGCGAGCGTGAGGGAGTGATCGGTCGACCATTGCCAACCGAGCCGCGCTTAACTTCGGTCGTCTCGCTCAGTCCCCGCCTGGTCAGACGGCATGGTGCACAACGCTTGATGGCGGACACCTGGGGGTCAACAGGTCCCGGGTTCAAATCCCGGCAGCCCAACCGCCGCTGTGCGCTAACAAATCACCGTTCACCAGTCGAGCGAGTGTCTTGGCGTGCACAACGGCGTGCACAACGGAATTGTAAGCGGCGGAAAAGTACGGTCGACAGTGGTCAAGTGAGTTGTACCTTATGACCAGCTAGAACAGCGAAAAATGAGCGTTTCGGCAGGTAGCAAGGATACCGAAAATCAGGGGAAACTATACCTACCAGGTTGCGGGTTCGACTCCTGCCGGGGGCGCGCAAATCTTTGAGCAGCGTGTTTATTGGACACGGCTCGACGGTAGTCGAAGCACTCATAGCGCCGCCTGGCCGGGGCCGGGGCGTCTGGTCTGACTTCGGGCGGTCTCGTGTTCTTGGGGCCGTGATGAAAGACAGTCGTCGTTCTCTGGGGCGTCAACGGGCCGGTGGCCGCATTCGCACTGCTCGGAGCAAAGGAAGCTCGGATCAGGGGAACACCGTGAAAGCCTTGGTGTGGCGAGGCCGTACAACGGTGAAATGTCGGTGGTCGAGGGTGGCAACATCGTTCGCCCCGAGCCGCTCGGCGACATTGATCACTGCAGCGTCGACGACACCGATGCGAAGATCGGCGTAGGTACCAATCAGTTCGGCCATGCGAAGAAGGTCTTTCCCGTCGATCGCATAGCAGTCAAGCGGTGCTTCGGCCATCGGCCGAAGATAGCTGGCATCGGCGACGGGGCCGAGGAGCTTGCCGACCAGGCAGGCGGCCTCAGTGAGGACCAGCTGAGGAACGACAAACACTGTCGGTGTCTGTTTAAAAGTGCTGCAGACCGGGCGTGGTCGGCGAGAACTTGAGCGGCAACCTCTTCGAGGGTGCGGCCACGCCCTGCTGCTTTCGAGGCGATCCGGGCGGCCACGTCATCGGGGATCCGTACGTGTAGATCGGTCACCCGACCAGCGTGTCGCCAGTCCGGTGGCCATCGGTTGGTTCAACGTCCGCCAGCATCACTGGCATCGGAGCGGTGCTGTCGGCCAGGTGGCCAATCGGCCATGGAACCAACGATGGTGTCGGGGCGCGATCCAGGGGCGATGCAGTGGAAAATGGTGGTCTTTAGCGGTCGCTGGCGAATGGTAGCGAGCAGGTCAAACTACTCTTCTGAAATGGGAGAATGGCCGAATTGTGAGGGTCAGGTGCCACACCCCCGGAAGGCTTCTGCCCCCGAGGCCAAGACCGGGCCAAGACCGGGGCCGAAAGGATAACCATGAGTCCACCCTTCCGGCTCGACGTGATCGGCTTCGGTTCGTCGCCATCGGCCATGCAGACCGTCGCCCGTCAGGCACAACAGGCCGGGTTCTCCGGACTTTGGCTCACCGAGAGTGCGCAGCCCGTCTTCAGCATGTGCACGGCGGCGGCGCTGGCCACCGACGGCCTGGCCACCGACGGCCTGGCCATCGGCACCGGTATTGCCGTGGCGTTCGCCCGCAGCCCGATGGTCTCAGCCCAGGCGGCGTGGATGCTGGCCGACGCCACCGGGGGTCGGTTCACCCTCGGATTGGGCACCCAGGTAAGAGCCCACGTGGAGCGTCGGTATTCCGCTGCCTTTGACCACCCGGGGCCGAGACTGAAGGAGTACGTGGCCGCCGTCCGTTCGATTTTCCGAGCCTTCCGGCGCCAGGAGCGGTTGCGGTTCGACGGGGACTTCTACTCGTTCTCCCTCCTGCCCGATATGTGGTCGCCGGGTCCCATGGACCACGACGATCCGCCCATCTACCTGGCCGGCGTCAGTCCCTGGATGTGCCGGATGATCGGAGAGGTGGCCGATGGGATGCATGTCCACCCGCTCAATACCGCGACCTACCTCGAGCAGGTGGTCCGCCCGGCGGTCGCCGAAGGTGAGATCCGTGCCGGCCGTCGCCCCGGCCAGGTGGCGCTGGCCTGCCCGGTCATGACCATCGTGGGGGACAGTGAGGAAGAGTTGTCAGCTCAGCGTGAGGACGTCCGGATGCGCCTCGCCTTCTACGGTTCGACGCCCGGGTATGAAGTGGTCTTCGACACCCATGGCTGGTTCGGTGTCGGTGAGCGCCTCAATCAACTGCAACGGGCCGGCGATTTCGCCGGGATGGCCGCCACTGTCACCGACGAGATGGTCGACGCTTTCGCCGTCACTGCGCCGTGGGAAAGACTGGGCCAGGCACTGATCGATCGTTACGCCTCGGTTGCCAGTCATGTTATCTGCTACTCGGCGTCGCCTCAGTGGACGAGCGTTCCGGCCACCTTGGAGCGATGGAGCGCCGTGGCCCGCGCCGTGGCCACAGGGAGTCCTGGGCTTCCCCCGGTTTGACGGGAAGGTCGCTGGCCGGGTCCGGCGGCGGGTCGTCCGATGCCAGTGCCATTGACGAGTGGGTAGCGACCCACGGGACCAAGGTCTCCTCTGGCTCCTCGTCGAGCGGAATGCTGCGCTACGTGAGCACCGCGACAGCGACATGAGACAGTAACCCGGCCGACGGGCTGCCCGTCTACCGGACCGACGGACCGACCAGGTATCAGTGAGGTGGTGCACACCGGCTTTGGCCCGCCATTAGCCTTTCCGGATCGTGTCGGATCATCTGAACCTCGGATTTCCACGGGTGACAGTGTCGGTGCGCGCCATGTGGATGCGCGCACTCGTCATCGCTGCAGTGTTGGCTTCGGTGTTCGTCGTGGCAGTGACCATGCCAACGCCGGCCGCACACTCGGCTTCCGTCACCAGCATTTCGTCTTCGAGTTGGGACACCACGCCGACGTGGACGGACACCCTTGAAGACACCGACCAACCCATCGCCATGTCGTCGCCCAACCTGGCCAATCTGGATGGATCGCCGGCGGTGGTGGTGGGGGACCGGCGGGGATTTGCCTACGGGGTCCACCTGTCCGATGGATCTGCAGTAGCGGGGTGGCCGGTGACCGATGGCAGCCCGCCGGTGGACTCGACGCCTTCGGTTGCCTCCCAGCCCGATGGCCACTCCACGGTGTTCTTCGGGTCTGGAAATGATGGTGACCCCGTCCCGGGCGGGTATCAGGCCTTCAGCTCCAACGGCGTCTTCAAGTGGTTCACGCCCGTCGTCAATCCGCCGACTGACGCGGCGCCGGACTCGGGTGTCCAGGCCGGCATGAGCATCGGGTCGCTTCAGGGTGGGACCGATGTGGTGGCGGGCTCACTGGGTCAACAGTCCTATGCCCTCGACGCCGTCAATGGCGCTGCGCTCGCGGGTTGGCCGTTCTTCAACTCTGACAGCACCCACTCGACGGCTGCTCTCGCTGATCTGTACGGAACCGGCCAGACCGAGGCGATCATGGGTGGCGACCAGTCCGAAGGCGCCGGCCAGGGCCAGCAGTACCGCGACGGTGGCCACATTCGCGTTCTGAGTGCCCAGGGCAATCTGATCTGCCGAGCCGATACCAACCAGGTGGTCGACTCCTCCCCGGCCGTGGGCGGATTCCTCCCCGGAGGAGCCACCGGCATCGTGACCGGTACCGGCGACTATTTCGCCGGAGCCTCCGACACCAATACCGTCAAGGCCTATGACACCCACTGTGGGCAGCGGTGGTCGACGACGATGGACGGCAGCACGTTCTCTTCGCCGGCACTTGCCGACATCGCTGGGAACGGATCCTTGGAAGTGGCCCAGGGAACCGACAACGGGCACTCCGGGTCGATCTGGGTACTGAACGCCGCCAACGGCGCTCCGATCTGGCATCACGCCGGTCTGCCTCGGGTCATCGGCTCGGTGGTGACCGCCAACCTCTTCGGTCTCGGCGACCAGGATGTGATAGTTCCGACCATCAACGGCGCCTTCATCTTCGATGGAATCACCGGCGCCCAAGTCGACGTACTCGACCCCAATCTCGGGCTCCAGAATGCGCCTCTGGTGTCCAGCGACCCGAACGGAACCGTAGGCATCACCCTGGCCGGTTATGTGGCCGCCGGCAGCCCGGTGCATCTCTACGGGAGGATCGAGCACTTTGAAATTCCCTCGTCCAACGGTGCGCTGGCGGTAGGGAGAGGTTCGTGGCCGATGTTCCACCACGACGCCCAGCTGACGGGAAACGCCGGTGGCACCACGCCTCGCGGATCGGTCGCCGCCTGTGACGTGCCCGGTGCCGCCAACAGCGGCTACAACCTCGTCGCCTCCGACGGCGGCGTCTTTTCCTTCGGCGGTGCGCCCTTCTGCGGATCGACGGGAAACATCCATCTCAACGCCCCGGTAGTCGGGGCGGCGATGGCCCCGAGCACTGGCGGCTACTGGGAGGTGGCCTCCGACGGCGGCATCTTCGCCTTCGGCCAGGCCGGGTTCCACGGATCGATGGGTGGTCGTCCGTTGAACAGCCCCATCGTGGCCATGGCGGCCACCCCTGATGGCCGGGGGTACTGGGAGGTGGCCTCCGACGGCGGGATCTTCGCCTTCGGCGATGCCGGGTATTACGGATCGATGGGTGGTCGTCCGTTGCGGGCTCCGATCGTCGGGATCTCCCCATCGACAAATGGGGACGGGTACCGTCTGGTGGCCTCCGACGGCGGCATCTTCGCCTTCGGATACGCCCCGTTCCTGGGTTCCATGGGTGGCCAGCCCCTGCACGCGACCATGGTGGGTCTGACCAACGACAGCAACACCGGCGGATACTGGGAGGTGGCCTCCGACGGCGGGATCTTCGCTTTCGGGGGCGCCCCCTTCCTCGGTTCGGCCGGGGGATACCCGCTGAACAGACCCATTGTCGGCATGACGGCGACGTCCAACGGCAGCGGTTACCGATTCGTGGCCTCCGACGGCGGCATCTTCAGCTATTCGGCCCCCTTCTTCGGATCTATGGGCGGGACCCCACTGAACCGGCCCATGGTGGCCATGGCTGGATTCTGAGCCTTCCGGCGTCGCCCGGTACGGGACGTAGACTCCCCAGGTGACCGAGGTTCTCGCCGTGGCCAACCAGAAGGGCGGAGTGGCGAAGACCACCACTGTTCATTCCTTGGGCGTGGCATCGGCGGAGCTCGGGCGCCGGACGCTTGTCGTCGATCTCGATCCTCAGGCCTGCCTCACCTTCTCGTTGGGCTTCGATTCGGATGCTCTCGATGAGTCTCTGCACGATGTGTTCGTGCGCCGGGCCAAGGTGGGCGACGTCCGCCGCCCCGTTCCCGGAGTGGCCGGCCTCGACCTGCTTCCCTCCACCATCGACCTGGCCGGCTCCGAGGTGCACCTCCTGACCCGAACCGGTCGGGAACACGTCCTCGAACGAGCGCTCGAGCCGGTACTCGCCGATTACGACCTCATTTTGATCGACTGCCCACCGTCGTTGGGAGTACTCACCATCAACGGCCTTACTGCCGCTGACGCCGTACTCATCCCGCTGCAATGCGAGGCACTGTCGAATCGGGGAGTGGGCCAACTTCTCGAGACCATCGAAGATGTGCGCACCTTCGCCAACGGGGACCTGAAAGTACGTGGGATCATCGCCACCATGTATGACGAACGCACAAAACACGCTCGTCACGTCCTCGAAGAAGTCGAGAGCCGCTATGGAATCCCCGTGCTTCAACCGCCGGTGAGGAAATCGATCCGGTTTGCCGAAGCACCGGCGCGAGGGAAGTCGATTCTCCAGCATGCGCCGAGTTCGGCGGGAGCCCAGGCCTACCGGGATCTGGCCAAACTGTTGCTCGACACGCCGGTGAGCGCAGGGACCACCCGTTGATGCCTGAGGGTCTTGACCCATTGGGAAAGCGGGCGCTCTACTGGATGCCGGTCGATTCTCAGGTGGCCGTTTCCACCGGGTCCGAAGCCGAAGAGACAAATTCCCGGGGGAACGACGTTCCGCTGCCGCCGACAGGCGGCCGACGGGCCCGCCCGGCGGGGAAGCATGCGCTCTACTCGACGGCTGCACCGCCCAAAGAGACCGAGGCGGCGATCTTTACCGATATCGGAGCCGACCCACTGCCTCTGCGGGGGTTGCTGGCGGTGGAGTGCTCTGCCTGTGGGTCGGTGACCCGGGTCAGCGTTCTCGACTTTGTGTTGCTGCAGCTCCCGTTCGGTGCCTGGGTTCCGGGACGAACGTTCGACCACCGAATGACCTGCCCGGCGTGTCGGCGTCGAGCCTGGACGAGCGTGACATTGTCCTCGTCGTCGTGACCCCGACCCCATGACGGTCCTAACGGTCGGTCATCTGTTGCTCGTCACCAGCACTTCTCACGGCTCGAACCAACCGACCGGGTTCGTCGGCTCACTGCTCCATTTCCACGGACCGGCGGCCTACGCGTTGGTGGGCTTTTTGGCATTTGCCGAGGCGGCGCTGTTGGTCGGCTTCTTTCTCCCTGGTGAGACGGCGGTGGTGATCGGCGGCGTGCTGGCTGGCCTGCACCAGGTCAACCTGGGATTGATGATCGTCATCGTGGTGGTATGTGCTATCACCGGCGACTCGGTCGGCTACGAAGTGGGGAAAAAAGTCGGCCCCTGGATTCTCGACCATCGCCCCATGAAGGGGAACCCGGGGGTGGCCAAAACCACCGCGCTTCTCGAACGGTACGGAGGCCCAGCTGTCTTCCTCGGGCGGTTCATGGCGTTCGCCCGGGCGGTGATCCCCGGGCTCGCCGGGATGAGCGGAGTCCGGTATCGGACGTTTCTCTTCTACAACGCCATCGGGGGGGTGCTGTGGGGAGTCGGATACACGTTGCTCGGTTATGTCGTGGGCAAATCGTTTGAGCGCATTCTGAAACAGGTGGGGTTGTGGTCGGTGATCGCTATCGTTTCCGTCGTCGTCGTGGCGTTCGGAGTCCACCACCTCCTCAAACGGCGGAAGGACCGGCCGGTCCAGCCGACATCGGTGTCCGCTGCCGACGACAAGACCTGATCGGCTAGCCCTCAGCCAGGGAGAACCGCGCTGGGTCGGTGCCCTCTCGGTGGATTCTGTCGTGAAGTTCGAGTAGTACACAGTGCGCCAAGGTCTCGCCGTTGGCCTGTCGTTGCATGAACGATTCGATCTCGTCCCACGGACGGGACCAGTGGAGCCGGAGGGTGATGTCCCATGCCGTCGACGCCGGATGCTCTCGGAGCACGTTTTCGATTTCGTCGAGACGGTCGGCGTGGTGCTGGATGAGCTCTTCCAGACGGCCGGCCAAGTCGGCGAACCGATATTCGTGCCCGGGAAGCACTTCATCAACCCCGAGATTCTGGACCTTCAACAGCGATGCCAGAAAGTCTCCAAGTGGATTGTGAAACTGCTGGGTATGGACGGAGATGTTCGGTGTGATGCGTGGAAGCACGTGATCACCGGAGAGCAACAGCCGACGATCCTCGCTGTAGAAGCACACGTGCCCGGGAGAGTGCCCGGGGGTCCAAATGGTGCGCAGGTTCCAACCCGGAAGTTCGATGGCCTTCTCGTCTTCGAAGAACACGTCGGGCTTGGCCATGGTGACCATCGACTTCATCATCATCGAGGACAGGGTGAGATCGGGGAGCTTGTCAGCTGGCACCCCCGAATCGACCAGAAGGCGGGTCATATTGGCCACCAGCTGATCGGTATCGCCGTAGCGGGACTCGAGCATGATGGCGTCGTCGGGATGAAGTCCGATCCAAGCACCCGACGATTCGCGGATCCTCCCCGCCAATCCGTAATGGTCGGGATGAATATGGGTGACCAGCACGGCTCGGACGTCGGAGATGCTCCCGCCCGCCAGCGCCAATCCGTCCCCGAGGCTGGTCCAGGCCTCGTCGGTGTTCCAACCGGCATCGACCAGAGCCACGCCGCCCCTGTCGAGCTCGAGCGCATAGACCAACACGTATCTGAGGGGATTGTTGGGGATGGGGACGGGAATCGACCACAGCCCGGGTCGGACCTGCTCCACGGGAGGGAGGACCTTGCGGTCCCAGGCTTCCTTTTGCAGTGTCCCGGTGACCACAACCATGGGGGCACGGTACTCATGGGGACCCGGTGCCCGCCACATGGTACCGACGAGCGGGGCCGCGGCTGGAGCCTGGGCGGGCGGAATCGAGTGTGGACATACTTTACGGTCTGGAGCGTCTTGAGGCTCCCCGAGGAGGATGTCGATGACCGCCCCTACCGTGACCTCTGAGGTCGACGGCGCCCAGTTTGCCTACCCTACGTGCTGGGCGGACATGGACCGCTGGCACACGGAAGTTGCCGAGATCCGCCGGACAAATCCGATCCTCAGGGTCGACCTGGCCGGGTTCTAGCCGTTCTGGGTCTTAACCCGATACGCCGACGTGTTCAACGTCTCTCGCGAGAACGACCGGTGGACCAACACATCCCGATCGGTGCTCGCGCCAGAGGAGGAATGGCGCCGGATGCTCGATGCCGGCGTGCCGGTTCCTCGCACGCTGGTCCACCTGGACGGCCAGGAGCACCGGGACCACCGCCTGGTGACCAACGGGTGGTTCAAACCGGCGGCGGTCAAGCACCGTCAGCCGCGCATCGAGGCGTTGGCCGATCTGTTCGTGCAGAAGATGAGGGATCTCGGCGGTGAGTGTGACTTCGCCCGCGACATTGCCCAGCCCTTTACCCTCCGGGTGATCATGGATATCTACGGCGTCCCCGAATCCGACGAGCCGCTGATGATGGAGCTCACCCAAGGGCTGTTCGGAGCGGCCGACCCGGAATTCATGGGCGACGCCGTCGACGCGGAGGCCCGACTGATCGAATCGGTGATGAAGTTCATCGGGTACTTCAATGCCATCACCGAAGACCGCCAGAAGTGTCCGACCGAAGACCTGGCCAGCGTTATCGCCAACGGCCAGCCCGGGGGATGCCCGATGGGCGACGCCGAACGCCTTTGGTACTACATCATCGTGGCCACCGCCGGCCACGACACCACGTCATATGCCCTCTCGGGAGGGATGGAGGCGATGCTGCGCGACCCCTCCCAGCTGCGGGCCCTGCGCGACGACCCCGAATTGGCCGGCAACGCCGCCGAGGAGTGCATCCGCTGGGCCTCTCCCGTTCGCCACTTCCTCCGATACGCCACCGAGGACACCATGGTCGGCGACGTTGACATCCCCGAGGGTGGGCGGGTGCTCCTGTCCTACCCGAGTGCCAACCGCGACGAGGAGGTCTTCAGAGACTCGATGCATTTCGATGTGCGAAGGCCCAACGCCGACAAGCTCTTATCGTTCGGGGCCGGGACACACTTCTGCCTTGGCAGCCAGTTCGCCCGTCGAGAGGTCCGCACCATGCTCGCCAAGCTCGGTCAGCAGCTCGCCCACATCGAGCCGACCGGGCCAGCCCAGTGGTCCGAGTCATCCTTTGTGTCCGGAGTGAAACACCTGCCCGTCGGCTATTCGTTCCGGTAGGGTGCCGACGCCGTACCCACCGTCTTCGTTGATTCCGGCATCCGGTCGTCGGTGAAGACCGCGTGGTCGGGAAGGGGGGATTTGAACCCCCGACCTCCTGCTCCCAAAGCAGGCGCGCTGCCAAGCTGCGCTACTTCCCGGTATCTCTGTTCCCGGCATCTCCGACCGGACACTGGCCATGCGGCCCGGCTCAGCCGGCTCAGCTCAGATTCCATGACCGTGACGTCTGGAGCGTACATGCATCCCGCCAGCCGTTGTGACTGTTGTGAGGCGAGGTGGTCCTCGGGGTAGCGTCACGCCGATGCCGACCGTCCGTGTGGCCGTCTTCGATCTCGGGAGCAGCTCGTTCCACCTGATGGTGGTGGATGCCTCGCGTGACGGCGTGCTCATCCCGGTGCTCCGTCGTCGGTCTTTTCTGCACCTGGGTACAGAAGTGGCCCGAACCGGTGCTGTGCCTGGTGACCGTGCTGCGAGCGCGGTGCGGACTGTGCGCAGGCTTCGCACTGCCGCCGATGAAGCGGAGGTCGACGTGGTGGTGGCCCTGGCCACCGCGGCATTGCGCGATGCCACCAACGGCCAGAAATTGCTCGGCCGCCTCGAACGGGTGATCGGTTGCCCCATCACCCTGTTGACCGGGGAGGAAGAGGCGCGACTCTGCTTTTTCGGGCAGCGGGCGGGGGTCTGGGTCGGGAGCGAACCGGTACTCGGGCTCGATCTCGGCGGCGGGAGCCTCGAAGCCGGAATAGGTGACGCCCTCGACGTGCACGCGGTGACCAGTGTGGCCCTTGGCACGGCCAGGCTGCGCGGAGAGTTGGACAGTGGTGAGTTCCTGACGGCGCAGGACAGGTCCAGGGTCGTGGAGCTCACTCAGGAGAGGGCAGAGCCGATCCGATCCATTCTTGCCGGCTATCCCGCCGCCGGCCATCGAGCCATCGCCAGCGGAGGAACTGTACGAGCACTGGCCCGCCTGGCCATGGGGCTGCACCGCTCTTTGCCATCATCCCGCTCGGTCTCGGCCTTGCAGGTGAACCAGGTCGAGCTCCCGGCTGGTCAGTTGCACGAGCTGGCCGACCGATTGGCCACACTCGATCTCGACGCCCGGTTGGCGCTTCCCGGAGTGCAGGCCCGACGGGCGCCATTTCTTCCCATCGGAGCCGTGGTGCTATCGACGTTGGTCGAGATGCTCGGACTCCAACGGCTGGTGGTCAGTGACTGGGGCCTGCGAGAAGGAGCGGTGTTCAGGGCCCTCTCCTTGCGCTCTGAGCGGCCATCAGATCAGACAGTCGATGGACCGGCCGCCCCGGCCTCTCCGGCTGGAGCTGGTTAAGCCCAGGTACTTCCCTGTCGTCTCAGGTTTTCTTACCCAGGATTCGGTTCATCCCGGTGTTGCAGACAGGGCATTTTCCTTTGGCCGAACGTCGGCCGTTGGCCATTTCGACTTCTTCTCCCTCGAACTCCCGCTTTTCGCGGCACTTCACGCAATAACCCTCATACGACGCCATGGTTCCTCCTCGGACTGGGATGGTGACAATCGGGTGAATGGACGTACCGAATGTATCTGGGGAGGCGTGAAAAAGGGGGGATGGGGCTGGCTCGTGCTAGCGCTCAGCTAGCAGAAGGGGCGGGAAGTGCGGGGGCCAGCACCGTCGTCACGGCCGACACGGGACTGGGTCGCATGTCCAAACAGTCCCCAATAGGATGCGTTTCATGACCGTCTACGATCCTTCCATCCACTCCCTTTCCGGCGACGAATCCTCGGTTGGCCAGTATCGGGGCAAGGCGCTCCTGATGGTGAATGTGGCGTCGAAGTGCGGGCTGACCCCGCAGTACGAGGGCCTCGAACGACTGCAGAAGTCCTATGGTGAGCGAGGGTTCACCGTGCTCGGCTTTCCGTGCAACCAGTTCGCCGGACAGGAGCCGGGTGGCTCCGAGGAGATCGCCTCATTCTGCTCGGCGACCTACGGGGTCACCTTCCCGATGTTCGAAAAGGTCGACGTGAACGGCGAGGATCGCCACCCGATCTACGACCAGTTGAGCGCGTTCCCTGATGCCGACGGCGAGGCAGGGGATGTGCAGTGGAACTTCGAGAAGTTCCTGGTCTCCCCGGATGGAACCATCGTGCATCGATTCCGACCCATGATCGATCCCGAGGCACCCGAGGTCATCGATGCCATAGAGGCCGTACTCCCAGGTTGATGATGGAGTCGACTGCCGGCGACGAGGCGGTGATCGAAAGCTTGCGTGAGGTATGGGCGTCCGTTGCCGATGCCTGCCGCCAATTAGACGAAAACCAGTGGGCCCTCCCCACCGACTGCCCGGGATGGTCGGTGCGGGATCAGATTTCGCACTTGATCGGCGTGGAGCGCACGTTGCTCGGTGATCCGGCGCCGCAACCGGTCAGCGAAGTGCCTCCCCACGTAAAGAATCCGATCGGCGAAATGAACGAGTCGTGGATCGAGGTCCGCCGGGACACACCGGGGCCAGAGGTGTTGGCTGAGCTTGTCGACACCACCGATCGCCGGTTGGCGGCTCTCAGAGCGTTGCCTCCAGCCAAATTCGACGAGGTCGGGTGGAGCCCGATCGGCCAGGTGCCCTATCGCGAGTTCATGGGTACCCGCGTCCTCGATTCGTGGGCCCACGAACAAGATGTGCGTCGGGCACTCGATCGTCCCGGTGGCCGCAACGGCGCCGGAGAGACACTGGTCCTCGAGCGGTGTGCAGGGGCGATGGCCTATGTGGTGGGGAAGAAGGTGAAGCCCCCTGAGGGCTCTACCATCCTGTTCGAAGTGAGCGGGGAGTTGGGCCGTCAGGTGCCGGTCATGGTGGAGGGCGGTCGCGCCCGGGTGGCGCCGGAAGTGCCGACCGATCCGACGGTCACGCTGGCCATGGACCAGGAAGCATTTTGGCGGCTCGGATTCGGGCGGGCGACAGCCGCGGAAGTCCTGGCCTCCGGCCAAGCCGACGTGGCGGGTGATGTGGCGCTGGGGCGCCAGGTGCTCGAGTCGATGAGCTTCATGATTTGACCCGCCCTTTCCGTCCCGATTTACCCGTCCGATTCACCGGCCAGCGGAAACCTTCCGGCAACCAAATGATTCCATGTCGCGGCGAAATGGGGAATAGAACCTGTGGCAATTCGCCGCGACGTGGAATTGTTATGAATCTTGAGAGTCACACCTTCTGCTTATCGTCCGGCTCATGCACTGCCTCTGCTGGAACTGCGCTCCGATTACCGGATTGCGCTACTCGTGTACTGCGCTCCCCCGTCCGCCGCACCAAGGAGACCCTCGCCACGCCGGACCCGGGATCCCCGGCGCCGAAGGCCAACCCTTGCGAGGCCGACCTCTGCGCCGGGCTGCGTTGGCCGTCCTCCTCCTTTCAGTCCGACCGTGTGCGATCTCCGAAGTCGAGGAAACCATCGAAGCGTGGGGATACCAGATCGGAGGACCCACGCCGCGCAAGGCGCTCGCCGATGCCCTCGCCTACGAGGCCGACCGAGGATGGGCTCATCGAGTGGCGAGGGGACGTTATGGGACAGGCCACATCTCGGTCGGAAGTCGATACCGAATCCTGGCGTTTTTTCACTGACTTGAGGCGCCGGAAAACGGGTCCCCGGCGACCAGTAGACTCACCTACTCGTATGCGAGCCACAGCAGCGCCCGAAGAGGGCAACAGGGTCCGTCTGTCCGTCGAGGTCGACGAATCGGAGGTCGACGAAGCCCTCAATGACGTTGTACGTCGTCTGTCACGTGAGATCCGGGTGCCCGGGTTCCGACCCGGAAAAGTTCCTCGCCGAGTAATCGAGGCTCGCCTCGGCGGCGCCACTGCTCTGCGCGGTGAAGCCCTGCGCGAGGCTCTTCCTGACTTCTATGCCCGGGCGGTCTCGGATACCGCAGTCGACCCCATCGACCAACCCGAGATTGACATCACCGCGGGCGACGAATCAGGGGCCGTGTCCTTCGATGCCATTGTCGAAGTGCGACCCACCGTGTCCATCGCGGGATACCAGGGTTTGGTGGTGACGATCCCGGGACTGGACGTTCCCGACGAAGAGATCACCGCTCAGATTGACCGGCTTCGCTCCACCTCCGGCGAGCTCGCCGAAGTGGAGCGTCCGGTGCAACAAGGTGACCAGGTCACGGTGGACGTCACGGGGACACGTACCGAGGGATCCGACGATGTCGACAAGGCGGACGGCGGAGACAGCGCCGCGGTCAGCAATGAGGATCTCAGCGCCGAGGATTTTCTCTATGAAGTGGGTAGTGGGGGAGTGGTTCCCGAGCTCGATGAGGCGTTGATCGGTGCGAGTGCCGGCGACACCATCACCTTTGACTCGACCATTGAGGCACTCGGCCAGACGATTTCGTTCTCGGTGGTGGTCAAGGACGTGAAGGAATTGGTGCTCCCCGACGTCACCGACGAGTGGGCGGCGGAGGCCTCAGAATTCAAAACCGCCGATGAGCTCAAGGCAGACATTGCCAAGCGACTCAAACAGAGGCTCATTGTGCAGGCACAGTTGGCCCTGCAGCAGAAGGCCATCGAAGCGTTGGTGGAACTGGTCACCGAGGATGTTCCCGAAATACTGGTGCAGAGCGAGCTACGCGAGCGGATCCACGACCTCAACCACCGGCTGGAGCAACAAAAGATCGGGCTCGGTCAGTTTCTCGCCGCCACCGGGCGCGATGAACAGGAGTTTTTCGATGAACTCCGGACCGGGGCCCTCCAAGGGGTCAAATCGGACCTGGCCCTCCGGTCCCTGGTGGAACTGGAGCACGTGGAGCTCACCGATGAGGAGCTCGATACCGAGTTGGCCACCATGGGTGAGCGCCTCGAGATGAACGCCGACCAGGTACGCGAACAACTCGAACAGGGTGGGCGGCTCTCGGCGGTACGCTCGGACCGACGCAAGGCCAAGGCCCTGCGATGGTTGCTCGACAACGTCGAGTTGGTGGATGAGGAAGGGAATCCCGTGTCACGGGATTCCCTGAAAGTGAATCAGGCAGAGGAGGACCCGGAGTGAGCTTTATGGACGCATCGAACTCGATGGACGCACAGGCCTACAGCGTGCCGTGGGTGGTCGAGTCGACCAGCCGGGGTGAACGCAATTACGACCTGTACTCCCGATTGCTCCGGGAACGGATCATCTTCCTCGGGACCCCGATCAACGACACGGTGGCCAACCTGGTCTGTGCCCAATTGTTGTTCCTCGAATCGGAAGAGGCGGACAAGGACATCCACCTCTACATCAACTCGCCGGGCGGAGACATCACTGCGCTGTTCGCCATTTATGACACCATGAAGTACATCAAGCCGGACCTGTCCACGTTCTGCTTCGGCCAGGCAGCCTCGGCCGCCGCCGTGCTGCTCGGGGCGGGTACCCAGGGCAAGAGGTTCGCGCTTCCTCACGCCCGGATTCTGCTCCACCAGCCCTTCGGCGGCGTGGAAGGGCAAGCCAGCGATATCGAGCTGCAGGCCAAGGAGATTCTGCGGATGCGCGATCTCCTGAACGGAATGTTGGCCAGCGATACCGGCCAGACCACGGAGAAGGTGTCAAAAGACACCGACCGAGATTTCATCATGACGGCTGAAGAGGCGGTGAGCTACGGCCTAATCGACGAAGTGATCACCGCTCGCGACCTGGTGGGCGTCGAGGCTGTCGGTGCCGCCTAGCACGTGAGGATCGAGCGGCGAACGATCGGTCGGGGGCCGACCAGCCGCTAGAGTTGGACATCGGTTAGCAGTAGTTGCGGTTCGTAGTAGTTGGCAGTATCGGACAGAAGGACGAGGGGCACCGACGTGGCGAAGTTCGGAGACGGGGGCGACCTGGTGAAGTGCAGCTTCTGCGGGAAGTCGCAGAAGCAGGTGAAGAAACTCATCGCTGGACCCGGCGTCTACATCTGTGACGAGTGCATCGAACTGTGCAACGACATCATCGCCGAGGAGCTTTCCGATACTACGGAGCTGTCATTCGAGGAGCTTCCCAAGCCGAAAGAAATCTACGAATTCCTGAACGATTACGTCATCGGCCAGGAGTACGCCAAAAAAATCCTCTCGGTTGCCGTCTACAACCACTACAAGCGGGTCCAGGCGGGTAACGACAGTTCCCACGACAATGAAGTGGAGTTGGCCAAGTCCAACATCCTGCTCTTGGGTCCGACCGGATGCGGCAAGACCCTTCTGGCACAAACGCTTGCCCGCATGCTCAACGTGCCCTTCGCCATTGCCGACGCCACGGCGCTGACCGAGGCGGGTTACGTCGGCGAAGATGTCGAGAACATCTTGTTGAAGCTGATTCAGGCGGCGGACTACGACGTCAAGCGGGCCGAGACCGGCATCATCTACATCGACGAGATCGACAAGATCGCCCGGAAGTCGGAAAACCCGTCGATCACCCGGGATGTCTCCGGTGAGGGTGTCCAACAGGCACTGCTGAAAATTCTTGAAGGCACCACGGCATCGGTGCCTCCGCAAGGTGGGCGCAAACACCCCCATCAGGAGTTCATCCAGATCGACACCACCAACATCCTCTTCATTTGTGGTGGGGCATTCGCCGGGATCGACAAGATCATCGAAAACCGGATAGGACGCAAGGGGATCGGCTTCCGGGCCGAGGTGCGCAAGGCGGCGGACCGTGGCGACGATTCCGAACTGTTGCGCCACGTACTCCCCGAGGACCTGATGAAGTTCGGTCTCATTCCCGAGTTCATCGGTCGCCTGCCGGTGATAGGAGCGGTGGCGCACCTCTACAAAGAGGCACTCATCCGCATCCTGGTCGAACCGAAGAACGCTCTGACCCGCCAGTACAAACGTGTATTCGAGCTCGACCATGTCGAACTCGAGCTGACCGACGATGCGCTCGAAGCCATCGCCGAGCAGGCACTGCTTCGAGGCACTGGGGCAAGGGGCTTACGGGCCATCCTCGAGGAGGTCCTGCTCGAGGTGATGTATGACCTTCCCAGCCGGACCGACGTGTCCAAGTGCGTTGTCGACCGGTCAGTGGTCCTCGACAAGGTCCATCCGACCCTGGTGCCGTTGAAGAGCCCGCCGGCCAAGTCCCGCACCCGCCGGGCCGCCTCATAGCCGGGTAGCGGCGTTGGGTTCTCGGCCGTTTCGACCATCCAGTCCCAACCCACCCGATCCACAGTGACGACGTCATCTCCTTCATCTCCTTCATCTCCTTCATCTCCTTCATCTCCTTCGGCCACTCCGGCCACTCCGGCCACTCCGGCCACTCCGGCGACAGCCCGCTTCGACGATCTTCCCGAAGCCCTGGAGTGGCTCGACTCGCACATCAATTTCGAGTTGAACATGCCGACCCGGCAGTCCGTGCCGACTCTCGATCGGATGCGCGATCTCATGCGCGTCCTCGGCGACCCGAACATGGCCTATCCCTCGATCCACCTGACCGGCACCAACGGCAAGGGATCGACCGCGGCGATGGCCACCGCCCTCATGGTGGCCCAGGGCTTGTCGGTGGGCACCTACACGAGCCCAAATCTGAGTCGGGTCAACGAGCGCATTGCCCGGAACGGGGAGCCCATCGATGACGAGGCGTTTCGAGAGGTGCTCGAAACATTGTCCCGGGTCGAGCCGTTGGTGGAGGATCGGCTCACCCGTTTCGAATTACTGACCGCCGCCGCGCTGATGTGGTTTGCCGACGAGGCGGTCGATGTCGCCGTCGTCGAGGTCGGCCTGGGCGGTCGGTGGGACTGCACCAATGTGGTCGACGGCAACGTGGCGGTGGTTACCAATGTGAGCTTTGACCACACCGAGGTTCTGGGACCGACACTGGAGGACATCGCCGGTGACAAGTCCGGCATCTTCAAGGAGGGGAGCCGGGTCATCATCGGTGAGACCGATCCCCACCTGGTGGCGCTCTTGCGCGACAGGGCCATCCAGGCTGGTGCCCTCGAGGTCTGGTTCCGTGGGGAGGAGTTCGGATGTACCGCCAACCGGGTGGCGGTGGGTGGCCGTCTGATCGACGTTCGGACCCCCGGTGCCGCCTACGGCGAGATTCTGGTGCCATTGCACGGGGCCCACCAGGGTGACAATGCTGCGTGCGCCCTGGCGGCGGTCGAGGCGTTCTTCGGTGCACCCCTGCACGAGGATGTGGTGGAGGACGCATTCGCCCGGGTTCGGGTGCCCGGTCGTCTCGAGATTGTGAAGCGTCATCCACTGGTCGTGGTGGACGGAGCACACAACGTGGCCGGGATGATCACCCTGGCCCGCTCACTGGTGGAGGAGTTCACCGTCGACGGCGACGCGGTAGCAGTGGTGGGAATGCTGTCCGGGCGTGATCCGTCCGCCATGCTTGACGCTCTGGTATCCGCCGGCATCCGTTCGGTAGTGGTCTGCGCCCCCGATTCCCCTCGGGCCATGCCCGTTGACGTGGTGGGCGAAGCCGCAGTTGCACTGGGCATGGAGGTGACGGTGGCAGATACCCCGTCTGAAGCGGTGACGGTGGCCATTGACCACGCCGGTGATGACGGCCGGGTAGTGGTGTGTGGCTCGCTGTATGTGGTGGCCGATGCCCGCCGGCTCCTCATTCCCAACCAGGTCTGACGCTCGGGTCAGAAATCCGGTTCTGACACCCGGTCGGGCTTCGGCTAGCCTGCCCCGCTCGTGGGACGAACTCTGGTTATCTGCAAGCCCGATGCTGTCGAACGGGGTCTCTCGGGAGAGATCATTGGGCGCATCGAGCGCAAGGGCCTCCGGTTGGTTGCGGCCGAGCTCCGGCTCATTACGACCGAGGAGGCGGGTCGTCACTATGCCGAGCATGACGGCAAGCCGTTCTACGGTGAACTGGTGGCCTTCATCACCCGGTCCCCGGCCCTGATCATGGTGGCCGAGGGCCCCGGGGATGCCTTCAAGGTGGTGCGCACCCTGATAGGCGCCACCAACCCGGTGGACGCCGCTCCGGGCACGATCCGAGGGGATCTGGCCCTCGAGATGGGAGAGAACCTAGTGCACGGCTCGGATTCGACCGAGTCGGCGGCGCGGGAGATCGAGATCTTCTTCCCCGAGATTAAGCCCTCCTGACCTGGTCCTTTACCCGACGGAGCCCGGGGGTCAGGTCGTCCTTGTGCCGATGCGATGGTTCCCGTAGCGTTGGCGACAGATCCCGCGTAGACTGCTCTGCGAATACAGCGGAATGCATGTGTGGTTCCGCGCAGGCACGCTGTCCCACCCGATCCCCCACGGAGGGTTGCATCTCTGATGCGCGATAACCGTTTTTCCCTGTTAGGCCGAGACATGGCCGTCGACCTTGGTACCGCCAACACCCTGGTGTACGTGCGTGGTCGAGGAATCGTCCTGAACGAGCCCTCGGTGGTCGCCGTCAACGTCAAGGATGGTCGACCATTGGCGGTCGGCACCGAAGCCAAGCGAATGATCGGTCGTACCCCGAGTCACATCCAGGCCATCCGGCCGCTCAAGGACGGGGTCATCGCCGATTTCGAGATCTGCGAAAAAATGCTCCGGTATTTCATTCACCGGGTCCACCAGCGCCGCTTTGCCAAGCCCCGCATGGTCATCTGCGTTCCTTCGGGTATCACCGGAGTAGAGCAACGAGCGGTGATGGAAGCGGCAGAGTACGCCGGGGCCCGCAAGGCATTCATCATCGAGGAGCCGATGGCCGCGGCCATCGGTGCCGGGCTGCCGGTGCATGAGCCAACCGGCAACATGGTCGTCGACATCGGTGGCGGCACCACCGAGGTGGCGGTCATCTCCCTGGGGGGCATCGTGACCAGTCAGTCGATCCGCATCGGCGGCGACGAGTTGGACGAGGCCATCGTGTCCTTCATCAAGAAGGAGTACAGCCTGGCATTGGGCGAGCGAACTGCCGAGGAGATCAAGATCGCCCTTGGCTCCGCCTTCGATCTCGAGGAAGAGCTCCATGCGGAGATCCGGGGCCGCGACCTGGTCTCCGGCCTTCCGAAGACAGTGGTCATCTCCACTCAGGAGATCCGCAAGGCAATCGATGAGCCGGTGGCTGCCATTGTGGACGCGGTGAAGGTCACCCTCGATCGGACACCGCCGGAGCTCGCCGCCGACATCATGGAACAAGGCATCGTGCTCACAGGCGGGGGCGCGTTGTTGCATGGCCTGGACAGCCGCCTGACCCAGGAGACGGGCATGCCGATCGTGGTGGCCAGAGACCCGCTCAACTGCGTTGCCATCGGCAGCGGGCAGTGCCTTGAGGAGTTCGAAGCACTGAAGCAGGTTCTCATCACGTCATCTGCTCGCTGAAATAAGGGAGCTTTTCTGTGGCGAAGTTGCGGCGGTCCCGCCGGCCTCGCACCACACTGCTGATTCTGCTGTTGGCGTCGATCACCATCATTACGCTCGACGCCCGGGGCGGTTTCGGCCGGATCACCTCCGGGGTGAAATCGGTAGCCGCTGACTCTTTTGCCCCTATCCGCTCGGGCGTCAATGACATCGTCGAGCCGATGGGGAGCTTTCTGGCCGGGTCCGTTCACTACGGTGCCGTACGCCAACAGAATCAAAAACTCCAACAACAGATCCGCCAACTCCAACAACAGCGGGCCCGATCAGCCCAGACCGAACAGTCCTTGCAACAGCTGAGTGCCGTCCTCCACCTGCCATACATCGGAAACCTCCAGACAGTGCCGGCCGAGGTCATCGACTACGAATCGAGCAACTTCGCCGCCACCATCGGCATCAGTGTGGGTCGGGACGATGGGGTGCAGTACAACATGCCGGTAGTGGCGAGCGGGGGACTGGTGGGTCGGGTGGTTCAGGCCAACCACCACACCGCCACGGTCCGACTGATTAGCGACGGGGCCTCGTTGGTAGATGTGCTCTATGGGACACCGGGCGCCTACGCCGCGGTGACAGGTGAGGGATCGGGCAAACCACTCTCCGCCGGCCTGGTCCCGATCAACACCCCGCTTTCGGTCGGCGAGCTGTTCGTTACCAGCGGGCTGAACGGCGCCATCTTCCCCCCCAATATTCCGGTGGCCCGGGTCACCGGTTCGAAAACCGGGGTCTCGGCGACGGAGGAGTCGGTGACCCTGCAACCACTCGCCGATCTGACCAATCTCCGCTACGTGTCGGTCGTCCTGTGGGACCCGGCGTCACCATGAGTACACATCCTGTGGGAGGCCGTCCGTGACCGCCCGAGATATTGCCCGGGTGACCCTGGTGGTCTTTGCCTTCATCGTCGTACAGCAGACCCTGATGCTCGACATCCGCATCGGCGGGGTCCATCCGGACATCATGGTGCTGTTGCCGATGGCCGCCGGATTGGTGGGTGGACCCGGGCGGGGGGCAACCATGGGCTTCGGGAGTGGATTGGTGGCCGACTGCCTCCTTCCCACCCCTTTCGGTCTCTCCGCCTTCATCGGCACGTTGATCGGATTCGGGGTGGGACTGGCCACGGTGGCCCTGGACAGGTCCTCGTGGTGGCTTCCCACCGTGGCCGCTCTGGTGGCCAGCGTGTTGTACGAGGTCTTCTACGCCCTTCTCGGTTCCATTCTGGGCCAACCTCAGATGCTCCACGTCGGTGTGACCCGCACCGCGTTGCTGGTGGCGGTGTGCAACGCGGTGCTGGCGGTGCCGGCGGTCCGGATGGTGGGATGGGCATTGCCGAAGGTATCGAAGGAAGGGATGCCGACCTCGACGGTCGGCAGTCTCCGTTGAGGCGGGCTGCCCAAAACCGGGCTCGCGACCAATTCGGCTCATTCTGTTGGCAGGATGGTGCCCGGTGAAACGCACTCCCCGACATCCTCTTGGCGGACCCCGGCGATATATGCGTCCCGACCGCCAGCGGCCTGTCCACCGCAAGGCCCCACGTCAGCCCAAGCTCCACCAGAGCCGATTCTCGGTGGAGGCGGTACTCGACGCACCCGACTCGACGGCGTCCCGACCCGCTCTCCGACTCCGGATCACCGGGCTGGTCGTCCTCGGGCTGTTCGTGGTCCTGGGACTGCGCCTATGGACACTTCAGGTACTGCAGGCCCCCGCCGCAGTCAACGCGGTCACCGCCAATCAGATCCGGGCCGTGTCAGTCACCCCCTCCCGGGGATTGATCCTCGACCGGTATGGGAACCCGTTGGTGAACAACGTGTCCACCACCGAGATCACCCTGTCGAGAAACGCGGCGACCCAGAACCCCGACGTGGTAGGCCGGCTGGCGGCGTTGATCGGTGAAACGTCGGCCCAAGTCAACGCGGCGGTGGCCGACACCCGGTACAGCCTGTACAAACCGGTGCCCATCATGGCCAACGCCCCAGTGGCCGATGTCCTCTACATCAAGGAACATCCCGGCGAGTTCCCGGGCGTGGCCTCGGCGCAGATCTCCGAGCGCAACTACCCCCAACTCGAATACCCCGGACCGGCCCAAGACGGTTACCCGGCCTCCCAAGTCCTCGGCTACGTGGGGAATATCAACGCCGCGGAGCTCAAGTCGCACACCCCCCTGGGCTACCAGACCGGCGACCCGTTCGGGCAGTCGGGTCTGGAGTACCAGTACGAATCGGACCTCCATGGGATCCCGGGCCAGCAGCAACTCGAGGTGGACTCGACAGGCCACGTGGTGGGCACCTTGAAGTCTGTCCCGGCCACACCGGGCGACAACATTGTCACCAACATCGACACCGGCTTGCAGGAAGTTGCGGACAACGCACTGGCCAGCCAGATCGGCACGTTGCGCAACCACATCGATCCGAACTGCAACAACAAGACCGGTTGCTATCCAGCCGCGACCGGTGGAGCGGTGATCGTCATGGATCCGAGGACCGGGGCGGTGCTGGCGTCATCATCGTTCCCCTCCTACAACCCGTCGATCTGGGTAGGCGGCATCTCCAATGCCGCCTACAACGCCCTGAAAGACCCGGCCAACAATTTGCCCCAGATCGATCGGGCTATCGGCGGCGTGTACACCCCCGGCTCGACTTTCAAACTGTCGACCGCCACCGCCGCCCTCAACGCCGGGCTATGGAATGCCACGGAGACCTACAACGACACCAACACCTTCATCGTCCCCGGCTGCAAGGCCAACTCCGGTGCCACCGGGTGCATCCTCCACGACGCTATCGGCGACAGCGGCGGGATCCTCAACATCTCTCAGGCCCTCACGGTGTCGAGCGATGCCTTCTTCTACAACCTGGGGGCGCTGTTCTTCGACCAGTCGGCCGCCTACGGCCAGACCCCGATTCAGAGTCAAGCCGCCCAGTACAGCCTGGGCCAACTCACCGGCATCGATCTCCCCAACGAGAGCGTCGGGCGGGTGGACAGCCAGGCCGAGCGCCAGAAGCTCCACGCAGAGGCTCCGGCCGCCTTTCCCAATACCCAGTGGTACACCGGGGACAACGTGCAGATGGCGTTCGGGCAGGGCGCCACCGTCATCACTCCCATTGAGCAGGCGGTGGCCTACTCGACGTTCATCAACGAGGGTACCCGGTACGCCCCGCAGGTCGCCGCCGCCGTGGTCTCGCCGTCCGGTGCGGTGGTCAAGAAGATCGCTCCCCAGGCGACCGGCCATGTGAGCCTGCCGGCCACCACCTACCAGCCGTTACTGGCCGGGTTCGAAGGGGTGGTGCAGTCACCCAACGGCACGGCTAGCGGAGCGTTCCAAGGATCGTTGTTTCCTAGCATCGATCTGGCCGGCAAGACCGGTACCGCCGACACCGTACAGGGCAAGGAGCCCACTGCTTGGTTCGTGGGATTCACCACCACCCCCCAGTACGTGGTGGTGTGCGTCATCGACCAGGCCGGCTACGGCGCGGCGGCGTCGGCTCCGGTGGTGAGAACCATCTTCGACTATCTGGCCGCCCACCCGGTCGGACCGGCGGCCATTCCCCCGGGCAATCAGGTGATCCAGTCGACCACGCCGGTTCCCCTGATCACGGCGACGACCACCACCGCAGCGCCCGGGGCCGGGACGTCGACCTGATGCATCAGGTGCGATCCGGTGTCAGGGGGACTGATGACGACCCCAGGCTGGACAAGGCGGTGGCGACGCCCTGCCACCGACCGAGCCCACGTTGACCGGGACCTTCGCACCGGCCCGAATTGTCGGTGCCGAGCCTCCATGTAGGGCCGTGTCCAGGGTATTGCCGAGGACGCGCCTTCAGCCATCCAGGGAAGATCACCCGACCGATCTGGGAGTAAACGGTCGAGCCCTCGAACTTCTGGCATTGTTTGGCCAGGGCCACGAGGGCCGGTACGATTGATGGTCACGGCGCCATCCGGCGCCACTCCAACCTCTGGGTTGGAAGTATTTGCCGCCGCGGCGGCCGGACATGAGAGGGGCTGACGTGCGTATTCACTTCCGCTCCTCCACACTGGGAATGGTGCGGCGGCAGTTACTCCGGGCCGGATGTGTCTGGGCCCATACCGTGGCATTTTCACCCCGGGCCCTGGTCACAGGGGTAGTACCTGAAGGTATCGATCGCTACCCATCGGCAGTAGATCGGGCAGTCGTCGATGGCAGCGGAGACGAGGGCAACCCCGCAGTCAACGTTGTCCTTATGGCGGAGCTGGCAACCCAGCCGTACGCAGTGCACCCGGTCGAGCTTGTCCGGGGTCTGATCACCGTGGCGCCCGTGGAGGGTTCCAGTGGAAGCGAATCAAGTCGGATCCCGGTGCGGAACCGGATATGCAGAACTCAACAATGGATCGAGCGCGATGGCAGCCGCTGGGAACCTTTGGTTTTCCGAGGAGACCCGGCGGCGGCCGACCGCGCCATGTACGCCTACGAGCGTGCATCGTGAGCAGTTTTAGAAGGGAATTCGATGTCAGAAGCAATGACCGGGCCGCCGGTCGAGAAACCGGTGAGTGTACCGGTGCTTTCGACTGCGCCCACAGGAGACGTCGTCGCCGCTGAAGCGGACAAGAGGGGCGGAATGCCCCGATCGGAACAGGCAATAGTGGGCGGAGAAGGAGATACGCCCCGGGGCATTGACCCGACCCCAGCCGATGGTGCAGACCCGACCCCAGTAGACGGTGCTGCTGAGGACGGCAGCCCGCGCTCCACAGCGCCGAGGACTGGGCAGAATCGTCGCCGCCGCGGGTCGCGTGGGCGTGGACGATCCAAGGCATCCGTTCCCGGATCGGTGACCGGCAATGACGAGTCCGAAGCTGCGGACATCGGAGATGGTGCTGATGGCACCGGTGGCACCGAAATTCTCGATATGTCCGAGGCGATCACCGCCACCCGAACCCCGACTGCCCCCAGCGCGGTTCCGTCGATGCCTCCGACTCCGGCGGCACGCCCAAAGATCGGCGATACCCGGCCCGCACGGCCAGAATCGGTCGAAACCGCCGCCAAGCCCTCGGCTCCGGCGCAGAAATCGAAGAACGGCTCCGGAAACGGGAACCGATCGGGCGGTGGCGGTGGCCGTTCAAGCGGTGCTAGTGGCCGATCGGGCGGTGGCGGTGGCCGTTCAAGCGGTGGCGGTGGCCGTTCAAGCGGTGGCGGTGGCCGTTCAAGCGGTGGTGGTGGATCGGGCGGTGACGAAACCCTGCGCAGCGAGAATGCGGCCATCGTCGAGTCCATTTCCCCTGTCGGCAGCACCGGCGAAGTGAGCACCAGTAATCGGCGGGGTGGACGGGAGCGCCGTGGCAAGGCGGTGGGTCGTTACATGATGTGTGTCCACGTCCAGCCCGAGACCACTCAGATCGCCCTGCTCGAAGGACGTACGTTGGTGGAGCACTACGTGTCCCGGGCGTCGGACGACGCCTCGCAGATCGACGGCAATATCTACCGGGGCCGAGTGCAGAATGTGCTGCCCGGCATGGAAGCGGCGTTCATCGACATCGGCACGCCCAAGAACGCCGTCCTCTACCGGGGAGATGTTCGCTACGACAAAGATGACATCGAATCAGGTGCATCGGCCACCCAGCCCCGCATTGAAGAGGTGCTCCGTCCCGGCCAGACCATCTTGTGTCAGGTCACCAAGAATCCCATCGGAGCCAAAGGTGCCCGCCTGACCCAGGAAGTCTCAATTCCGGGTCGCTTCGTTGTTCTCGTCCCCGACAGCACGGCCTTCGGTATCTCCAAGCGCCTAGACGACAGTGAGCGCAAGCGGCTCAGGAAGATTGTCGATGCCGTTCGACCGAAGGGCCACGGGCTCATTGTCCGCACCGCCGCCGCCGGTGCCAGTGCCGATGAGTTGCGCAACGACGTGGCCCGGCTGGTCACCCAGTGGGAAGGCATTTCCGCCGCCGCCGCCAAAGGCCAGGGAGCCGCCCTTCTCTACCGGGAGCCAGTGACTGCCGTCAGGGTGATTCGGGAGGAGTTGAACCGCGAATACCGGGCAGTGGTCATCGACGACCTGGCCCTCTTTGAGCAGGTGCGCGACTACGTCGGGGCAGTTAACCCTGAGTTGGCTGACCGGGTCGAGTATTTCGACCCCGTCGAGGAGGCGTTGCCGGTATTTGAGCGGTTTCACGTTTACGAACAGCTCCACAAGGCATTGGGCCCGAAGGTCTACCTTCCCTCGGGCGGCTCCTTGGTGATCGACAGGACCGAGGCGCTGACGGTGATCGATGTCAACACGGGGAAAAACGTCGGTACCACCAACCTCGAGGAGACGGTGTACCGGAACAATCTTGAGGCGGCGGAGGAAGTAGCCCGCCAACTGCGACTTCGTGATATCGGCGGGATCATCGTGATCGACTTCATCGACATGGAGATCCGGGAGAACCGGGACAAGGTCTCAAGCGCTCTTCGGGCCGCCCTGGCCAGGGATAAGACCCGAACCCAGGTCTTTGACATCTCCGAGCTGGGTCTGGTGGAAATGACCCGGAAACGGGTATCCGAGGGCCTGATCGAGTCGCTCTCGACCATGTGCGAGGTGTGTGAGGGGCGCGGAATCGTATTCAGCGACTCAGACCTGTAGAGTTATCCCCTTATGTATGCCGTGATCCAAACCGGAGGAAAACAAGAGCGGGTGGCCGAAGGCCAGCAGCTCCGAGTCGAATTGCTTGGGGAAGACCCCGGGTCAGAGGTCGCATTCACGCCGGTGCTGGTCGTGGACGGTGACACCGTGCTGGCTACGCCGGCCGCCCTGGCCAGCGCTTCGGTGACCGCTCGGGTGGTCGGGGAAGAGCTCGGGCCGAAAATCCGGGGGTTCACCTACAAGAACAAGTCGAACCAACACACCCGTTGGGGCCACCGTCAGCGCTACTCGACGATCAAGATCACAGGTATTACGGCAGCGGGCTAGGGCTCAGCCTCACCAGTACGCAGCCTCACCAGTACATAGCAGAGCAAGAAGGAGTTTTCGGCGTGTCCAAGACCAAGGGTGGCGGTTCAACCCGCAACGGGCGTGATTCGAACGCACAACGACTGGGTGTGAAGACCTTTGGCGGCACCGCGGTGCAGGCTGGGTCGATCATCCTCCGTCAACGTGGAACCAAGTTTCATCCCGGCCTCAACGTCGGCAAGGGCGGCGACGACACCTTGTTCGCCCTCTCTGCCGGTACCGTACAGTTCGCCAGCCGAAAAGGCCGCAAGTTGGTCGACGTCGTCACTGACGCCTGATCCAGGTGTCTGGCGGGAGCAACCTGGCCGACGGCGAGCGCCTGGCGACGACAGTTCCTCCCAACCCTCCCAGCCGGATCGTGGTCCTCGACGGTTGCGTCAACTTCCGCGACCTGGGTGGCTATCGAACCGCTGACGGCCGTCAAACCCGTTGGCGCCGTTTGTTCCGCGCCGACGGTCTGAACAAGCTGAGTTCGGACGATCGAACTCAGCTTCGGGACATAGGTCTGGCCACGGTGATCGATCTGCGGACCCACGACGAAGCCGAACAACGTGGCTCGTTTCCGGTAGACGACGTGCCGGTCCGATATCTCGGTCTCCCGTTGTTCGACGTCCTCCCTTCGGCCGAGGAGCTTCCCTCCTGGAAAGAGGCGTCGTACGTGACGTCCCGATATTTCCAACTCGTGGTGCAGGGCGCCCCGGCGCTGACCAGGGCAATTCAGGCTCTGACCGACGAGGACGCACTCCCCGCCGTCTTGCACTGCAGTGCAGGCAAAGACCGCACAGGGGTGCTCTCGGCTCTTCTGCTGGCGTTCCTCGGGGTGCCCGACGAGACGATCGTCGAGGACTATGCCCTCAGCGCCTTGGCCATGGAGGCACTGCTCGAGCGGCTGAAGAACGAGTATTCGGAGTCGGTCGAGGCGGTGAGCCAGTTCGCCCCTGCCATTCTCAACGTGGTCCCCGAGACGATGGTGGAGTTTCTCGAGGCGATCCGAACCGAGTATGGCTCGTATGAGGATCTGGCCGACACCCTGGGAGTCTCCGAGGCTGTCGGGCGGCTGCGTCTCACCCTTCTCGAAGACGTCTGAGCTCATTGACCCAGGCCAGGAACCCGGGTGTGATCATGGTTCTCTCCCTCTCGGGTCCGCCGACCGGCGATCGGTAGGATCGAGGGATGTCCGGATTCGTCGATGAGGCCCAACTACACGTGAAGGCCGGCGATGGCGGAGCCGGCGCTGTCGCCTTTCGCCGCGAGGCCCACGTGGACAAGGGTGGCCCCGATGGCGGTGACGGGGGACGAGGAGGCGACATCTGGCTGGTGGCCACCACCAACCAGTCCTCCCTCCTGGGATTTCGGGACCACCCCTACCGCAAGGGCGGCGATGGGGGACATGGCGGGGGAAAGAAGAAGCACGGTGCCAGGGGAGCCGACCTCGAAGTACCGGTCCCGGTCGGCACCCGAGCCAGGTCATCCGAAGGGAAGCTGCTGACCGATCTCGTTGGACCCGGCGACCGGTGGCTGGCGGCACAAGGTGGACGGGGTGGCCGGGGTAACGCCAGTTTTCTCACCAACCGGCGCCGGGCCCCGGCCTTTGCCGAACAAGGAGAGAAGGGACACGAGCAGTGGTATGACCTCGAGCTGGCATTGGTGGCCGATGTGGCTCTGGTGGGATTCCCCAACGTTGGGAAGAGCACGCTGATTTCGAGGATTTCGGCGGCCAAGCCCAAAATTGCCGACTATCCCTTCACCACCCTCGAGCCCCATCTCGGGGTGGTCCGCTGCGATGACGACTCCAACTTCACCATGGCGGATATCCCCGGGCTGGTGGAGGGGGCCGCGGAAGGGAAGGGTCTCGGGCACCAGTTTCTGCGGCACATCACCCGATCGCGGGTCCTGGTGGTGCTGATCGAACTCGACCCGGTGACCGGCGTCTCGCCCTATGAGCAACATCGGGTGCTGCTTCACGAGCTGGGCCAGTACCGCCCGGAGCTGCTCGACCGGCCGCGCATCGTGGTCGGGTCCAAGGCCGATGCCGCCGGCATCGTTGATGTGGCGGATGTTGCCGCCCTGTTCGGATCGAGCGACACCGGGGAGGGGATTGGCGACGACGGGGTCTTCCTGCCGGATCTGGTGATTTCTTCGGTGACCGGACTCGGAATTCCTGCGCTGATCGGCACCCTCGGGACCATGGTGGCAGAAGCTCGAACGGCGGAGCCGGAGGCCACCGGCAACATCGTGATCCACCACCCGCTCCCCGAGGGCTTCAGCGTGGAGCGGATCGAAGAAGGTGTCTACGAAGTGTTCGGAAAGGTGGTGGAGCGGGCGGTGGCCCTCAACGACGTGACCACCGACGAAGCCGCTGACTACATTCAGGATCGTCTCCGCAAGATCGGCGTGGACCGGGCCATGGCCCGGGCCGGTGCCCGGGATGGTGACGAGGTCCGGATCGGTGAGCTTTCCTTTATCTGGTACCGCGACCAGCCCGAGTTCACCGGTGGCCCGTCGAGTCGCCGGCGACGGTCCTCGTGAGCGGCGCCGGCGAGATCGCTTCGGCGCCGGCGCCGGCGCGGACGGTGGTGGTAAAGATCGGATCGTCGTCGGTCACCGATACCGATGGAGGTATCGATACCGAAGCCGTCGCCAAGTTGGCTCGCGAGGTTGCTGGCGTCCGAAGGGCAGGAGACCGAGTGGTGGTGGTCACCTCCGGTGCCATCGCCGCCGGGTGGACCATCCTGTCGACGGGCGCTCCTCGCCCTTCAGATTTGGCCACATTGCAGGCCGTGGCCGCCATCGGCCAGCCCCGGTTGATGAGTGTGTGGAGCGATGCCCTCGACGCCTGTGACCTGGTCGCCGGCCAGGTGCTCTTGGCGCCGCTCGACTTTGTACATCGGAGCCAGTACCTGCACGCCCGCCAGACCCTGGCCCGACTACTCGAGCTCGGTGTGGTCCCGGTGGTGAACGAGAACGACGCGGTGGCTGATGAGGAGATCCGGTTCGGGGATAACGACCGGCTGGCGGCACTGGTCGCCCACCTGGTCGGGGCCAACCTGCTGGTCCTGCTCACCGATACCGCCGGTCTGTTCACCGGCGACCCGAAGCGAATGACGGAAGCATCCCTGATCGCCGAGGTGGTGGAGATCGACCACGAACTGGAGCGCATCGCCGGTGGTCCGGGGAGCGCGGTCGGGAGCGGAGGGATGGGGTCCAAGCTGGCGGCGGCCAAGATCGCGGTGTGGTCGGGGGTGGAGGCTGTCATCGCCGATGCGTCCCACCCGGGAGTACTGGCGGCGGTGACATCGGGAATCTCAGGGGTGGGGACCCGGTTCCGCCCGCGGGATCGTCGCCTCCCGGCCCGGAAGCTCTGGATCGCCTTCGCCATAGGTGCCGCGGGCACCATCTCGGTCGATGCCGGTGCCCGCCGGGCACTGGTGGAGAGGGGCACGTCCCTGCTGGCTGCTGGGGTGGTGTCCGTGCTCGGAGACTTCGGGCCTGATGACGCGGTGGAGATCGCCGGACCCGACGGAGATGTGTTCGCCAAAGGACTGGTCCGCCAGCCGGCGTCGGTGGTCGCCACCTGGGCCGGCCACCGATCCTCCGACCTTCCCGACGACCTGGCGCCGGAGGTCGTTCACCGTGACGACCTGGTTGTCCTGGTGTGATGTCGGGCATTGACGTGGTTGCGGCAAGACGGTAGCTACGCCCGCGGTGGGCCTTGGCTGGGCCCTGGCTACGCCCGCGGTGGGCCCTGGCTGGGCCCGACGGCACTCTCCCCAAGTACGCTGTGGCGGTGAACGGTTGCCCCCCACCCGCCCTGGTGGAACTCGGACAAAAGGCCAAGGCCGCGGCGCGCGCCGTGGCCCGGTCATCGGCGACCGTCCGCAACGAGGCAATCCTCGGAGCCGCCGACCTCATCGAAGAAGAGGCTGACCGGATCCTCGCTACCAATGCTGACGACGTCACCCAATTCGAGGCGACTGGGGCCGAGCACTCCTCCGTCGATCGGCTCCGTCTCGATCACTCGCGGGTGGCGGGGATGGCCCAGGGCCTTCGCCAGGTGGCTGGCCTTACCGATCCCGTCGGTGAGATCGTCGATGGATGGGTTCGCCCCAATGGTCTGCGCATCCAACGGGTGAGGGTGCCGCTCGGGGTGGTCGGAATCATCTACGAGAACCGCCCGAACGTGACCAGCGATGCGGCTGGACTGTGTCTGAAATCCGGCAACGCGGTGCTGCTCCGAGGATCATCGTCGGCCATCGGCACCAATACGGTCATTGCCGGCCTATTGCGTCTCGGACTCGAGAAGGCGGGGCTACCGGTGGATGCGGTCGGTCTGGTTGCTGACTCCAGCCACGAGTCGGCGGTCGCCTTTATGCGGCTGGAGGGATCGATCGACTGCCTCATCCCTCGCGGTGGGCCGCTTCTGGTGGCGGCGATCAAAGAGCACGCCACTGTGCCCTACGTGCTCGATGGCGCCGGGAACTGCCATGTCTACGTGGACTCGGCCGCGGATCTGGCCATGGCCCGCTCGGTGGTGCGCAACGCCAAGACCCATCGCCCCGGTGTGTGCAATGCCGCCGAGACCCTTCTGGTGCACCGCCAGGTCGCCGCGTCGTTCCTGCCCGGACTGGGCTCGGTGTTACCCGGGGTGGAGCTGGTGGGGGACGCCGCCACCCGGGAATTGCTGCCCTCGGTCCGGATGGCCACCGAAGAGGATTACGCCACCGAGTTCCTCAATTTGAAGATGGCGGTCGCGGTGGTAGACGATCTCGACGGCGCCATCGATCACATCGCTCGATTCGGATCAGGACACTCGGAGGCAATCATCACACGTGACCTAGCAACAGCCACCCGGTTCACCACGGAGGTCGACGCCGCGGCGGTATTGGTGAACGCCTCTACTCGGTTTGTGGATGGGGAGGAATTCGGTCTGGGAGCGGAGATCGGGATCTCCACCCAAAAACTCCACGCCCGTGGCCCAATGGGCCTCCGGGCTCTTACCTGCGTCAAGTACATCGTGCACGGGGAAGGTCAGGTGCGGTCATGACCTCCCCAGCCAACGTCGCCCGAGAGAACGACACCATCACCACAGGGTTTCCGGTGGCGGGCGAGCCCCGGTTCGAATCGATTGACGCCGTACGTCAGGGCCTGGCCAGCGTCGACTATCTCGCTGACGAAGGAATCGCCGGGGTCGTATACCTCGCCGATCGGCTGGCCAAGCCGGTACTGGTGGAAGGTCCGGCGGGGACCGGGAAGACCGAATTGGCCAAGTCGGTGGCCCGGCTCACCGGCAGCCGGTTGATCCGGTTGCAGTGTTACGAAGGACTCGACGAGTCCAAGGCCCTCTATGAGTGGAACTACAAGAAACAGCTCCTGCGTATTCAGGCCGGGGCCGACCAAGCGTGGCAAGAGCTGGAAGAGGACATCTTCTCGGAGGAATTTTTGCTGGCTCGGCCGTTGCTCGAAGCCATTCGATCGCCCGATCCGGTGGTCCTCCTCATCGACGAGGTTGACCGCGTGGAGTTGGAGACCGAGGCGTTGCTGCTCGAGATCCTCTCCGAATATCAGGTCTCCATCCCTGAACTAGGAACTGTGCGAGCCACCCAGATCCCTCTGGTCTTTCTCACCTCGAACAACACCCGTGAGCTCTCCGAAGCTCTGAAACGCCGTTGCCTCTATTTGCACATCGACTACCCCCAGCTTGACCGGGAACGCGCCATTATCGAAACCCGGGTGCCGGGGATCAGCGCGGCGCTGGCCGATCAGGTCGCCCGCATCGTGCGCTCCCTTCGTACCCTCGAGCTGAAGAAACTCCCGTCGGTTTCGGAGACTCTGGATTGGGCCCGGACCCTGGTGGTGCTGGGAGTGGAATCGATCGATGCCGAACGGGCCCGTGAGACCCTCAATATTCTCCTCAAGTACCAAACGGATATCGATCGAGCCGCCAAAGAGCTGGCCGGCGTCGAGCGCACTGACTGATTCAGGAGATAGTCGCCATGCTCGACCTCCTCACCGGCTTTGTCGCCGAGCTGCGCGCGGCCGGCATCCCGGTGTCCCTGACCGAGCACCTCGATGCCGCCGAAGCCATGCGTCACGTCCCACTCGAGGACCGGGAGGGGTTGAAGTACGCACTGGGGGCAAGCCTGGTCAAGTCGTCGACGCATTGGAGAGCGTACGAGACGACGTTTGAGATCTACTTCTCCTTGCGAGGCCCGGAGTATCAGATTGCCGAGAACGAGCTCGAGGAGGACGGTGAGCAATCGGACGAGAATGATGCGGCCAAACTGGCCGGGCGTGGCACCGGGAAGGGTCGGGGTCTGGGCGGGGGTGGTGGGCAAGAGGGTATGTCTCCCGAAGAGTTGGCGGAGCTCCTCTACAAGGCTCTCCTGGGGACCAACGACGCCATGATTGCCGCGGTGGCCCGCCACGCGGTGGCCCGTTACGCCGGCATGGAGCCGGGGCGCCCGGTGGGAGGGACCTATTACCTCTACCGGACATTGAGGAACCTCGATCTGGACCGGATCCTCGATCGCCTGCTCGACCATGCGCGGGTCGCATCCACGTCACCGACGACTAGAGATCCGGGAGCCGGCCCACAGGCGGACACCGGAGGGCAGGTCACCTTTACTGCATTGGAGGAGCGGCTTCTCCGAGACGAGTTCCAATCACGCATCGACCAACTCCGCCATGAGATCGAGAACGAGATCCGCCGGCGCCTGGTGGCAGATCGCGGGAGCGAGGCGTTGGCCAAATCGCTGCGCAAGCCGCTGCCCGAGGATGTCGACGTGATGCATGCGACCAGAGACGAAATGGTCCTGCTCAAGAAGGCGCTGCAACCTCTGTCACGCAAGCTAGCCGTCCGATTGGCCCGCAAACGGCGCCACGGCCGCAAGGGTCCACTGGACTTTCGCAGCACCGTCCGTCACTCACTATCGACCGGTGGTGTACCGCTGGAACCCAAATTCCGGTATCCCCGGCCGGCCAAACCCGAAATCGTGGTCATCGCCGACATCTCGGGCTCGGTGGCGTCCTTCGCCCGATTCACCTTGCATTTGGTTCATGCCATCAGCTCTCAGTTCTCCAAAGTGCGTAGCTTCGTCTTCATCGACGGCATTGACGAAGTCAGCCGGTTCTTCGAGAACGTCGATGATCCTGCCGACGCGGTACACCGCATCAATACGGAGGCCGACGTGATCTGGGTCGATGGTCACTCCGATTACGGTCATGCCCTGACTGTGTTCTGGGAGCGATGGGGAGAAGAGATTACGCCACGAACCAGCGTGCTGCTCCTCGGTGATGCCCGCAACAACTACCACGCGTCGCAGGCGTGGGTGGTGAAGGAGTTACAGGATCGCGCCCGCCGTGTCTATTGGTTGAATCCTGAACCTCGGGCCTACTGGAATTCGGGAGACTCGATAGTGGGTGAGTATGGCGTGCACTGCGACAGCGTCATTGAGTGCCGTACCCTGCGGCAGCTCGAGCAGTTCGTCGGGGAGTTGGCCTGATGCCGCCGGGGACGCCGACGGGCGGGGATTTCGAGGGACTGGTCGCCGCCCCTCCTGGTGGCATCCGCACCGTGGCAGCGTCCGAGTCTCCAACCACCACCCGGTTGGTCCTGGTCCGTCACGGCGAAGCGGAATGCAATGTGTCGGGTGTCTGTGGGGGGATCAACGGGTGCACCGGACTTACCGCCTTGGGAGTGCGTCAGGTGGAGGCACTGGCCGAGCGATTGGAGGTGACCGGGGAACTGGCCGGCGCTGACGCCCTCTATGCCAGCCTGTTGCCCCGAGCCATCGAGACAGCGGAACTGTTGGCCCCGGCACTCAGGTCCATGGGACCCGACGAACCTATCGAGCCTTCCCCACGGGTGACGACGGACTGTGGTCTCTGCGAGCTGCACCCGGGCGAGGCCGACGGGCTCACCTGGGGTGAGTTCAGCGCACAGTATGGAGGCCCCGATTGGGATGAGAACCCGGGCGGGGAGATAGCGCCGGGAGGGGAGAGTTGGACGGGTTTCGTGCTCCGGGTGGCGGAGGCTCTCGAGGGCGTGGCGGCCCGGCATCCCGGTGGTCTGGTGGTGGTGGCGTGCCATGCCGGGGTCATCGAGGCGTCGATGCTGTCGATGCTCCCGTTGATGGGCGGCCGGGAGGGGGCCCGGTTGCAACTCCGGACTCAGCACGCCTCGCTCACCACCTGGGAGGTGGACGAAGGCCGATGGCGCCTCCTGGGATACAACGACGCTTCCCACCTGCATGCTCTCGGTCCGGTGCCGTCCCCACCGGCACCGGCAGCCACACCGGCAGCACCGCCGGCAGCCACACCGGCAGCACCGCCGTCCCCGGCAGCACCGCCGTCCCCGGCAGCACCTGCGGCCGCCATGGCGCCATTGGTGGATCAACAGGCGTAGTCGCCGTCGTAGCCGTTGGCGGTGTCGGTGTACTGGGTCATCCAGACCCCGCCTGACGGCAGGTTGCTTCCATGAGCCGCGCCGTACGAATACGCGTTGGCACAATTTTGCTGAGGATTACCCGTGTACCACGCCGCCCACAGCGGGAGTTGTGGTTGATACGACCCCACGATGCCGGGCCAGCTGAGGACGCTGGTATAGATCCCGACGTTATTGACCCCCTCGGCCCTCAGACCTTCCACCGCCCCCTGGACAAATGTGGCGTTGGCACTGGTGTCGCTCGACCATGAAGGGTCGCTTTCCACGTCCAGCCACCACGTCACCGACGTGTTGATCCCGGCCGCCTGGGCCTGCGCGAACGCGTACTGACCGGCGCCATAGCCCGCATAGCACGCATCCTGATCGAAACCGTTGCAGATGGCGGGTCCGGATGTGGTCATTCCGTAGGTGAGGTACGTGTACAGATTGAGCCCGGTCCCGGCCCACGCGGCCTCGCTGGCCAGGCAGGGGTTGACATAGCCATATGACGCACCGTTGACCTCGACGACGCCGATCTGGTGGGGCGGTGGGGGAAGGTTTCCACATTGCCATTTCGAGATGTCGTATCCGTAGGCACCTGATGGATAACTGGGATTGTTCCCGTATCCTCCCGTCCCCATCCCCACCGTCGTACCCACGATCGAGGCGTTGAGATGGGGCGGAGCCGAGCCGAAGTAATTCGCCGAGCCGAAGTTGAATACCAGGCCGGCCGTGTCACTCAACCAGTAGCCGTTGCCGCTCGGCGTGGAGGCAATGGTCACGATAGGACGCGAGAGTGACTCGCCGCCGGCGGAGCCGAAGAACGGGGCGTTCCCGAAGGCGAAGATCCCCCCGTCACTGGCCACCAGCCAGTAGCCGCCGCCGTTGGAGGAAGCCGCCATGGCGACCACCGGTTGGTTCAGGTTGAGGGCGCCTGTCGATCCATGGAACGAGGCGTCCCCGAAGGCGAAGATCCCGCCGTCACTTGCCACCAGCCAGTAGCCCGCACCATCGTTGGTAGGCGCCATCGAGACCATCGGGCGGTTGAGAGCGAGGGCACCCATCGATCCGTGGAACGAAGCGTTGCCGAAGGAGAAAATCCCGCCGTCGGACGCCACCAGCCAGTACCCACCCCCGTCGGGGGTGGCGGCCATCCCCACGATCGGTCTGTTGAGTCGTTGGCCACCCATCGATCCGTGGAACGAAGCGTTGCCGAAGGAGAAAATCCCGCCGTCGGACGCCACCAACCAGTAGCCGCCGGCGTTGGGAGTGGCGGCCATCCCCACGACCGGCTTGTTGAGAAGCTGGCCACCCATCGATCCGTAGCTCGGAAGTCCACCGAAAGCGAAGATGCCGCCGTCGGAGGCCACCAACCAGTACGCCGGGACTGACGTGGACGACGCCGCCGCCGGGGACGGGGCAACCGCCACCACCGGAATCGCCACCGCTCCGAACAGGCAGATCAAACTCGTCACGGCGGCACCGACGAGTTGTCGCGAGCCCCTCAATCGGCGGAAGTTCATGCGTGTTGTCCCCGAGGGGCGTTGAGCGCGGGCAAAAATCATCAGGTGGCGTTTCTCCCTGGATGTGGACGGTTTCGGACAGATGTGGACGGCTTCGGATGCTTCGTCGGGTGGGCACGCTGGCATGTCAGATGGTGGCCGCATGCCGATGCCTGCCCCCCGGAAACGACACCATTCTGGTATCCAAGGCTGCGGAGGTCAATGACCCCCACATTTGGCAGGTATCGGGACAGTCAGGCTCGCAGCAACTCGGCGACGCTAAAGGCCAGGTCGAGGGACTGGCGAGCATTCAACCTCGGGTCGCAGGTGGTGGTGTAGCGCTGGTCGAGTTGACCTTCCACGATGTCCTCGACCCCACCCAGGCACTCGGTGACATCTTCGCCGGTCAACTCCACGTGGACCCCTCCGGGCCAGGTCCCAGTGGCGCGGTGGGCGGCAAAGAACCCCTTGAGTTCGGCGAAAATGTCGTCGAATCGTCGGGTCTTCCGTCCACCGTCGGCGGTGAACGTATTCCCGTGCATCGGGTCGCATACCCACAGCACCGGATGGTTCTCATCCCGGACTGCACGGAGCAGGGGAGGCAGTCCGGCTTCGATGGCATTGGCACCGAATCGGGTGATCAAGGTGAGCCTTCCCGGAATCCGGCCAGGATTGAGCCTTTCGCACAATGCGATGACATCGTCGGGCGTGGCGTTCGGCCCGACCTTGGACCCCACCGGGTTGTGGATCCCGGCAAGAAATTCGCAGTGGGCCCCGTCGAGTTGGCGAGTCCGCTCACCAACCCACAGCATGTGGGCCGAGCAGTCGTACCAGTCATCGGTGAGGGAGTCGCGCCGGGTCAATGCCTCTTCGTAATCGAGAATCAACGCCTCATGGCTGGTCCAGAAGTCCACTTCGTGGAGGGTGCCCTCGCTCGTCAGCTTGATGCCGCACGCCGCCATGAACCTGAGCGCCCGGTCAATGCCTTCGGCAATGTCCTCGAACCGCTTCCCCTGGGTGGAGGACGCGACGAACTGCTGGTTCCAGGCATGGACCTGGCCGAGGTCGGCGAATCCACCTTTGGTGAACGCCCTCAACAGATTGAGGGTGGAGACCGACTGCTGGTACGCGGTGATGAGTCGATTGGGATCGGGAATTCGGGCGGCACGGTCGGGAAGGTCGTCGTTGACCATGTGTCCCCGGAAGGATTCGAGGATCTGGTCGCCCACTTGTTCGGTCGGCGAGGACCTCGGTTTGGCGAATTGCCCGGCAATTCTCCCCAACTTTACGACGGGGACCCCGGCCCCGTAGGTCAGGACGACCGCCATCTGCAGGATGACCTTGAGCTTGTCCCTGATCCCGTCGGCAGTGAATTCGGTGAACGACTCGGCGCAGTCGCCTGCCTGCAACAGAAAGGCTCGACCATCGACGGCGGCCCCGAGGGCCCGGGTCAGCTGACGGGCTTCGCCGGCGAAGACCAGAGGCGGGAGGGACGAAAGCTGAGCGTCGACCCGTTTCAACTCGCTGTCATCGGGCCACACCGGCTGTTGGGCGGCGGGCTTCAGCCGCCACGAATCGGGGGCCCACGGTGATGACTGGGGGTCGCTCTGCACGGTACCAGCGTAAGGCCTTCCGCTCTAGGCTCGGGCCATGCACCCATTTCGATTTGCTGTTCAGTTGTCGAAAGCCGATTCCGGGGCTTCCTGGCGGAACGTGGCTCGCAAGGTCGAGGACCTCGGGTACTCGACGCTCTTCATCCCCGATCACTTCGATGACCAGTATGGGCCGTTGGTGGCGCTCACCGTGGCGGCAGAGGCGACCTCCACGCTGCGGGTGGGATCTTTGGTGTTCGGCAACGATTACCGGCACCCGGTGGTGTTGGCCAAGGAGATCGCCACGTTGGACCTGATGTCCGAGGGACGGGTCGAGTTCGGGCTGGGCGCAGGTTGGATGACCAGTGATTACGAGCAGTCGGGGATGGTCGAGGAGTCTCCCGGCGTTCGCATCGGCCGGATGGCCGAAAGTCTTGCGGTGATGAAGTCGTTGTGGTCGGAAGGCAGCACCACCTTCGAAGGTGAGCACTACCGGATAACGGGGGCAATGGGCACGCCGGTCCCGCATCAGCGGCCCCATCCACCGATCATCATCGGTGGTGGCGGGAAGAGGGTGCTCGGTATTGCCGGCCGGGAAGCCGACATCGTCGGGGTCAATCCCAGTCTGGCCGCCGGCTACGTGGGACACGAAGTCATTGCCACCACCGGCGCCGAGTACTACCACCAACGGGTGGAGTGGATCCGCCAAGCCGCCGGCGAGCGATTCGATCAGATCGAATTGCAATGTCTGACGTTTGTCGTCCAGATCGTTCCCAACCGACGTGAAGCGGTAGAGCAGCTGGCGCAGATGATGTCGAGGACACCCGAGGAAGTCGAAGAGTCTCCGATCGCCATCATCGGCACCACGGATGAGATCATCGAATGCCTCCGTCAGCGCCGGGAGGCGTTCGGGTTTTCGTACATCGTCGTGCACGAAGCCGAAATGGAAGCATTCGCCCCGGTGGTGGCCACCCTCTCCGGGACCTGAAGTGCCTGGTAAACCCGCCCGCATCGGGATCTTCGGGGGGACATTCGACCCGATACACACCGGTCACATCGAGGCGGCCGAGGCTGTTTACCGATTGCTCGGACTGGATCGGATACTGCTGGTGGTGGCGAATGAGCCCTGGCAGAAGGAGGGGATTCGACCGGTGACGCCGGCCGAGGACCGATACGCCATGGTGGAGGCGGCTACCGAGGGACGACCGGAATTGGAGCCGAGCCGGATCGAGATTGAGCGGGGTGGCCCGTCTTACACGGTGGACACGGTCAACGAGTTGCTCAGCCGGGACCCCTCGAGCGAGTTGATCGTGGTGGTCGGCGCTGATGTGGTCGCTGACCTGCCCACCTGGAAGGATGAACCGACTTTGCGGAAGAACGTGACCCTGGCTGTGGTGGATCGACCCGGAGCAATCGCCGTGGATCCGCCACCCGGATGGCGGTCGGTGAGGGTTCCCATGGTCCCATTCGATGTATCGAGTAGTGAGCTTCGGACTCGGCTGGAAGCCGAGTTACCCGTTGACGGCCTGGTCCCAGATGCGGTTATCCATTGCATCCGGCGTCGAGGTCTGTACGCTACGGGGAGATGAGCGAACGGATGACGCTGGCCGAGGACGACACCACCGGGGTGGTCTTCCTCTCGCCCAGATCGCATTCCGAGGCCGTGTCCCCGGGGACGCCGGCTAGTTCGGAGCCGAATCCCGAACCCAGTGCTGAGCCGGTAAGGTTGGTTGGCACCGCCAGCCGGAGGATTCTCCGGGAGGAGCGCCGAGAGCGGCAGCGCGTCGCGGTGATTTGTGGACTGGTGGTCGTCGCCTGCATGGCGATGACCGTGTTCATCCTCGGTATGGCCCGTGATCGTCCTGCGCGATCCACCCCGGCCGGGGCCAGTGTCGTCGTCGCCCACCCGGTCTTAATCGTTCAGAGCTTGTCCATACCCGGCGCCTCGGCGCCAGAAGGAGGCCACCGTTGACATCAAGCGCTGCCACATCGGTCGCAGATCGTTACGAACCCGCAGTGTCCGACGACATGCTTGTTGCCGCCCGGGCCGCTGATTCCAAGTCAGGTGAGGACACAATCATTTTGGCTGTGGGCGAGATGTTGGGTATCACCGATGCTTTTGTGATCACCAGCGGTCGGAACCCGCGACAGGTCAGAACTATCGCCGACGAGGTAGAGCTTCAAGTCAAAGAGGCAGGCGGCTCCGCTCCACTGCGAGTAGAGGGTCTCGATGATGCCCGGTGGATTTTGATGGACTACGGGGACTACCTGGTCCATGTGTTCCTCGACGAGGCTCGGGAGTTTTACGACCTCGAGCACCTTTGGGCCGCCGCTCCCCGCATCCCCTGGATGCCTGTTTCAACGAGTTGAGATTCAATGCCGACCGGCATGTCGGCAGTCTTGGCGTGGATCGGCGCCCGTCGGGCATCGCACGGGCTTTTCCGGTCTGATCCGGTCCGATCCGGTCCGGTCCGATCCGGGCTGGTCCGGGCCGATCCGGGAGGAGTAGTCCTCACTCCTGTTTCGGGAAGTGTCCTGGTCGATCCGGTGGCGGCTGAGGCTTGACCGGATCGGCACCGGGCGGCACCCATTGCCACGTGCCGGGCCCGCCAGTGAGCTCGAAGCCTTTGTGGGTGCGTAGATAGTGGTGATGTCCACAGAGACGGGCCAGATTCCACATCGAGGCCGGCCCGTCCTGGCAAAAGGGCACGATCCGGTGGTCGATCTCCAACCTGGTAGCCACGTCACAGCCGGGGACCACACAGGTGGGGTCCCGCTCTATCAGGGCGATCTTCAACGCGGCAGGTATCGACCGTCCCAAGTGACAGATGGTGGTCACGTCGATCCCGTTGGTGATGACCAGGTGGCAGAGGGCGTCTCCCATCAGCTCGGTGGCTGTCTCGACCGGGATGGGGCCCACCCCGGGGATCTCACAGATCTGGCCATCGCCTATGACCCCGGTCCGCAGGGCATCGAGATCGACCCGGACATGGACACTGGCCCGGAGACCGGGTCTCTTCGCTTGCCGGTTGCTGCCAGGATCCTCGGTGTCGGTGCCACCACCGCTGTGGCCGCTGTCGTTCCCCCGACCGGTGACCAGAGCCACCAAGGCATCGGCGGCATAGGCATCGGAGGACTCGACCAGGCCGTCCTTCCTGGCCTGGTCGAAGACCCTTGTCGACTCGGCCCGCAGCGATGCCAACAGTGAGGCACCCGCGTCGGGGGTGAGCCGGGCATCGAGGCGAAAGGCCCCGTCGGTGGGATCTGTCCAGGTGCGACAGCTCCTGGAGCGATGGAGGGCCTCATGGGCGGCCTTGGCATCCCTCTTGGACCGTCCCTGGGCCTTGGCCCTCAGACACCGGTCCCGGAGTTGTCGGAGTGTCTCGGCCTCGGCTGCTGCCACCAGTTCGTCTTCACTACCTGGATTGACCCCTACAGCCCCGGAGATGGCCTTGGCCTTTGATCTCGACAGCCTGCCCTCCCGATAGGCAGAATCGACCCCGGGATGGGCTTGCAGAGAGTCACCGAGAGACAGCACCTCGATGGCGTCTCCCACCGATTCACCGGTGAGGTCGGCCAACCAGTGGGCAGCCGAGCGGTGGCCATGGCGTTGGTGCTGGTTGGACTCAGCTGCCCGTTTGGCTGCCAGGGTCTTGCCTGCAGCACAGAGCCGCTCCCCCCGGGTAAACGAGGAAAGCAACTGGGCTGCGTCATCTCCGCAGTAGCGGCCGGGCTCGAAGGATCCCACAAACGAAGCGATGGTCTCGATGGCCCGGATAAGAGCAGCACTGGTGGGCACTGCGTGGGTGGGCACTGCGTGGGTGGGCTCCGTGTGAGTGGAGGCTCTCGTGGTGGGTTCTCTGTGGGTGGCCAACGCCATGCACCCCATGATGACAGGAGGGTGTATTGCTCGGTCAGAAGGGGAAGGGCCGGGCAGGGGAAGTGCAAGGGCCGGGCCCAAAAGGACGTGCCGCGCGATACTTCGACGGTGAGTGATTGGGGCGAGAACCTGTACGGAGATCCGTGCCATGAGTGCGGTTTTGACTGGGCCATCTCCCACGACGAAGCGATCAAGTCGGTAGTGAACACGCCTCGTTCGTATGCCCAGGTGCTTGCCGATGCCGATGCCGATGCTGACGGGTCTGAGAGGGATCCGGAACTGACATGGTCGGTTGGTGCGTACATCTGCCATGTGGGCGACAACTTGCGGATTTGGGCGGAACGATTGGAAGGTGTCTGTCGGGGGGCTTCTCCCATGGTCGCCTCCTACGATGAGGGACTTCTGGCCGTGGCGACGGCATACGAAGGGATAGCGATCGAAGCGGCGATGTGGTCACTCGAACGGGCAGTCGAAGAGTGGAAACGGGCGGTCGAGGAGGCTTCTGTAACCGATATTGTCCTTGTCCACCCTGACAGGGGTCAGCAGAGCCTTGTCGATGTGGTCCGATCCAACGCCCACGACGCCTTTCACCACCAATGGGATATACAGCGATCGATTCGGGCTGGGTCTCGATCGTGACTCACGAAGGGCGATTGACGGATGTGTCGAAGGTCTGCCCCGAGCTCAGGACAGCCTCTCGGTGGGTAGCCGCTCAGCGGGCTGTCGTCGGAGTGACAGGGGGGACCAGCGGCGCCTGGGGTGCATAGGTGGCGTCGTTCACCGGACCGGGCACTTGTGCCCCTCCCGCCGTGGGCACCTCGACGGAGGTGCCGGCGATTTCGAAGATGACACCGGTAATGCCTGGCTGAGCCATGGCGGTGAATACCACTTGGGAGATAGCCAGAATTTGATTGGGCCCCACCACCTGCACCGGGCTGGTGGTGAAGTTGATGGTGGCAATCCCATTGACTTCCGTCGCAACAACATCATTGGGTTTGCCGGTTAGAAAGCTCTGGAGACCGGTCGCTGACTCTGCGGAGGTGGGACCTTCGAGAAGAGCACCAAGTATCTGAGTGAGGTTTGCCGGGGGTGCGACATTCCGCAAAACTGGAGAGACATGCTGGGTCGGAGCTACCAGGTAAATCGGTTCGGAAACGGATGCGACCGGAGGGGCCGTGACCATGGTTGTGGTGGGGGAGCTGGGGTTGAGGAGATCAAAAGGCACTGCTCTGGTCGGGATCGTTGAGGGGACGGCTTCGGTCGGAATACCGCACGAGGCCGTCACAATCGCCGTGAACAGGATCAACCCCACGACTCCGAATCCGACCCGACGACGAAGGTGACTCACCGTAGGATCCCTCGTGCACTGCCATCGCCACTGCCATCGCCACTGCCATCGCCAGTGGTAAGAGGCAGTTCGACGACGAAACGCGCCCCGCCCGAGGCCGCGTCTTCTATTCGGACAGAGCCGCCGTGAAGGCGCACATGTTCGGCCACCAATGACAGGCCAAGCCCGGTACCATCGCCCGACGCTCGTTGACCCGAGCGAGTGCCGCGATAGAAACGTTCGAAAAGGTCTGCTCGGTCGGCGAGTGGAACCCCGGGACCATGGTCCTCGACGATCACGCGGATGGAGTTGGCGCCTTGGCCGGTTCCTGGTGGGTCGCGATCAACGATGACCCGGGTCACCCCACCGGCATAAAGCGTTGCATTGTCGACAAGGTTGGCCATGATCCGCTCGAATCGACGCTTGTCGACTCGAAGCCGTAAGCCATCGACGCCGGGGGCTACCTCCACCGGATATACCGGTTCAATTCGCCTCCCGTCCTCTCCGATCGGCGACGTGGCTGTCACCGCTTGACGCACCAGTTCGCCCGGATCCACTTCGTCGAGTGAAAGTTCCGCCGATCCGGCATCGAATCTCGAAATCTCCAAAAGATCGTCCACCATCCGCTTGAAACGCTGAAGATCCCCGTCGAGTAGCGAGAGCGCCCGCTGAGCCCGGGGATCGAGTTCATCCCGGTGGCCTTCAAGCACCCCGACCGACGCTGACAGGGTGGTAAGAGGAGAACGGAGTTCGTGACTGACGTCAGAAGTGAAGCGGGCCTCGCGCTCGATCCTGGCTTGCAGATTGCCGGCCATTCGATTGAATGCCGATGCCAGTTTCAGAAGATCGGCATCCTCGCCGGCTTCGACCCGGGTATCGAGTTGGCCGCCGGCAATGGCCACGGCGGCATCGGTGATGCCCACCAGCGGACGCAGGGCGCGGCCACTGGCCCAGCGTCCGACGGCGGCGCCGGCCACGGTGGTTACCAGCGCTGCCGCCCCAAGGGCGAATGCCAGCGCCCGCAGCGTCCCCGCCAGCTCCTGAAGGGAAAAGACCTCGAAGTAGTCGGCATGGACAGCGGGAAGTGGCACGCCCACCACCAGCTCGACTGAGCCGTTGAGCGAGAACCGTTGGGACGCCGGCTTGCCTCCGAGGACCAATGCCCGTTCCTCGGCGGGGATGGCGTTCTGGCCCACCGAAATCGACGTTGCGTACCACTGACCCTGCCGACGAAGGACCGACCTCGAACCGGGAAGCGTGTCGACAGATTCGAGCAACTGATTTACCTGGGTGCCCGACGATCGTAATGAGTTCTGGACCAGCGAGGCGTTCACGAATGCTTGGCGTTGTACGGCCGTCTGGCGTTCGTTGAGAAAGCTCTGCCGGGCAGTGAAGTAGGTGATTCCGGCCAATACCGCGGACAGGGCGAAGGCCCCGACGGCGAAGGCGGCGGTGACCCGCGCCCGTAGGCCGAGCCGATTCAACAGGTGGGTACGACTCTGCGCCCCCAACGCTCAGACCGCCAATTTGTAGCCCATGCCCCGGACCGTGAGGATGAACTGAGGATTTCCCGGGTCGGGCTCCACTTTGATGCGCAGACGTCGCACATGAACATCGACCAGCCGGCCATCACCGAAGTAGTCGTAACCCCACACGCGCTCGAGGAGCTGTTCGCGACTGAGCACCTTCCCGGTGTTGACGGCAAGTTCGCAAAGCAGCCGGAATTCGGTACGGGTGCAGTGGACCTCTTCACCACCCCGCCTGACCACTCCCGCATCCGGCTCGATTTCGACATCCCCAAAGGTGAGGACTGAGGCACCCGTTTCGGTTGGTCGGCTTCGCCTGAGCAGGGCTCGGATACGGGCGGCCAGTTCCTTGGCCACGAACGGCTTGGTGACGTAGTCGTCGGCTCCGGCTTCGAGACCGGCCACCACGTCATGGGTATCCGACCGGGCAGTGACCATGATCACCGGGACCGTGCTCTGTTTGCGAAGGGCGCGACAGGTTTCAAAACCGTCCATGCCCGGCAGCATGAGATCGACGAGGACCAACTCGGAGGGGTCGTTGGCGAAATGGGCGACAGCGTCTTCACCGCTGGCCACGTCATCAACCGTGTACCCCTCGTCTTCGAGGGCAAGACGCATGGACAGTCGGATCCGTTCGTCATCCTCGACGACCAGGATGCGGCTCATCCGATGATCATGGCACGACGGACCGGCCTCGGTGGACCGGTCGGTCGTCTCCGGTCAGCTACCGATCCAGACCTGGGTCGGCCAGATCACCCCACTGATCATCCCGAAGGCTTTTCCGCCCCCTGGCAATGTCGGATTGTCGAAGTTCTGAACCTTGGGTTGGGCGCCGACCGACCACACGGCTCGATCGGTCCAGATGTAGGGGATGTCCTTCCCCATCAAGGAGGCCACCTCTTGATATGCGGCGGAACGCGCCGCCGGATCGGCGGTCTGGCGTCCCTTCTGGAGGGCAGTCTCGATAGCCGGGTCGGTGTTACGTGCCATATTGATGGAGAAGACCGGGTTGATCTGGGTCGGGCTCCAGAAGATGTAGTTGAGGTCGGGGTCGATGGCCCCGAACTGGCGCCACACCTGGGCCTCAAACCCGCCGAGCAGCGCGGAGTTGATGATCTGTGCCTGCTGAACCGGAGTCAGGGTGGTGGTCAATCCCACACCGTTCAGCTGTTGCTGCAGGTATTGGGCAATTTTGGTGGTGAACGGATCGGGCACGTGGTTGAGGTTCACCGTTACCGGCGAACCGGTGGACTGCTGCACCTGCTGGACCAGTTGCTTGGCCTTGGTCACGTTGTAGGCCGGATATCCGTCCGGCGCATAGAAGGGTGAGCCGGGCACGAAGGGACCGTTGGAGGTCGGGTTGACGCCCGAGTCGATTACCTGGGAGTACTGCTTCGAGTCGATTGCCATGGCCGCGGCCTGGCGCACCAGCGGGTTGTTGAACGGTGGCTTGGACAGATTGAGAAGCAGGCAGGCCATGTCGGGCTCACCGGCCACGTGGGTCGAGTCGTCGATGTACCCCAGCGATGAATTGGAACGCAGGCCTTTGGTCACCACCGATGCGGATGAGTGGATGATGTCGACACTCCCGGACATCAGGCTGTTGAGCAGCTGGTCACTGTCGGGAATGGGCTTGTACTGGATGGTGTCGAGGTAGGGGTATCCCGGCCGCCAGTAGTGGGGGTTCTTGGTACCGGTGAAGTGGTCATTGGGGACCCATTCGCCAAAGACGAACGGCCCGGTACCGACCGGGTTCATGGTGCCATTCTTGTTCTTCAACATGCTGGGGGCGGCGATGAATGCGATCTGACCGCCTATCCCGCCGCACAGGTAGTAGTTGAACGGTACCCACGGGGTGTGCATCGTGACGGTCACCGTCATCGGATCGGCGACGGCGATGGTGGCTATGTTTGTCACCGCCGGTCCGGTCAGAATCGATGCCTTGTGGGCGTTGAAGTTGTAGGCGACGGCGGCAGCATCGCAAGGGGTGCCGTCATGGAAGACGACATTGGGACGCATGACGATGGTCCACACCGTGTAGTCGGCGTTCGGGGTGATGGACTTGGCCAGATAGGGCTGCACGCTCCCGTCGGCAGCGATGGCCGCCAGTGGGTCGAAGACGGTGCGGGCGTAGAGGACCCCGGTGCTGTCGTAGGTGGCGGTGGTGGGATCGAACCCCTTCTCATCGGCTTCGACCCCGAAGATCAGTTTCCCACCGGGCTTGGGAGTGGCGGTCGAGACTCCGTTGGGGTGAGAACCGGAACCGGTGGATGTTTTGGTGCTGGACCCGGAGCTACATGCCTCCAGAAGCCCACCGGAGGCGCCGATGGCGACGATCCCCGCTCCGGTAACAGCCCCACGGGCCAAAAACGAACGTCGGTCGATGTGCTCAGCCATGTTTTCCCCCTGAAACCGTGGTGATGGCAATGTGGCGTCGTATGTCCTATCACCTTCGGGTACGGGAACGGGGATAACCAGGGTTTGCCGTCGGGGTACGGGTACTGTTGGTCGTATGTCGTGGGAACTCGATGCCTTCCATCTTTCGCTGGAAGGAATGTCCCCGGCATCGGTGAAGGCCTACCGCGCCGACGTGGACGGATTCGTCCAATGGGCCGGTCGGGGTGGAGCTAGCGGACCAAGCGACGTGAGTCGGCTGGTGTTGCGCCGCTACCTCGCCTACCTGGCCACCCGCCGTTACGCCAAAGCGTCCATCGCCCGGAAGGCGGCATCGCTCCGCTCGTATTTCCAGTGGTGCCTTCGCCGGGAGTTGATCACCACCGATCCTTCTGCCCGGCTCTCGGCTCCGGCGCCGGACTCCCGGCTTCCCCGGATTCTCGGTCAGTCTGAGATCGGTCAGCTGCTCGATCCGGGCGTGAACCCGTCTCAGACCGCCAATCCGAAGGTGGCGCCGACCCGCACGATGCCTCCCGAGATCAATCATCGCGACGATGCCGTCCTGGAATTGCTCTATGGCAGCGGACTGAGAGTGGCTGAACTGTGCGGCCTCGACCTCGATGATATTGATCTCCACCGCCGGGTGGTCACCGTGATCGGAAAGGGCTCGAAGCAGCGTCAGGGATTAATGCACGAACGGTGCGCGGTGGCGGTGCAGCTATGGATCAAAGACGCGCGAGCACTCATGTCCCGTCCAACCAGTCCCCGGGATGCACTCTTCTTTAATGCCCGCGGAAATCGGCTGGGCCCACGAGACGTTCGGCGATTGCTTGACCGGCGATCGCCAGTTCCCACCCACCCCCACGCCCTGCGTCACACCTTTGCCACCCATCTGCTCGATGGAGGGGCGGATCTCCGAGTTGTCCAGGAACTGTTGGGTCACGCAAATCTCCAGACCACGCAGGTCTACACTCATGTCAGCAAGGACCGGTTGCTTGCTGTCTATGGAGGAACGCACCCGCGAGCGTAGGGGGAGTATTGGCCTCGCTCACTGAGACGAATGACCACGGTGTCGAAGGTCATGGGGTCGAAGGTCATGGGGTCGCGGGCCAATGGACGGCGTACAAAAAATCGGGGACTCGTGAGCTTCGCGACCAGTTGATCGTGCATTACGCACCGTTGGTGAAGTTCGTGGCCGGGCGAATATCGGCCGGGCTTCCGCGTTATGTCGATGGGGCTGATTTGGCCAGCTACGGCATCATCGGATTGATCGATGCCATCGAACGTTTCGACCCCGGTCATAAGGTGAAATTTGAGACGTACGCCATGCCCCGCATCAGAGGGGCCATTATCGACGAACTCCGGTCGATTGATTGGGTTCCACGCTCGGTGCGAACCATGGCCCGGGCTGTCGAGCAGTCATACGCAACGCTGCAAGCCACCCTTCACCGGACCCCCACTGACGCCGAGGTCGCTGCCGACCTGGAGATGACCGATAGCCAGTTTCGGAATGTATTGCAGCAGGTCTCACTCACCGGGATGGCGGCACTCGACCAGGTCTTTAGGGGTGGCGACCGGTCAGATCACCGTCCGTTGGGTGAAACTCTCCCCGATATTGGTGCTGGGCCCATGGCGATATTCGAGGTCAAAGAGAACAAAGAGGTGCTGATCTATGCCATCAACGAGATGGGCGATCGCGAGAAGACGGTCATCACGCTCTACTACTACGAGGGCTTGACCCTGGCCGAGATCGGGGAGATCCTCGGAGTCACCGAGAGCCGAGTAAGTCAGATCCACACCAAATCCGTGCTCCAGCTACGGACCAAACTGGCCGACCGGCCAGAGGGGGTAGGACCCAACAGGGGTGGATCCAGTGATGGTGGTGCTGATGGCGACGGCCGGATTGTGCCTCCAGCCGTCGACGTCGAAGCCAGCTGAAGTCGCCCCTGTCACCCGGCAGATCCATGGGATCTCCCTCCAATTCGGGTCGCGAGTGGAGAAGGCACCTCCCCGGGCACTAACATTGTGCCGCCTTACCGTTCGGTAGGCACACGCGAGAAATCATCACGCACCCGGCCGCGTCTACGGTCGCCCTCTAGGGGGTGTTGTCGCCGGGGAGGACTAACCGTCAGAGGAGCAAGAACATGGCTGTCGTTACGATGAAGCAACTATTGAGTGCTGGCGTCCACTTTGGCCACCAGACCCGCCGTTGGAACCCCAAGATGCGCCGGTTCATCCTCGGCGAGCGCAATGGGATCTACCTGGTTGATCTCCGACAGACGATGAAGGGCATCGAGGAGGCGTACGCCTATACCCGTGACCTGGTCGCCGGGGGTGGAAGCATCCTCTTTGTGGGCACCAAAAAGCAGACACAGGGCCCAATCGCTGCGTATGCCGATGCCTGTGGAATGCCGTATGTGAACGAGCGCTGGTTGGGCGGCATGCTGACCAACTTCCAGACCGTCTCGACTCGGGTGAAGCGCATGAAGGAATTCGAAGCCATGGAGAAGGCTGGCGACTTTGAGGCGATGCCCAAGAAAGAAGCGCTGCGTCACAGCCGGGAACTTGAGAAGTTGCAGCGCAACTTGGGCGGCATCCGCGGCCTCAGCAAACTCCCCGATGCGATTTTTGTCATTGATACAAACAAAGAACACATTGCCGTAACCGAAGCGAACAAGCTGGGGCTACCGATTGTGGCGGTGGTCGACACGAATTGTGACCCTGATGTGATCACGCACGTGATTCCGGGTAACGACGATGCAATTCGCTCTGGAGCACTGCTCTGCCGGGTCGTCGCCGATGCCGTTGTCGAGGGTCGGTTCATCGCTGAACAGCGTCCAGCCCCCAAAGCCCCGACCCCAGCTGCTCCCGCCCCGGCACCCGCCGCCACCTCGGCTGCTCCCAAGGCACCAACCGCAGCGCCGATACCGCCGCCGCCGTCTGCTCCCGCCGCC